>JAABUQ010001991.1_pt1 | contig 41765 bp, 32 predicted proteins | sample 5560001 | NCBI WGS metagenome assembly JAABUQ01 (sample SAMN10711888, study PRJNA513371) | rock metagenome | isolation source: Antarctica rocks | place: Antarctica: Victoria Land, Finger Mt nord | collected 2015-12-18
TTGGTGGGCCTCGCCGAGGCTCGACACAACCTACATATTAATGTTAATATGACATCTTTTGGATAGTTATGGATTCGTCACATTCCACAACCTCACGGTCTTATCGTCACTTGCTGACACCAACATTTTGCCATCGGGTGAGTACGCGATTGCATTGATCCTCCCAGTGTGTCCCGCCAAAGTCGCTAGCTCGCGTCCGTTGGAGGAGTCCCAGAATTTTATGGTCTTGTCCAACACCCCGGCGGCCAGAACCTTCCCATCTGGGGAAATACTCAAACAAGTCGTAATTTCCTTGATTGAATTTTTCTTCGACGTCTTACCTGCGTTGTGCTCCAGCAAGGTTATGGCCGAGCTATCTGCAAGTGCCAACATCTTTCCACCATCATATGCTACAATAGCAAAAGCGCCGCTGCCAGCTTCCTGTATAGTGGCTTGAATCAGACCTGTTTTTATGTGCCATATTCTGACAGCACCATCTTCACTGACCGTGAGCAACATCTGCGCGTCAGAGACGAGGGCCATGCTTTGGGCACCGGTTTTGAATACGGTTTGTTCCTTGGGATTTTCCCCAGTCAAATCCCACACCTTGACGGTACGAGCTTCGGCAACAACCAGAAACTTGCCATCGGGAGAGAACACCACTTTGGTGACTTGGCCATCGCACTCAATAGTGCCCTTACGCACTATCTCGGCAGCAATGCTCCAGATTGATACCGTCTTGTCCCAACTCCCAACAGCCAAGGTGTTACCTGTAGGCGAGAACGCGACAGAACTAATCCCATTGGTATGCCCCTCAAGGACGGCTAGCTCTCGACCTGTAGTAGCTTCCCATATCCTCGCATCGAACCCGCCGGTTCCCAACGCCAAGTGCTTCCCATCAGGACTGTAAACCAGGCAGAATATTGGCCCCGTGTTATTTTGGAACGTGGCCCGCGACCTATCATTCATAGGCTGCATGCATCCCCCCGTGCTGATCGCCAGCATCAACACCACTGAAATGACAGGACCAGGAATCCTCATGCCATATCTCAATGGATAGCCTTCAATTGGACAGCCGATCCTGTCAGTTCAGTCGCCTCCAGCAGACCAAATAGTCCACCTGGTTCATTTCTGCAATTACCAATTCATCAAGGGCTCACATATGGAGTTGTATCAAATCCGAACCCTTCATTGTCCCATTTGTTCTTAGCATTGATCGAATCTTTCAGGCCCCCTGGGCTGTACCAGATAAGATTCCCGGTATTGAAATACTCTCCAGTGTAGTTCTGCCAAACACCCTTTGCATAACTTGCACAATTGTCATTCAGCGCATTGTAGCCGAATCCGCCGTAGAGAATGGGGTCCTTAACGGTCACGGGGGGGCGGGTTCCCACTCCGGGTTTCGGCGTGTCAGGGTTCCCTGATTCTTTGGGAATGTCTTGATTCATTTGGACGCCGGGGACGGCCACTGGAGGATCACCATAGCCGTTCAAATATCTCCCCAAAGTGACCTTCTCGCCCGTGTCTGGATTGTAGTAAAGAATCCATGCGTGATCATTAGATGCTCTGATATACACCTTCCACGTACCCTTCAAGCATGAGGGAACGTCGCTTGGCCCGCCTCGTTTGTAAGGAGTATTCGGCGATGGGTTGCGGATGTCCGGTGTCTTTTTGTTTTTATCCGAGAGTCCCGTCGGGTCAGTGCGATCCGTCGGGTCGTTGTGGACGTAGCGGTAGAGATTCGTGTCACCCCCCCTGAACGCGAGCGGCGGGGCACCGGCCAGAAGCCCGGCCTGGAAAGGCAGGCTCTCCGTGCCCTGCTCCTGCTGCGTTGATCCGATCCGCCCCAGCGTCAATGCAGCGACCATCGCGGTTACTCCTCGGAAGATTACACGGAAGCCGTGTAAGCCACGTTCTTGAACGTGAACTCTTTCGGCTGCTCCCGTATTGAGGGGCGGGGCACCCGGTATTGCGTGTTGACCCAATCTGCCAGGCTTTGCGGCGATCCCAACTCGCCCGGCTCGAACAGCCGAACGCTCCGCTCGACCGCCACCCCCGTCGCGTCAAGGTACAGCTTCCGGTTCGCCGGGAACAAGTGCCGGGCCAGCAGGTAATCCCGCTCCGCCTCATCCCATCGGCCCGTGTCTCGCATATGCCGACCACGGAAACCGACGAAGATGCCCAGCATCTCGCGGAGATTCACCGCTCGCAGGTCCGAACCGCTGCTGATCGCCCTCGGCGGCAACTCGTAATGTTCGATCAGGTAGGCATCCGGGTCCGACTTGAACCCGCCGTAGCCCGCCTGCGTCGCCTCAATGTTGTGCGTCACCTGGCCGTCATCGTACCGGCAGATGAAATGCGAACGCACACACGCCAGCGACACCGGCCACCCCAGACGCCGACCGATAGCGACGTGCAACGCCGCCATGTTCCCGCAGGTGCCCCGCCGCGTATCCATCACGCCGTTAAGGAACAGGTCCGAAGGGTCGGTGTAATAGACCGCCGTGGCGGTCCTCTGATCCTCGTTGTAGGCGATCCCCGCCTCATGCTCCAGATAGCCGCACAGCACGCCGAGGCGGAAGAAGTTCACGTCATTCTTCCAATTCTGTGGCGTCCGCCGGTAGACCTTCTCCGCCCCCGGCAGCCGCCGACGGATATCCTCGGCCCACTGGTCAGCCTGCCGCTGATAGCGGGGGATGTCGAGATCGGCCAGGCTGGGGATGCTCTTGGCCACCAGCAGGTTCATCACCAGCGGATCGACCCGGGCCAACTCAGCATCGGAGCACGCGAGAAGCTTGCGGTAATCGGTCACGGTCGCTCCTCACGCACGGCGTCGGGTCGATCGGGAATCGGCAAGGCGAAGGGCCGCTAACTTGTCGGTATCGTACTTGATCCGACACGTCCTTGCAAGCTGGCACAGAGGAATTATTTCCCCGCCAAATTGACCACTGCAAAAGTGCTTGCATGGATTTATTTTTTGATGTCCTAGTCCTGGGATCTAAAATCCCTCGCCTTCAGGCGACCACTTTAGTTAGCAAGGGGGGATGGAGCACTACCGAAGGACCGCCCACACCCGGTTCGACATCAAGTACCACTTGGTGTGGATCACAAAACACCGCAAGAAGTTGCCGCGGGCGGATGTAGCCATCCGTCTGCGGCAGTTGGCGCGGGACATCTGCTCGGAGTTGGAGGTCGAGATCATCAAGGGGCACGTGAGCAAGGACCACGTGCACCTGTTCGTCTCGTGCCCTCCGCACGCCTCGGCGAGCTACCTGATGCAACGGATCAAGGGGAAGTCGTCCCGGAAGTTGCCGCGACAATTCAGCCACCTGAACAAGGAATGCTGGGGGCGTCATTTCTGGGCCCGTGGTTTCTTCGTTGCGACCTCGGGCGTGGTGACGGACGAGGCGATCATGGAATCCATTCGGACGCAGAATGTGGAGAAGGAAGACGGGGATTTCCGGGTTGATGATGAGTGAGCTTGGTTGCCCCGGTCGGGCTTGTAGCCGACTGTTGAACCTACCGGCTTCTAGCCGGTCGGTGGTTCAATTTTCTTGGATCTAGCGGCTGTCGAGCACGAACGTCACCGGGCCGTCGTTGAGGAGTTCGACCTTCATGTCGGCCCGGAAGGTCCCGGTCTCGACGGGGAGGCCCCTGGTCTTCAAGGCCCCGGCGAACCGGAGGTAGAGCCGCTCGGCTTCCTCGGGCGGGGCGGCCTCGCCGAAGCTGGGACGCCGCCCGGCGCGGCAGTCGGCCAGGAGCGTGAACTGGCTGACGACCAGGACCGACCCGCCGACGTCGCCCACGCTCCGGTTCATCTTGCCCGCGTCGTCGGCGAAGCCGCGGAGGCCGGCAACTTTATCGGCCATCCCGTCGGCGTCCGCGTCCTCGTCCCCCTTCGCCACGCCGAGCAGGACCAGCCAGCCGACGCCGATCCGGCCGACGGCCCGGCCCTCGACTTCGACCGAGGCCCGGCTGACGCGCTGGAGGACGGCCCGCATGATCGGCTCCGGAGGAGGTTCACAGGTTGGCGAAGACGGATAACAGGGTGATCAGCATCAGGAGGAGCCACCCCACGCCGACAACTCGCCCCATGCGGTCGATCCAACCTCGTTCGAACCGGAGGGCCCGGGCCGCCCCGAGCGCGATCCAGGCGCCCAGGATCACGGGGCCCACCGAGATCCCGCTAAAGGCTCCTTCGTCCATGAACTGCCTCTTCGGGGCGATCAAGGCGGCCGAGCCATCAAGGGCCATCCAGATCACGAGCATCAGGGCCGCGCCAAGGCTCGCGATCATGCCCGGCTGGCGACAGATCCGCGCCCGGCTCGGGCGTGGATTCCGGATGCGAATCATCAGGCAGGCCAGCGAACCCGCCACCATCACCGGGGTCCCGCAGATCATCAAATAATGGGCCCAGGCCGTTGTCGGTGTCGTCCCCCGGGCGAAGGCGCGAAAGAGCGTGAAGCCGACGGCCGAAGCCGCGATCAGGATCATCCCGTCGCCCAGGTTGAACTTCCGGCAAGGCTTCGCGGCCATCATCCCAGGCTCCCCGACCCGACATCCGCCCCGCTTCAGATCAGGGACGCCCCCGGTGCCTCGACCTGGCCGTTGGTCGACGCGGCGTGGTCGTCGAACGTGGGGGGCGTCCAGGTGGGCAGGTCGCAGAGGCCGCCGAAGAACAGGTGGTGCCACAACTGGGTGGCGACGACGCAGGTCAGGGCGATGTCCATGACGAACCGGCGGGCGGTGATCCGGGGCAGGGCGAGCTGCTTCATCCGCTCGCGGCGGACAATCTCGGCGTCGAAGTAGCCGCTCCGGCGGAGCGACTCGGCGCTGATGAGCTGGTCGACCCACTTGGGATGGCCGGGGCCGAGGAAGGTGTTGGAGAACTTCGAGCGGAACATCGTCTTGGGCCGGTTGGCGATCGCCGCCGGCAGGGTCCGGGTGGCGACCTGGCGGAGAATCCATTTTTCGGTCCGGCCGCGGAGCTTGTATTCCGGGGCGATCTCCGAGCAGAACCGGATGACGTCGTCGTCGAGGAACGGGTAGCGGGTCTCGACCGACGAGTGCATCGAGATCCGATCCCCCTTGGCGATCATCAACAGGCCGGCGAGCATCACCTTGTAGCCGACGTAGAGCGACTGGTTCATCGGGTGCCAGCGGGCCATCCGGTCGGCGTTGATGTCGAGGTCGTCGTAGGGGTTGTGGTCGCCGAGGCTTTCCCACATCCCGGGCGTGTAGAGGATCGGTCGGGCCTGGCCGATCAGGTCGTACAGGTCTTGCTGGGCCGTCCGGACCCCGCCGATCCCCAGGAGCGGGGCCCGGTGCGTCGGGCCGCCGCCGACGGCCGCCAGCAGGAACCGGCGGGCGAGCAGGGGGAGGCCGTTGCCGATCCGCCGGCCGATCCCGTCGCGGAGGGCCTGGGTCTTGAACCAGACGTAGCCGGCCAGGGCCTCGTCGGCCCCCTCGCCGGTCAGGGCGACCTTGAATCCCCGGTCGTGGACGGACCGGGCCAGCTTCATCAGGGCCGCGCACGAGGTGTCCATCACCGGCCCCTCGGCGGCCAGGACCAGCTCGGGATAGGACGCGGCGATCTCGGGGCTGGACAGCGTCACCGTCGTCAGCTTCGAGCCCAGGGCCGCCGCCGACTCGGCCGATTGGGTCCGCTCGTCGGGCCCGGCGTTGTCGAAGCCGATCGTGAACGAGGGGACGGCCTCGCCCCGGTGCCGCGAGCTGAGGCCGAGGACCACCGTCGAGTCGAGGCCGCCGCTGATGTAGCTCACGACCGGGACGTCGCCCCGGAGCCGCCGCTCGACCGACTGGCGGAGCAGGGCTTCCAGCTCGTCGACCATCGGCGCGGGGTCGTCGAGCCGGCGCTCCTGGCCCATGTCGGGGAAGTCGAGGTCCCAGTACCGATGGACGGTGAGCTTGCCCCCCCGGGCCTTGAGGTAATGGCCCGGCGGGAGCGACTTGATCCCCTCGAAGTAGGACCGGCCGGTCGGGGCGCAGAAGAAGGAGAAGAGGTGGTCGATCCCCCTGGGGTCGGGCCGGATCGGGACCATCCCCGACGACAGGATCGCCTTGACCTCGGACCCCCAGAGGAGCCAGCCGTCGCTCTCGGCGTAATAGAGGGGGCAGATCCCGACGCGGTCGCGGCCGAGGATCAGGGTCTCGTTCTTCCGGTCCCAGAGCGAGACGGCGAACTGGCCCCGGGCCCGGGCGAACATGTCTTCGCCGTGGTCCTCGTAGAGGTGGACCCAGGCCTCGGTGTCGCACCGGGTCTTGAGGGCGTGGCCGTTGTCGAGGAGTTCCCGGCGGAGTTCGGGGTACTCGAACAGCTCGCCGTTGAAGGCGACCCAGATCGAGCCGTCCTCGTTGGGGATCGGCTGGCGACCGCCGGCGAGGTCGACGATCGAGAGCCGCCGGGCGCCGAGGATGACCCCGGGCTCGGCGTGGAATTGCTCGTCGTCGGGCCCTCGGTGGGCGATGGCCGCCGTCATGGCCAGGAGCCGGGGGATGGGGAACTCGCGACGCCCTTGCCGATCCAACGCCCCGGCGATTCCGCACATGATTCGAGCCAGCTCCCGAGATGCGATCAGTCCTCGACGACCGGGGCCTGTCCGGCCGCCGGGGGTTCCATCATGCCACGGCGGCGGCTGGCCCGCCAATAGACCCAGGAGCCGAGGACGCCGATCAAGGTCGTCCCGAGCCGGAAGATCAGGCCGCGGGGACCGAGCGGGACGTAGAACGCCATGAGCGGAGTCCTTGGCGGGGGTGGACGGTGAGGGAGCCGAGCAACACCTGTTCGTCGGTCCCGGCCGAGATCGTCGGGCCGTGCCGGCCGTCGCTGAGGCTGCTCAGGCCGGCGAAGCGGTCGGTGATCCGGGTCTTCAGGATCGGGATGACCGTTTCCGTGGCCCCGGACTGGTTGGCGAAGACGACCGGGATGCCCAGGTCCCGGGCGACCTTGCCCGGGATCGCGCCGGAGAGCGGCCCGACGTGGCCGAACAGCCAGTGCTTCCGGCCCGAGTCGCGGTCGGCGAAGTCGGGCCAGGCCGCCGCCACCACCGCCAGGTCGATCCGCCCCCGGTAGTCGTCCCAGACGTCTCGGTAGATCATGTCGGCGCAGACGGCGAAGCCGACCCGGCCCCAGGGGGTTGGCGCGACCAGCGGCTCGCGGCCGGGCCGGAACCGGGACCGCTCCCAGAAGACGAGGTTGCGCTTCCGGTAGACGTGGAGCCGGCCGTCGGGCGTGGCGAAGCCGACCGCGTCGTACAGGTGGCGGCCGTCGCGCTCGACGAACCCGGCGGCGATCGCCAGGCCCCATTCCCGAGCCCGCCGGAGGAGGTGGCGGAGCGTCGGCCCGTCGCGCCCCTCGGCCGACGGTCCGTAGTCGGGCAACAGGCCGTAGCCGGTGTTGAACATCTCGGGGAGGACCGCCAGGTCGGCCCCCGCTTGGTACGCCCGGCGGATCAGCCCGTCGGCCCTCGCCAGGTTGGCGACGACTCCGAGCGGCTCCGAGGGCATCTGGATCGCCGCGGCCACGATCTTCAACGTCGAGATCCCCCGCGTCCCTGGTGTCGCCGCCCGCCGGCGTGGCGGCGGACGGCGCGGCCCATCCCTGGGCCTCTTGGCTGGATCGTCCCCGGTGGTCCGGCGGACTCTACCCCGACGGGCGGCCGGCGCGTAGCCCAGGTTTCAGAACCCGAAGAACCCACGGACCCCCTTGGCCCGCTCCTGGGGCGGCCCTTGCCCCTCGGCGCGGGTGGCCTCGGCCCGGGCCCGGACGCCGCCGAAGTCGGCGGGCACGGCCGGCTCCATCTTGTAGTTGAACTCGACCTCGTCGCGGAACGTGTAGGGGATGAGGTTCTCGGTGAAGAACTCGGTCAGCAAGTTGTCGAACCAGGGGGCCTTGATCGGCTGGACGATGTCCTGGGTCTCGTACCCTTCCTTGATGAGCCGGATCGACCGATTCCCGTAGAACGTGAAGTTCTTGGAAACCGGGGTGGTGCCGATCGGCTCGCCGTTGGCGATCACCAGGGCCCCCGGCGGGTCGGTCCGGATCGTGTACCGTCGCTCGACGCAGCCCGTCAGGCCGCCGACCGCCGCGATGGCGGCCACGACGAGCCATCGACCCCGATGATTCGGCATCCCTGCCCCCCCTTATCGATCGGCCCGTTCTTGATCGTGTGCGATCCCCGATCGGGCGCGACGAAGAATGCCAAGGGGGGTGCGGCCAGGATGGGTCGGCGCGACCAAGGCCCGCGCGGTGGCGGGGGGATCGGGCCGGATTGTAGCGATCCCGCCCCCGGTCGACAAGCCGGAGATTCGAGAGGTTCCCCGAACGGGCCCGATCCCGTCAGCCCAGGTCCCGCGAGGTTTCCTCGACGATCAGGTCGACCACGTCTTCGAGCCGCCCCGCCCGCTCGAAGGCCAGCCGCTGGCGGCGGGCGCCGTTGCCTTGGTCGAGTGTCCGGCGGGCCAGGCCGGCGACCTCGTCCCACTCGCCCAGGCTTTCCAGGCCCGGCCGGACGAAGGTCAGGAGGTCTTCGACCACCTGGCGGGCCGGCGCCGGTTTTTTCGCGCGGAGGTCGATCAGGTCGGCGTCGAGGCCGAACCGGGCGGCCCGCCACTTCGCGGCCCGGAGGAGTTCGGGGCGGACCTCGGCCGATGGGTCGTCGAGGGCGGTCGCCCCTTGGCAGGCGAGGGCCAGCCCCCGGCAGAGGCCGGCGATCATGACCGTCTCGTCGACGGTCGAGCAGACGTCGGCCACCCGGAATTCCAGGGTCTCGAAGTGCGACGACGGGCGGACGTCCCAATAGATCTTGGAGGCGTCGGCGATCGAGTCGATGGCGACCAGGTCGGCGACCACGCCGTCGAACTCGGCGCGGGAGGCCATCGGGGCGGGGATGCCGGCCATCGGGAACCGGCCGAACAGCTCGGTCCGGTAGCTGGCGTACCCCGTGTCGCGGCCGAGCCAGAACGGCGAGTTGGCCGACAGGGCCAAAATCGGCGCGAGCCAGGGGCGGGCCCGGTTCATCACCCGGATGGCCTCGTCGCGGTCGGCGATCCCAACATGGACATGGCAGCCGAAGATGATCTGCTCGCGGGTGAGCTGCTGGAACTCTTCCAGGATCGTCCCGTACCGCTCCTTGGGGGTGAGCCGCTGGTCCTCCCACTTCGAGAACGGATGCGTGCCCGCCGAGGCGATCCGGCAACCCTCGCGGCCGGCCGCCTCGATCACGGCCCGGCGGAGCCGGACCAGCTCGGCGCGGACCTCGGCCAGGGTGTGGCAGACCGACGTCCCGATCTCGATCTGGGACAGGTACAGCTCGTTCGCCACCACGTCGCCGACCGCGCCCCGGGCCTCGGGCAAGATCCGCGCGGCCCGCTGCCGAAGCTCGCGCGAAGCTGGGTCGACGATCTGATATTCTTCCTCGACGCCGATCGTCAGGTCCACGGGGTCATCATCCTCAATGGGAACCGGGGGTGATGGCCCGGAAGAGCCAGACCACGACGGCGGCCAGCCCCACCATCATCAGGGCGAGGGCCGAGACGAGGATGGCGGCGATCCCGACCAGGTAGCGGACCGATGGGGCCGCCGGGATCGGCTCGCCGCGCCTCTGGTGCTCGCGGACCTGGCCCAAGAGGGCGAGGTTGCGGGTATTCGCCTTGAAACCGGCGTCGAACAGGTCGCCGGCGAAGGGAATCGTCCCCACGACCATGTCAATCAGGACGTTGGCCGCCATCCGGGCCGCGACCGCCTTGGGGACCCGGTAATGCCCCAGGGCCGTCAGGACTAGGCCGGACTGGATCAGGCCGCAAAGGAAGTCGCCCCCGCCGGGGATCAGGCCGATGATGGCGTCGAGGCCGACCCGGAGGTTAGTGCCCGGGATCGGGATCGCCCGGTCCATCAGCCATGCGAGCCGCTCCAGGTTGCGGGCGATCGCCTCCGACTTGGGGTCGATGATCTCGACCACGGGGCGGGTCGGGCTCGTGGGCATCGGGACGTCTCCCCGGACGATTCGCGGCGGCCGACCGGTCGAACGGGGCCCTCGGCCCCGAGTCCCCCCTCAATGTTGGGCATATTCGATGCCGATTCGTCCAAAGCCCCGCGAATCCCGGCGGCGGGTCGGAATTCGGCCCGAGACCTTCGCGCGGCCTTGTCCTTATCCTTATGGTAGGGTAGGGCGTGGGCCTTCCCGGCGGCGGCGGCGGTGGTCCCGAGGGGTGGACTTCTCCATGCGACGAGAACTGACGCGGTGGCGGGCCCTGGGCAACGCCGGGCTCGTCCTGGTGGTCCTGGCCCTGGCCGGCTACGGGATTCATCAGGTCCGGCGGCGCGATTGGGCCTGGCAGGCGACGTTCGCGGCGCGGGCGGGGTTCGCGACGATCGGCGGCGTCGAGGTCGGGACCAAGGTCCGGGTCCAGGGGATCGGCGCCGGGGTGGTCGAGGCGATCGAGGCCCCCGACAAGCCCGGCGGCCAGGTCGGGCTCCGGTTCCGGCTCGATGAGCGGCTCCATCCCCTGGTCCGGTCCGACGCCACGGCCCGGATCGCCGCGCAAGGGGTGGTCGGGACCAAGGTCGTCGAGATCGTCCCGGGCCGCGCCGACGCCCCGCCCCTGGCCGCCGACGGGTCCATCGCCTCCGAGGCCCCGATCGAGCTGGTCGACCTGCTCCGCGACGCCTCGGCCTCGCTCAAGCGGGTCGACGCCGTGGCCGTCGCGGCCGAGCAAGGGCTCGGCGAGATCAACGCCATCGCCCGCTCGATCCGCGAAGGGAAGGGGAGCCTCGGCAAGCTGGTCCGCGACGACGAGGCGTATCAGAAGATCGTCGCCATGAGCGACCACGGGACCAAGGCCCTCGACGACCTGGGCGAGAACCTCGCCGCCTTGAAGCGGACCTGGCCCCTGTCCCGGTACTTCGACGACAAGGGGTTCTACGACCGCGAGCGCGTCCTGTTCAAGCCCGGCTCGGAGCGCGACCGCAAGACCCTGCGGGCCGACGACCTCTTCGAGCCCGGCCGGTCGGTCCTCACCGCCGGGGGCCGGGGGCGGCTCGACGAGGTGGCCTCGTGGTTCGCCAAGGCCAAGCACCCCAAGTCCGAGGTCGTCATCGCCGCCTTCACCGACGACGCCGGCGACCCCGGCCTGGCGCAGATCCTGACCCAGGACCAGGCCGACTCGGTGCGCAAGTACCTGGTCGCCAAGCACGCGATCGACTCCCTCGGCTGGTTCTCGAGCCGCAAGGTGGCCGCCGTCGGCTTCGGCTCGCAGGTCCCCCGCTCCGCCACGGCCGAGGCCGACGCCCCGGCCCGGCGGGTCGAGGTGATCCTGTTCACCCCCCAGACGTGAACGGGTCGGCGGGCGGGCAAGGTCGATCGGTCCCTCCGCGGGGGTTCGGTGGATCGATCTCAGATGGCAAGGATCTCAAATCTCAGGAAGTCGGGGCCGTTCTTTTCCGCCTCTGAAATCTGAGATCCTTGCCGTCTGAAATTCTTCCGTCTGGCGAAGCGATCGACCCCGGGGGTGTAACCAGCTTTCCTGGTGGTGGCTGGGGACTCTGGGAGGGCTAGGTGACGACCCGAACCGAATTCCTCGCGGGATCGCCGTGTTGAGGGCCGAAACGCACGGCTGAGCCCATCGCGGCTGAGGGTGAATTCCAGCACCCCAAGAATCCGCGGGTACACCCGACCCCGGGCCGGCGGGCGAGGTCGTTGACGACGGCCCGGGCATGGGATAGCCTGGGCCGTCGCGGGCAGGGGCGAAACCGGCGCGGAGGGGCGGTGTCGTGGCCTCGTTGTTCATCATCCGAGGGGCCGACCAGGGCAAGCGGTTCGAGCTGAAGGGGAAGTCCGTCGGCCTGGGGCGCGACAACTCCAACCCGATCCGGCTCCACGACACCGAGGTGTCCCGCCGCCACGCCGAGGTCCGGCGGACCGGCGACGCCTACCGGATCGTCGACCTCAACTCGGCCAACGGGACCTATCTCAACGACGAGGCCGTCGAGCAGGCCCCGCTCGCCGAGGGGGACCATGTCCGCCTGGGCCAGACCCTTCTATTGTTCCAGGACTCGGCGGCCGAGGCCGGCCGCGAGCTGACGGCGCGGGTCGACATGCTGGCCCGGGCCAGCCCGACCGACCGGTCGGCGATCCTCCGGAGCCTGCCCGTCGGCGAAGGGTCGCGGGTCCTGGAGTCGCCCGACAACGTCGGCGGCTGGCTCAAGGACCGCCTGCTCAACCTGTCGGTCATGTACAAGGCGACCCAGGCGATCAGCCACGTCGTCGACCTCGACCACCTGCTCCCGCAGATCCTCAGGCTCGTCTTCGAGTCGATCGGGGCCGACCGGGGGGCCATCCTCCTCAAGGACGACGGCGGCGAACTCGCCCCCAAGGCCGTCCGCTGGCGAGGGGCGGTCGCCGAGGACGAGCGCCTCGAGATTTCCCGGACGATCACCGACCACGTCCTGGGCAAGGGGGAGGGGGTCATCACCTCCGACGCCCCGGCCGACGCCCGGTTCGGCCCGGCGCAGTCGATCCTCAACCTCGGCATCCGCGAGGCCATCTGCGTCCCGGTCCAGGGGCGGCACGCCACCCTCGGCGTCCTCTACGCCGACGTCCGCGCCGTGCCCGAGGTCGGGCTGACGCTCGCGGGCGGCAAGGTCGGGCCGAGGAGCCGATTCACCAAGGATCACCTGATGCTGATGGTGGCCATCGGCCACCAGGCCGGCCTGGCGATCGAGAACACCTCGCTCCACGAGGCCAAGCTCCAGGCCGAGCGGCTGGCCGCCGTCGGCCAGACCATCGCCACGCTCTCGCATCACATCAAGAACATCTTGCAGGGCATCCGCGGCGGCAGCTATCTCATCGACATGGGCCTCAACGACAAGGACGACGCCATCGTCCGCCGGGGCTGGGGGATCGTCGAGAAGAACCAGGCCAAGATCTACAACCTGGTCATGGACATGCTCTCCTTCTCCAAGGACCGCGAGCCCGCCCTGGAGACGGCCGACCTCAACCAGACCGTCGGCGACGTGGTCGAGCTGATGCAGGCCCGCGCCGCCGAACTGGGCGTCGCCCTGGTCTGGGAGCCGTCGGCCGGCCTGCCCCCCGTCCAGGTCGACCCCGACGGCATCCACCGGGCGGTCCTGAACATCGTGACCAACGCCATCGACGCTTGCGAGTCGGTGGCCGGCGGGACGGTCCGGGTCGCGACCGCCTGGGACCACGCCGCGACGGCCGCGCGCGTCGTCGTCGCCGACAACGGGACCGGGATCGCCGCCGGCGAGGTCGACAAGATCTTCCGGGTCTTCGCCTCGACCAAGGGCTCGCGAGGGACCGGCCTCGGCCTCCCCGTCTCGCAGAAGATCGTCCGCGAGCACGGCGGCACGATCGCGATCAGCTCCGAGGTCGGCAAGGGCTCGACCTTCACCATCGACCTGCCCATGCGCAAGTATGACGCCCTGCCCGACCCGTCCGAGAACCCGCCGACGATGTCCTGACCCGGGCCGCTCGGCTAACCCTGCTCGTAAACCTGGGCCAGCGATTCGACGACCTGCCAGCCGAAGGCGAGGAGCCAGGCCACGCCGAGGCCCACCCCCAACTTCTCCCGCCAGCCCCGGCCGAGCCGCCACCGCCCCGCCCCGGCGAGGACGAGCCAGGCGAGCAGCACGGCGGTCCCCACGTCGTTGAGGATATAAAGCCATAAGTTGTCGAGCGGACAATGGATATCGCCATACTTCGTCAAATTCCAATGGCGGAGGACGTATTCGTTGATGAGTTCGGCCCCGGCGACGACCGCCGCCACCGCCGCGGCCACCTTGCCGGCCCCCCAGCGGCGGCGTCCCGGCCCGGGGCCGGCCCGACGGAGCACCACCACGCCGACGCCGACGCTGGCCACCGCCAGGAACGAAAGGCTTTTCGCCTGGAACCGGGCGAGGGCCTTCTCGACCGCGACCACCCCGGGATGACCGTTGAGCCAGGCGAGCGGCGACCTCGGGTACATCCGGGCATATTTGACGCGAAGCGGCCGCTTCGCCTCGGCGGCCTGCTCGGGCGTCTGCCCCCAGGGCGGGTTGCCGCCCCACTGGATCATCTCGAACGGATCGAGCCGGAACGTCGCCTCGATCTGCTTCCTCGGCGTGGTCGCCGTCCAGGTGGCGGCGGCCAGGGTCGCGGCCAGGAGCAGGAGGTCGACGGCGATCGAGAGCCCGGATCGGATCGTTGGCATCGCGACCCCTTATTTCCAATAAAGCCGAATGAGGATGGTGACGCAGCGGCCGAAAGTCACCTCGCAGGCGAAGTATTCCGCGATCCAGAAGGCGCCGACCAGCCGGCCCAGGCGGTCGACGACCCCCGGCTCGGCCCGCCACCGCCCGGTCAAGGCCAGCATCAGCCACGCGCCCGCCACCACCGGCCCCTGATAGGTCCACTGGCGCCAGAAAAGGGCGTACTGGATTCCATCGAAGCTCGCCAGCGCGGCGTGTCGCGAGAAGACCTGTTCCGCGGCCTCGACGAGGAAGGCCACGCCGACCGCGAAGCAGGCCGCGAACCCCGGCTGTCGCCAGAGCCGCCGCCGGCGCGGGCGCGGAGACCGGAGCCGGACGGCGATCAGCGCGAGGGCGAGGATCAAGCCGAGGAGGGCGAACTGGTATCTCGCCATGAAACGGAGGCCGCCGTCGCGGACGAACCAGATCGTCCGGAAGTTGCTCCGCGCGGCGAAATAGCGGGTCGCGGCGAGCCAGCCGGCCGCCGCGGCGACGAGGATCATCGCGTCGAGGAGCCCGAACGGGCGGGCCGGTCGCGGTCGGATGGCGGGCACGGTTTCTCCTTTCCGGTCAATCCGTCGGGGCGGTTTCCCAGGGGTCGGGGGCGGCGACTTCCTCGCCGAGGGTCAGCTCGACCCGGGCGATCTCGTGGGGGGTGAGGTCGACAAGGGCGGCGTCGCCGTCGGTGGGGACGTCGACGATGTGCTCGCCGTGGCCGTCGACCTGGCGGGCGTGGACGGGGTCGCGGAAGGCGCGGAGGCGGCAGCGGGCGGGGCGGCCGGCGGTCTCGATCAGGTCGGCGACGATCCCCCAGCCTCGGCCGTCGCGCGCCCGGGGGGCGAAGGCGAGCCGGACGATGGCCACGGACTTGTGGTCGACCTGGATCAGCCAGCCCGACGGCCCCGAGCGGGGCGGCCCGGCGTCGGTCGCCACGACCAGCCCCGGCGCGGTCGCGTCGAGGACGGCGGGGAACGGGTGTTCGAGGTCCAGGGCGACGCCCAGGCGGAAGCTCCGGGCCGATTCCCGACCGGCGACGAGCAGGGTGTCGAGCATCCGCGCCCCCAGGCGGCGGTGGTGGGCCAGGCCCCCGAACAGCAAGGTCGTCCGCCGCTGCCGCGAGGTGATGTCGAGGGCGTCGGGCGTCTCGGGCCGGTCGGCCTCGGTCGCCAGGGGCGCCAGCAAGGCGGTCCGCCGGAGGGTCGATTGCGGGTCGGGCCAGGCCCACCGGCAGGCCAGGTAGTGGGACCAGGGGTCGGCCTCGGCCATCGAGGCGAGCCAGGTCGGGTCGAGGTCGGCCAGCTCGACGGCGATCTCCAGGGTCGGCCGCCCGGCCCAGAGCCGGAACCGCTGCGTGAACGAGGCCAGCCGCCGGCCGTCCCGGGGGTGGTGGAGGGTCCCGGTCGCGGTCGCCTGGGCGAGGACCGGCCCGCCGTGGTCGATCGAGTACGCTCCCCCGCGCATCTGGCCCACGGTCGGCTTGCCGTCGGCCCCGACCAGGCCGACGATGGCGAGCTGCTGGCCCAACCTCGGCGTCTCCTCGGTGGCGAGCTGGACGCCCCGGAGGCCGCCGGTGGCCGGGTCGATCGCCACGGTCATCGAGTCGTTGCGCAAGGCCCGGTCGCGGACCGTGACCTCGCCCGTCGGGGCGGCCGGGCGGTCGGATTGGGCGTCGCGGGGGACCCAGGCATACCCGAACGGGGCGAGGTCGACGACCGCCCAGACCCCTTCCCCGGTCGATTGCGCCGCGACGAGCGGCCCCTCCGGGCGGAGGTCGGGCGAGGCCCCGGGGAGCAAGACCGGGACCCGGCGGGCCACGCCCAGCGGGTTGAGCACCAGGTAGCCCGCCCGGCCGACGGTCCCGTCGCCGACGATCCGCCGGGCCAGGGCGGCGGCGGCCTCGTCGAGCCGGCGGCCGATCTCCGGGTCCGCCAGGCCGGGCCGGCCGGTTTCGAGGGATTCTTCGAGGTCGGGACCGATCGGCTCCCCCGACCCGGCCAGGGCCGAGGCGAGGGCGTGGGTCGAGGTCAGGGCGTCGAGCCGAGTCCGGACGCGGAGATGGTCGGCGCGGGCGGCGATCGGCGACGGGTCGCGGCGGGCGACGGCCTGGGCGAGGTAGGCGGTCGCGTAGTCGTCGACGGCCGGTTGGATCTCCTCGAACGGCCGGTCGGACAGGTGGAAATAGTCGTTGACCGTCACCCACCGCGAGAAGACCGGCGAGTAGGCGAAGGTCCGCCGGAGGTCGACGTACCAGGGGGCGACCGGGCTCGGCCAGTGGGCCATCGGGAACGTCGCGACCTGGTCGTCCTTCATCGACTTCGCGAGCCGCCAGGGGAATTTCGCCCCCTCCGCCGGGCGGTCGGCGGCGACCGGCATCCGGGTCAAGGATTCCAGGGTCGTGCCGTCGGGCGACGCCCAGAGCCGCTTCGACTCCGGGACCAGCGGGAACCGTCCCGAATCGAGGGCCACGAACGCCGCGTACCGGAGCCCGAACCGCCGGGCGATCTGGGGGAGCTGGGGATACAGGCCGAACCGGCGGCGGGCCAGGGTCTCGACGTTCCGGTCGTCGAGGTGGGCCCGGTAGACCTCGGAGCCGCGGCGAAATTGCCAGGCCAGGGACGACCAGGGGAGGAACGGCTCGTCGACCTCGGCGAAGGCCCCGCCGATCACGTCGGCCCAGCCTTCGGCGATCGCCTCGCGGAGGGCGGCGGCCTGGTCGGGCTCGATCGCGGCGACGGCCGCCGCCGGGGCCAGGAGGGTGACGGGGGACCGGGGGGCGAGCCCGGCGGCGACGGACCCGGGCGGCGAGGCCGGGTCGAGGAGGCAAAGGTCGATGAGATAGCCTTCGAGGGGATAGAACCGCTCGCGGGCCTGGGTGAGCAGCTCGAAGCCGGCGCGGAGGCGATTGGTCGCGGCGGTGGGATCGCCGCCCCGCCAGGCCCGGGCGCCGGCGAGGATCTCGCGGGCCAGGCTGGGCCGGGACAGGGTGTCGACGTGGCCCATCGCGAGCGTGAGGTCGCGGAGCCACCAGTGGGCCGAGCCCAGGGCCAGGTAATCGAGGGCGATCGGGTCGTCGAGGGCCAGGCCCGGCGCCGGCTCCGGCGATCGGTCGAGGATGGCGCGGACGGTGGCGAGGCGGTCGTCGGACGCCTCGATCACGGGGACGCCGGCGGCCTCGGCCCGGCCTCGATATTCGGACGGGAGGCGGTCGAGGTGTCCCGGCGCGACGAGCCGGACCTCGCCGGCCTCGGGGTCGGTGGGCAGGGCCACGTCCTCGAACCGGGGCAGGTCGTCGGCCAGGGCCAGCAAGGCCGGGTGCCAGGGGATCGACGCGGCGGCCCAGGCGGCGGAGGCGTCGCGGTCGGACACGGTGGCCGGGGGCTCGCGGCCGTCGTCGGGGATCAAGGAGACGAGCCGGAACGCGACGACCGGCGGCGCGGGCGGGTCGGGCGGTTGGTCGGCGTCGGGGGGCTCGGGCGTCTCCATCGGATGCGGGCCCCTTTCCGGGGGTTCGGAGGTCGAATCAGGCGCCGAGGGCGGCTTTCAGCTCCTTGACCTCGTCGGCCAGGGTCCGGACGGATTCGCGGAGGGCGTCGAGGTCGGCCCGGAGCGCGGCCAGTTCCCCCAGGGGGGCCGGGTCGGGCCGGGACCCGGGCCCGGGCCCGGGCCCGAGGCCGGGTCGGGCCGGCCGGTCGGGCTCGTCGGGGGGCACGGGGGCGGCGAGGTGGCGGTCGCGTTCGCGTTCCAGCTCGTTGGGAGGATACAGGTTGTGGGTCACGACCACGCCCCGGCGGGTCCCGGGCGGGGTGAGATAGATGACCAGATCCTTGGCGGCCAGGGATTCGAGGATGGCCTGGAGCGCCGCGAGGTCGGGCAAGGGCTCCATCCGGCTCGCCCGGGCGCGGAGGTCGCCCTCGGTCTGCGAGCCCCGGAGCAACAGCTCGGCGACGACGGCCAGCTCGACCTTGTTGACCTTGAGCCAGTCGTAGAGCGTGTGCTTGAATCGGAGGACCCGGCCGCCGGCCTCGACCATGACGACCGCCCCCTTCTTGCGGAGGCCGTTGAGGATCTCCTCGATGTCGTCGCCGTCGAAATTCGTGGTCGGGTCGCGGTTCGACTTCTGGTTCGACCCGGTCACGATCGCGGCGATGGTCAGCGGGTAATATTCCGGGGTCGTCTTGGCCTTCTCGACCAGGACCCCCAGGACCCGGCGCTCGGCGGGCGTCAGCGGCACCCAGGATTTTTCGATCGGCTCGGTCATGCGATCTCCCGTCCTTTTCGGATCGCCCATCGTAGCCGGCCCCCGACCGAGCCTCAAGACGGCGGTGAGCGTGGGAAGGGTCGCCGGCGCCCCCCGGGAAGAACGAAGCCGACGCGGACCCCGGACCATCGGCGCGGTCGCTTCATGATTTTCCGGCCCCCTCCACTTTCGCCCGTCGAGTTGCGAGCGGTCGGCGGGTGTGTCAGACTATGGGTCGAGGTTCTTCGCCTCACCCGGGTTCCTCCGGTCGGGACGGTCTTCGACGATGATGATGGCCTGGGTGGCTATCCTCGCCCTGTCCGGGGCGGGGCAGGGCGATCGATCCCCGGCCTCGGCCGGGCTGGCCCTCCGTCCGTCGATCGCGCGCCCGGCGGGCCCGGTCGCCGGCATCCGCCGGTCGGGCCACGCGCCGAGGGGCACGCCGGGCCTGCCGCCGGGGGTCGAAACCTGCGACCCCGAGGAAGGGGTCGACGAAAGCTGGCTGGTCCTGCTCGCCGCCCTGGAGGCCGGATCGTCGGCCCCCTCCGGGTGGGGTCGACCTGGCTCGACCCCCGGGGCCGGGGGGCTTCGCCGGGCCGCCCCGGCTCCCACCGCCCGTTTCCCGCTTCGCTGTTGAGTCGCTGGTCCCCGCCACTCCCCCCCCTCCGACGGACCGGCCGCCGGTCGCCCCTTTTCTCGGGGCGATCCGATGGGGCCGGCCTCCCCATCTTCGATCGTGCTTCCGGCTCGACCGCCCTCTCGCCCTTCATCGCCCAGGGGACAGCGACCCATGATCCGTTTCATCATCCTGTGGAGTTTGCATAACCGCTTGCTGGTGCTCGGCGGCGTGTTCGCGCTGATCGCCGCGGGCATCCACTCGGCCCAGAAGCTCAACGTCGAGGCGTATCCCGACCCGACGCCGCCGCTGGTCGAGGTCATCACCCAGAATCCCGGCTTCAGCCCCGAGGAGATGGAGCGGCTCGTCGGCATCCCGATCGAGACGGTCCTCAACGGGATGCCGGGCCTCGAAGACCTCCGGAGCACCTCGGTCGCCGGCCTCAACGACATCAAATGCCAGTTCGCCTACGGGACCGACTACTGGTCGGCCCGCCAGGAGGTCATCAACCGGATCGGCTTCGTGGCCAACCTGCCGACCGGCGTGACGCCGGGCCTGTCCCCCTGGAGCCCGACCGGCGAGATCGTCCGCTACGTCCTGGAAGGGCCGGGCTACACGACCAACCAGCTCAAGGCCGTCCAGGACTGGGTCCTCCAGCGGGCGTTGAAGACGGTCCCGGGCGTCATCGACGTGACGGGCTACGGCGGGACGGTGAAGCAGTATCAGGTCCTCGTCGACAGCCGCTATCTCAAGCACTCCAACGTGACGCTCAAGCAGGTCGAGGACGCCATCAGCAACTCGAACGCCAACGTCGGCGGCGACATCCTCACGATGGGCAGCCAGGCCCACAACGTCCGGGCGATCGGCCTGATCGGCGGGGGCGTCGACCCGCTCGACCCGGCCCGGAGCGACCGCGCCGACGAGATCATGGCGCAGAAGATCGACGACATCAACAACGTGGTCATCGCCTCGACCAACGGCATCCCGATCTACGTCAAGCAGGTGGCGCAGGTGGTCGAATACCACCGCCCGAGGCTGGGGATCGTCGGCCGCCTCCTCAAGGAGAAGGACGGCAAGCGCGTCTGGGAGAACGAGGGCGACGTCATCGAGGGCATCGTCCTGATGCGGAAGTATGAGAAGTCGCTCCTGACCGCCGAACTCGTCGAGAAGAAGCTGGAGGAGCTGAAGACCTCGGGCCTTCTGCCCAAAGGCATGACCATCCGGGTCTTCAACCAGCGGACCGACCTGGTCCACGTCACGACCCACAACGTCCTGCACAACCTGGTCGTCGGGATGGCGTTGGTGGTGGCGATCCTGCTGATCTTCCTCGGGAACCTGGCCAGCGCCGGGATCGTGGCCATCATGATCCCGCTGGCGCTCTTGTTCTCGGTGACGGTCCTGTACGTCCAGGGAAAGTCGGCGAACTTGCTGTCGATCGGCGCGGTCGACTTCGGGATCATCGTCGACAGCTCGGTCATCATCGTCGAGAACATCTATCGACACATCACGGCCGAGGGATCGGACCGGACCCGGCCGATGATCGACCGGATCGCCGACGCTTCGTCGGAGATCGAGCGGGCGCTGTTCTTCTCGACGTCGATCATCGTGTGCGCCTTCATCCCCCTGTTCGCGATGACCGGCGCCGAGGGGGCCCTGTTCGGCCCGATGGCGAACACCTACGCCTTCGCGATCTTCGGGGCGCTGCTCCTGGCCGTCTCGCTGGCGCCGGTGCTCTGCTCGTTCTTGTTCCACAGCGAGATGGTGGAGAAGGACACGCTGGTCGACCGCCTGATGAAGCGGGGCTATCTCAAGGCCTTGAACAATTATCTGAACCTCCGATGGATCACGCTGGGCGTGATGGTGGGCCTCCTGGGGTTCACGATGACCCTGGTGCCGGGTCTGGGCGGCGAGTTCATGCCGCAACTGGAAGAAGGCAACCTTTGGATCAGGGCGCTCTTGCCGAGGACCGTGTCGCTGGAAGCGGCGTCGCGGATGGCGCCCCGGCTCCGCGAGGTGATCGCCTCGATCCCCGAGATCAAGAACGTGATGTCGCACGTCGGCCGGCCCGACGACGGGACCGACGTCACCAGCTTCTTCAACCTGGAGTTCAACGCCCCGCTCAAGCCGATGGAGCAGTGGCGACCCGGGCTGAGCCGCGAGGACATCGAGCGGGAGCTGATGAAGAAGTTCAAGCAGTTCCCGGGCGTCAACTTCAACTTCTCGCAGTTGATCCGCGACAACGTCGAGGAGGCGCTCTCGGGCGTGAAGGGGGCGAACTCGGTCAAGCTGTTCGGCAACGACCTCCAGACCTTGGAAGACTCCGGGCAGCGGGTCGTCAACATCCTGGAGAAGGTCCGGGGCATCGAGAACGTCGGCCTGTTCCACATCCTGGGCCAGCCGAACCTGGAGATCCGGATCGACCGGGCGGCCTGCTCGCGATACGGGGTGAACGTGGCCGACGTCGAGGCGGCCGTCCAGGTGGCCATCGGCGGCAAGGCGTTCTCGCAGATGGTCGAGGGGGAAAAGCTCTACGACATCGTCCTTCGCCTGCCCACCTCGCTGCGCGACGACCCGACGGTGATCAACCGAATTCTCGTGGACACCCCGGGGTCGGACGGCAAGACCGGGGCCCGAATCCCCCTGTTCCAGCTCGCCAAGATCAACCCCCACGTCTCGGGGGCCTCCTACATCTATCGGGAGAACAACCGTCGCTATATCCCGATCAAGTTCAGCGTCCGCGACCGCGACTTGGCCTCGGCCATCAACGAGGCCATCGAGAAGGTCGAGGACCCCAAGACCGGCGCCAAGCTGGGTCGGGGGTACAACATCGAATGGTCGGGCGAGTTCGCCCAGATGCAGGAGGCCAACGCCCGGCTCCTCTGGATCGTCCCGCTGTCGATCGGACTGATCATGGCCCTGCTGTACACGGCGTTCAACTCGTTCAAGGACGCGCTGCTGGTGATGGTCAACGTCATCGCCGCGACGATGGGGGGAATCTGGGGCCTCCGGCTGACGCACACGCCGTTCAGCATCTCGGCGGCGGTCGGGTTCATATCGATCTTCGGCGTCGCCGTGCAGGACGGCGTGCTCTTGATCTCGTACTTCAACCAGTTGCGGGCCGCCGGCCTGCCGGTCCGCGAGTCGGTGCTCCGGGGGGCCGAGCTCCGGGTCCGGCCGGTGGTCATGACGTCGCTCACGGCGGCCCTGGGGCTGATGCCGGCGGCGTTAGCGACGTCGATCGGCTCGCAGGCGCAGAAGCCGCTGGCGATCGTGGTGGTGGGCGGGATGCTCGTGACCCTGGTCCTGACCCGCTACCTGATGCCGGTCCTCTACTCGTTCTTCCCCGCCCCGGCCGGCCACGGCGAGCAGCACCATGAGTTGATCGCCGGATCGCACTACACCGACCTGCTGCTCGAACACCAGCACATGCAGCACGCCTGATGTCGTCGCCGGACCGCGACGCCGCCCGCGCCCGACCTCGGGAGCGGGCGGCGTTTTTTCGTCGACGCCGGCCGGCGCCCTCGATCGGAGGGGCGGCCCGGCGACGATCAAGGGCCTCGCCGCCGGCGTCATCGACGTCCGGGCCGACGGCGCGTCTCGGGTCCGGCTCGAAGGCCGGGGCAAAAGGTAGCCGGCGGGCCGGCCACCCGGAAGGTTCCGACCTCGGCCGCGTCCCTCGGGAACTTTCCGGATGGAAACGGAACGGGGGCGGCACCATCGGCCGGGATGGTGCCGCCCCCGATCGAAGTCTTGGCCCGCGACCGATCAGAGGTTGAAGTGGAACGTCTTGCTCATGAGCCGGACGAGCCACCAGGCCAGGGTGCTGTGGCCGGCATCGATCTTGGCGAAGCCCCGGAGGCCGGGCTGGAGCAATAGCTCGGGGTTGTCGATGGGGATGATGACCTCGAAGACGGCGGTGAGCGGCTTGTTGACGCCGGTCTTCGGGTCCTGCTTGGACGCGATCTCGCCGCCGGAGTTGGTGGTGAGTTCGTTGGGGATCTCGTCGCGACTCCGGAGGGCGGTCTCGGAGACGTAGCTCTTCCAGGTGGTCTCCGAGGTCCCGTAGACCTTGACCCAGGCGGTCGCCTTGTTGCCTTCGTCCCCCTGGCGGAACAGGTCGACATCGGACTGGTCGAGGATCATGTGGGCTTCGAGCTTGCGGGGGTCGCCGATCTCCATGAGCGGCTTGCCGGGCTTGAGGTGCTGGCCGCGGGTTTCCTTGTTCGGGACGCCCATGACCCGGCCGTCTCGGGGGGCGGTCAGCTTGAGCTTGGCGATCTGGTCGGACACCTTGGTGATCGCCGGCTCCAGGTCCGACTCCGTCTTGAAGTGCTGCTTCGACTGGGCCCGGGTCTCCGAGCTGGAGCCGTAGATGACCCCCTTGATGTGGTTGGTCTCCGACTGTTCGAGGAGCTGGTGGTATTCGAGCCACTTCTCGGGGTTGGAGAGCGTGGCCAGGATGTCTCCCTCCTTGACCCAGTCGCCGTCCTTGACGTTGATGGTCTCCAGCCGCCCGGGGACCTCGGCGTAGATCTCGGTGGGCCGCGCCGCCGTGAGGACGAGCGTCCCTTGCACGCGGAGGGGCGTGGGGATCAGGAGGACTCCGGTGACCACCGCCACCGCGACGGCGGCGAACACCCCCGCGCGTACCTTTTTCACCTTGCGCATCCTCCCCGGTTGGCGAATGAACTTGACGCCCTGATAGAGCGGCATGCCCAGGAGCGGGACCAGCGAACCGCCCGCGATCATGTAGCTGACCGATTGCAGCTTGTAAGGCCTGAGGAACTGGCTGAGGAAGTAGAGGATGCTGAACGTCACCACCCATCGATAGACATAGCTGCAAATCGCATAGAGGACGAACAGGGTCCGCCGCGACCGGGGCATGTAGCTTTGCACCGGAATTTCCAGCCCGAGCACCTTTTCCTGGAACAGGTAGGCGAAGAACTGGGTGCTCTTGATCCGGAGGTTGGGGATCTCCAGGTAGTCGGACATCACGTAATAGCCGTCGTACCGGAGCAGCGGGTTGGCGTTGAACAGGATCGTGTTCACCGAGCAGATGAACATGGTCGCCAGGCAGAGGCTGTTGAGGAGCCCTTGCTCGGTGTTCCACCACAAGAAGGTGGCGATGCTGGCCAGGAAGCATTCGACGTAGATCCCGGCCGCCGAGATCCAGATCCGTTTCCACTTGCTGGGCAGGAGCCAGCTATCGGTGACGTCGCAATACAGGGCCGGGGTGAGGACGAGGAAGAGCATCCCCATCTCGTGGACCTCGCCGCCGAAGTGCTTGGCGGTGAGGCCGTGGCCGAACTCGTGGATGATCTTGATGATCGCCAGGCTGATCCAGAAGTAGAAGATCGTCCGCCAGTTGAAGAAGCTCTGGAAGTCGGGCAGTCGCGCCGAGAACGTGGACCACTGGCTGGCGACCAGCGTGAGGGCCGCGAGCATCATCCCGACGCTGAAGGCGATGAATCCCTTGGTGTAGATCCACCGGAAGTACGGGTACATGCCCGTGAGCATCTTCTCGGGGTCGACGACCGGGATCTTGATGTAGAGGATGTTGGCGAAGAACTGCCAGACCTTCTTCCACTGGTTCTTCTTGCGGCGGCGGACCAGGGCCTGGGCCTGGTCGGGGCTGTCGATCAGGGCGATCCCGGCCTCGTGGAGCTGCGAGGCGAACCGGAGGAGGTCGTCGACGGTGATGGTCTGGGGGCGATACTTCCGCTCGAACGCCCGCTTGACGTCCTGGAGGGTCTGCTTGCCGTCGAACTGCTGGAGCAGGAAGTATTCCTCGACCTTGAACCGGAAATACTTCAGGGCGATCGGGTCCTTGATGACGTAGTGCGTCATCCCCTCGTAGAACTGGGGCTGGACGATCAGGTCGGGCCGGAGCTTGACCTTGAGGTGCTCGGCGGCCTGCCCGACTGGCAGGCTGGGGGCCATGGTGGGAGCGGAGCTCATCGGTCGTTCGTCCTCGCTTCGGCCTCGGACCTGGGGTCGGGACCCGTCGCCCTCGCCGGGGCCCGGGACAATTTCGACGGATCAACGGACGGATCGGGAAGGGCTCGGGTCGAGGAAATGGCTGATGGCTGAACCCACGGGAGGGGTTGGCCTGGGCCGGTGACTTGTCCGGACGATCGCCCATCAACCATGATTCATCACCCATCGACGTCCCGACTTTCAGCGGGGGAGGGTCGGCAGGTCGAGGGGCCGGGCGCCAAGGTTGGCCGGGGGGGCGCCGCCGGGGTTGAGCGGGACGGTGGTCTCGGGCTTGAGGTAGAAGGTCATGGTCGCCTTCAGGTTGGGCCGGAGCTCGTGTTTGGGGTTGTCGATCTCGGCGAAGACCTTGACGCCGTTCTCGGCGATGGTCTGGAGCGAGGGGTCGACGAAGGTCACCTTGCCCCGGAATTTCTTCTGCTCGATCGGATGCTTGCCGGTCCGGGTCCCTTCGGTGAGCCGGGGCTGGATCTCGATGTCGGTCCCGAGGGCCACCCGGTAGGCGTATTCGATCGGGATGAAGGCCCAGACGCGGACGCGGTCGAGGTTGCCGATCCGGACGACCGACTCGTTGGCGTTGACCCGCTCCCCTTCGTGCTTGAACTCCTCGATGATGATCCCGGCGAACGGGGCGCGGATGACGTGCTCGTCGGCGACCCTCTGGGCCGTCTTCAACTTGGCCTGGGCGAGCCTCTGCGTGTCCTCGGCCTCGATGTAAGAGGCGTCGGCGATCAAGAATTCGGCCTCGGCCTTCTGGGCCTCTTCCCGCGAGACGTAGTTCGAGTTCTTGCGGTTGAGCTCGTTGTTGCGCTGGATCACCGAGGCGGCGTGCTTCTTTTGGGCCTCGGCCTTGAGGACCGCGCCTCTGCTCTCGGCCTGGATCTTGGCCTCGGCGACGGCGAGTTCGGCGTTTTCCCTGTGGAGGGTGCCGATCACGGCGCCCTGGCCGTCGATCGGGGGGCCGACTTCCTTGCCGATCCGGAGTTCCAGCTTGTCGATCACCCCTTCGCGGAGCGCCGCGATGTCGGACTTCTGGAACCAGTCGACCGAGGCGTCCTCGACGACCAACTTTTCCGAGTCGCCGCCATTCGACCGCTGGGGCGGCTGGGCGATCGTCGCGGCCGTCAGGATGCCGAACAGGCCGAGCGAAAGGGCGGCGGCTTTCCGGGTCAGGGGCATGGGCGGGGCTCCGGGGCTGGTGGAAGTTGAACCCGATCCGATGGGAATGATCCGAGGGGGAGAACGGCGGCGCGGTTCACTTCAGGAACGGCCAGCGGAACAGGACGGTCTCGTAGAAGACGTGGACCACGTCGCGGAGCAGGACGTAGGCCAGGCGGGCCTCGCCGCACTGGACGCGGGCGCGGACCTCGGAACCGGGCCGGAGCGATTGGTTCCGGGTCAGGAAGTCGGCCCGGACCTTCTCGGTGAAGCCGACGGTCACCTTGACGACGTGCTTGGTCTCGACCGTCTCGGCGCGGGCGCCGATGGTCCGGACGTAGCCGGGGTAGCGGTGCTCGGGGTCGGTCGCGGTGACGAAGTAGGCTTCCAGGGTCGAGCCGGCGGGCTTGGTCCCGGCGGCGACCTGCTTCTGAAGCTTGGACTGGGCGTCGAGGATCGGGCCCATGTCGTCGTCGGGGACCTCGACCTCCATCACCCAGTCGCCCCCCACGGCCGCGACCTGGAGCAGCTCGGTCCCGATCTCGACGGGCCGCCTCTTCAGGGCCTTCTGCGGCTCCCAGGTCGTGATGATCCCGTCCTGCGGGGCCAACACCTGGAGGGACTTGAGCTGCTCCTCGACGATCTTTATCTGCTTCGAGGCGCTGTCGGCCTTGATGTGGGCTTCCCATTGCTGGGCGTTGAGCGAGATCCTCTCGTCGTCGCGGATCGTCTTCTTCGCGGCGTTGGCCTGATTCTTGAGGCTGGCTTCCTGGTTCTCGGCCTCGGCCTTCGACGCGATCAGCTTGGTCCACTCCTTCAGGAGTTCCTTGCTTTCCAGCTCGCAGATGACCTCGCCTTCCTTGACGAACTGGCCGTGCTGAACCGGGACGTTCAGGACGGTCCCGGCGATCGGGGCGTAGATGTTCCGGCGGGCGTCGGGCAGGAGCGACCCCCGGCCTTCGATGGTGAGCTGCCAGGGGACGAACGTCAGGACCAGGACCAGCGTGACCAGGGCCGCCAGGACGCCGAGGATCTTGGCCAGGGTCCGCCCGCGGAAGAACCGCCAGGGGCTCCCGATCAGCTTGAGGACCGGCAGGAACGCCCGGTCGTATTCCGAGGCGTTCCAGAGGGCCGTCGAGGCGTGCCGCGAGACGACCTCGCACCGGGCATGGGCGTCGGTGGGGGCCAGCTCGTCGCCGATCTGCTCGGCCACCAGGCAGCCGAACGGGACTTTGTCCTTGGTGGCGTCGGCCTCGGGCTTGTGCAGCAAGGTGACGATGACGGCCTTGGACCCCGACTCGTCGACGTAGGCCTCCAGGCAGTCGCGGAGTTCGGGGGCGAATCCCTCGGTGTTCCCGGTATAGACCAGGTCCTCGCCCGAGCGGATCACGGCCTTGCAGAGCTTGGTCAGCTCGCGGATCAGGTTGGCCCGCTGCTCGACGACCTCCTGGCCGCTGACGGCCTCGATCATCGTCCGGCCGCCGACCTTCAGGGCGACGCTCAGGCGGTCCGACCCGACGAGCCGCTTGCCGTCGTTGGCCACCGCGTAGCAGGCGTCCTTCAGTTCGAGCGAGCCGTGGATGGCGTGGGTGAAGGTTTCGAGCTGATTCCAGAGCCGCTGCTGCGACATCATCTGCCGCATCTGGCGGTTCTTGAGGTACTGCCCGGCTAGGTCGCAGAGGTCGCCGACGAACCGGAGCGTGCTCTTCTGCTGGGCCGCCCGGCGGGTCGGGTCCATGAGGATCTCGACCAGGCCGACCACCTGCTTGTCGACGGTGAGCGGGGCCAGGATCAGGGCATACCCGGTGGGGTTCCCGGCGTTGGGCACCCCCTCGACGGCCGCCCCGGGCGGGATGATCGTGGCCTGCGACGCCTGCATCATGCAGCCCAGGAGGGCGTCGTGCGGCTGGGTCCGGACCCGGCCGTCGAGCAGGCCGGTGAGCCGGAACTCCAACTGCTGCTGGAGCTTGATCCCGCCCCGGCCGTCGAGCAGCCAGAGGGCGCCGCCGGAGGCCGCGACGGCGGCCACCACGCGGTTGAGGAATTCACCGTAGAAATCATTGGGCTGGATGTCCGACTCGGCCAGTTCGGCGATCTCGGCCACCAGCTTGCGGATCTGCGTCTTGGTCTGCTCGAGCAGACCGGGATCGATGGTTTCTTCCGGCATGGTGGTTCCGGTGGGTAGGGAGCCAGCGTCCGATTCGCCGAGGTTGGCCGCCGCAATCCGCTCGAATGCGGCATAATGACAACGGGACGCCCCGGGGCCTTGACTTCCCTGGAGATTTGTAAGGCTTTGGCCGTTTGTCCTTGAACTTGTCGAGGACCGGGCGACGGGTCGGACCCGGTCCCGCCGGGATGACTCCCCCTGATCGGCCTAAGAGTAGGGTGTGTCGAGCCGTGGCGAGGCCCACCAATGCCCTGGCGTCGAACTGGTGGGCCTCGCCGAGGCTCGACACACCCTACGACCCCAGATCGGACCTGGAGTGGCGACCGACCGGAATCCGCGAACCTGCCTGGTCACCGGGGCCACCGGCCTCCTCGGGAGCCACATCGCCGAGCGGCTGGTCGCCCGGGGCGATCGGGTCCGGGCCCTGGTCCGCCCGACTTCGGACACCGGCTTCCTGAACAGCCTGGGCGTCGAGACCGTCGTCGGCGACCTGTCCGACCCGGGATCGATCGCCCCGGCGCTCCGGGGGGTCGATCAGGTCTACCACTGCGCGGCCAAGGTCGGCGATTGGGGGCGTTGGCGGGAGTTCCAGGCCGACGGCCTCGACGCCACCCGCCACCTCGCGGAAGCCGCGATCGTCGCCCGCGTCGACCGCTTCCTCCACGTCAGCTCGACGAGCGCCTACGGCCACCCGCCCGAGGGGGGGCCGCCAATCGACGAGTCGGCCCCCTTGGGCCAGCGATTCTGGCCGATCTGGGACTATTACACCCGGAGCAAGGTCGACTCCGAGCGGCTCCTCTGGGCCTTGGCGGAGACGGGAGGGCTCCCGCTCACCGTCCTCCGGCCGAGCTGGCTCTACGGCGAGCGCGACCGGACGACCTTGAAACGCCTGGTCGGCCGGCTCAAGGCGGGCAAGGTCCCCCTGATCGGGCGGGGCGACAACCCTCTGAGCGCCATCTACGCCGGCAACGTCGCCGACGCCGCGCTCCTGGCGGCCCGCGACCCCGGCTCGGTCGGCGAGGCTTACAACATCACCCATCAAGGCCAGATCAGCCAGCGAGAATTCTTGACGATGTTCGCCGAGGCGTGCGGCGCCCCGATCCCTCGCCGCCGGGTCTCGTACCGGGCGGCCTTCGCCGCGGCCTTCGTCCTGGAGGCGGTCGGCAAGGCGCGGGGCCGCCGCCGGCCACCGCTCCTGACCCGATATGCCACCTGGCTGATGGGCCGGTCGCTCTCCTACAGCACGGCGAAGGCCGTCGATCGGCTGGGCTGGGAGCCCGCCCTGGGGAATCGCGAGAGCATCGGGCGATCGGTCCGGTGGTTCCTCGGCCAGCCCGCGAAGCCCCCGCGATCGGCATGACCGGTTCGAAATCGACCGGGGCGGGCCTTGCCCGGCCGCCGGCGATCGGCCACCATGAAGGTAACGTGAGAGCCACGCACGCCTCCGGGTCGTCGACCTTGACCCGGCCCGTCGGCGGCTCCCACCGACCCAGACCTCGGACCCCGACCGGGTCGAGGGCTCTCGCCCGCCCGCGATTCGCCCACCTTTCGGAGTTGCAACCATGTCGTTGAAGCTCGCGCTTCCCTTCGGCCTCGCGCTCGGCCTGCTGGCCGGGCCCGCGAATCTCGTCGACGCCGACGAGCAACCGGCTTCGGCCAAGGCCCCGACGCCGGCCCCGACGAACATCGACATCGACGCCATCCGCGCCCAGATGATGGGCGGCGGCGGCGGAGGGGCGATGGACGCCAACAACCCCGCTCGCTACCGGAACTTCGCCGACCTCACCGCCGGGGCCACCCGACATGACGGCCTGTTCACCCTTTATCAGAAGGACGAACACCTTTACGCCGAGATCAAGCCGTTCCAGCTCGACCAACCCCTGATGATCCCGATCACGATCGCCCGGGGGCTGGCGATGGCGGGCACCCCGCTCAACTTCGGCGACGAGTGGATCGTGACCTTCCACCGGGCGGGCGACAAGGTCCAGTTGATCCGCAAGAACGTCCACGTCAAGGCGCCGTTGGGGTCGTCGCTCGACAAGGCGATGAAGCAGAATTACACCGACTCGATCCTGATGGCCCTGCCGATCGCCAGCATCAACATGGCCGGCGGGATGAGCGTGGTCGTCGACTTCTCCGACGTCTTCTTCTCCAACTTCGCCCAGCTCCCCCTCGGCTTCCTCGACCGGAGCCGGACCAACTGGCACAAGGTCAAGGCGTTCCCCAACAACCTGGAACTCCAGGTCCAGGCCACCTTCGGCGGCGGCGGCGGGATGGGCGGCCGGGGCGGGCCCCACGGCGACGACGGGGTCATCGACTCGCGCGGCGTGACGCTGGTGATCCATTACAGCCTGGTCAAGCTGCCCGACATGGGCTATCGCCCCCGCGTGGCCGACGACCGGATCGGCCACTTCCTGAACGCGACCAAGGATTTCGGGGTCAACGACCCCGACGGCAACGTGGTCCGCTCGATCAATCGCTGGCGCCTCGAAAAGGCCGACCCCCGCGCCAAGCTGTCGCCGCCCAAGAAGCAGATCGTCTGGTACATCGAGGACACGGTCCCCGTCGAGTATCGCCCCTACGTCGAGGACGGCATCCGCGAGTGGAACAAGGCGTTCGAGAAGATCGGCTATCGCGACGCCATCGCCGTCCGCTGGCAGGAGAACGGGCGCGACGACTTCGACCCCGAGGACATCAACTACTGCACGTTCCGCTGGATCACGACGACCATGACCTACGCGATGTCCTGCCTCCGGTCGAATCCGATCACCGGCGAGATGATCGACGGCGACGTGATCTTCGACGCCTCGTGGATCAGGGCGTGGAAGAACGAATACGCCCTGCTCACCGGCGGCGCCCCGGTCGCGCGGGGACAAGGGCAGGGGGCCGAGGCCGCGCCGGCCCTCGGCGAGGTCATCAGCACGACCCTCGCGGCCCGGCAAGGATACGGCCAGGGGCCGGTCGCCCTCGGCGGCGAAGGCCCGGACAAGGGGCTCGCCCTCGTCCCGGCCGACTGGTCGGGCATCCAGCGCGACCTCATGGAACGGATGGCCAACGGCCAGCGGGCCTCGTGCCGGTTCGCCTCCGGGATGCAGCCCGAGATGGGCCTCGCCGCCTTGGTGATGGCCGACGCGGTCAAGGCCGACCCCGACTCCAAGCTCCCCGAGGAATTCCTCGGCCAGCTCATCAAGGAGGTCGTGATGCACGAGGTCGGCCACTCGCTCGGCCTCCGGCACAACTTCAAGGCGAGCACCATGCTCGACGCCGACCAGGTCAACAACCCCGAGATCACCCGGGTCAAGGGGATGTCCGGCAGCGTGATGGATTACAACCCGATCAACATCGCCCCCAAGGGCCAGAAGCAGGGCGAGTACATCACCACCACCCTCGGCCCCTACGATTACTGGGCGATCGAGTACGCCTACAAGGAATTCACGGGCGACGAGGCCGGCGAGCTCAAGAAGGTCGCCGCCCGCGCCCCCGAGCATGACCTGGTCTTCGGGACCGACTCCGACATGACGGCGAGCGACCCGCTCGTCAACACCTACGACCTCGGCTCCGACCCCTGCCGGTTCGCCAAGGACCGGCTCACCCTGGCCTCGCAGCTCATGAAGGACCTCGACGCCCGCGCCGTCAAGGACGGCGAGTCGTGGTCGCGGGTCCGGGTGGCGTTCTCGTACCTGATGACCCAGTACGGGAACGCCGCCGACATCGTCTCCACCCACGTCGGCGGCCACTCGACGTCGAGGCACCACAAGGGGGACAAGGACGCCAGCGACCCGGTCGTCCCGATCGCCGGCGACAAGCAGCGGGCCGCCCTCGCCCTCCTGGTCGAGAGCGTCTTCAACGACAAGTCGTTCCAGTTCTCGCCGGGCCTGCTCCGCCGACTCGCCAAGGAGCACTGGGACCAAGGGATCGGCTCGGGCCGCCACGGGTTCAACGCCGAGGTTTCGGTCAACGAGCGGGTCCTGGCGATCCAGAAGATCGCCCTGGGGCACTGCCTCAACGGCTCGACCTTGACGCGGGTCCAGAACCAGGAATCGCTGTCGGAGCCCGGCTCGAAGCCCCTGACCCTCGCCGAACTGTTCCGGACCCTGACCGACGGGATCTTCAGCGAACTGGCCCTGGCCGCCCCGGCCGAGGGCAAGTCCCGGGCGATCGCCTGCTCGACCATCCGGCGGAACCTCCAGCGCGAGTATCTCCGGCGGATGGCGACGATCGTCCTCGGCGAGCGTCGGAGCCCGGCCGCCGACGCCTTCCCGTTCGTCCTGTTCCTCGGCGGCGGCGGCGGGCCTGCACCCTACCCGGCCGACGCGCGGAGCCTCGCCCGGTTCCACCTCAAGGACCTCGGCGACCGGCTGGGCAAGGTCCTCGACGCCAAGGACGTCCAGCTCGACGACACCTGCCGAGCCCACTTCGACGAGCTTCGCCAGAAGATCGCCAAGGTCACCGACGCCGACCTCAGCTCCAACGAGCCCTGATCCCGGCCGATCGGGATGATCTTCGAGCCGGCGGCCCGCCCCTGGAATCCCCCGGGGAGGGCCGTCGGCCATTTTTTTAGAAGTTGCACATGTTTGCAAAAGTAAAATCCATCCTCTTGTGATGTCCCGACCCTCGCCGTCGGGTGCCGATCTTGCTAGAATGACGGGGCGAAGGCGCGGCGACCGTCCCTCGCCGACCGCCCGGATCTGGACGACCCGACGTCATGGCCCCGCAACCGCTGATCATCCACGAACGCCTGGCCCGCTGGTCCCGGCAATTGCGGCCGAGGTTCCGGGGCTGGTCGATCCGCTGGGCGGAGACCCGGTCGGCCGATTCGCTGGTCGAGGCGGCCGCGCGGTCGGCCTGCCCGGTCGTCGTCCTCGACCTGGGGGATCGGCCCGCCCGGTCCCTGGAAGACCTGGACGCGCTCCGGCTCGCGTCCCCCGGCGCCTTATCGCTGGTGCTCGACCCCGGCTCGCATCCGGAGGTGCCCGCCCTGGCCCGCGAGCTGGGGGCCACCCTGGTCCTGCCCGGGGTCGTGGTCCCCCCCGAGGTCGAGGCCTTGCTCCGGCGCTGGCTGCCTTTGGCCGCCCGCCGCGACGAGGCCGAAGGCTGGTCGCCCCTCCCCGATCCCGAGGTCAACCCCTGGGACCCCCCCGAGCTCCTCGCCCCACGATCGCCCCTCCCCACCGGCCTTTGATGGAAACCCCCCGCCCTCCTTCTCCCGACTTCCCACCCAAGGAACCCGCTCGATGTTCGGCAAGAAGACTCCCACCCTCACCGAACAAGACGTGCTCGCCGCCTTGAAGGGGGTGAAAGACCCCGACATCCAGCGCGACCTGGTCGACCTCGGCATGATCAAGGACATCCGGATCGGCGACGGGTCGGTCACGCTCACGGTCAACCTCACCACCCCGGCCTGCCCGCTCAAGGCGAAGATCGAGGGGGACGTCCGCCAGGCCCTGACCGGCCGCCTCGGCCCGGACCTCGCGTACACGATCCACATGACGGCCGACGTCCGCGGCAAGGGCGTCGCCGAGAAGGGCGACATCCCGGGCGTCAAGAATGTCATCGCCGTCGGCTCGGGCAAGGGGGGCGTGGGCAAGTCGACGATGGCCGCCGCGATCGCCTACGGGCTCCAGGCCTACGGTTCCAGCGTCGGGCTGATGGACGCCGACGTGTACGGGCCGTCGATCCCCCACCTCGTCGGGGCCAAGGGGCGGCCGATGGCGATGGGCGAGCGGATCATGCCGATCGAGGCCAATGGATTGAAGCTGATGTCGATGGGCTTCCTCCTGGAGCCCGAGCGCGCCGTCATCATGCGCGGGCCGATGCTCCACGGGATCATGCAGCAGTTCCTCCATCAGGTCGAATGGGGGACGCTCGACTACCTGGTGATCGACCTCCCCCCCGGGACCGGCGATGTCCCGTTGACCCTGGCCCAGTCGCTCCCCTTGACCGGCGCCGTGGTGGTCTGCACGCCGCAGGAGGTGGCCTTGCTCGACGCCGTCCGGGCGGTCTCGATGTTCCGCCAGCTCAAGGTCCCGCTCCTGGGCATGGTCGAGAACATGAGCTTCTTCGACGTCCAGGCCTATCTCCGCGACCGGGGGGGGCCGAACGCCCGCGACGCCGCGGCCTCGAACGCCCTGTTCGAGTCGCCCGGCGACGAGCGCGTCTATCTGTTCGGCCGGGGCGGGGCCCGCCGCAAGGCCGAGACCCTCGGCGTCCCGTTCCTGGGCGAGGTCCCGCTCAACATCCTGCTCCGCGAGAGCGGCGACGACGGCCGGCTCCGCGACGCCCTCGCCCCCGGCTCCCCCTCCCGCCCTTACCTCCTGGGGGTCGTCGAACAGCTCGCCGCCCAGATCAGCATCCAGAACATCAAGAATCCCAAGATGCCCAAGCTCGAAATCCTCAACTAAGGGCGATCCGGCGGGCAGCCGGCCGCTCGGCGCCGGGCCCGTGGGCGAATCATGGAGGGGACCGACCGGGCCAGGGGGGGGCGGGTCGGCCGGCTCCCTTCGAGGTCCCGGGGGGACGGACGAGATTCGCGTTCGAGAGCGATCGACCCGAGGCGCGGGGCAGGGTCGATCGGTTCATCGATTCGCGGGATACCAGATGGCAAGGATCTCCGATTGCGGAGGGACGAGGGAAGACTGGCCCCCTGAAATCGGAGATCCTTGCCATCCGCCATCCGTGTCCCGACCCAGCTTGAAGAACCGATCGACCCGACGCGCGGGGTCCAGTTCTGCGATTGTCGGGCGGGTCGGCCTGGCGTAAGATATCCTGTTCTTCCGTCGCCCCCGATTCACCTCGAACTCGCTCCCGGAGAGACGCCCGCCGTGGCCACCATCGACGAACGCGCGACGCCGACCCCGACGAAACAACGGCCGATCACCGGGGCGACGGTCCTGGTCGAGTCCCTCGCCCGCCACGGCGTCGACGTCGTCTTCGCCTACCCGGGCGGGGCGAGCATGCCGATGCACCAGGCGCTCACCCAGTATCGAGACCGGATCAGGACCATCCTCCCCCGGCACGAGCAGGGCGGGATCTTCGCGGCCGAGGGGTACGCTCGGGTCACCGGCCGGCCCGGCGTGGTGATGGCCACCTCGGGACCGGGGGCCTTGAACCTGGTGACCGGCCTGGCCGACGCCAAGCTCGACTCGTTGCCGATCGTCGCCATCACGGGCCAGGTCCCGACCAAGGTGATCGGCACCGACGCATTCCAGGAAACGCCGATGGTCGAGGTGTCCCGGGCGATCACCAAGCACCATTACCTGGTCCAGGACGCCCGCGATATCGCCCGGATCGTCAAGGAAGCGTTCCACATCGCCAGCACCGGCCGCCCCGGGCCCGTCCTGATCGACATGCCCAAGGACATCCAAAATACCCTGGTGCCCGACCCCGATTACGACGTCGCGATGGACCTGCCCGGCTACCTCCTGCCGGCGCCGCCGTCGGCCGACACGATCCGCCAGGTCGCCGCCGCCATCAAGGCCAGCCGCCGGCCGATCATCTATTGCGGCGGCGGGACCGTCGCCTCGGGGGCGTCCGAGGAGCTTCGCGAGTTCGTCAACAAGACCGGCATCCCCGTCGCCATGACCTTGCAAGGCCTCGGCGCCATCCCCAGCGACCATTACCTGGCCCTGGGGATGCTCGGGATGCACGGGACCGTGTATTCCAACATGGCGATCAACGAGGCCGACCTGCTCCTGGCCCTCGGCGTCCGGTTCGACGACCGGGTCACCGGCAAGCTGTCCGAGTTCGCCAAGCATGGCCGGATCGTCCACGTCGACATCGACGCCTCCGAGATCAACAAGAACAAGGCGGCCCACGTCGCGGTCCACTCCGACGTCAAGACGGCCCTGGCCCTGCTCAACCCCGTCGTCGAGGCCGGCGACTATCGCGACTGGCACCAGCAGCTCGACGCCTGGCGCGAGAGCGACCCGATGACCTACGCCGATCGCGACGACGCGATCCTGCCCCAGTACGTCGTCGACGAGTTCTCCCGGCTCGCCCGCGGCCAGTTCATCATGACCACCGGCGTCGGTCAGCATCAGATGTTCGCCGCCCAGTGGACCCACTTCGACCGCCCCCGGGCCTGGGTCACCTCGGGCGGCCTCGGCTCGATGGGCTTCGGCCTCCCCGCCGCGATGGGGGCCCAGGCCGCCTTCCCCGACGCCCTGGTCGTCGACGTCGACGGCGACGGCAGCTTCCTCATGAATATCCAGGAACTCGCCACCGTCAAGTGCGAGGACCTGCCGGTCAAGGTCATCGTCCTGAACAACCAGCACCTCGGGATGGTCGTCCAGTGGGAAGACCGGTTCCACGCCGGCAATCGCGCCCACACCTACCTCGGGCCCGTCGACCACCCCGAATACACGGGCCAGGGGGACGGCGACCACCGCGAGACGACCTACCCCGACTTCGTGGCGATCGCCCGAGGGTTCGGGATCGCCGCCCGCCAGATCCGCCGGAAAGAGGACGTCCTCCCCGCCCTCCGCGAGATGATCGCCCACCCGGGGCCCTACGTCCTCGACGTCCTGGTCCCCTACCAGGAGCACGTCTTGCCGATGATCCCCGCCGGCGGCACGGTCCGCGAGATCATCAAGAGCTGACCGCGGCGGGACGATCGAAGCCGAGGAAAGGCCCGGGCGGGGCCGGTCGACCGACCGCTCCGCCCGATCGCCGTTCCGGGGAACCGGGGATGGGGGCGAGGACGCGCGATGATGGATAAGTACCTGGCCGAGTGCGACGACTTCTACGTCAACGTCAACTTGAACACCGAGATGGAGCTGCCGACCAGCCGCGACACCGTGCTCCACTTCTTCGAGCAGATGAAGAAGCGCTATCCCGACCTCCGCAACTTCACCTCGCGCGAAGGCGGCGACCTCGTCCTCGAAGGGGACAAGGAGCAGGACTCGTACCGCTGCCTGGCGATCGAGCCGCGCCGGCTGACCTCGGGCGTCGTCAACCCCGAGTCGCTCGAAGACGCCTATCAGCAGCACGAGCTGGTCCTCGAACTGGCCCCCCACCTGTTGTCGATCAGCGTGCTCGACTGCGAGGCCCTCGACGTCATGTTCGGCTTCGACTTCGACTTCGAGGGGAACCACGACGAGGTCGTGGCCGAGGCCCTGGGCGTCGGCCCGGCGTTCGAGGGGCTCGTCGAGGTCCCCCGGGCCCGGGTCCTGAACTTCGAGCCGTCGATCACCCTGGCCCTGGACGAGTCGTGCCGGCTCCAGAGCCGCCTGTCGGTCGAGACCCGGACCAACGCCTTCCAGGTCCGGACCGGCGAGTTCACCGACGACCAGATCAGCGTCTACTTCACGATCCGCCAGTACTGGGGCAACGGCCCCGACCGCTCGTTCCTCGACTCGTTCCGGGCCCAGCGCTCGATCGGCGAGGAGATCATGAAGAACCAGGTCGTCCCCCGGATCGTCCGCCCGCTCGCCCGGGTGATCGCGTCGCGGTCCTGACCCCTCGATGATCGCGGAGGAGCCCGGCCCATGCCACGCCTCAGCCAGTTCGCGGGCCAGCTCCGGGCGGAAACCGCCTTCACCGTCCTGGCGATGGCCCGGGCCCTGAAAGCCCAAGGCAAGGACGTGGTCGAGCTGGAGATCGGCGACAGCCCGTTCCCGTCCACCCCGGCGGCCAAGGCGGCGGGACTTCGCGCGATCGAGGCCAACCAGACCGGATACGGGCCGAGCCTGGGCCTCCCCGAGTTCCGGGCCGCCGCCGCCCGGGCGGTCAACGCCGAATTCGGCTTCGACGTCGGCCTCGAGCACGTGGTCGTCGCCTCGGGGGCCAAGCCGTTCGAGCAATATTTCGCCGAAACCTTCCTGGAGCCGGGGGACGGCGTCCTGATCTTCAGCCCCCACTTCCCGACCTACGAGCCCAACCTCGACCGCCGGGGGGCCCGCGCGGTCCTGGCCCCGCTCTCGGCCGCCCGCGACTTCCGGCCCCAAGCCGACGACGTCGCCCGGTTCCTGGCCACCGACCCCCGGCCCCGCGCCGTGTTCTTGAACTCGCCCCACAACCCGACCGGCGGGGTCGCCACCCGGGCCGACCTCGGCGCGATCGCCGACGTGGTCCGGGGGACCGACGTCGTGGTCTTCTCCGACGAGCCGTATTGCCACATGGCCTGGGACGGTCGGCACGAGTCGATCGCGACCGAGCCGGGGATGCTCGACCAGGTGGTGTCGGCGTTCACGTTCAGCAAGTCGTACAGCATGAGCGGCTGGCGGATCGGCTTCGCCGTGGCCCATCCCGACGTGGTCCGGGCGATGGGCGGCCTCATCAACACGACCGCGTCGTGCAGCCCCCCGTTCGTCCAGCAAGCCGCCCTCGCCGCGCTGGAGCAAGACGCGGCGACCCGCGACGAGTACATGGGCCAGTTCCGCCGCAAGGTCGAGCGGCTCGCCGACGGCCTGGCGCGGGTCGAGGGGTTCCGGGTCGCCCGCCCGGCCGGGACGTTCTACGTCTTCCCCGACGTCCGGCCGATCTGCAACGCCCTGGGGATCACCTCGCACGGGTTGGCGCTCTTCTTCCTGGAGGGGGCCGACGACGGGTTCGGGGTCGCCTGCCTGGGGGGCGAGTCGTTCGGCGACGCCGGGCGCGGCTTCCTCCGGTTCAGTTGCTCCGAGCCCGACGAGCGGATCGACCGGGCCCTCGCCTTCCTGCCCGACGCCCTAAGCCGGCTCGACCGCGTGGCCCGGTTCCTCGAAGCCCACCCGGGCCACCAACTCCACGAACCCTACCCCGCCTGACCTCGGACCCGGAGGGACCTGGTGCCGACTCCCCGAGCGAAACCGAAGGCGAAGCAGGTCATCACGATCGCCGCCGAGCACGAGGCGGTCGACCCTTGGGCCGACGGCGTCGCGCACCTCCGGGCGCTCGACCCGAAGTGGGAGGCGATCATCGACGCGGTCGGCCCGTGCCGGCTCCGGCCGAGACCCGACCGCTTCGGGACCCTGGTCCGGGCGATCGTCGGCCAGCAGATCTCGTCGAAGGCCGCCACCTCGATCGACCGCCGGCTCCGCGACCTCGCGGGCGAGATCCACGCCCCCGGCCCGCTCCTGGCCCTCGGCGAGGACGGAATCCGCTCCGCCGGCCTCTCGGGAGTGAAGGCGCGCTACGTCCTCAACCTGGCGCAAGCCGTCCACGGCGGGGACCTTCCCCTCGATCAAGTCCACGACTGGCCCGACGACCAGATCGCCGCCGCGCTCACCACCATCAAGGGCGTCGGCCCCTGGACCGCCGAGATGTTCCTGATCTTCGCCCTCGGCCGCCCCGACATCCTGTCCGTCGGCGACCTCGGAATCCGCGTCGGCCTCCGCTCCTTCCACGGCCTCGACGACCTCCCCGGCCCGAGCCAATGCCGCGAGCTGACCGAAGCCTGGCGCCCCTACCGGACCATCGCGATGTGGTACCTCTGGGAGCAGATCGACAACCCCACCGGGAAATCGTGAGTCGTGGGTCGTGGGTCGTGGGTGGCAAAGGCGAGAGAACCATCGAGGCGACTGCGACAATCCCACGACCCACGACCCACGACCCACGACCCACGCTCCACGCTCCACGTTCCACGCTCCACGACCCACGCTCCACGACCCACGACCCACGACGAGGGCCAGCCTTGGAATACGACCTGATCGCGAAGGGGGGTTGGGTGGTCGACGGCACCGGCGGGCCGGCGTTCCGAGCCGACGTGGCGGTCCTCGACACGATGATCGCGGCGGTCGGCCACCTGGGCGACTCGTCGGCGGCCCGGGTGCTCGACGCGACCGGGCTCTACGTCGTCCCGGGCTTCATCGACGCCCACGTCCACGGGGATCTGATGCTCCTGGCCGATCCGGTCCACCTCCCCGCGCTCCGGCAAGGGATCACGACCTACGTCATCGGCCAGGACGGTTGCTCGTTCGCCCCCGGCTCGCCGGCGACCATCGACTACATGAGGCGGTACACCGCCGGCTTCAACGGCAACCCCGCGTCGGTCGCGACCGACTGGACGAACGTCGAAAGCTATCTCGCCCGGTTCGACCGGCGGGTCGCGGTCAACGTGGCCTACCTGATCCCCAACGGCAACGTCCGGATCGAGGTCATGGGCCACGACCCCCGGCCCGCCACCGACGCCGAGCTGACGGCCATGCAACGCCTCGTCCGCCAGGGGATGGACGCCGGAGCGGTCGGGCTCTCCACCGGCCTCGACTACCTGCCCAGCCGCCACGCCGACGCCCGCGAGATCGCCGCCCTCTGCTCGGCCATCGTCCCCGAGGATGGCGTCTACGTGACCCACATGCGGGCCTATGGACGGGCCGCCGCCATCGGGATGGACGAGGTGGTCGACATCGCCCGTCGCTCCGGCGTCGCCGCCCACGTCTCGCACTTCAACGGCCCGGCCGACATCCTCTTGCCCCTGGTCGACCGCGCCCTGGGGGAAGGACTCGACGTCACCTACGACACCTATCCCTACCTCGCCGGCAGCACGATCCTGGGGATGGTCGCCTTGCCGGCCTGGGTCCAGGAGGGCGGGATCGAGGCCACCCTCGGGCGACTGGCCGACCCGGCCGTCCGCGCCCGCCTCAAGTCGGAGTGGTTCGCCGACCCCGAGCCGCAGTACCCGCTCGCGAAGATGCACCTGGCGACCGTCGCCGACCCCGCCTGGCGATGGGCCGAAGGCTTGACCGTGACCGACGCCGCCGGTCGGGCCGGGCTCGACCCGGGCGACTTCGTCGTCGACGTCCTGCTCGCCTCGGCGTTGGCCGTGGGCGTGGTCAACTTCCGGGCCAACGACCGGACCGAGGCCGACGTCCGCGCCATCCTCCGCCATCCCGCGCACATGGCGGGCTCGGACGGGATCTTCGTCGGCGGCTTCCCCCACCCCCGCGGCTGGGGGGCGTTCGCCCGCTACCTCGGCCATCACACCCGCGAACTCGGCGACTACACCTGGCCCGAGGCGATCACCCACCTCGCGACCCACGCCGCCCGCCGGTTCCGCCTCACCGACCGCGGCCTCGTCCGGCCCGGCTTCGTGGCCGACCTCGCCTTGCTCGACCCACGCGCGGTCGCCGATCGCTCGACCTACGCCGCCGGCCGGACCCTGGCCGAAGGGGTCCGGCACGTCGTCGTCAACGGAGTGCTCGCCCTCCTCGACGGCGAGCCGACCGGCGCCACCCCCGGCCGGGCGCTCCGACGTGGATGAAGGGTGTAACCGCCAATCCAACCTTGGCGCCTTGACGGTTAAACTCTTCTGACTCTACCGGATTGCAGGTTTGGGGCTTTTGAAGCCCATCATTGAGGTCGATGCCATCAGGTTGTGGAGCCAATGCTCATGGTACCGCTTGCCGTTGAGCCGATGGGCAGGGCTATCAAA
>JAABUQ010001992.1_pt1 | contig 41755 bp, 34 predicted proteins | sample 5560001 | NCBI WGS metagenome assembly JAABUQ01 (sample SAMN10711888, study PRJNA513371) | rock metagenome | isolation source: Antarctica rocks | place: Antarctica: Victoria Land, Finger Mt nord | collected 2015-12-18
GGGCCCCCGCCACGGCTGGGTGTCGTCGGGTCGGCCGGGACGCAATCCCGGTGCCGGCCTCAGCCCCCCGGCGGGGCGAAGGGCGAGGGGGTCGGGGCCATCGGCGGGGCCGGGCTCGGGCCCGAGGGGGAGGCCGGGTTGGGTTGCGTGCCGGGGGCGACCCCGGCGCCGGCCTCGGCGGCCTGGAGCATCCCCTGGATCAGGCTGGGGATGCCCAGCGCGGTCATCAGGTCGGCCTGGGCCTGGGTGGCGGCCCAGAGGGCGTCGAGCTCGGCGTTCTCGAGCTGGATCAGCCGCTGCCTGGCCTGGGTGACCCGCGTGATGTCGGTCTGGTTGGCCTCGAAGAGCCGCTCCAGGTTGGCGACCTCGCCGGCGAGCTGCCCGGTCAGGCCCGAGGACGAGTTGACCAGCGAGGTCGCGCCGTTCCACTTGGCCACGGCGGCCCGGACCTGGGCCGTGGCCCGCTGCTGGGCCTGCTGGTAGGCGACCATGGCCCGCCTCTGCTCGGCCTCGCGCTGGCGGACCAGGGGCTTGCCGTTGTTGAGGATCGGGATGATCGGGACCAGGTTGAAGCCGATGTACTGCAAGCCCGCCTCGTCCTGGACGTACTGGGGGCCGAGGATCGTCGAGGGGATCCGGTCCCCCTTGGCCAGGCGGACGGCGGCGGCGGTGGCGTCGATCTGGGCCTGGGCGGCGTGGAGGTCGGGCCGGCACTGGAGCGCGGCCTGGACCAGGGCCTGCTCGTCGAGCTCGGGGATGGTCCCGGGCAGGGTGAACTCGCCCAGGGGCTCGGTCTCCGCGGCGGTCTCGGGGATGCCGATCTGGTTGCGGAGGTCGGTCAGGGCGGTGATGTAATCCTGGCCGGCCGCGGTGGCCTGCTGGCGGGTGGCCCGGGCCTCGACCCGCTGGAGCGCGACGTCGGCCGGCTGGGTCTGCCGCTCGTTGGCCTGGAGCCGCTGCTCGAGCGTGCCGAGCAGCTTCTCGTTGAAGTCGGCCAGTTGCCGGGCGACCCGGAGCTTCTCGCGGCGGTAGGCCGCCGTCTGGAAGAAGCGGTAGGTCTGCACCAGCGAGGTCAGCTCGGCCTGGACGATCTGCCACTGGACCTGGGAATAGGCCGCCTTGGCGATGCTGTGGCGGTGGGTGGTCTGGTGGCCCCACTCGATCGGCTGCCGGAGCGCGACCAGGATGTACCCCTGGCCGTTGTGGTAGAACGGCGTGTGGGCGGTCGGGGTGCCGCCCGAGCCGCCCGAGCCGCCGGGGCTGCTGGTGCCGAAGGTCCCCCGGGGGATCAGGGTGATCGGCCGGTAGTCGATGAAGACGGTCGGATTGAGCGTGACCGGGAACCGCCGGGCCACCTCGACCGCCTCGGCCGACGCCGCCGAGCCGTTGCCGGTCCGCAGGGCGATCAGGTCGGGGTTGCTGGTCAGGGCGCCGTAGAGGGCCTGCTGGAGCGACAGGTTGCCCAGGCCCGAAGGGGCCGGCGGGGCCGCGCCCGGGGTAATCGCAGCCCCCATGTCGGTCGGGGTGGCCTGGGCCTGGCGGACCGGGGCGTCGGGGGCGGTCGGAGCGGGGCCGGCCGGCTTCGGCTTGCCGGTCGCGATCGGCTTGAGGGCTGGGGAGCGGGCGACCGAGGCGACCCGCGGGAGCGAGCCGGGTGCGTCGGGGGCGGGCTGGACGGTGGCGAGCGGCCCCCCGGCGGGCCGGATCGAGCTATCGGCCCGGACGCCGTCGGGCAGGTTCGGCCAGGTCGGACGGGTCGCGTCCGCCGCTGGTGCGGCGGCGGTGGCGGCATCGGCATCGGCCGAGGCGGCGGGCCGTCGGGGTGGGCTCGGCGGGACCTCGGCCGCCGCCGGCTTGCGGAGCCGGCCGAAGACGCCCCGAGGAGTCGAGGCGGCGGCGTCCTTGGCGGCGGGCGGGGTGGCCTGGCCTTCGGCGAGGGCGTCCAGCCCGAGGCACGCCGCGAGCACCAGGCCTGTCAAGGCGAGGGTCGGTCTCATGGGTCACGCATCCTGCGTCGGGAGGAAGGCGGTATGAAGCGCCGGTCTCCGGGTTTCCAAAATCCATCCCAATCGGCCCGCCCCTTCCTCCGAAAAGGCGTGGCCCCCGGCCCGGGAGAAGATCGACAGGGCCCGGCGGGACTCGGATAAATTCGGGGTTAGGATCGGTTTCGGGTTGCTGGCGCCACCTGACTTCGGCGCGTTTTCTCGGTATCATTGCTATCGCTCGGGATGGGTCCCCGACTTGGCCCTTGAGGCGAAAATGGTGAAACTCGTAAAGATGGGTCGTGTCGTGCGGGCGACCGTGGCAGCCGTCGGCCTGGCCTGGGCGTTGGGCTCGGCGGGCTGCTCGACGAAGCCGACGGCGGCCGCGACCAAGCCGGCGAGCCCGTCCTCGGTGACCAAGCTGCCGACCGAGGCCGACCTCGTCGCCGTCACGCTCAAGCCCGAGGCCGAGACCCGCCTGGGGATCGCCCTGGCGGCGATCGAGCGGCGGTCGGTCGCCCGGGCGATCACGATGGGCGGCGACGTGGTCGTCCCCCCCGGCCGGTCCTCGATCGTCTCGGCGCCCCAGACCGGCACCCTGGTCGCGGCCACGGGCGGCGTGATCGTCTCGCCCGGCCTGGCGGTGAAGAAGGGACAATCGATCTTCACGCTCCGGCCGATCCTCTCGGCCGACCGCTCGGTCCTCAACCCCGTCGAGCGGGTCCGCTTCGAGGCCGACAAGGCGGTCTTCGCCGGCCAGCTCGATGCGGCCCGGCCCAATTTCGAGGCCCAGAAGGATGCTTTCGAGCGGACCGAGAAGCTGGCCAGGGACCGGATCGTCCCCCCGTCGAACCTGGAGGACGCCAAGAACCGGTATCTCGCCGCCAAGGCCACCCTCGACGCCGCCGAGAAGACCTGGGCGATCTATTCCAGGGCGATGGGCGACGGGTCCGAGGACGCCGGCAAGCTCGCGACTCTACCCGTGGTCGCCCCGGCCGACGGCATCCTGATCAACGTCAATGTCCAGATGGGGCAGCAGGTGACCGCCGGCAGCATCCTCTTCGAGGTCGCCGCCCTCGACCCGGTGAACGTCAAGGTGCCGATCTTCGTGGGCGAGGAGCAGTCGATCGCCGCCGACCGTGATGCCGCCGTCGGCGGCCTCTCCGACGGGCCTGGGCTGCCCACCAAGGTCGCCAAGCCGGTCCACACCACCCCCTCGGCCAACGCCCTGACCACGACGATCGACCTGTACTACGAGGTCGAGAATCACGACGGCAGGCTCAGGCCCGGCCAGAAGGTCGGCATCACCCTCCCCCTCAAGGGCGACGCCGAAGGGCTGGTCGTGCCCGCCGCCGCGATCCTCCGCGACATCAACGGCGGCGCCTGGGTCTACGAGGCGATGGGCAAGCACGTCTTCGCCCGCCGCCGGGTCATCGTCGACCACGTCGTCGGCCCCGACGCCGTCCTGGCGATGGGCCCCAAGGTCGGCACCAAGGTCGTCACCGACGGCGCGGCCGAGCTGTTCGGCACCGAGTTCGGCGGCGGGAAATAACAGGGATCGGCCTTTGAGGTCGCCCGGTGGCCGCCGGCGATGGCGCGGTACCCCCACCCCAACCCTCCCCCACGGGGTGGGGAGGGGGTGGGATTTCCGCTTCGGTCCTTCTTGGCTTCGTTTTCCCTCTGGTTCCCTCCCCACCCCGTGGGGGAGGGTTGGGGTGGGGGGCGTTCGACCCCACCTCGACCGATCGACGCCAGTAGCTCGTCAAGCCCACCCGACCTGAACCGCGACAAGGGGTCTTCATGAACTGGCTCGTGTCCACATCGCTCCGGCTCCGGGTGCTCGTGCTGGCGGCGTCGATCGTGCTGATGATCGAGGGGATTCGGACGGCCCAGAATGCGCCGCTCGACGTCTTCCCCGAGTTCGCCCCCCCCCTGGTCGAGATCCAGACCGAGGCGCCCGGGCTGTCGACCGAGGAGGTCGAGGCCCTGGTCAGCGTCCCGCTGGAGAACTCGCTCAACGGGACGGCGGGGCTGAAGACCTTGCGGTCGAAGTCGGTCCTGGGGCTCTCGTCGGTCGTCCTGATCTTCCAGCAGGGGACCGACCTGATGACCTCGCGCCAGCTCGTCAACGAGCGGCTGGCGATCGCGGCGCCGAGGCTGCCGGCGGTGGCCCGGACGCCGGTGATCCTCTCGCCCTTGTCGAGCCTCAGCCGGGTCATGAAGATCGGCGTGTCGTCGAAGACCCTGACGCAGATGGACCTCTCCGAGCTGGCCAAGTGGACCATCCGACCCCGCCTGATGGCGGTGCCCGGGGTGGCCAACGTGGCGATCTGGGGCCAGCGCGACCGCCAGTTCCAGGTCCTGGTCGACCCCGAGCGGCTCAGGGCGGTGGGCGTGACGCTCGACGCGGTGAACAAGGCCGTCGCCGACGCGGTGACGGTCGCCGGCGGCGGGTTCATCGACACCGCGAACCAGCGGATCGCCGTCCGCCACCGCTCGGCGATCGAGACGACCAGCGACCTCCGGTCCACCGTGGTCGCCTTCCGCAACGGGGCCCCGCTCCGCCTGGGCGAGATCGCCGACGTCCGGATCGGCAACCCGCCGCCGATCGGCGACGCGGTGATCAACGACGCCCCCGGCCTGCTCCTGATCGTCGAGAAGCAGCCGCAGGGGAACTCCCTGGAGGTGACCCGGAACGTCGAGAAGGCGCTCGCCGGCCTCGCTCTCAACGGCAAGGGGGTCGAGATCGACCCGACGATCTTCCGGCCCGCCACCTTCATCGAGCGGTCGATCGACAACCTGGGCCACGCGATGCTGGTGGGCTGCGGGCTGGTGATCGTGATCCTCGTGGCCTTCCTCTACGACTGGCGGACGGCCCTGATCAGCCTGACGGCGATCCCGCTCTCGCTGGTCTCGGCCGGGGTGGTGCTCCGAGGCATGGGCGTGACGATCAACACGATGGTCCTGGCCGGCCTGGTGATCGCGATGGGCGAGGTCGTCGACGACGCGATCATCGACGTCGAGAACATCGTCCGCAGGCTCCGCCAGAACCGGGCCGAGGGGAACCGCCGATCGGCCTTCGACGTGGTCCTGGCGGCGAGCCTGGAGGTCCGCTCGGCGGTGGTCTTCGCCACCCTGATCGTGATCCTGGTGTTCGTGCCCGTCCTGTTCCTCGAAGGCCTGACCGGGTCGTTCTTCCGCCCCCTGGCGATGTCCTACATCCTGGCGATCCTGGCCTCGCTCCTGGTCGCCCTGACGGTCACCCCCGCCCTCTCGCTGATGCTCCTGCCCGGCGCGGTCGACCGGCACCGGGTCTCCCCCCTGGTCCGGGTGCTCCAGGCGATCTACCGGGGCATCCTGCCGAAGCTGGTGCACCGGCCGTCGTGGGCGATCGCCGTCCTGCTGGCGGCCTTCGCGGGGAGCGGCTACGCCGTCTTCGGCCTGGGCGAAGAACTCCTGCCCAACTTCAAGGAGACCGACTTCTTGATGCACTTCGTCGAGAAGCCGGGCACGAGCCTCTCGGCGATGACCCGGATCACCGAGCGGGCGAGCAAGGAGCTGCGGGCGATCCCCGGGGTCAACAACTTCGGCTCGCACATCGGCCGGGCCGAGGTGGCCGACGAGGTCGTCGGGCCGAACTTCACCGAGCTCTGGATCAGCGTCGACGAGAAGGTCCCCTACGACGCCACCGTCAAGAAGATCAACGAGGCGGTCGAGGGGTATCCTGGCCTGGTCCGCGACGTGCTCACGTACCTCAAAGAGCGGATCAAGGAGGTCCTCACCGGCGCCGGGGCGACGATCGTGGTCCGGCTCTACGGGCCCGATATCGCCGTGCTCCGCGAGAAGGCCCAGGCGGTCTACGACGCGGCGCACGATGTCGAGGGGGTGGCCAACCTCAAGGTCGAGCAGCAGGTGCTCGTCCCGCAGATCGACGTCCGGATCAGGCCCGAGGCGGCGAGCCGGCTCGGCCTGACCCCCGGCGACGTCCGGAGGGCCGCGACCACCCTGGTCAAGGGGCTCAAGGTCGGCGAGCTGTACGACCAGCAGAAGATCTTCGACGTCTTCGTCTGGGGCGCCGAGAAGGTCCGCGACGACCCCACCGCGCTCCGCCGACTGCCGATCGAGACCCCGACCGGGGCCCACGTCCCCCTCGGCGACGTGGCCGACGTGTCGATCGTCCCGGCGCCCAACATCATCACCCGCGAGAACGTCTCGCGGAAGATCGACATCACCTGCAACGTCACCCCGGGCGCCGACCTCGGCCAGGTCGCCCGGGCGATCGAGGCCAAGGTGAAGGGGGTCCCGCTCGACCGCGAGTACCACCCCGAGTTCCTCGGCGAGTACGCCGCCCGGGCCGAGTCCAGCCGACGCCTCCTGACCCTGGCCGCCCTCAGCCTGATCGGCGTGCTCCTGGTGATCCACGCCGACTTCAAGACCTTGAGGCTGACGACCCTGGTCTTCGTGACCTTGCCCTTCGCCCTGATCGGCGGGGTCTTCGGCGCGGTGGCCGGCGGCGGGGTGCTCTCGCTCGGCTCGCTGGTCGGGTTCGTCACGGTCCTGGGGATCGCCGCCCGCAACGGGATCATGCTGGTCAGCCACTACCGCCACCTCGAAGAGGAGGAGGGCGAGCCGTTCGGCCCTGAGCTGGTCATCCGAGGCTCGATCGAGCGCCTCGCGCCGATCCTCATGACCGCCCTGGCCACCGGCCTGGCCCTGGTCCCCCTCGCCCTCGGCGGCGACAAGCCCGGCCAGGAGATCGAGCACCCGATGGCCGTCGTCATCCTCGGCGGCCTGGTCACCTCGACGATCCTCAACCTCTTCCTGATGCCCTCGCTCTACCTCGCCTTCGGCCACTCCAAGAGGCCGGCGACGGGCGCCGAGGCAGTGCCGATGATCTGATCGGCCGGGGCCGCGGGGTCGGTTCGATGACGTCGATCCGGCTCGGCAATGTTCAACTGGCGCGCTGACTTGAGCCCGGTTAGCGTGCGACCGATCGATGGCTCCCGCACTCCGCGCCGTTGTCCGGACTCGCTCGCGATCGGATAATGATTGAAGGAGCACGAACGACCTAGCCGACTTAAGTCGGGTGTTCCCTCTGGCGAAGGGGCAATTGGCTAGAAAGATCCGGAGGTATAGCAATGCTACTTGATCATGAACTGCAAGTTTATAGATCGCATCTCATCGAGCTCTTGGGGCCCGATGGCGTAAACGAGGGGAAGTACATCGCCATCAAGGCGGACGACATCATCGGGCCTTTCGAGGATTACGAATCGGCCCTCAAGGCCGCCTACGATCGATTCGGGACCGGCGGCTTCCTCGTCAAGAAGATCGAGCGGGTCGAAACGATCCTGGAGTTTACCCGGGATCTCCGCTGATGGGTCGCCTCTTCGGGCAGATCGGTGATGGGGCCGCGTTCGAAGCCAAGGTTATGGCGAGTTCTCAGCGCGTGGACTGGCTCAAGTCCAAAGGGCATCCGTTTCCTTCGCCGGTGACCGTTCGGGCGTTGATCGATACCGGGGCTTCTTCGACCTGCCTCGATGAAACCGTCGTCCGAAGTCTTGGCCTGGACCCGTCAAATCGGGCGCTGGTCCACACACCTTCAACCATGGGTGTGCATGTGTACAGACATACATATGATGTCTGTGTTATTTTTGGCGACGGTAAACCTGATCCCCGCACCTATACGCTCGAACTAGTTGAAACGGAGTTGGTCAGCCAGGGTATCACATTGCTCGTCGGGCGAGACATCTTGCGACGTTGCATCCTCCAGTATGATGGACCGAACGGGATCTTCGATCTTAAGTTCTGATCGGTAGGCCCCAGGTTTGCCCGCGATCGATCCTCTCCGGGCAATGTTCAGCGGATGTTGAGGGCGAGATTCAGCTCCTGCATCGCCCTCTGGACGTGGTTGTGGAGGGCCTGGTGGTGCTGGTTGCTGTTGGTGTGGTTCATCTGGGCCTGGAAGGTCATCAGGCCGTGCCGGGCCTTGTTGAGGTGGGCGTCGGACTGGGCCTGGGGCATCCGATGCGCGGAGGCGCCGGCGACCCCCGGTGCTCCGGCGACGCCGTTGGACCCGGGCCGGCCGGCGGCGGCCCCGGTCAGGGTGACCCGGTTGGCGTTGGGGCCGGTGTTCATCGCGAGGTTGGCGTTGGCCCCTTGCGGTTGCAGCGAGCGGATGGCCAGGCCGAGGTGGTGGACCGCCTGGGCCCGATGCCCCTGGTAATCGTGATCCGCCCGATTCAGCTCCGCCATCACCGAGTGCAGAGCGGCGCCGATCTGCGCGTTGGTCGGGCGGTTGGTGCTGTTGTTGTAATGGGCGTAATTGCGATAGCCGTTGGTGCGATGCGCCTGGTGTCGGCTGGGGTAGCGGTGGGCCTGGGCCTGGTTGGCGCGTTGGAACTTCATCTGCTGCTGGATCATCGCCTGCTGCTGGTGCATCAGGGCCTGTTCCTGGTGTTGCCAGGCGGCGACCTCCTGCTTGGCCGCGTTTTGGGCGTGGACCGCGGCGTTGGCGTGGGCGGTCGCGTGGCCCTTGGCATGGGCGGGCGCGGCCGGATACAGGGCCAGGAGGACGGCCAGCGTCGCGGCTCGGGGCCGGCGGGATGGGGTGGTCATGGGTGGTCCTGACTGACTCGGTCGTTCGGAGGAGGCCGGGCGTGCGACGGCGCCGAGCCCGCCGACTCCCTGTGGACGGGGTGCCGTCGAGGGGCGGCGAGGATGCCGAAGCGAATCGATCCGCGGACGATGCGGGATGGGGCGTCGGGACCCGGTCGGGAGCCGGGCGACATCTCTTTCAACCCCCACCCCTCGGAGAAGTGTCTGTCAAATCCGCGAATTTGTCACGACCGGGCATCCGCAATACGTGGCCCGAAGCCACCAATCCATCGAGTTTGGCGAACAAGGATCGTGGTTTTGCCGTGTAAGTTATAATAGGCAAGACAGTCGCTTTCGAGTCGGGCCGCGTCGCCGCCCGTCGGATCGGATTTGGGTTCCCGGGCGAGCGGCGACCCGATTCGATTCACTTCGTCTTTTCCGGACGCTATCGCAATCGGTGTATGGTCGGCTTCGTTCTGTTTGGCGGCAGGGAGATTGGTGATCGTGAGACGGCGAATAGGTTATATTAAGCAAAATCGTTTGCCTGCCCTGCCGGCTCATCGTGGCCCGGTGCGTCAGCGTGGAGCGGCCGAGGTCGAGGTGGTCGCCGGGTCGGCGGTGGGCTTCGAGTTCTCGGATCGGGCGAGGCTGGAGCCGGGGAACGGCAGCGGGGTCATCCGGCCTCGGGGCATGGCCCGGAGGTCGGTGCCGGTGGTGGTCGGGGTGATCTGCCTCCGCTCGCGGCCGCAGCCGGGCAAGGTGCCGATGATCAGGCCGCAGGCGAGCGCGGCGAGGTCGAGCGGTCGGGGCGATCGGGACCGATGGGGGATCGGGGCGAGGGGCGGCATCGGGACGGTTTCCGATGAGGTTGCGGGCCGGTCGGGCCCGGGGGTCGCGGTGCGAGGGTGTTGGCTCGATCGGGCCGCGGGTCGGCCCGACTTGAGGTTGGGTTCGTTCGGGATGGGGGCCGGGGTGGGGGTGGGCCGGTCAGTCGGCCTTGCGGCGGCGCTGGGCCTGTTCCAGGCGGATCGACCGGGCCAGGCGGAACCAGGTGGTGGCCTGCTTGGAGGCGAGGCAGGCGAGCGAGGCGGCGGCGGTCCCCGCCATCAGGGCGGGCGGCCCGGCGGTGGCGAAGAACAGGTTGTCTTCGAGCCGGTAGCGGTCGTCGAGGAAGCCGTAGAGGAACCGGCCGCAGAGCAGGAGCCAGCCGAGGCTGCCGAGCATCCCGGCCCAGCGGCCCCAGCGGTGGCCGGTGAGGATCGCCCAGGCGACGGTGAGGATCGCGATCGTTACGGCCAGGCCGGACGCCACGACGGGCATCACCGGCCTCGGGTAGCCAAGGATCTGGCGGGCGTCGGCCGAGAGGGCCGAGAGCTGCGAGGTCCAGAGCAGGGCGAAGACGGCGATCATGGCGAACTCGAAGGAGATGCCGATAATCGCCTTGGGCCGCTCGGCGTCGATCTCGCGCTCGTCCCTCCGGAAGCGGTACGGCGGGGCGGCGACGGGCTTGCCTTCGAGGACGTTCTGGAGGTCGGCGGCGAAGCTCTCGGCGTCCTGGTAGCGGTCGTCGGGGTCCTTGGCCGAGGCCTTGTGGACGACCGCCGCCAGCGCGGGGGAGACGTTGGAGTTGGCGGCGGAGACCGGCGGCAGGGCCTTGGTGACGACGTGGCGGAGGACCCCCTCGCGGGTCGGGGCGTCCACCGGCCTGGCCAGGGTCAGCAGCTCGTAGAGGACCAGGCCGAGCGAGTAGATGTCGGTCCTGTGGTCGATCGCGAGCCGGCCGACGACCTGCTCGGGGCTCATGTACATCGGCGTGCCGACGATCTGGCCGGTGGCGGTGAGGGTGGCGTCCTCGAAGAACCGGGCGATCCCGAAGTCGATCAGGTGGACCCGCCCCTCGCGGTCGAGCAGGACGTTCTCCGGCTTGACGTCGCGGTGGACGACCCCGCGGCCGTGGGCGTGGGCCAGGGCCAGGGCGGCGTCCCTGGCGATCTCGACGGCCCTGCGGACGTGCTCCGCCGAGGTGGCCCGCGGCTCGGGGCCGAGGCTCGAGCCGTCGAAGGAGGCCCGCTCGTGGATCTCGGGGATGAGGGTGACGGTGGAGTCGTCGAACCGGACGACGGGCGCCTCGGCCTCGCCGCCGGCGAGGCCGCCGACGGCCTCGTCGATGGTCGAGGTGGGGTCGCGGCCCAGGGCGTCGATGGCCCTGCGGAGCGAGGCGCCGTCGATCAGCTCCATCGCCATGTAGCAATGGCTCCGGTCCTGGCCGACGAAGTAGACGCCGGCGATGCCGGGGTGGTCGAGCCGCGCGACGGCCTGGGCCTCGCGGCGGAACCGGGCGATGTCGTGCGGCCGGTTCATGGCGTCGCCGAGGACCTTCAGGGCGACGACCCGGTCGAGCGAGACCTGGCGGGCCCGGTAGACCACGCCCATCCCCCCGGCGCCGAGCCTCCGCTCGATCCGGAAGTCGCCGACGAGCACCTCGGGGCCGATCGGCTCGGGGCCCCGGCCGGTCCCGGGCGATGCGTCGAGGGCCGGGCCGTTCTCGTCCATCGGTCGATCCCGCCCGTTCGACGCCCGCCGCCCCGTCGCCCGGCCGCCCGTCGGGCGACCCAAGGCCCGCGGCGGCCCCAAGTCCCCCATGATATCCGCCCGGGGCGGGCTCGCAAGCCGGCCCGCCCCGCCGGCTCTCGATCGGAGGGCGACCTCGGCCCGGCAAGGGGGGCACGCTCGCCGCCTTCGAGGCGTCCGGACGACGTCGGGCTTTCCATTGTTTTTCGGGGAAGTTCGTTGAAGCCTCGGGCCGGATGCGCGACCCGACCCGGGATCACGCCTGTCCTATTTGATGGGAGATCGGCGGGCCTCGCCCCCGGGAATCCCGCACTGCCGGGCCGGTGCCCGTCGCCCGTCGCCCCGGGATCGCGGCGCGTTTCGATCATCGGAATTCAATATGTTTGGTGGAAACTGAATCGGAATCCCTTGATCTCATAAAAGGGCCTTGCGTCGCCGGCGCGGAAGACCGATTATGGTTCCTTTACCCTGTGCCGAGGTCATGCCCGACTGCATCATGCCATCCGGGAAGGTCGCGCCGGCCGGTCCGCCGAGATGGCCGATCCGGCGTCCGCCGGGTCGAACCCGCCCCAACATCCCGGCGGTGTCCTTCCGGGTTGCCCGATCCGGGATGCCCTGGCGCGAATCGAAAGGATCGGGACATGCTTCGGCGTCCACGTCGCATGTTCCTAACCGGCCTGGTCCCCGACCGGCCCGAGAGTTAACCGATGAGCTCTACCCTTGAACGGCTCGCCGAACTCGTCCGCCAAGCCGAGTCGAAGGCGCGTGCGCAACGCCTTGGCGGCGACGTCCAGCAGGCCGGCGAGACGCTCCGACTGGCCGAAGGCCGCGCCAGCGAGGCCCAGCGCCGGATACGCGAGGACCGCCCTAGCCGCCAGAAAGAGCTGAAGCAGGCCGCCGAGGAGATGAAGCTCCTCCGCGAGATGACGATCAAGCTCGCCCAGTGCAAGACCTACCTCGACTCCGGCAGCGAGGCCGAACGCCTGGTCGTCACCGCCCAGGCCGAGATCGAGGTCAAGCGGGCCGAGGCCCAGCGCGACCTCGACGCGATCGCCAAGGAGGCGACCGAGTCGCAGAAGGCCCTCCAAGTCGCCCTCGAACGCTACACCGAACTCCGCAAGGAGCTGGACCGGCTCCTGCCCCAGCTCGCCGACAACTTCACCGAGACCGACCGGCTGGTCTCCGGCATCGGCCGGCTCTTCCCCGCCAGCCAGATCCCCGATCTCGCCGGCGAGATCGAGGACGGCGCCTCGCACTTCGGCGCCCTCGAGGCCCGCGAGCAGAAGGCCCAGCTCATGATCTGGATCGGCAGGCTCCGCCGGCTCCAGGGGATGGACTTCGCCGAGGGGGGCGAGGAGACCCAGGCCCTGGAGATGATCTTCCGCCGCCTGGTCGGCCTGTCCAAGCAATTCATGCCCGGATATATCGATGCGTTCCAGGAAGGCTACGTCGCCGACTGGGACCAGTACGTCGTCGACGCCCAGGAGTCGTTCCGCCTGGCCGCCGAGGCCTCCCAGCGCGAGCGCGACCTCCGGTCCCAGCGCGACGACCAGCTCCGCCGCGACCTGGAGAAGCGGACCCAGGCCCGCGAGGCCTACCGCGAGGCCCTGGGCGACCTCCGGGCCGTGATCGCCGCCCACTCCCTGCCCGAAGAAGGGGCCGAGGCATTCTTGAGCGTCCTGGCCCGCGTCGTCAACCTCGGCGGGGCCTCCGAGCCCGAGCTGCTCGACCTGGTCAAGCCCTACCGCGAGATGGTCACCGGGGGCGACTTCCGCGTCCTCCGCAAGCACCTCGACCGGATCAGGGACGACGAGTCCAAGGTCGAGAAGGACTCGGCGCTCCGCGAGCGGTTCGCCGGCCTGATCGCCCAGACCAAAGGGCGGAAGGCCCTGATGATCGGCGGGGCGGCCCGAGAAGACGCCCGCCGGACCCTCCGCCAGTTCTTCGAGTTCGACGACCTGGAGTGGGAGCCCTACGAGTCGACCCGCCCCGCCCTGCTCCGCTCGCTGGAGCAGCGGATCAAGAACCGGGGGGTCGACGTCGTCCTGATCCTCAAGGAGTTCGTCGGCCACCACGTGCCCGAGAGCCTCCGCCCGCTCTGCCAGGACAGCGGAATCCCCTGCCTGATGATCGAGCACGGCTACGGGGCCAGCCAGATCGCCGAGGCGCTCCGGGCCGGCCTCAAGCCGGTCTGAGCGATCGGCCGGTCGATCAGCCGCCGGGGCCGGCGAACTCCGCCGCCAGGCGATCGGAGACGTGGTCCCAGAGCGGCGCGACGGCCTCGAAGTCGACGGCCATCGCGTGGATCGTCTGGGGGGTCTCGACCCGGCTCGGGGCCTGGACCTTGCGGCCGAGCGGGACCTGCGCCGAAGGGCCCCGGGCGAGCTTGGACTCGGACTCGGCGGCCAGCAGGGCGTTGCCCAGGGCCCTGGCCGCCTCGGGGTGCGGGCCCCCTTTGAGGATCGCCAGGGTGTTGGGGATGAACAGGGTCCCGAGCTGGTCGAGCCCCCGGTCGGGGTAGATGATCGCGACGGGCCGGCCCGCCTCGACCTCGCCGATCGCGTCGTCGGTGTCGGTCAGCCCGAAGTCGGCCTGGCCCGACCCCACGGCGGTGGCCACCTGCTTGTTGCCCGAGAGGACCTGGACGCCATTCGCCTTCAGGTCGGCCAGGAACCGGTCGGCCCTGGCGTCGCCCCAGGCGGCGTAGAGGCAGGTGAAGTGGGTCGCGGTCGTGCCGAAGAGCGGCTTGGCGATCGCGATCCGCCCCTTCCGGCGCGGGGCGAGCAGGTCGGCGATGCCCGAGGGGCGGTCACTTTCCGGCACCAAGGCCGTGTTGACCAGGAGGACCCGGGCCCTGGCGGCGAAGCCGTACCACGTCCCGTCCCTGGCCCGGAACTGGTCCGGGTAGTCGGTCGCGTTGGGGGGCGACCACGAGGCCAGCAGCCCCTTCTGCTTGAGCCTGAGCGTGTTGAGGATCTCGTTGTTCCAGAACAGGTCGCAGCGCGGCCGGGGTGCCTCCCGGATCAGCCGCTCGGCCAGGCCGACGCTCTTGGTGCTCTCGGTGTCGAACTTGGCGGCGATCTCGACCCCGGTCGCCCGGGTGTACTCGCGGAGCAGCGGCTCGGAGAACTCGGGGTCGAGCGACGAGTAGACCACCACGGCCTCGGACCGCCCGCAGCCCGAGGCGGCCAGGAGCAGGAGCAGCATCGAGGTCCAGGTCGGTCTGCGGGGGCTTCGGGTCGCGGGCATCGCGGCGCTCGGGGCTTCGAGGGTTCGGTCGGGGCTTCGGGCCAGGGCCCGAGGGTAATCCCCGGGGGCGGCCCCCGACAAGCTCCCCTTGAGGGAATTCGGGGCCGCCCGCCGCTCCGCCCGCCGAGAGATGCCCCGGGCCTCAGCCGAGCTTGGCGTCACGCCAGCGGACGATCGGCGGGGCCGAGGCGGGGATGGCGGTCCCCGAGCCGAAGTTGCGGACGACCCGCCCCTGGGTGTAAGCCCCCTGCGCGGTCCTGGAGCCGGAGGCGATGTAGGCGAAGTCGAAGGCCCCGGTCCTGTTCCCGCTGGCGTCGAACTCGGGGCCGTAGACGGCGGGGTCGACCTTGCCGTCGCCGTCGAAGTCGCCCGAGACGGGCACGTAGCCCGGCCCGCCGAAGCCGAAGCCGTTGTTGTCCAGGGTGACGAGCCCGTTCGGGCTGAAGCCGGAGTCGGCGGTCAGGACGACGAAGTTATAGTTGCCGTTGTGGTTGCCGTAGAAGGCCAGGTCGGACTTCCCTCGGCTCAGGTAGTCGCCGGCGATCGGGATGTCGCCGGCCCCGCCGACCCCCCGGGCGAAGGCGTTGACCGGGTAGTAGCCCTGCGGGGTCCGCGAGCCGGTGTCGAGGGCGGCGAAGTCGTACAAGCCGTCGGGCAGGCCGTTGGCGCCATACTCGGGCCCCCAGACGGCGAGGGCGGCCTTGCCGTCGCCGAAGTAGTCGGCCACCACGGGGATGCTGCCGGGCCCGCCGAAGCCCTGCCCGCCGTTGTTGAAGGTCTCCTGCTTGGTCGGGTCGAAGCCCGAGGCGGCGGTGAGGACCTGGAAGTTGTACTGGCCGTTGTGGTTGCCGTAGAAGGCCAGGCTGTCGCGGCCGATCCCGTCGAAGTCGGCGGCGACGGGGATGTCGCCGGCCCCGCCGACCCCCCGGACGAAGGTGGACGCATAATACGCCCCCCGCTGGTCGGGGCTGAGGATGGCGAAGTCGTAGGCGCCGTCGGGCAGGCCGTTGGGGCCGATCTCCGGCCCCCAGATCGCGGGTTCGGTCACGCCCCCGCCGTAATAGTTGCCCGGCACGGGGATGCTCCCCTTGCCGCCGAAGCTGTAGCCGTAGTTGTTGATGACGACGGGGTTGGCCCCGTCGAGGTTCTGCGAGGACACCGCCACGGCGAAGCTGTAGCCCGAACCGGGCCGGTTGTCGTAGACGGCGAAGTCGGACTTCAGCCCGCCCCCGTAGCTGTTGGCGACCGTCGTCGCCACGACCGAGCCGATCCCCCCCAGCGCCCCCGAGGGGCTGACCATGCCGCCGGTGGCGACCTTGCCGGCCAGCCCCGGGGCCGGCCGGGCCGTCTGCTCGACCCGGTTGACGATCCGGTTGGCCGTCCAGTCGGGCCGGCTGGCGGCCACGACCGCCGCCACGCCCGCGGCGTAGCCCGAGGCGAACGAGGGGAGCCGGTCGACCGCGGCGGTCGGGGCCCCGACGTCGACGTGGGTCGCCCCCCAGTTCGCCGCCGAGCCGAGGTTGCCCGAGCCGTCGGTGGCGGTCACGACCAGCATGTTGTTCGGGTGGAGGTCGGCCGGGTAGATCGCCCGGTTGGCGCCGACCTGATCAATGTCGACCCCGCCGGGCACGGCGCCGGCGGCGACGTTGTAGCCCGAGCCGGCCGAGGTGACGACCACGGCTCCGTTGAAATTGGCGTAGGCGAAGGCCTCCCGGAGCTGCGCGACCGAGCCGGGGTCGAGGGTGGCCGAGGTGGCGACGTAGGGGACCTCGATCACCTTGGCGCCGATGTCGGCGGCGTGGTCGATCCCGTTGATCAGGGCGTAGAGCGGGATGCCGTCGCCCGGCCCGTCGTAGGCCCGGATCGGCACGATCGAGACGTTCGAGCTGCCCCCGGCGGCGATCGAGTCGGCGACCCCCTGGGCCACGTAGTTGGCCACCCTCGTGCCGTCGGAGCTGGGGCTCGCGTCGGCCACCGCCGCCTGGCCGGTGGTCCCGTCGACGGCGTTGTACGCCTTGGTCATGTCGATCAGGCCGCCCGGGCCGGTGAAGTGGACGGCGTCCGAGGCGTTGACGTCGATCCCCGAGTCCACGACCGCCACGATCAGGGGGGTCGAGGCCGCCGGCGTCGCCGAGGCGGGCGAGGTCGCCGCCGTCGGGGTGGGCGAGGGGCCGGGCTCGCCCAGATAAGCGGCCCAGGTCGCCGCGTCCCAGGACGGCGAGGGAGTGCCGCCGGTGAGCAGGGTACGAGCCTCGAGCGGGTCGAGCCGGGGCACCACCTTCGGCCGTTTCGCGCTGCGTCCGGTCATGCGTTCCACCTTACGAGTCGGGGTCGCGCCTCGCCCCCTCGGCGCCGGCCGTCGGGGACCGATCGCCGATCGACGGAGGGAAATGTCCCCGGGAATATTCGGACCCCGGGGCGGCCGGGCCGCACTGTTTCCCCCGGATCGGGCGATTTCGCGGGTCGGCCGGGTCGGGGCGATCCGCCTACGCGCAAACGGCCCCTTCTGTTAAAGTCCGCCCGGTTTCAAGGATGAATCCGACGGGGCGGGCGGAAGGAGCCGGTCGTCACATGGAAACGGTCTTCCCACCGAAGCGGGCCGACGGCCGGGGGCGGCCGCTGGTCCGGCCCGCGCCGAGGTCGGCGGTGTTCTTCCCGCTGGTGGTCCTGGCGGCGGTCCTGCCGGGCCTGTATGCCCTGAACTGGTGGAACCTGACCCCGCCCGGCCCGTGGTGGGGCCTGCGAGGCCTGGCGGTCCTGGACGGCTGGGTCGTCGACCAGTCGCCCGCCGCCGAGACGCTCAGGCCGGCCCTGGAGGCCCGGGCGTTCCGGGCCGTGGCGCTCCAGCCGCCGCTCTATGCCTGGCTCGAGGCGGCCGGCCTGGCCCTGGGCCCGGACCACGCCCCCTGGGCGTCGGTCCTGCCCAGCTACGTCGCCGGGGCCCTGATCGTCCTGCTGGTGTACTGGCACGGCCGGCTCTGGCGGGGGGCCGGGGTGGGCCTGGTCGCGGCCCTGCTCACGGCATTCAACCCGCACCTCCTGATCCAGATGAAGGAGGCCTCGCCGGCCACGCTGGCGGTGGCCGCCACCCTGGCGGCGATGTACGCCTACGGCCGCCACTTCCGCGTCGGCGCCGGGACCGCCCGGTTCGACCTCGGGGGCGGCGGGCCCTGGTGGATCGTCCTGGGCGGCCTGGCCCTGGGCCTGGCCTTGCTGGCGATGGGCGCCGTCGGCCTGCTCTGCATCCCGGTGATCGTGTTCCACCAGGTCTACCTCCGCTCCGAGATGGCGCCGGTGGAGCGCTCGGGCCGCCCCTGGTACGGCTGGTGGAACAACGCGAGCCTGGTCGCCGGCATGATCGCCCTGGCCATCGCCCTGCTCGTGGCCCTGCCCTGGCACCTCGCGATGCTCGCGACCCACGGCCGGGGGTTCCTCGCCGCGATCCTCAACCCGCCCGACCCCCTGGGCTGGGAGCGGCCCGCCCTGCTCGGCCGGCTCAACGACCTGGCGCCGGCGACCCTGCCCCTGGGCCTCTTCGCGGTCGCCCGGGGGATCAAGCTCGCCCTGGCCGCGGAGCGCGACGACCGGGGGATCATCGGCGGGGTCTTCTGGACGATCTGGCTGGCCGTCGCCGCGGTGGCCCCCGCGCTGTGGGTCGGCGGCCCGCAGACCGCGCTGGGCCTGTTCCTGCTGATCCCCCTGAACCTCCTGGCGGCGCAGGCGGCGAGCGACCTGGCGGCGCGGCGGGTCCCGGCCCGGGCGCTCTGCTGGCTCGCCCCGGCGACGGTCGTCTCGATCGCCTGGTGGCTCAGCGGCGACCTCCGGGCCGCCGTCTTCGGCCTGAGCCGGGGGCACGTCGGCCCCAGGACCGCCCTGGGCCTGCACCTGGCCCTGGACCTCTTCCTGGTGGTGATCTGGCTAGCCCGCGGGCTGGGCCGCTGGGCCCGGCCCCGCGACGCCCGCCAGCGGCGGATCTTGGCCGGCTTCCTCGGCGCGGTCCTGGTCACCTGCCTGGCCGACGGCCTCCGCGAGGTCACCTTCCGCCACCTGGAGACCCGGGAGCTGATGAACCTCCGGGCCGCGGTCCTCTTCCGCCACCGGGCCCGCCCGTTCCGCTCGGTCGCCGTGGTCGGGCCCGACCTCGACCACCCCCTGATCGAGGGGCCGACGCCCGGGGGCCGGCTCCGCTTCATCCTCCGCTCGACCCTGCCCGGCATCCCCACCGTCGAGCTGACCAGGACCGACCAGCTCCTCACCCTGCCCGAGCCCGACGGCCCCCGCCTGGTCGTCCTCGTCGGCCCCGAGCACCGCCTCTCCTACGCCGCCCAGTCCCAGCTCGGCCTGGAGGCCATCCACCCCGGCCAGACCGGCCATGCCGGCCTCCTCGACGCCTTCGCCACCACCCTGGGAGCCCCCCGCCCCTACACCTCCGCCAGCACCCCCCAGCCGACCCGGACCCGTTGAATGCTCCGGACCGGTTCATGAAGTGGGCCCGCGCCCAGGAGCCTCCCACCTGGGCCGGGTTCGCATGGAATGGGCCTCATCCAGGGCAGACCGGGCCTCGTCGCGATCCGCGTAGATCCCCAACTGTCGCTCGCTCCGGGCCTCGGTTATGCTGCTCAGGATGAGCCCATCGAACCGCGAGGTCGCCTGCTCCGCGAGCGGGGGATCGATCGTGAACGGGACCGAGATGCGGGCAGAACTGTTCGTCGCGATCCGGTCGCTGGCCGAGGTCGTCCCCGAGATGCCGGCGGGTCAATTGATGGCCCCGTTGGGCAAACTTTGCGTCGGCCTGCACGATCGGGTGCTCCGGGAAGCCACCGACGCGGAACTCCTCGAAGCGGCCTCGCAATTCCGCCGCCTTGAAGCGGCGAGGGTCGCCCGGGTCGGCCAAGGCGCCTGACCCCCGGCCGACCCGGACCCGCTGCGTCAAGCGATGGGCATCCTTGCCACGGCCCGCCGGCGGCGGTATGCTCCCGTCATGAGCACCGTCCAAGAGATCGAGGCGGCGATCCGCAAGCTCCCCGACGACGACTTGGCCGCTTTCCGCGCCTGGTTCGCCGAATATGACGCCGATGCCTGGGACAGGCAGTTTGAACAGGACGTCGCCGAAGGCCGCCTGGATGCCCTGGCCGATGAGGCCCTCCGGGACGCCCGCGAGGGGCGTTGCACCGAGCTGTGAACCACCGAGCGACCCCGCGATTCTTGGATCGCTATCATCGCCTGCCGGTCGAAGTCCAGCGATTGGCCGACGCTTGCTATTCCCTGCTCCGCCAGGACCATAGGCACCCTTCGCTGCACCTGAAGAAGGTTGGCCGCTTCTGGTCGGCTAGGGTCGGACTGCATTACCGGGTCGTGGCGGTCGAAGACGGCCCCATCCTGGTCTGGTTCTGGATCGGGACGCACGCGGAATACGATCAGCTCCTCGGGCATGCATGATCGAGTTGTTGCCTTGACGGCCAGGCCCACGGGCCGATCTCGGCCGGCCGAGGATCGGGCTCGACCCGCGGTGGCTTTGCTCGCCGGTCCGGACGCCCCGGATACTCCCGGGCCCCTTGCCTCCTCGCGTGGTGTTCTATACACTCGTGAACGGAATATTCGGGCGAGGCGGCAAGGAGGGCGGGATCGTGACATTCGGCATCGGAGGGGCCCGGTCGAGGTGGCGGCGGGTGGCCCTGGTGGGGGGCGGGATTCGCCCTTCGAAGGGGGAGGCGGCCCCGAGGCCGTCGGCGACGATCCGCGAGGTCTGCCTCGTGGGCGACCCGAGCCGGCGTTATCGGCATCGGGCCGAGGTGGCGGCGCGGCTCCAAGGGGCCGGCGAGGGGCTTTGAGCCCCGGCGGTGCGGCGGCGGCGGTGCGGGCGAGGCTTCGATCATGGCAACTTCCCGGCTGCTCCAACGCGACCCGTCCGACCCGGCCCGGCGGGCGGTCGAGCTGGCCCAGCGGGGGCGGATGATCCTCGACGTGGCCACGGTCGACCTCCAGGCGGCCGAGGAGACGCTCGGGCCGACGCACCCGACCGCCTGGCACTTCCGCCAGGCGCTCGACGAGGCCAGGCGGGCCTGGGACCGGCTCCGGGCCCAGTTCGGCGGCTCGGCCCTGGAGCACGCGGTCGCCCAGCCGCCGGTCGCCGTGCTCACGATCGGGCCCGAAGGGGGCCCCGACGCCCCGCCCCGGCTCGTCCTGATCCCGATCGCCGGCCGGACCTACCGGGCCCAGCGGGTCGAGGGGACCCCCCTGGCCCCCAGCCAGTGGCGGCTCACCCGCCTGATCCCGCCGCTCGAACACGGGCCGTACTACGCCTGCCGGCTCAAGGACGGCTCGCTCCAGTGCGACTGCGCCGAGTGGCTCTACCGCGAGGACGCCCCCACCGCCCCCGACCCCTGCAAGCACCTCGCCGCGCTCGACGCCCTGGGCTGGCTCTGATCGGGTCGGATCGGCTCGGATCGGGGTCGCGTCGGGGTTCGGCCCCTTGACCGACCGGCCCGATTGGCGGAAGCTCGGAATGGCCCCAATGCCCCCGCACCCTCCCTTTCGAGGAACTCCCCAACCATGGACCGCCAACCGGTCGAGTCTCGGCTGATCCGGTCGGTCGGCTTCGACGCGGCCCAGAGCATCCTGGAAGTGGAGCTGGTCGAGTCGGGCCGGGTGTATCGCTACTACGACGTCCCGTACTCGGAGTTCGAGGAGCTGATGGAGGCCGAATCCAAGGGGACTTACTTCAACGACCACGTCCGCGACCTGTACGCCTTCGTGGTCGACGAGCCCGATTGACAGCCCCTTCGGCTTGCCGGGCCGGCGATAATGGGGCGCACCCCCCGCCGAGGGGATTGCCCGAACCCTCCGCGAACCCCCGGTGACCTCGATGGATTGGTCGTCCCCCTTCGACGCCGCGCTGCCCTACGCCGCCTTCCTCGACCGCCACGCCACCCCGACCCAGCGAGGCCGGTGGGACGCGATGCACGGGCGGGTCCACCTGGAGGCGGAGCAGTCCAGCCTCCTGGGCAGCTTCATCCGGAGGATGCCGGTCCTGGTCATGGCCGGGGCCTGGTGCGGCGATTGCATCAACCAGTGCCCGATCTTCGACCACTTCGACCGCGCCTCGGCCCCGATCGAGGTCCGGTTCCTCGACCGCGACGCCCGCCTCGAGGTCGCCGAGGCCCTGAGCATCAACGGGGGCCAGCGGGTCCCGACCGTCCTGTTCCTCAACGAGGACTTCCAGGAGGTCGCCCGCCGCGGCGACCGGACCCTCTCGATCTACCGGAGGCTCGCCGCCGAGCAGCTCGGCCCCTCCTGCCCCACCGGCCTCGTCCCGCCCTCCGAGGAGGCCACCCGCACCACGGTCGCGGAGTGGCTCGGCGAGTTCGAGCGGGCCCAGCTCATCCTCCGGCTCTCGCCCCGCTTGCGGGCCAAGTACGACGACTGAGCCAACTCAACGGGTCGCGAGGTTCGACCCGGCCGGGGGCGAGGCCCGCCGGGCGGCGATGAGGCCGGCCAGGGCCTCGGCGGCGACCTCGTGCCCCCGGGCCGACCAGTGGGTGTCGTCGGCAAGGTAGGGCAGCTCGCCCGAGGCGGCGTCGGCCCGGAACGGGACGGTCAGGTCGAGGAAGCCGGAGCCCGGGGCGTCGAGGGCGAGCGCGGCGGCCAGGGCCTCGGGCAGGTCGTCGGTCGCCCAGTCGCGGCAGAGCGAGTCGGCCCCGAACCGGCAGCGGTCGCGGTAGACCCGGAACTTGGTCGGCACGAAGGCGACGATCAGGTCGATCCCGGCCTTCTCGCAGGCCGCCCGGGCCTCGGCCAGGATCGAGCGGACCCGCCGGAGTTCCTCCGACCGGGCCCGGGACGCCCCCCGCCGGCGCTCCCCCTCGTGGTCGCCGCAGGAGAAGTAGATCGGCACCGGGCCGCCGGCCCGGGTCGGGAAGGTCCCGGCGAGCTGGGCCGCCGGCCGGGTCGGCTCGGGCCGGAGGACCTCGCGGATCGTCCAGGCCAGGGCGTTGCGCGACAAGCTCCGGTCGTACCAGGCCCGACCGCCGGACTCGGGCCGGGCCCCGGCCCCCCGGGCCCGGTCGCGGTCGGCCTCGTAGCTCGCCACGTCCTGGAGGTCGTTCCCCTCGTAGAACGCCCAGACGCACGTCTTCGGCCGGAGCGGGACGCCGAACCGGCGGAGGACCTCCAGCTCCTGCTGGGGGCCGTACCCGGTCCGGCCGAGGTTGGCCACGGGTCGGCCCAGGCGGTCGGCCAGGCGACTGGAGACCAGCTCCTCGGCCCGGACCTGCAAGCCCTCGATGAACGAGTCGCCCAGGATGATGACGTCGCTGGAGCGGAGGTCGACGTCGTTCCGGAAGCCGTCGCGGTCGGTCAGGAGGTCGCAGAGGTAGGTCGAGCCCGAGGCCCCCCGGAGCCGGTGGAGGTCGGCCCCGGCGAAGCGGATGCGGTCGTGCCGGTGCCCCCGCCTGACGAAGACGAGGTCGGGGTCGGGCCGGTTCCCCGGGCGCCGCCAGGGGGGGGTCGGGGTCGAGAAGACGGCCCGGTAGTCGAGCAGGCCGAAGGCCGCCGGCAGCTCGAATAAGGCCAGGCAGAAGGCGATGGCCATCGAGGCGGCGAGGAATCGCCCCCCCCTCACCGCCGGCCCCCGCCCCGAGAGCAGGAAGTAAGGCCCCCAGGCCGCCAGGTAGGCCGCCGGGATCAGGCCGAGGAGGTGCTCCGGCGTCGTGCCGATCGCCGTCGCCCCCCCCTTGAAGGCCAGGGCCAGGGCCACCGCCCAGCCGGCGCAGAACAAAACCCGGGCGACCCGGATCGACCGTCGGCTCATGGCCACTTCCTCCCCGTCCCCCGATCGGCCCGGACCCCCTCGGGGGACGAATATCGGCCCCACCCCCCGGGCCGTCAAGGCGAACTGGCGCCAGCGGCTTGGGAGGCCGGTCGACGCGGGCCGAGCCTCCGGGGGCGGGATCGCTCGGGAATCCGGCCGAGTCCGGCGTTGAACGTCGCCAGGGTGGCCAGCAGGAGCAGGCCGGCCGCGGCCAGGTGGAAGGCGATCCAACCCAGGCCCCAGGGCACGAGACCTTGGATGTATCGGGGCGAGTCGATGCCGACGGTCAGGTCGAACGTCCCGTAGAACGGGCTGATCATCGCCAGGGCGGCACCCAGTTGGCCCGAGCCCGAGAACAGCGACATCGCCAGGATCGGCAACGCAAGGGCCCCGAGGACGTAGAGCGAGGCCGCCGTCGAGACCGATCGGCCCACCCGGGGGACCCAGGTCGAGACCGCCAGGCCGAGGCTGGTCCAGGCCGCTCCCATCGCCAGGACCTCGGCGACGATCAGGGCCACGAAGGCCCAGGCCTCCATGCTATCCTTCACGGCGGCCAGGACCGCCGCCACCAACGCCGGCAGGGCCACGACCATCGGGACCTGCCGGTACACGCCCCACCACTTGGCCAGGACGATGCTCGACGACGAGAGCGGGGTCGTCAGGAGGATGTCGAGGCTCCCCCTCGCCCGCTCCTCCGCCGTCGCCAGGGCGGCGGGGATCACCAGGAGCGCCATCCCGATGGCGACCTGGAAGGCGTTGACGTAGGACGGGAGCCAGCCGTGGAACGGCGCGAGCGGGCGGAGGCTGTCCTCGATCGCCAGGGCGCTGAAGCCGATCGAGGTCGCGAAGTAGGACCGGATCAGGGCCGAGAGCCAGGGCGTCGGCCGCTTCCGGTGCCACTCGTACCAGAGGATCGGGCTCCGGTCGAGGTCGGGCCCCCGGGTCCGCCCCCGGCCCGAGACCCGCCCGGCCCCCCCGCTCGCCTGGCGGACGACCACCGCCCTGAGCCGCCGGATCGCCAGCGCCACCAGCGCCGCGGACGCCGCCAGCGAGCCGGCGAGGAAGCCCAGGTAGTCGAGGATCGAGACCTCGCCCGCCCTGGTGTAGGGGGCGAAGGCCAGGAACGTCGGGTGCGCCGACTGCGCCCACCTCGGCAGGGGTGGGAATCCCCGGAGCCAGACGAAGTGATCCCAGACCGGCAGGCCCAGCATCCAGACCATGTAGACGGCGAACGTGGCCAGCAACACCTCGTGCGCCCGGGTGCCCCAGACCGAGAGGGCGAAGGCGATCGAGCTGCCCAGGGCCGCCAGGCCGATCGAGATCAGCAACAACCCGAACAGGGCCAGGGGGTCGATCCCCCCCAGCAAGCTCCCCAGGGCCAGCACCGGCAGGGCGCTAAAGACCAGGCCCGCCACCGGCACCAGCCTGGCCCCGAGCTTGCCCAGGACGATCTCGGAGTCGGACAGGTCGGTCAGCAGGAGCAGCGCCAGGTTCCCCCGGGCCTTCTCCTGGCAGATCGCCCCGGCCATCGCCGCCGGCCCCACCAGCAGGATCGAGACGATCTGGACCAAGGCGATCGCCACGAAGAACGACCGGCCGACCCCCGCCGCCTCGCCGATCGTCAAGGGGGGACGCCCCATCACCGACGAGAACCAGACGCTCCCCAGCCCCACCAGCAGGACCCCCACGAACGCCGACCGGCCGGCATAGACCTGCCAACGCCTGGCCGTCGTCAGCCACTCCATCGCGAACACCGGCCCCAAGCCCAGCGCCATGCGAGCAAGCCTCCGGAGGATCGACAGTTGTCCGACATGGTAGCCGGGTCGGGGCCGGTCCGCAAGGCGGGGCCGGCGGGGTGCAGAGGGGCTTGCGGGCTGGGCGCCCGTCCGGGTCCGTCGTGACGCCGGGTCAGGCGCGGATCTCCACGGAGTCCCCGGCCTGCACCGTGCCCAGGGCCGCGAGGACGTCGGGCACCAGCGGCATCAGGTCGGCGATCTGATTGCTGCCTCCGATCATCACGATGACCGCCACGCCGGCGGCGTGCAGATCCTGCTGGTGCCGAATGCTCTGGTCCACCGTCAGCAAAACCTCGAATCCGGCGGCCGACATCAAGGCCAGCAACTGGCCGTTCTTCCTGCCCGACCAGCCCTCCTGCGGCACCGTCCGGACGGCGTGCCCGACCAATGCCCGCCCGAGCCGCTTCGGCACGCATTCGTCAAGCAGGACGCGCATCGGACACCAGGGCCTGGGCCGCCATTCGCAGGGCCGCGACGGCCTGATCGTGGCTGACCGTCGGGAAATCTTCCAGGAATTCGGCGAGGGGCTGGCCCGCGCCGAGGTAATCGATGAGCGTGCGGAAAGGGACGCGGGTGCCGACGAAGACCGGCGTCCCGCTCATGATGTCAGGATCACTATGAACTACGGATGTAATCGGTGTCATGAGCGCACCTCCGGCCACAATTCGCTCAGAGAACGTCGCGGGCACTTGGCGGCCCGATGGGCGATGATACCACGGCAGCGAGTGCGGCGGTCGGCGCCCGCCGCGGCGCGAGGTCAGGCGGTCCCGGGGGCACCCGCAGCAAGCCGGCGGAGCAGCAGGCCGCACCCGGTCCCCGCCGCGGCGACGACGAGCGTGAAGCCGGCCAGCACGAGGATCGATGCGTAGGTGTTCGGGTGGAGCGTATCCGGCAGCCCGAGGAGCCGCTTCGCCAGGTGGGCCGCCGGGACCCACGCCCAGGCCGCGGCCGACGCCAACCACCCCCGCCCCCGCCAGGTGGCCCCGGCCGCGGCGGTCGAGGCGAGCAGCAGGGCCACGACGATCATCGGGCTGGCCTCGCCCTCGAAGGCCAGGTTGTCCACGGCGGCGATGACCCCGCCCGCGGCGAATCCGGCGAGTAAACGGGCTGGCCACGCCGCGCCGGCAATGATCCTCGCCATCGGCCGATCTCCCCGAGGGTTCAAGTCCGGCGGATCAGGTCGCCGAGCCGGTGGTGAATGGCCTGGCATCGCCTCGTCGGCCGTGGACCGCGGCGTCGCGAGGTCAGGCCGCAGGCTCGTCCCCATGTTCGGGGGCCTTCGGTCGATCGATCAGCCGGGGTCGGCCTGAGGCTCGCCCCGCGACGAGGCCGGGGCGCGAAGGCGTCACCCCGGCCGCCCGTCCGACCCGAGGTAAGTCGGGAGTGGGGGCCCGATCAGCCTCGCGGCGCGAGCCGTCGCGGGGCGCGCCGGCTCCGGGCCCCGGCGATCAGGGTGAGGGCGCCGAGGCTCAGCAGGACGAGGCTCGCCGGCTCGGGGACCGCGGCGGAGGGCGAGGCGGAGGCCGCGAGCGTCGGGGCCCCGTTCGGATAGGTATTGTTGCCGATCCCCGCATAAGTCGCGGCGACGGTGGCGTTCTCCGCCGCCACCACCAGCCGGATCGTCCCGCCGTTGTCCAGCGAGGCCAGCAGGGCCGCCTGGGCCGACGAGCCGAGGTTCGCCAGGCCCGCCAGCAGGTCGATCGTGTCGACCCGCCCGCTGCCCCCGCTGCCCGTGGCCGGGAAGCTGAAGCTGCCGATCCGGTTGGCCAGGGCGTTGTTGAGCTGGGTCCCGAGCCCCTCCGGCGCGCCCGACGCCTGGAACCTCAGGGGGCTGCCCAGGCCGATGTTGGTCGTCGTGTCGGTGCTCAGGTAGACGTTGATCGGGCCCGCGACGCTGAAGGCGGCGTTGGCCTCGGTCAGGCGGAGTTGCAGCTGCGAGAGCTGGGAGAGCGAGCTGATGCCGAGGTGGAGCCCCGAGAAATCCGTGACGCCGAAGCTGGCGAAGCTGCCGTTGCCGCCCCCCTCGATGTTGAAGAAGTAATTGACCAGGGTCGTGCCGCCGTTGGTCGTGCGAGGGCCGCCCGGCTGGATGGTCGAGTCGGCGAAGGCCGGGATGAGATCGGCGGAGGCCCGGGGGGCATGGGCCGAGAAGGCCAGGGCGGCGGCGAAGGCGCCGAGCAGCCCACTGCGATACGTCCTCATCGGGTGCGAGCTCCGTGGGGGGTTGAATCCGACGCCGCGGGGTCCGCCCGGGCCCACGTCGAAGTGGGGCGGCCGTCCGCCGGGCGACCACCAATGGAGCCGTCGTCGCTCGCGATGTCAAATGAAGATTTGCGATAGACATTTAAATCAGGATTCGTGGCTCAGGTCGCTTAATTGGACCCGGCCGCTCGTGCCGGACCCGCCCCAGGCCCGACATTTCCCGACGGGGCCGGCGATCAGCCGGGCTGGGGGCAATAGGTCAGGCCGCCTTGGGGGAAGACCCGGCAGCGGGGAGCGCGGACTCCCGGGAGGGCGGCGGCGGCGGCCTGCCAGAGGCGGGTTTGGTCGTCGAAGAGGCGGATCGGGCCGAGGCGGGGGCCGATCCTCTCGAAGAGGGGCGGGGCGTAGACGAGGACGGTGCGGTCGACGACGAGCTCGCGGGCCCAGCGGATCAGGAACTCGCTGGGCAGCTTCCAGGCCGAGGCGAGGCGGTCGGCGGCGGCCAGGCCTCGGCGGATCGCCCAGCCGCCGGGGGCGCCGGCGGCGGCGATGGCCCGGAGCGCGGGCATGGGGACGGAGCGGTCGATCTCGGCCGGGTCGGTCCAGAAGAAGCCGGCGAGGACCCCCCCGGCTCGGCCGGCGGCCCGGTGCTGGAGCAGGACCTTGAAGCTCATCATCGGGTCGCCCGGCCAGGGGTCGTTGCCGGCGACGACGACGTCGACCGAGTCGGGGTCGACGTCGGGGGCCCGGAAGCGGCGGCGGGCCTCGGCGGCCAGCGCGTCCTGGACCGCGTCGGGGTGGCCGGTGGCGACCCGGAGGATCGTCCCGGGCGGCCCGAGCAGGTGGCTGATCGACAGGCAAGGGCCGAGCTTCGCCGCGGCCGAGCGGATCGCCCGCCGCATCGGGTTCCCCGAGGCGTCCCCGCCGAGCAGCCGGCCGGCCTGGTCCGCCCCCAGCCCTTTGCCGTGCAGGGCCCCCAGCGTCGTCCGGTGGCTGGTCCCCGGGAAGATCAGCTTGTACCCCCCGCCGAAGCCGGCCTGGAGGTGCGGCAGGACCGAGCCGATCAGGACCCGGGCCGACGCCTCGGCCACCGGCCGGAAGACCCGGACCGGCACCCCCTCGGCCGTCGGGCCGAGGTCCGCGTAGCTCGACAGGTCGTCGACCGGCGGGCTGTAGCAGCGGTAGGCGTCCACGACGGCGTCGCCGCACCGGCGACGCATCGCCTCGGCGTCCACGGCGTGATGCCTGCCGACTCCGACGCTGATCGAAACGTCCGCGTCGCGTACGCCCGACGCGCGCAGTCGGTCGAGCACGACCGGCAGGGCCTCGCGGACCGGGGTCCACCGCGAGGGGTCGTCCACGACGATCGCCACGGTCGAGCCGGGGCCGACCAACCGGCCCAGCCCCGGGCCCCCTGCCGGCCCGTCGAACGCCCGGGCGAGGGCGGCCGGGTAGTCGTCGAGCCGGCCCGCCAGGTCGGGCCAGGTCACGTGGGGCGCCGGCCAGCCCTCGGGCAAGACCAGGGGGAAGGCGGGGCCATTGCCCCAAGGCAACTCGGCCGAGGGATTTCCGTCGATCAAAGCTGGTCCTGCCATCGTCTCGACTCCGTTCCCGCGTCTCGCAGAACCGCTAGAATGTGTGTTTGGGTCATTTTCGATAAGCGACCCAGATCACCTAAATTGGACCAAGCCCGCTTCGCGTGTATCTTTCCCTCTGTAGAGGCGGCCGGATGGTCCCTGGATTCGAAGGAAAGGGACTTCTTCGATGTTCGACCGCCCCAGGGTCCGAGCCTTCTTGCAGGGGTGATCTCATGAAATCCGCGGTACGGCGCGACTCGCGGCCATTCCGGCCGCTGGCCGAACGGATGGAAACGCGCCTCGTGATGAGCGGCAGGAATTCGATCGCGGCCGAGGTCCAGGCGATCCTCAACAGCTCGCGGGGAGCCGCCCCGATCCGACCGAACACCCCGGTGCTCCCCCTCGAATCGGCCTTCACGACCGCCACCTACGTCGACCCCTCGGTCAAGGTGATCCGCGGCGCCCGGACGGCGATCGGGCAGAGGGACTTCATCGCCCCCGACGTGACCCTGAACGCCGCCGGCGGGTACATCAAGATCCGGTCGACCTCGACGATCCAGGACAACGCCTCCCTGATCGCCAGCGTGGGCCGGACAAATGGGCTCAGCGGGATCTTCATCGGCGACAACGTGGTGGTCGGCACCGGGGCCCGGATCATCGGCCCGGCGGCGATCGGCGGCTCCAGCGGCTCCAGCGGCTCGACGACCGCGACGGCCGCCGCGGCCAGCTCGATCGGCGCCGGCGCCGTCATCGACGGGGCGATCATCCGGCCCGGGGCGTTCGTCGGGGCCAGGGCCCGGGTCGGCCCCGGGGTGATCGTGCCGGCCGGCTTCCGGGTCCTCCCCGGCGCCAACGTGACCACCAACGCCCAGGCCTCGACCCCCTCGCTCGGCCTGGTCGCGGCGGTGACCTCGACCGACACCTCGGCGGCGACGGCCCGCTCGACGATCACGGCCAACACGGCCCTGGCCTCCGGCTATTCCATGCTCTATCAGGGCAACAGCGCGGCCGGCGGCGTCACCACGGCCGGACCGGTCCCCACGGCCGTCTCGGCCGCCGGCTCGACGATCTTCTTCGGCGAGCTGAACAACGTCCTCGGCGTCAGCAGCGAGCCCGGTTCGTCCCGGGTCGCGTTCGAGCCGGCCTCGGGCACCTCGGGCACCCCGACGTTCCTCGTCGCCGGGACCCCGACCCCGATCGCGGGCAACCTGTCGTTCAACTTCCCGAACCGGATCATCGGCGCCGTCTCGTTCCGGCAGTCGTCCGCGAGCGTCGCGGCGGTCCTGGGCCGGAACGTCTCGATCCGGGCCGACGAAGGCCAGCCGATCACGTTCAGCGGGCCGATCGCCCACATCGGCAACAACGTCTCGATCCACGCCCCGCTCGGCCAGGTCCAGAACCAGGTGACCTCCACCGTCACCACGGCGATCACCCCGGCGACCGGCTCGCCCACCACCTCGACCGTCGTCACCGTCACCACCACGCCCGGCCCCGGCACGGCGACGGCGGGCACCACGGCCGTCACCACGCAGGGGATCAACGCCGCGGGCGTCGCCATCTCCACGACGACGACCACCACCATCGCCGTCCGGATCCTCAACGTCGGCGCGATCGCGATCGGGTCGAACTTCACCGCCCTCAACGGCGCGACGATCCTGGGCGGCCCGGCCGGCCCGATGGCCATCGGCGACGACGTGGTGATCGGCCCCGGGTCCGTCGTGGCGACCTCGGTCATCGGCACCGGGTCTTCGATCGGCAGTCGCGCTTATATCGTGAATTCGACCATCCCCGCCGGCTCGATCGTCCCCGCCGGGGCGATCATCATGAACAACCAGATCCTCGGCACGGTCCAGTTCTGAGCGACCGCGACCCGACGGGAGAGTCTACGACGCCCCGCCCGATCGTGAGATCGGGCGGGGCGTCGGCCGTTCGGGCCGGATCAAGGGATCGCGAACCAGCCGCCGGGTTCGAGGACCACGGGCTCGGCCGAGGTCTCGGCCTTGACCCGGGCGGCCCAGGCCCGGACGTCCTGCTCGATGGGGGGGAACGTGTCGTAGTGGATCGGCATGACGAAGCGCGGCCGGATGAAGTTGATCGCCCGGATCGAGTCGTCCGGCCCCATCGTGAAGTAGTCGCCGATGGGGAGCATGGCCAGGTCGATCCCCGCTTCGCCGAGGAGTTGCATGTCGCCGAAGAGGGCGGTGTCGGCGGCGTCGTAGATCCTGGTCCCGTCGCCGCAGGTGACCAGGAAGCCGCAGGGGTTGCCGCCATAGCCGCCGCCGGGCAGGGTCGAGCCGTGGATGGCCGGGGTCAGGCGGACGTGGAAGCTCGGGGTGACCTGGAGGCCGCCGCCGTGCTGCATCCCCTCGACGCCCTCCAGGCCCTGCGACTTGAACCATTGGCCCAGCTCGAAGTTGGTCACGACCGGGGCGCCGGTCCGGCGGGCGATGGCCAGGGTGTCGCCGACGTGGTCGTCGTGGCCGTGCGAGACGAGGATGGCGTCGGCGGGGAGGTCGTCGGGGCCGGAGGCGGCCTTGGGATTGCCGGTGAGGAACGGGTCGATCAGGGCGTTCTGGCCTCCGCTCTCGACCAGGAGGCAGGAGTGGCCCAGCCACCGAACTCGGGTCGCCATCGTCGGGGGGACTCCAATGAAGAAAGGGCGAGGTGTCGGGTCGAGGCCCGGCCCCGGTTATTTGGCGGCCCCGGCGATGGCCTTCGGGTCGTCGAGGACGAGGTAGTGGCCGTGGTCGGCGGCGACGATGACGGCCGAGTCGTCCCAGTTCGAGTGCTTCTCGACCCAGTCGAAGACGGCCCGGACGGCGTCGTCGCCGCTGATGACGGCGCCGATGGCGTTGTCGAGGTTGTTGTCGTGGAGCGCGAAGTCGACGTCGCCGGCCTCGACGAAGAGGGCGAACCGCTGGCCGGGCCTGGCGGCGAGCACGCCGAGGGCGGCGTTGGTCATGTCGACCAGGGTCGGCTGCTCGATCAGGTCGTCGGGGGTGTAGGACTCGACCTTGCCGGTCGCGCCGGGGGCGGGATCGAACCGGCCGTCGGCGGTCCGGTACGGGAGGTGGGTGATCCCCTGCTTGCCGAAGATCCCGAAGAGGCGGCGGCCTTCGGCGGCGGCCTTGGCCGAGCCCTCGGCCAGGATCGAGGCGCCGGGGAACTTGGCCTCGGCCCGGACGACGACGTACTTGCCGCCGGTTTTGGCGTCGACGGCGGCGAGGTCGGCGTCGGAGATGTAGGCGTTCCCCTCGACGACGTTGCTGCCCTGCTGGCGGGCCATGTCGGCCTTCGTGCCCCCCTCGCCGAGGCCGGTGCCGAGGACGACGTCGAGGCCGGGGTGCGCCGGCTCCCGGCCGTCGAGCTGGGCGATGCTGGGCAGGCCGAGCATGTCGCGGCCGAGGTCCTGGTAGTCGTCGCGGTGGACGTTGTGGGCATACATCGCGGCGGGCGAGGCGTGGTCGAAGCCGACGCTGGTGACGGTGCCGACCTTCCACCCCTGCCCCTGGAGCTGGTTGAAGACGGTGGGGACGAAGCGGCCGTCCTCGGTCACGTTGATCCCGTTGTTGTACGACTTCACGCCGGTGGCCGCCTCGCCGGCGCTGGGGGCGGAGTCGGTGTAGGCGTGGAGGACGCCGCCGACCGACTCGACCCCCCGCCTGTCCTCGGCGTTGGCCGATTGCCCCTTGAGGTAGCCCCGGGCCCTGGCCCCGTGCGGCCCGGGGGTCCAGGGGTCCGGCCCGGCGATCTCGGGATCGTAGCCGCCGGCGAGGCCGTTGGCGGGGATGGCCACGGTCTGGGCGTCGAGGTCGGGGGTGTTCTTGTCGTGGGTCGGGCTGGTGACGTAGAAGCCGGCCTGGGCCGAACCTTCGGCCTCGTAGTCGAGGAAGGCCAGGCCCGAGCCCTTCCCTCGGTCGAAGACCCGGCCCGACCGGGCGATCGCGGCGGCCCTGGCGGTGTCCCAGTCCATGCCGTCGAACCAGACGATGAAGAGGTGCTTGACCCCCCGGGCGACGGCGTCGCGCTGGAGCCTGGCGAGGTCGGACTGGTCGGCGTACTCGGCCTCGGGGTTGACGGTCCGCTCGGGCAGGAAGCCGTAGAGCGCCTTGAGCCGCCCGGCGTCGCGGTACACGCTGTTCCGGCCGGTGACGGACCCCAGGTCGACCTTCCGGCCGAAGGTGTAGACCGGGATCAGGCGGTTGGTGTGGGTGGCGTGGTTGGTGAAGACGTCGCCCGGCCCCTGCGAGCCGAAGTGGTACGCCCGCGCGATCTTCTCCCCCTTGCGGGCGACCGCGTCGGCCTGGAGGTCCTTGATCCGGTCGTCGGCGAGCCCCGGGGCGACCGAGGCGGCGACCAGGGCCCAGGCCAGCAGCGGGCCTCGGCAGGCTCGGGGATTCGACGGCGTTCGGGCGGTCACGGCGCGGGCTCCTTGGCTCGTTGGGAGGGCGGCGGCGGGGGCGGCGGGCCCTTCGCCTTCGGATGAGGGCAACTTAGCAGATCGTCCGAGGGTTCCGCAGCGCCTTGGCGGCCCCGAGGTCGTCGCTTTCGCCCGATCTTCTCGATCGATCGGGGCCGACGTGCCCCCTCGACCGGCTTGCCGGGCCTGGGCGGGCCTGGCAGACTATTTCGATCCCTTCATGGCAAATCCACTCATCTGACCGGAGCGCCCGGGATGAAGTTCCGCCGTGCCCTCGCGCGCCTCGTCGTGGCCGTCGCCCCGACGCTCGCCGCGGCCCCCGGCTGCTCGCCGGGGCCGCCCGGGCCGGCACCGTCGCGGCCCCGAGCGGCCCTCTCCCCGCCCGTCGCGGCGCCGGTCCCGGCGGCCGGGCTTCGGTTCCGGGCCGAGGCCCTGCCGTTCCGCTACGAGCGGGGCGATTCGGGCTCGGCCTGGCCGGTCGAGCCGACCGGCGGGGGCGTGGGGATGCTCGACTTCGACGCCGACGGCGACCTCGACCTCTTCTTCGCCCAGGGGGTCCCCCTGCCGGTGGGCAAGTGCGACCAGCCGCCGGCCGACGTCCTGTTGGAGAACCGGGGGGGCGGCCGGTTCGTCGACGCCTCCGCCCGGGCCGGGCTCTCGTCGAAGGGGTACGGCCAGGGGGTGACGGTGGCCGACTACGACGGCGACGGCGACCCCGACGTCTACGTGACCCGGTATGGGCCCAACACCCTCTGGCGGAACGACGGCGGGTCCTTCGTCGACGCCACGAGCGAGGCCGGCGTGGCCTGCGGGCTCTGGAGCCTGGGCTCGGCCTTCGCCGACCTCGACGGCGACGGCGACCTCGACCTCTTCGTCGCCACCTACATTGAGTTCAACCCGGCCGACGCCCCCTTCGGCCGCGACCCCGCCACCGGCCAGCCCGACTACGGGACGCCCCGAGGCTTCGTCGGCCAGCCCGACGTCCTCTACCGCAACGAGGGCGGCGGCCGGTTCGTCGACGTCACCGCCCGGTCGCTCGTGGCCGCCAAGGGGCGGGGGATGGGCGTCCTGGCGGCCGACCTCGACGGCGACGATAGGGTCGACCTCTTCGTCGCCAACGACGCCGAGGCCAACGCCTTCTGGCACAACCGGGGCGACGGGACCTTCGAGGACGTCTCCGAGGCGATCGGCCTGGCCTACAACGCCGAAGGGGAGGCCGAGGCCAACATGGGGATCGCCCACGGCGACTCCGACGGCGACGGCCTGCCCGACCTCCTCGTCACCCACTTCTTCAACGAGCACGCCACGCTCTGGCGGGCCCGGAAGACGGACGACGGCCGCCTCTTCTACCGCGACGAGACCAAGGCCGCCCGCCTGGCCGCCGACAGCCGACCCCTGACCGGCTGGGGCACCACCTTCGCCGACTTCGACCTCGACGGCCACCTCGACCTCGTCGCCACCAACGGCCACATCCGCCGAGAGCCCGGGCAGCTCCACCCCTACGAGAACCCGCCGGTCCTCTGGCGGAACGACGGCCGGGGGCGGTTCGTCCTCGCCAACGCCGGCGCCGGACCCTACTTCGCCTCCCGGAAGATGGGCCGGGGCCTGGCCGCCGGCGACCTCGACGGCGACGGCGACCTCGACCTCGTCATCGTCCACCACCACGAAGCCAGCGTCGTGCTCTGGAACGAGACCCCCCGCCGGGGGCGCTGGCTGTCCGTCAGGCTCCGGGGCCGGGCTCCCAACCGCGACGCCGTGGGCGCCCGCCTGGTCGCCACCGTCGGCCCCAGGCGGATCGTCCGGACCGTCGACGGCGGCGGCGGCTACCTGTCCTCGAACGACCTTCGGGTCCACTTCGGCCTCGGCCCGGCCGACCGGGTCGACGCCCTGGAGGTCCGCTGGCCCTCGGGGCGGGTCGAGGTCAGGCGCGACCTCGCCGCCGACTCCGCGATCGACTGGGCCGAGGGGGAGCCGGCCCACCCTTAGAGGATTCGGGGCGGCCGGGCCGACTCCACTCCACGACCGGCCCCCGGTCGGATAGGATGGTCCGAGGGCGGGGCTCCGGGCGAGGTCCGCCCGGGCCGACTCGGGGACGGGCGGGAGGTGTCGGCGTGCATCGCGACGTGTTGGCCATCGTCCTGGCCGGGGGGCGTGGCGCCCGCCTGGACCCCCTGACCCGCGACCGGGCCAAGCCGGCGGTCCCCTTCGGCGGGATCTACCGGATCATCGACTTCACCCTCTCGAATTGCATCAACTCCGACCTCCGCAAGGTCCTCGTCCTCACCCAGTACAAGGCCGTCAGCCTGAACCGGCACATCGACCAGGGCTGGAAGTTCCTCAGCCGGGAGCTCGACGAGTACATCGAGGTCATCCCGCCCCAGCAGCGGATCGCCGACCAGTGGTACCAGGGGACCGCCGACGCGATCTACCAGAACGTCTACACGATCGAGAAGGCCGCACCCCGCGACACCCTGATCCTGGCCGGCGACCACATCTACAAGATGAATTATGCCGAGATGATCGCCTTCCACCGGGAGCGCGAGGCCGACCTGACGATCGCCTGCTTCCCGATGCCCCGGGCGATGTCGCGCGAGCTGGGCGTGCTCAGCGTCGGGCCCGAGGGGGAGGTCCTCGAATTCATCGAGAAGTCGCCCCACGCCCCCCCGATGCCCGGCCACCCCGACAAGGTCCTGGCCTCGATGGGGATCTACGTCTTCGCCACCGACGTGATGTACGAGCGGCTCTTCCGCGACGCCGCCCGGAAGGAGTCCAGCCGCCACGACTTCGGCCACGACATCATCCCCGACATGCTCGCCGACGCCCGCGTCTTCGCCTACCCGTTCCGCGACGAGAACCGCAAGGAGGGGGCCTACTGGCGCGACGTCGGCACCCTCGACGCCTACTACCAGACCAGCATGGACCTGATCCAGGTCGACCCGATCCTGAACCTCTACGACCGCGACTGGCCGATCCACACGTATCAGCCCCCGATGCCCCCGCCCAAGTTCGTCCACGCCGACCTCGACCGCCGAGGGTCGGCCTTCAACTCGATCGTCTGCCAGGGGGCGATCATCTCCGGCGGCCAGGTCTTCCGGAGCATCCTCTCGCCCGGGGTCCGGATCAACAGCTACGCTTACATCGAGGACTCGATCCTCTTCGACGGCGTCGAGATCGGCCGCCACGCCCGGATTCGCCGGGCCATCATCGACAAGGACGTGAAGGTCCCGCCCCACTTCGAGGTCGGCTGGGACCGCCAGGCCGACCTCGCCCGGGGGCTGACCATCACCGACGACGGGATCACCGTCGTCTCCAAGGCCGAGGACCTCGACCGCTTCTCGACCCACGGCGGTTGAGGCCGCCACCCCCGGGCCCGGGGAGGCGATCCCGGCGGTCGGTCTCGCGACCGGGCGGCCGGGGCTCCCTGTCGACCTGACACGTATCGATTTCTCCGAGAATGGGGATCACGTAGGATCAGCGAAGAGTTACGACTCATCCATCCCACGAAGAGCGGGCGGCGGAACTATGCGACGTCCGACTCGCTTCGGTCCCGGTCGGCATACACTCGTCGTGGTGGCTTCGGTATTCCTCTGGCTCGGCCTCTCCGGCCTGATCCTCGCCTCCCGGGTAGACCCCGAAGCCTTCCTCCGGGAGACCTTCGGCCGCTCCAGTCGGGCTGACGCCTTCGAGTTCCTGAACGGCATCTCGGCCCTCTTCTGGATTGCGCATACGTCCTTGGTCCTGATCGTGATCGCGGCGGCCCGATCCCGCCGGTCGGATGTGCTCAAGGTGCTCTCGATCGGCCCGGTCATCGCCTTGATGATCGGCCTGCTCGCTCAGGATTGGTCGGACCCGAACTGGTTCGAAGCCGTTGCCATAGGCACGATCGGCTGGCTGGTCTCGACCGTGGTTGGTGCCACGTACTGGGTCCTGAGGCCGACGGCAGGCCCGGCCTGAGTCGGCTTGGCGCGACTCCCTCGCTCAATCAGGCAGGGTATGCCCGATCCGACGCCGGGCGGCTCCCCGCGCCCTGGCGCCGATGTCCTGGTCGCTTGCGGCTCGAGCCCATGCCCTTGGGCGTCGCGCCGAGCCGATCGCGCCCTCGACGGCCGTGAACGACGACCCCCCGGCTTTTCCGGGACTTCACCCCGCCTTCGCCGAAATTCCGCCGGCCGGCGGTACGATCCTCGACCGGTGATCCGCCCCGTGGTCGCCGCGACCGCCCCGACGGCGAGCCGCCCGCCCGCGCATCCTCCCTCCGAAAGGCCCCGCCCGCTCATGGCCCCTCTCCGGACCCGGACTCCAGGCTTCACGCTGATCGAGCTGCTCGTCGTGATCGCGATCATCGCGGTCCTGATCGCCCTGCTCTTGCCGGCCGTGCAGTCGGCCCGCGAGGCCGCCCGCCGGGCCCAGTGCGCCAACAACCTCAAGCAGATCGGCCTGGCGACCCTCAACTTCGAGTCGACCTACGGCAAGTTCCCCGACGGCTACGGGCCGGTCCCCACGGTCCCCAACGGGGCCGTCTCGTGCGACGGCTCGGTTCGCTTCGTCAAGGACTCGATCAACCTCGCCACCTGGCGGGCGGTCGGCACCCGGTCCGGCGGCGAGATCATCAGCGCCGACCAGCTTTGAACCGCCCTCGGGCGCCGAAGGACCTTGTTTTATGAGCCGATCGGGATGGATTGTCGGGCTCGCCGCGGCGGCCCTGGCCTGGCTCGGGGCCGGCTGCGGCGGGGGCAGCTCCGCCCCGTCCGCCCCGGAGCCCCCGCGGCAGGCGGCCCTCCGCGAGGTGGGCGAGATGTACCGGGTCCACGCCAACATGGGCAAAGGCCCCCCCGCCCGAGAGAAGGACCTGGCGACCTACGCCCCGGCCTTCTCCAGCGGCTCGATGGCCCTGGTCAACCGCGAGGTCAACGTCTTCTGGGGGGCCACCCTCGCCCCCGGCTCCGAGTCCGTCCTCGCCCACGAGAAGGACGTCCCCAGGGCCGGCGGCCTCGTCCTCCTCGGCGACGGCGAGACCGTCAAGCGGATGACCGCCGAGGAGTTCCGGGCCGCGCCCAAGGCCGGATTAAACAAGTAATCATGGTCATGGGCGCGGGCCGACCCGGGTCAGGCCGACCCGGCGGCGAAGTCGGCCAGCTCCCGGTTGAAGCGGGCGGCGTCCTCGTAGAAGGGCGAGTGGCCGGCCTCCGGGTAGGTCGAGAGCCGGGCCCGGGGGTTGAGCCCGAGCAGCCGCTCCGACATCGCCGGGCGGGTCAGCACGTCCCTGGCGCCATAGGTGACGAGCAGTCGGGCCACCCCGGCCCAGGCCTCGTCGAGCTTCTCGCCGCCCGAGATCGGCAGGATGCCCCGCTGCAGGGCCGCGGGGGCCATGCCGTTGTAGGCCAGCATCCGGGCGAATTCGTCGCGCGGCGGCGCCTCGGCGAAGCAGACCGCGAGGAAATCGGCGGTCGCCCGGGCCCGGACCGCCAGGTCCGGCGACCCCAGCTTCGGCGCGAAGTCGTTGGCCGCCTCGCCCAGCAATTCGGCCGCCTGCTTGGTCACGGCGTTGACCAGGTTGACCCCGGCGACCCGGCCATGCCCGTGCCTGGCCAGGTAGTGGCCGACGACGAGCCCGCCGATCGACCAGCCAACAAGGGTCGGGCGTCGGAGCCCCGCGGCGTCCACGACGGCGGCGACGTCGTCGGCCCAGCGCCCGCCGTCCCAGTAGGCCGCCTCGTCGGCCGGCTTGTCGGAGTCGCCGTGCCCCCGGAGGTCGAACGTGACGACCCGGAACCGCCCGGCCAGGGCGCCGACCTGCCGGTCCCACGACAGCCGGCACTGGTTCAAGCCGTGGAGGAAGAGGATCTCCGGCCGAGCCGGGTCGCCGTAGACGCGGACCGACAGCCTCAAGCCGTCCGGGGTCCGGGCCTCGCGGGCCTCCCCCGGCGGGATCGCCGAGGGCGTCGGCCCCGCCCCTCGGGCCGGGTCGATCGCTCCGAACCTGGCGGCGACGGCAAGGCCGGTCGCGGCGCCGAGCACGTCGCGGCGGGTCATCTTCATCGTGCATCTCCTTTGAGCGCGAAACGGCACGGGCGACGGCCCGGCGGGTCGCGAGACGCCCACCCCGGGCCGCCCCCGGATCGACAAGCTGTCGTTTACCTAACGACCACTAGTTATTCGCCCGCGACTCGCCCGAGTCAAGCCCTTCGTCGGGCCCGGCCCGCTCGTCCGGGGGGGATGGGTCAGCGGGCGGGGCCGCTCTCCGGCGGGTCGACCGGGCGGAGGGCGAGCTTCACGGCCGCGATCCCCAGCGACGCGACCGCGTCCAGCGTCTCGCGAGGGACACCGTCCCGGGCCTGGGTGGAGATCCCCTGGAGGACGGCCGCGACGAACCGGGCGATGGCGGCCATGTCGGCCTTCGCGTCGACCTCGGCCGCCCGGACGCCCTGGGCGAGGCGATCCTCGACCTCGGCGACGAAGCGTTCGCGGGCCTCGGTGGCGGCGAGCAGGGCCGCCGCGTTCTTCGGCGAGCAGGCCCCGGGCGTGCCGGAGACCAGGCAGCCGGTCGGGTCGCCCGGCCGGGTCGCCTTCTCGACCGATCGGGCGATCAACTCGACGACCGCGCGCTCGGCCGGGGCCCCGGCCAGGACCGGGCCCCACTCCTCGGCCCGGCCGGCCTGGTAGCGGGCCAGGGCCTTGCGGAACAGGGCCTCCTTGTCCCCGAAGGCCTCGTAGATGCTGGGCGGCGTCATGTGCATCGCCTGGGCCAGGTCCGCGACCGACGTCCCTTCATAGCCCCGCTCCCAGAACAGCCGCATGGCCGCGTCGAGCGCGGCGTCGCGGTCGAGCGTCCGGGGCCGACCCGCCTGCCTTGGTGTCTTCTTCATGGTGGTGATTCTAGGAGTGCGAGCCGTGGGCCTCGCCGGCGTTGGTCCCGGATCAGGCCTCGGGCGGCGGCAGCTCGGCGACGAACCGGGCCAGGTCGAGGGCGGAGGGGCTGGCGGCCGACCGGACGTAGTAGCCGCTGGAGGCGACCCCGGCGCAGAGGCTTTCCTCCAGGCCCAGGCCCAGGACCCGGCCGAGGCAGAACCCGGCGTTGAAGTGGTCGCCGGCGCCGGTGCTGATCTTGGGGTTCTGGACGAACGGGCCGCCGAACCGGGCCGAACCCCCTTCGGTCGCCGCCGCGGCGGCCTTGCGCGGGTGGATCACGACGCAGGCCACGCCCAGGGCCCGGCGGATGGCTGCGGCATCCTCCTCGATCGATGCCTCGCGGTCGCCGTGGTCGGGCAATTCGAGGACGTCGCAGATCTGGGTGGCCTCCTTGAGGTTGAGGCCGAGGATCACGTCGAGGTGCTCCTGGAACCGCCCGATCGTGGCCAGGGCCCCCCGGAGGTCCTCTCGGGTCCGCTTCTCGGGGTCGGCGAGGTCGACGAACAGGGTCCGGCCGTCGCGAGGCGTGCCCGGCAGGACCTCGTCGAGCAGCCGGTCCCAGATCTCGCCCATCCTCGGCAGCATCGTCCAGTTGAGCAGGCCGACCAGCCTGGCCCCCCGGACCAGCCCCTCGAACCGCCCCCGGCCGACCCGCTCCATCAGGTTGGGCCAGTTGACGTCGCCGAGCGAGTCGGCCTTGCCCATCATCAGCTTCCCGTCGGTGAACTCCAGGGCGTCGGTGTGGCCCGGCTCGGCGATGGTGATGACCTTGGCCCGGGCGGCGAACGGGGCGAAGACCGGGTGGATCGCCGGGTAGCCGAGGTTGCCGATGTACGTCACGTCGAGCCCGAGCGAGGCCAGGGCGTTGGCCATGATCGGCCCGTTGCCGCCGAGCTTGCGCTGCTTGACGACGAGTTCGTAGTTGGTCGACTCCCCCGCCGCCCCGAGGATCTTCCGGGCCATCGCCGCGATCGTCTCGACCGGGTCGTATCGCCCGGCGTCGTACCGCTTGTCGACCACGGCGACGATCTCGTCGACGAACCCGTCGAAGCCGACGAGGGCCCCGACCGACCCGAGCGTCCCGGCGGCCCGCTCCAGGGCCTCGGCGGTCGCCCGACAGACTTCCTCGCGCTCGGCAGGCATGGGCGGATCTCCAACCGGCGGCTTCGCCCCATCGGGCGGTCGAATTGTTGTCACCCAAACGAACCCAAGCATAGCGGGCCCCGGTCGGCCGGGCACAATTTTTCCCGCCCGATCCCCCGAAGGACCGACCGGGTCGCCGGGGCACGCACGCCCCTCGAAAAAACGAACCCAACCGGGATTCGCCCCGGGGGGCGGGCCGGACCCCAGAAGATCGTCATCGTAGGCTTTTCCCAAACGAACCCAATCTTGCCCATCTCGTGCAGGCCATCGATCCGGGCGGGCTCCGAGACCATCCCGCGGATGGCAAGACGAACCCAACCTGGCCGCCACGAGGTCGAGTCGGGGCGAATCGCGGGGGGAAAAACGAACCCAATCACGGGGACTGTCTCATCCCTCATTCCGTGCGGTTGACAGTCCTTGCGTCAGCTCGGCCGGATCGGTCTGAAGAAGTGCCCAGAAGTCGAACGTGGGCAGATCCATCCCCAACGCCTGATACGGGCTGG
>JAABUQ010001993.1_pt1 | contig 41752 bp, 38 predicted proteins | sample 5560001 | NCBI WGS metagenome assembly JAABUQ01 (sample SAMN10711888, study PRJNA513371) | rock metagenome | isolation source: Antarctica rocks | place: Antarctica: Victoria Land, Finger Mt nord | collected 2015-12-18
TCACGGCGGAAAGGAACTTCTGTGACTCCTGATAGACGGGCAGGCCCTCTCCCGCTGCTCCATACTTGCCTTGCACCACTATGGCTTGAATGCGGCTGCCCTCATCTTCGAGCGGAACGATATGAATGGCATCAACGCCTTTATCGCCAGCCCCTGCGCACTCAGTCGCATTGATAGCGTCCTCCTCTGATAGATCGTAGTAGATCTGCAAGACCCGGCGCACAAACTCGTTACCTTTGGCAACGGTGTTCGGCAGCACGTCGATTTCCGCGAGCAGATTCCGCCGCCACTCTTGGTACGACACGGGCATATCGGCATTGTCAACGTTTTTATCCAGCACCATCTGTCTCCTCCGTAACATCACTTGTTTGGGCAATAGACACGCCTTGCTTCGCTTGCTGATAGTTGGCGTCGAGCGATGGCCCCAGCAGGACGAGGGCGGTGATGCGGCGGGCGGTGTTTGTAATCTCGCGGGCTTCGTCTTTGGTCAGGGCGCGGCCCAATAGGTCGGACTCGCGGTAGCTGAGCCACTTTTTGATGACCTGGTAGCCGCCGATGGTGTACTCCCAGACGTTGGCGGGGATGTTCGACCAGAAGGCGACGTCGTTCAGGTACACGTCGTAGGTGTGGTCGCCCAGCAGGGTGAAGATGTCCTGCTCGTCGATGCCGAGGGCTTGCCCGCCGGCGACGACGGCTGTCTGTTCTTCGACCGTGTAGGCCCGCTCGACGGCGCGCCCTTTACCGGGCATGGTCACGCCCGCCTGACCGGCGTGGCCCCAGCCGGCCGTCACCGCCAGCTCGCCGGCCTCGACGTCGATGGACCCACCGCTGAGGCGTGTCAGCGGGGCGATGACGCGCAACTCCGGCCGGATCGCGCCGACCGTGACGCCGGCGACGCCTTGCTGCGTGTCCAGGAGCGCGGCGACCTGCCGTCCCAGGTCCGCCGAGGCCAGCAGGGGCTCGCGGTCCATGGGCAGCGGGATGCGCGGCCAGTCCTGTCGCAGCGCGTCGGCGTTCTCGCGGCAGTACAGCGGCGAGTGCGGGATGGCGGCGCAGTGGTAGAAGAGGTCGGCGGCGCCATCCATGGCCGTGGCCCCGATGTCGGCCAGGTACTGTCGCGCCAGGTCGGACAGGTTCGGTTGCCGATCGGTCTGGCCCGCGTCGTCTCCTGCCCCTACCTCCAGCGCGTCGAAGAGCGTTTGCCGCTCCGGCCGCATCCAGAGCGGGAAGAAGTTAGCGCCGCGCTCGATGATGTGCAGCGAGCAGGGCAACGTGGATACCAGCGGTGGATCGAAGTCCTTGCGCTGGCGCTGGGCCGCGCACAACCACACGTTGCCCTCGAACATCTGCGCCGCGTACTCCGGCCGCTTCTCGTCGAGCAGCTTTGTCTCCATCTCCCAGTAGAGCCAACGCACGTCGAAGGGCCGGTAGCAGTAGCGCACGATGCGGTCGGGCAGGAAGCCTCGCTTGCGCAGGTAGTCTCTGGTCGGGATCGCCGCAAACCGTGCCCCGTCCTTCATTGCCGCTGGGGAGATAGGCCGCATCTCGTCGTGGCTCACGTCCGGGTCGAAGTACTGCTCCAGCCGTTGCACCAGGCGGTCGCGATCGATATCTACGACGACATCGTCTCGGCTGGTCTTGACACCGGGATAGGACACGGGGAACAAGCTCTCCAGCAGCGGCCAGGTCAGGTAGTTGGCCTCCGAGGCCATTGGCGTGAAGGGCAAGCCAAGGTCGCTGGCGGGATGCACCTCCTGATACAGCGCGTTGCCGTCCTGGGCGGCGGTGGCCAGGAGGTCGACGTGCTTGGTCCGGCCCCAGAGGTTGCGATAGTACACGGACGCGGCCGGGGCGTGCTGCTCCTTGCGCACCAGCAGGCTGATCGCCGTGCCCACCTGGATGCCCTCGCGGTTCCACTCCGTGGAGAAGATGCTGGGGTCGGGCTGGCCGTCCGGCGTGACCTTGCCGGTGCGATACTTGTCGCCGTTGAGGTTGTCGATCCAGATACCGTCGAACGCGTCGAGGTAGCGCTCGCGCATGGCGGTAAAGGAGAAGCCGTCGAGCCAGGAGTAGTTGGAGATGTAGCAGACCACGCCCGCACCGGTGCCCTCCACGATGCGGCGCTCGGCCATGCGGAAGAAGCGCACGTACAGGTCGTTGAGGCCGTGTCCCTGCGGCTGCGCCGTGCGCGCGGCCTTGCGATAGGCGTCCGACAGGTCGCGCTCCTCGCCGATGGCCATGCCGGCCACGCCGTTGTAGGGCGGGTTGCCCAGCACGACCAGGATGGGCGTATGCGTCTTGATGCGCTCGGCGGCGTCGCGCTCGCTCTCCATCTCGCGGAACAGCAGGTGCTGCCGGGGCGTCGACGGCGCGTCCCAGCCGGTGAGGGCGTTGGTCAGGTAGACGCTGGCGCGCTCGTTCCGGCTCTGGCTGAGCGGCGCGCCGAGGCTCTGTAGCACCAGTCCCAACTGCAGGTGGGCCACCACGAAGGGCGCGGGCATGATCTCGAAGCCGAACAGGCGCTCTATCGTGGCCTCCTTTATGTCGCTGGCCGCCAGGGCGTCCTCGCCCCGCTCGTGGATGGTGCGGGCGATCGCTTGACCACCTCGACCAGGTAGGTCGCGGTGCCCGTCGCCGGGTCCAGCACGTAGACGTCGCGGTCGGCCAGCCCGTCGGGCCGGCCCAGGTGCTCGCGCAGCACGGTGTCCACGCGCTCGACCATGTACCGCGCGACCTCGGGCGGCGTATACCAGACGCCCAGTTGTTTGCGCAGTTCGGGGTCGAAGGCTTGCAGGAAAGGCTCATAGAAGTACTGGACGGCGTGCGTCTCCTCGAAGCGCGCGAAGAAGGTCTCCCGATCGACGCGGTTGAGCGCGGCGCTGGTCCAGTCCAGCACCTCGACCAAGCCCAGCGGCTCCAATTGGCTCGGCGTCGCCACCTGGTCGAAGAGGGCGCGGATCATGGGCACGCGCAGGGTCCAGGCGGCGGTGCGCCAGTCGAAGCGCGCGTTGGGCTGCCGGGCCTGGGGTTCCCTGCTCCAGAGCACCCAGGCGGAGAAAACGCCGTAGAAGAGCGTCTGCACCAGCGTCGAGCGGAAGAAGTGGTGGCCCTGTTCGCCCTGGAAGCTGAGGCCCAGCGCCTCCTCCAGGGCCGCGCGCAGGTCCTTGAGCGCCGCGAGCTTGCCCTTCTCGATGCGCGCCCTGGCCTCGCGGGCGTAGGATGCCAGGAACCAGGCCAGGTCCCGCGGCGAGGTCAGCGGCGCGCCCTGCAGCAGGACGCGCTTCAGGAAGTCGACGAAGCGGTCGCCCTGCGCGGCGGCCAGCGCCCGCGGGTTGGCCGCCGCGGACCAGAAGGCCCGCTCCGACGCGGCGAGGCGATAGGTCTCGAGCTTGACCGGGACGCCGTTGCCGTCCTGGCCGACCAGGACGAAGTCGCGCAGGTTCGTGACCAGGACCTGCCGGTACTGGCCCCAGTAGCGCGACACTTGCTCCCCATCGGCGATGACCCAGGCGTCGTCCTTGGTCCCTTTGACCTCGATCACGCCGCGCGCCGGGTTCTGGGGATCCAGCGGCACGTCCGAGGCTTTGGGGAATTGGTCGGCGGTGAAGAGGCCGCCGTCGGGGATGCCGGCCCCGAGGTTGCGCAGCGTGGTGATGCAGCGCACCTGCGGCGACAGGGTCTTGCCAATGCCGTTGAGCAGGTTGGACAGGGCGGGATAGTAGGATGTTTCCTTGACGCCCGCCCCCGAGGCGCGGATGTCGCGCAGCTCGCCGATGTACTCCTCGACCAACCCCATCGTCCCCGCCCACCTTCCCCGGCACGACCAACGCATCATTGCAACAACCAGATGACGACGCCATTACTATAGCTTAATTCCCGCGATCAGTGTGGGTTGTTCAGGCCCCTCGATCCGACGGAGCCCGCAACCGCGGCCTCATGGCACACCAACGCCGACCGCGACCGGTTAGGATACATGCCGATCAAGTATCCTCGCCTGATGCGGCGCCAGGCATCAAGGCGCGCCGTCGAGAGCACAGTAACGTCCTGCCGGCCTGGTCCCACCGTGCATGATGTCGTATCTGGCGTGGTAGCATATGGCAGCGAGGATCATATCGTCACGTCGGTACGAGAATGGTACGGGCTCGACACGGGCGTTACAATGACGATGGGAGGGAGAATCACATGCAACACGTTGCGATAGCGGACGTGGGGGACAACGGGGCAACGATCCCCGACGATGTCCTGCGCGCGCTCGGCGCCGCGACGGGCGACGCGGTTGCTTTCGTCGAGGGCGACGGCGGGACCATCTCGCTCGTCAAGGTGTCGCGTAAGGGCTCGAAGCGATCTATCGGCGACTTCGCCGGCATTTTCTCCGCGGGATACCAGGGCTCTCTGGAAGCGGAACTTGCCCTTCTGCAAGACATCCGCTACGGCGACGAGCGTGAGGGCACGTAGCGATCGTCGCGGACATAGACGTGACGACAGGCGCCGCGGCGCCTGTCCCTTTCGTGCGAGCAGATCGTGGCGCTGCGAAGGAGAATCATGGCCATTGCGCTGGACACAAACATCCCGCGGCCCGTACTGGCGGGGGACAGGCGCGCCATCACGCTGACGCCACTTCTCGATGGCTATAATGCGTCCGACGGGCTCGTCGTATGCGCTCCCGTCTACGCCGAATTGCTTGCCGGTCCGGCCACGACTGTAGCGGAGTTGGATGCTTTCCTCGCTGCCACCGACATCGTCGTCGACTTCAACCTGTCACCGGATGTGTGGCGAGGCGCTGGCCTTGCCTTCCACGCCTATGCGGAGCGACGCATCGCGGCGAGAGATATGTGGCCGCGCCGTATCCTGGCCGATTTTGTCATCGGAATGCATGCGCTCCTGGGCGCCACAGCGCTGATGACACTTGATCGAGCCGGCTTCGCGCCCAACTTCCCTACCCTTGCCCTCATCGTCCCGGTTCTCAGCTCACCAAGCACGACGGATGCGCCTTAGGCGCACATCACGGCAGGATTTACCGTACCTGTGGGAACCGTAGCTAACGAGTGCTAATAGCCATACAACGTGCAACAGAACGTTAGTAGGTGTCAACGTCAAGGGTGATTTATACAGGGGGCGATTGGAAACAACGGTGAGGAAGCTAGCAGTGGATGTGGGTCTGAAGGATCGCTTGGCGGCCGCGACCGACGACGGGATGCGGGATTACTGGTTGCACAGTCTTGATTTCCCTCTTACGTCGATCCGTGACGATGAACATCTAGATCGGGCTATCGCCAGGGTCGATACACTGATCGATCAGGACACCTTGTCGATGGGCGATGAGCTGTACCTCGACGCGCTCTCGGACCTGATTGCCCTCTACGAGTCCGCGCACGTCACGCTTCCGCGCGTGAGCGGACTCGCTATCTTGCGCCACTTGATGGAGGCCCATGATCTGGAGCAGAAGGATCTCGTCCCACTCCTCGGCAATAAATCGACCGTGTCGGAGGTGCTGAGCGGGAAACGCCGCCTCGCGATCACGCACATCAAGCGGCTCAGCAGTTTCTTCCATGTGCCGGCGGATGTCTTTATCAACCGCGAACAGGACGAGGAAGATGTTGAATAACTTGCACTTCTGCCCGAGGTGCGGCACGATGAGCCTGCGCCGTATCGAGCACCGACGCGAGACGCTGGTTGTGCGCGGGACGCCGATAGACGTGGACGCGGACGTTGCCGTCTGTGCCACTTGCGGCGAGGATATGGCCGACATGGAGTTGGACGACGCGACGCTGGAGCGCGCCTACACCATCTATCGCCGACGCAGCGATGTCATTCCGCTCGTCGGCGTACCGTAGTACCGTACCTGTTCTCGTATCCGTTGCTGGGCGTACACTACCTGTGAGGAGGGCCATGCGATGCAACAAATTGCGGTCAGCGAGGTAGACGAGACGGGAGCGACAATTCCGCCCCGCATACTCAGCGCACTCGGCGCTGTCCCTGGTGACAAGATCGCCTTCGTCGCGAACGACGACGGCTCCATCTCCCTTGGCAAAGCTTCGCCTTCAGCGACGAAAAAACGCCCTATCAGCGACTTCATTGGTGTCTTTGCGACGGGCGAACAGAGAACCCTTGAGGAGGAGCTAGCTCTTCTCCGCAAACTGCGTTACGGGGATGAGATAGATGAGGGCAGGGAGTAGGATGAATGCAGCGACGGATCATACCGAGTTGGAGCAGGATAGCCGTGAGCGCATCGAGGCCCTGGTGACACCCGAACAGAAAGCACTGCTGGAGCAAGCAGCGGCGGCGCGCGGGCTTCCACTTGGCGACTTCGTCGGCGAGAGCTTGGGGCGTCTCGCCTCCGAGTTACCTGTCGGCCACGAGGTGATCGTGCTCGGGCCGGAGGATAGCGCGGCTTTTGTCGACGCCATCCTCAACCCGCCTGAGCCCAGCCCAGGACTCCGGGCAGCGGCCCGGCGACAGGGCTTCGTGACGGGCAGTAGAGAGTCGATTCCATGACCAACGGGGGGCCAGCCCTGGAATATATCATCGTCTGATGGCGACGTGGTTCTGGACGGCAGCGGTTGCGGCCATTGTCTCAGGCCGTGCGCACGGTGTCGGCCGTCTCGTCCAGGATAATGCGGACGTTAGCGCCCTGGTAGGTTCCCTTGAAGGGGATGTGCACCTTCGTGTGGGCGCTCTCTAACACTCCGGCATCGGCGTCGAAGTGAGAGGTGGATCCGCCCGTCGCGTCGCCCGTCAGCGTCACGCCGTTCGTGGTGATGGACAGGGACGACGGCAGGACGCTGGTGCGGATGTTTGCCACCCTGTCGCCGCCAACCGAATTGAGCGAGACAAGCGTCGAGCGTTGCGTCACGTGGCCCGTGGCGAGGCTGCCCAACGAGATCGTCTGCGCGGTCGTCCACGAATCGTTGACCGCGACAGGATGTGTCGGCAGTGCGCTGGTCGAGCCGACGTTTATGCCGCCGCCGAGCGCGCTGGTGGCAGGGCCGGACACGGAGGCATGGGTCTCACCGGTCGCCGATATCCGTAGCGAGACCTTGGTACCCTGCAGTGGTAACGGCTGCGTTCGGCCATTAGCGGTGATCGTGGCATTAGTATACGTTGCGACGACCAGGGCCGAACCATCCGCGTAGACCTTACTCACCCGCTGGGTAAACCCCAGTGTTTCTCTGATGCTTATCGTCTGATGTTGCGGGCCGGCGGCCACGGCCTCCTTGAGAGCGATGTTTGCCTTGTAGCCGATGGTCCGGCCGATCGTGAAGTGATAGCGCAGCACGATCGCCGTCGAGGCGTTGGCCGCCGCCGTCGAACCAAACAGGAGGGCGGGCAGAGCAAATGGGGCAAGCAGCGTAATGAAGCGTGACGAGCGCATGGACTCCTCCTCTGATCGCGTACCCCTCAACTCTAAAAAACCCAATGATTAGGGGTAGTACCACAAGTGTAACCGTTTTTGCACCGCCGTCACTCGTCACTCGTCACTCGTCACTCGTCACTCGTCACTCGTCACTCGTCACTCGTCACTCGTCACTCGTCACTCGTCACTCGTCACTCGTCACTCGTCACTCGTCACTCGTCACTCGTTGTTACACCCTGCCGCGGGCTTTAAGGTCGAGGTAGGCGTTGATGACGGCGGGTGTGAGGCGGTCGGCGGGGACGTCGATGGGGATGACGCCGCGCGCGTCGAGCGTCTCCAGGGTGAGGCGGCGGCGCGCGGAGAGGTCCAGGGCCACGGCGCGCCGGTAGACCGCGGCCGAGTTGTCGGGCGGCAGCGCGATGGTCCCGTCGATGATGGGGTCACGCATGGTGGCGCAGACGGCGACGTGGCGCGCGGCCATGCGCACCAACATGGACACCAGCACCCGCGAGGCCTCGTCGTCGACGATCTCCGTAAAGGCGACGACGAGGGCGCGGCGGCGCAGGCGCTGCTCGGCGTAGGCGAAGGCCACGCGGTAGTCCGACTCGGTGGGCTGCGCGGCCACGTTGTAGAGCGCCTCGAGCATCAGGTTGAACTGGCCCTTGCCGCCGCGCGGGGGCAGGTAGAGCGTGACGCGGTCGGCGAAGGCCAGCAGGCCCACGTTGTCGCCGCGGGCCAGGCAGACGTAGGCCGTCAGCAGGCAGGCGTTGACGCCGTGGTCGAGCTTGGTCAGCGCGTCGATGGGCGCGGACATCAGGCGGCCCACGTCGAGCATCAGCAGCACGTTCTGGGCGCGCTCGATCTGGTAGTCGGCCGTGACGGGGCGATGCCGCCGCGCCGTGGCCGGCCAGTTGATGCGGCGGTAGTCGTCGTCGGGGTGGTAGTCGCGCAGGCGCTCGAACTCCGTGCCCACGCCAAACTGTCGCGTGCGGCGCAGCCCCACCTCCTGCAGCAGCCCCCGGCGCAGCGCGAGGTCGTAGCGCTTGACGTCGCGCAGGTTGGGGTAGACCTTGACCTCCCGCGCCAGTGCATAGGTGTGCTGGCGCTGCAGCAGGCCCAGCAGCGTGGGGTAGCGCACGGTGAGGCCGCCGAAGCGGTAGGCGCCGCGTCGCACCGGCAGCACGTCGTAGCGCAGTTCGGCCTGGCCCAACGCCGGGAGGCTGAGCGTGCCCTGCGGCGTGCGCGGCGCCTGGAGTGGCAGCGGACGGCCTTGCACGCAGGGCAGCCGGAAGTCCTCGGGCGCTTCGTCGCGCACCGTGAGGCGCAGCGCGTAGCGGCCGCGGTTGATGAATGTAACCGCGATGGGGTTGTCCACGCCGAGAGCCAGGCGATCCTCGACCTGCCGTGCCACGGCGATGGCGCGCGGTCGCGGCGAACGCGCGAGGTCGATGGCGCACAGCGCGGCCACGGCAATGGTAAAGGCCACGGCCGGCGCCAGGAGGCTGTCGGAGAGTCCCACTCCCGCGAAGAGCGCGGCGCCAATCAACAGCAGCGCCAGCAAGCGGCGCGTGGGCAAGGGAACGGGCGCCAGCAGGCGGCGCAGGGATTCCGCCATACTATCTGGGCACGGGGACGCGGGCCAGCACGCGGGCAAGGGCGCTATCGGGGGTCTGCCCCTCGATCTCGGCCTCGGCCCGCAGCACGATACGGTGACGCCACGCCGGCGGGACCAGGCTGCGCACGTCGTCGGGGGTCACGAAGTCGCGGCTCTCCAGCACGGCCAACGTCTTGCTGGCCAGCAAGAGCGCCACCGAGGCGCGCGGGCTGGCCCCTAGCAGCAGGTCGGGCGCGCGGCGCGTCTCGACCGCCAGCGCCGTAATATAGGACATCACCGCTTCGTCGACGCCGACCGTGCGCACCGTCTCGCGGCAGGCGGCCAGCGCCTCGGGCGTCAGTACGGCCTGGACCCCGGCGCGGTCGAGGTGGCCGGCGTCGAAACCGCTATTGTAGTTGCGCAGCACGGACGTCTCCTCATCAGGCGAGGGGTAGCCGACCAGCACCTTGAACAGGAAGCGGTCGAGCTGCGCCTCGGGCAGCGGATAGGTGCCCTCGTACTCCACGGGGTTCTGTGTGGCCAGCACCATAAAAGGATCGGGCAGGGGGTGACGCACGCCGTCGATGGTGACCTGCCGCTCCTCCATCGCCTCTAGCAGCGCCGACTGCGTCTTGGCCGGGGCGCGGTTGATCTCGTCGGCCAGCATGATGTTGGTGAAGACGGGTCCGCGGCGCGTGACAAAGGTGCTGGTGGCGAGGTCGAACACATTGGTGCCGGTGATGTCCGAAGGCATCAGGTCGGGCGTGAACTGCACGCGGCCGAATTGCGCGCTGACCAGCATGGACAGCGTCTTGGCCATCAGCGTCTTGGCGGTGCCGGGCACACCCTCCAGCAGCACATGCCCGCCCGTGAAGAGGGCCACCGCGATTTGCTGGAAGGCGTCGTCCTGCCCCACTACGATCTTGGCCGCCTCCGCGCGCATCGCGGCATAAAGGGCGCCGATGCGCGCCACCTCGGGTCGGACCGCGTCTCGCCGTATCGTGATCCCTGACGCGAGCCCCGTTTCGCTCATCATCTCCACCTCTCCATACTGCTTCCTCCTGCTGGCATTGTAGCGTAGATGCTCTGCTGCCCGTCTATGGATGCGAGAGGCGACCGTTCTTATGCCATCGGATTTGTGAGAGGCGGAGTACACTACACAATACAGGACAGACAAGAATCGACGGAGGGAGCGACATGGCGGAGATGACCGCGGCGGCGGCTCACGAGGGGTTCGACGCGTTGCTGGACCGCGTGGCGCGGGACAACGAGCGCGTCCTGCTGTGGCGGGACGACAAGCCTATGGCGGCCATCGTGTCTCCGGAGGACTACGCGACGCTGGAGCGCATCAAGACCGCTGGCCAGGAGTGGTTCTGGACCGAACAATGGCAGCGCATGGAGCGCGAGAGCGATGAGTCCTACGCGGCCAGCCGGTACAAAACGTTCGACGATGTGGAGAGCTTCCTGGCCGACCTTGACGCGTCGGTCCAGGAGCATGAACAACGGTGAACGTACCGACGCGCTGACTCATTTGATGAACTGAATTTGCCCTGTAAGAATGCGCGGGGGCGCGGCGTCTATGGAGTGTAGGCGAGGGCGATGGGGTATTGGGCTGTACTCCACCACCTGAGCCTGCTAAATAGAGTGGCCCCTGCTGCTTTTGGGCTGCGCGGCAGGGGCCACTCTTTGTCCTGTCTGTACAATTGTCGGGATATGTAGTTTACGGAACTAGCCCGTAAAGTCCAGGTGCTTTAGCCATGGGATGTAAGGGCTTCGCTCGCTTCAGCGGCTTTAGCCCCGTTTTAGCCCCGTGTTCGCTTGCGGTATACTGGCGGTAGCCAGTCCGTTCGTGGCGCTGGAAACAAACCGTGTCCACCTCTGCGTCGTGCGGGAGACCTCTCGCCGTCTAGCAGGTCAGGTGTGCTACTGGTGAGACGCCACACGCTGAACGGCCACGTTACCACGACGATACATTGCTCTGGGGCGGCAGAGCATCGGGGTAGGACCGGTAGAAGCCGACGACGGGAGCCCACGGGCTTGAGCCGTGGGAACTGTCACTCTGTGGCGTGGGTGATCTATGCGTCGGCGGCTCCCCGAGCCGCGCGATCCAATGCATGCTGTAGCGCTCTCCTAAATGGACGGATATGACGTACCTCGGCCCTGCCTCTAATGATGAGGATGCGCAAGCGACGCACTCTGGATCGGTCGACGCCGATTTGGTGGCGCGCTCACTGCGTGGCGACGAGGCTGCCTTCGCCACGCTCTTCGACCGTCACGCGCCGCGCGTCCACGCCGTCGCCCTTCATGTCGTTGGGAACCACGCGGACGCCGACGACATCACCCAGGAGACGTTCCTGCAGGCGTTACGCGCCCTGTCGACGCTGCGCCAGCCCGAGGCTTTTGGACCCTGGGTCGCGCGCATCGCCACGAATGCGGCCATGACGGCGTTGCGTCAGCGCGGGCGGCAACCCAGCGTCGAATTGACCGAGGCGGTCGTCGAGACGCATCCCGATCCGACGCGCTGGGGCTCTCCCGAGGCCATGACCCTGGCGGCGGAGGATCAGTACGCGGTGCGAGCGACCCTGCAGCGCCTGACCCCGTCGTACCGCGATGCCCTCGTTATGCGCGAGATCGGCGGCCTCAGCTCGGCCGAGATCGCGCGCGCGCTTGGTTCGACGTCGAGCAACGTGCAGGTGCTGCTCTTCCGCGCCCGCGCCCGTTTCCGCGACGAGTATCAGAAGGTCGCGCTCGGCGCCAGGGCAGCGACAGCAGCGGTGGCCCCCCCAGCCCAGGCCGCGAGCATCCAGTGCCGCCGCATGGAGCGATCTCTCGCCGCGCTGGCCGCCGGAGAGGGGGGCAGCCACGGCCGGGCCGCTCTACGGGCGCACATGGACGAGTGCGCGAGCTGTCGCGATGCGATGGATGCGCAACGCGACGCGCGGCGCATCATCGTGGGCCTACCGCTGGCTTTCCCCGCGGCGCTCAAGGCCGGGACGATGGCCAAAGTCAAGGAGGCGCTCGCCTCGATGGAGACGGGTACGGTCAACCTGGCGCCTGGTGGTCTTGGAACCGACGCGGCCGGCGCCGGTGGAGGCGCCGCGACAGCCGCGACAACCGCGACGGCAGGGAGCGCCGCGGGCGTCCGCGCAATCGGCGCCGTGTTGTTCAGAATGGGCGGCGTCACCGCCGGGCAGGTGGCGGCCAACCCCGTCATGACCATGGGAGCGGCGGCCGCGGGGTTGGCGGCGACCGCCGTTCTCATCGCCATTGGCGTCCATGGCAGTCATGCGACGGCGCCGCACGCGAGAACCGCGAGCCGCGCGTTTGTCGCGCCGGCGCCGATGCGCTCGCCCACGGCGCCGCGGACGCCGCTCAAGGCCGGGATCGGGATGCGTCCAGGACCGGGCCTGTCCACGACGACGCCCGCCGGCCCGATACAACCGCGCGTGCTCGCGGCGCCGTCCGTGGCCGCGCCGTCCGTGGCCACGCCGCTCGTTGGGAGGACGGGGACCGCATCGGACCCGCGTGTTGGCGCGATGGATACGCCAGCAACGACAACGGCGGCCACCGCTAGCCCGGACGCCCCTACAAGAGGCGGCGCCCATGATACCGGCAGCTCGACCACCTCGACCAAGGGGGGCGTGGCGGCCCCGGTAGCGATAGCGAAAATGCTGCCGGCGCTGGTATCCCCCGTGCGGCCGAAGCCACGCATAGTGATCGGGCGCCTGTCACCTACGCTAACTCCGTTCCCAAACTCACCGGCCACGGCAACCTCGTCCCCAAACTCATCGGCCACGGCAACCTCGCCTCCGAACGCGCCGGCCACGGCAACCACGTCTCCGACTTTGCCGACCATGCCAACCTCGCCTTCGTCACCAACTGGGATGGACGCGCCAGCGGTAACCCCGTTCGCGACACGCCTGGTCCCGCTCACCCACGACGCCACGACTAACCCGACGACCGTGCCGGCTGTACCAGTGGCAACGGTCACAGGGACTACCATGCCAAGGGGGACCGGTACGTCGATCACGCTCACATCCTCCACGTCCACCGCGACGAGCGCGCTCGCGTCCACCCCGCTCACGTCCACATCGACTGCCGCACGCTCGCCGACGCCGATTTTGACGCTTAACCCAACCGCGTCTCCTACCAGGGTAGCGTCGACCTTTGCCTCTCCCGCTTCGACGACGATGTCCACGGTCATAGCCACGTCGCGACTGACCGCCACGGCCAGTTCGCGGCTGACCGCCGCGCCCACGTCAACCCCGACGAATAGGCGGCCGGTGGCGACCAGCGTACCTGCCGCACCCGTTGAGGCAACGCGTACGGCCGCGCTACCCACGCCTGAATCGACTGCTACCACACGGCCTCGTAGCACTCCGGCTGCGACACTATCGTCCACGTCGACCGCGACCGTGAAGCCCACTGCTTCCACGGCCACGCGCCGAGCAAGTGCAACGCCGACGGCCACGCGCCGAGCGACCGTGACGGTAAGGCCGACGACCGTCGCCTCGGCGACCGCGACCGTAAAGCCGACGACTGTCGTCGAAGCGACCGCAAGGCCAACGGCCACGCGTCGGTCAACCCCGACACCGACGCCCGTCATCGGAACACCCCGGCAGCCCAGCATGACGCCCTCGCCCATGCATATGTCGCCTACGGCGCGTCCGACCGTGACTCCACGGCTGCGGCCGACGACCACGACGACGGCCAGGGCCACCGCTACATTGACGGCGCGGGCCAGGGCGACGGCTACACCGACAGCACGAGCAAGGATGACAGTCACTGCTACACGGACGGTGCGGGCAAGGATGACAGTCACTGCTACGCCGACGGCGCGGGCAAGGGCGATGGTGACCGCGACTGCAACACCGACGGCGCGGGCGAGAGCAAGGGCAACCGCGACCGCTACACCGACGGCGCGGTTGCCCCTTATCTCAACCCAAACGCCGTCGCCTACTTCCACGCCGTCGCCTACTTCCACGCTGTCGCCTACTTCCACGCCGTCGCCTACTTCCACGCCGTCGCCTACTTCCACGCCGTCGCCTACTTCCACGCCGTCGCCTACTTCCACGCCGTCGCCTACCTCGACCCTTGTTCCGCTACCTACGGCGACCGTGCTATCGACCGCGACATCCACCCCAACGCCGGCGCCAACAAGCATCCCCACGGCAACGCCGCCGCCAACAAGTACCCCCACGGCAACGCTGACGCCAACAAGTACCCCCACGGCAACGCTGACGCCAACAAGTACCCCCACGGCAACGCTGACGCCAACAAGTACGTTCACGGCCACACCAGCGCCAAGTGTGACGTCGGCAAATAGTGCCACGCCAAGCCCGAGCGCCACACTGACGACAGCGCAGCCAACTGTCACGCCGGACCTGACGGCGCCTCCATTCACCACGTCATCCCCGTCCACCACGTCGACGACGACCGCGGCGCCGATACCGACTAACGCTGCACCGGGGACATCGCAGCCAACAGGTACAGCGGCCCCAACCGGGACCCTTGGGACCCTCGGGACTCCCGCGACGACACCTGCCGCAACGCCACCGGCTACGGCGACGGGGACAGTGAGCGCAACTGACACAGCCACGGCGACGGGGACAGCGATGGCAACGGATACAGCCACGGCGACGGGCGCTGCAACGGCAACGGCAACGGCAGCGGGCACGGCAACGGCAGCGGGCACGGCAACGGCAGCGGGCACGGCAACGGCAGCGGGCACGGCGACAGTGACGCCCACTGTCGATTCTGGAGCGCCTCACATCTGCCCCACGATCCCTGGCTGGACGTGCGCGGACATCGGTTCCCCCGCACGGCAGGGAGCGGAGTCGCTGGCCAACGAGGTCTGGACGGTCATCGGCGGCGGCAGAGATATTTGGCGCAAGGCGGATCAGTTCCACTATGTGTGGCAGGCGTTCGGTTGGTACGGCAGCATCAGCGCACAGGTCCTGACGCAGCAACGGACCAACGGTTGGGCCGAGGCCGGTGTGATGATTCGCCAGGACGCGACCCCGAGCTCGCCATACTACTACGTCGCTCTGACGCCGGACCATGGCATCGCCGTACACTACCGCTCGGCCGCCGGTGTGGATGCGCGCAAGGCCGGCCCTCATGTCGCGCCAGGCGCGCACGTCTTCCTGTGCGCCGTGCGCCTTGGCAACGTGTACGGTGCATTCACCTCAACCGACGGCGTGACCTGGGTCCTGGTTCCTCAGTCCACGGTATGGATCGACATGCAGAGTACTGTCCTGGCCGGACTGGCCGTGACCTCGCATGACACGAGCGCCGCCAGTACGGCGACTTTTGCCACGGTCATCCTGTTGCCACGGACACCGGATGCAGCGATCGTATCGACGCCCACGCCCACGCTGCCCGCAGCGTGACAATGTCCTTCAGCCACGGCTAGGGGGATGGGTGTCGCCCGTCCCCCAGGACGACCTGTTGCGGGCTTTGGGTGGAGGCTACTGGGCCAGCCCGGCCGTGCCATAGACGGTCGTGTTGCCTGGGCCGTAGATGCTCTGCTCGGCGACGAAGCCGCGTCCATCCGTTAAGGCCGCTCAACCACCACCGGCACGTCACTGCTGACCGTCGCGGCAAAAGCCGCCGTGCGTACCGTGTCGTTGAGGCGCATAGTGCCACGGTGTCCCGCATTGACCTCGATGGTACGCTCGGCGACGACGCGGCCGCGCGGGTCGGCGAGCACAGCCGTGACCGTGGCGCGACGACCGCCGGGGTTGAGCACGGTCAAGAAGGTCTGGCGCTGCCCATCCGTCGCGCCCTCCGCGAAGAGCCAGCTGGTGGCGGCCAGGGTTGTCCCACTGTTCCCGGCCGCGCCATAGCCGCGCTCGTCGAAGGTCAGCACGCGCTCGACGGCGATCGGCTGATCGCTGGCAACGAGCGCGGACAGGGAAACGCCGGGGTAGCGGCGGTTGACGTCGAGCACAGTGCTGTGCTGGCCCGCAATGACAAGGCTGACCTGGCGCGCGGCGCGGCCGTTCGCGGGAAGCAGCCGCACCCGCACGTGCGCGGCGCGGTAGGCCGACTGCACCCGTGAGACGGAGATGGGATTGGCCAGCGCCTCACCGTCGCGGCCGGCCGCGACGGTGAGGCGCTGGCACGGGCGGCCGTTGATCCTGCTGTCGCCGCGTGCAGGGCCGCGTCTATGGCAGCAGAGTTCCGTCCAGTCAGCAGCCCTCGATCCGTCGGCGTGCCCGAGCGGTGTGCGGTGGATGGAGCCGGCAACGTGGCGGCAGCGGTGGTCGCTGTAGCGGCGGCGGGACAGTAGGCTGGGAGTGAGACGAGCAGCGCCGCGCCGCTCACGAGGAGAGCGACCAGGCGGCGCGCGCGACCGTGTGTCGTTTCGTTGCGGTTCATGATGGGTCCGTGCTCTCCTTCGACCAACGCCGTCGCCGGACCATTTTGGCCGCGCGCGAGGCCATGATGTCGTCCGCGTTGTGAGGCCTCGCCTCTTTAACCTATGAGCGTCGCGCATGCTATTTCAGGACTCCTCCATGCCCAGGGTAGGGTAGGGCATCATCGTAGGCCGTCATGCAGTCTCAGTTTATTCCCTACTCGTCACGGCAGCGTGACGCGTTCCTCTCACCCCCCAACTCATGGTCGACTGACCCCCGACCCCTATCCGCGGGATCGCCGGTCCAGCCGCTTCTCCCACCACAGGGCACGCCCTCTCCCCTCGTCTTTCCGAACGGTGTGATCCCGACCTATGCCCAGCAATACCGACGCTGCGGTAAGCCGACGTGTGCGGCCTGCGCGGACGGTGGGCGCGGCCATGGACCGTATTGGTACGCCTACTGGCGCGAGGGCGGCCGCATGCATTCGCGCTACCTCGGCAAGCAGGCCCCGCTAACCACGACAGCAGCGCAGCAGGCCCTGTTGGATACGGTCATATCAACACCGACCCTCCAATCGCACATGGACACGGAGCCCTGGCCTTGCCTGCGCACGGCGGCGCGCTGACGCTCTGTCCGGCGCCCATGTTGGCGGACGGCGAGGAGCCTCCGCTCGATTGGCTAGACGCGGCGGCCTTTGCCCGCGCCGCAACGGCCGCCCTGGCCGGCGACGATGCCGCCGCCTGCCGCGAGGCGTTGGCCCTGTACGGCGGCGACTACCTGCCGGACGACCTGTACAACGATTGGACGTGCGCGCGACGCCTGGAGTTGCGGTCAGACCATCAGGCTCTCATGCTCCACCTGTCCGGTCTGTGCGGCGCGCGGGGCGACTTGGCCGAGGCGGAGCAGTGGCTGCACGCGGTCCTGGCGGCGGACCCGTGCCGCGAGGAGGCGGCGCAACGCCTGATGGCCCTGTTGGCCGCCGACGAGCGCCACGGCGAGGTCGCGCGCGTATACCACGCGCTTGAGGCGGTGTTGCGCGACGATCTGGCGTGGGCGCCCGCGCCGGAGACCACGGACCTGTACCGGCGCCTGCTGCGGCGACGCACCTTGCCGGGCGCCATCGCTAAGCAGGTACTCAAAAGTCTGGCCTGCCTGTTTAGGCGTGATTCAGGCGAAAAAACGTGCCGAACTTATGGTCACATGCTTAGCCCTACGTCCACCGGCGCCGATGCCACGAGCCTGACGAACCTGCCGCTGCCGATTAGCAGCTTCGTCGAGCGGCAGCAGGAGCAGGCCGCCATCAAGGACCTGTTGGCCGCCCACCATTTGCTGACCCTCACCGGCGCCAGCGGTTGCGGCAAGACGCGCCTCGCGCAACAGGTCGCTCTGGATCGACAGACGGCCTACCCCGACGGCGTGTGGTTGGTGGAGTTAGCCGCCAAGACCGACCCCGCGCTGGTCGCCACGACGACCGCGCGCGCGTTGGGCCTGTCGGAGGACGTGGCCGCCCCATCCCAGCACGGCCTCGCGGCCGTCACGGCGCCGGAGGACAAGACGGTCGCCCTGCTGTTCGCGTTCTTGCGCCCGCGGAGTCTGTTGCTCTTGCTGGACAACTGCGAGCACCTACTGGACGCCTGCGCCGCCCTGATTAATACCCTGTTGAGCGCCTGCCCCCACTTGCGGATCCTGGCCACCAGCCGCGAGCCGCTGGGGGTCGCCGGCGAAGCGGTCTGGCGCGTGCCGTCACTACCCTTCCCGACCGCTTCCGATGCGCCCAACCCGGAGGCGCTGTTGCGCTACGATGCGATCCAGCTGTTCGTACAGCGGGCGCGGCTGGTGCGGCCCGAGTTTGCGCTGAGCGCCGAGAACGCGCCGGCGGTGGCGCAAGTGTGTCGCCGCCTCGACGGCATCCCGCTGGCCATCGAGTTCGCGGCGGCGCGGCTGGGCATGATGTCGCCGCACGGGCTTGCCGCGCGGCTCGACGACCGCTTCCGGGTACTGGTTGGCGGCAGCCCGACTACTCTACCCCGCCAGCGGACGCTGCGCGCAACGATGGATTGGAGCTATGTGCTGCTGGACGCGCAAGAACAGGCGGTACTGCGGGCGCTCGCGGTTTTCGCCGGCGGCTGGACCCTGGAGGCGGCCGCGGCCGTGTGTGCCCGCGACGACGTGCCCGCGGAGGTCGTGCCGGTGTTGCTGGAGCAACTGCTGCGCAAGTCGCTGCTAGCGGCCACCGCGCCAGACCGCGACGGAGACCCGCGCTTCGGGCTGCTAGAGACGGTGCGCCAGTACGCGCGCGGGCGCCTTGACGACGCTGGAGAGACGCCCGCGGTGCGCCGTCGCCACCTTGACTATTACCTGGTCCTGACCCGAGACGCCGTGGCCGGGTGGACCGACACGACATTGGGGACGTGGCTGGCCCGCCTGGACGAGGAGTGCGATAATCTGCGCGCGGCGCTCGACTGGGCCCGCGAGTGCGGGGATGTCGAGTGCGGTTTGGAGTTATGCGTGGCGCTCGCCCGTTACTGGGAGATGCGCGGCCAACTGAGCGAAGGCCGCGCCTGGCTGGATGAGTTCCTCGCCCGCGCGGGCAGGGCGTCCGCCACCCTGCGCGCCACCGCACTCAACGCGGCCGGCAATCTGGCCAATCGGCAGGGCGACCGCGCGCGCGGGCGACGGCGTTGCTGGAGGAAGCGTTGGCCCTCAAGCGGGACTTGGGCGACGCGCGAGGCATGGCCATGCTGCTCAACAACCTGGGGTACGTAGAGGACGAATCGGGCCACTACGCGCGGGCAGCAGCCTTACACGAGGAGAGCCTGGCCCTCAAGCGAGTCCTGGGCGACCAGCGGGGCGTGGCCTACTCCCTCACCAACCTTGGCCGCGTCGCGCACCATCGGGGCGATCTGGCACGGGCCGCGACTCTGCACGACCAGAGCGTGGCCTTGCTCCGCAGGCTGGGGGACCGCCATAACCTTGCCCGTGCGCTCAACAAACTGGCCGAGGTCGTCCAGGCACAGGGGGATGATGCCCGCGTCGCTTCGTTGCTGGAGGAAAGCCTGGCGCTCAAGCGGGAGTTGGGCGACAGGCAGGGTATCGCGGCCTCGCTGATCCTGCTCGGCGCGCTGGCCGCGCGCGGCCACGACGACCGGCGCGCGGCACAACTCTTCCAGGAAAGCCTTGCCCTGAGCCGTGAGCTGGGCGACCAGCGCGGCATCGACGCGGCGCTGCGCGAGCTGTCAGTAGGCCGTAGGGGCGCAGCGCATACGCCCAGGCCGTAGGCTTATAGGGGTAGGTACGACAATGTCCGAGCCAAGCGCGTGGACAAAGCTGGTAGCATACCTCTTGTGCGCGTCTTGTGCGCGTCAATCCATCACTGCTCTGTCCGCTCCGCCAACCAGGCCGTGTGCAGCGCCAGCGCGCGCAGCTCGTCGCGCAGCTCGGGTGGTTGCAGGACGACCAGGGGACAGCCCAGCCCGGCCAGGAGGTGCGCCAACTCGCCCAGATTGCGGGCATCCTGCGCCTGCCCGCGCGCCAGCACGCCGCGCGGCGTCTCCTCCAGCGTCGCGTACGCCGCCGGGACCAGACGCCGCGCCTCGTCCAGCGTCGTCTCCAGCAGCACCTCGACTGGCAGCGCGCCGGGCATGGTCGCCAGGGCGCGCTCCAGGTGCGCCAGCGCGTCGACGTTCGCGGGCGGGGTGAAGGTCTCGGCGCGCATCCGTGCGTCGCGTATGCGATCGACCCGGAAGGTGCGCAGGTCCGCGCGCAGGTGGTCGTAGCCGACCGCGTACCAGACCCCTTCCCGGCAGACCACGCCGTAGACGTCCACCTCGCGCGTGGTCTCCTCGCCCCGCGCCGCGCGGTAGCTCAGCCGGACGCGCCGCCGCCGGTGCGTCGCCTCGCTCAAGACGCCGATGAGTGTCGCCGCCGGCCGCATGTCGTGCGCCGCGCCGGTAAGCACGACTACTTCTTGTACGGCGTGGACGCGCGCGCAGGGCGTCCGGCATCACCCGCTCGACCTTGCCCAGCGCGCCCTCCGCGTCCGCCGGTGTCCCGGCCAGGCCCGACTGCCGCACGACGAGGAGGCCGAGCACGAGCGCGAGGGCCTCGTCCTCGCTGAACATGAGGGGCGGCAGCTTGTAGCCGGGGCGCAGCCGGTAGCCGCCATCGCGCCCGCGCCCGGCCTCAACCGGGATACCCAGGTCGGCCAGCAGGATCATATAGCGGCGCACCGTGCGCTCCCCGACGCCCAGGCGGCGCGACAACTCAGGGCCGCTCAGGCGGCCGTATGTTTGCAGCAGCTCCAGTAGGGCCAGCACGCGGGTCGTGGGATACGACTGCTGAGTCATGGCAATGGTCCTCCTGCCGCCATTTTACGCCATAATCAGGTATGATTCTGTCCGCTTTCAGTCCTACAATGAAGGGACGAGGACAGGAGGTGTCCCCGTCGATGCCACGGAGAAAGGACCCGCGCCATGACCATGCCCGGCGACACGCAGAGCACGACCACGACCACGACCGGCGCTGACCGCGTCGACGCCGCGATCCGGCCTTTCCGCATTGCGATCCCCCAGGACGACCTCGATGACCTGCGCGCGCGCCTGGCCCGCACCCGCTGGCCCGATGAGCTGCCTGGCGTCGGCTGGAGCTATGGCATCCCGCTGGACTACGTGAAGGAGCTCACCGCGTACTGGCGCGACTCCTATGATTGGCGTACGCACGAGGCCACGATCAACGCGTTCCCCCAGTTCACCACCACCATTGATGGCGCCAACGTCCATTTCCTGCACGTCCGTTCCCCTGAACCCGACGCGCTCCCGCTGATCCTGACGCACGGCTGGCCTGGCTCGATCGTCGAGTTCCTGGACGTCATCGGGCCGCTCACCGATCCGGCCGCCCACGGCGGCGCGGCGGGTGACGCCTTTCACCTGGTCATCCCCTCGATCCCCGGCTACGGCTTCTCCGGGCCGACGCACGAGGTCGGATGGACCACGGCGCGCGTCGCCAGAGCGTGGGCCGCGCTGATGGAGCGGCTGGGCTATGACCGCTACGGCGCTCAGGGCGGTGATTGGGGCGCTTTCATCAGCCCGGAACTGGGCCGCGCCGCCCCCGACCACGTCGTCGGCGTGCATGTCAACGCGGCCTCTATGGGGTTCATCCCGTTCGGGGACGTGGACCCCGACGAGTTAGCCACCTTCACCGCTGCCGAGAAGGCGCGCCTGGGACGCCTGCACACCTTCATGAGCGACGGCAACGGCTATTTCCAGATCCAAGCCACCCGCCCCCAAACCCTCAGCTATGCCCTCACCGACTCCCCTGTCGGCCAGCTCGCCTGGATCACGGAGAAGGTCAACGAATGGACCTATCCCTCCACCGAGCGACCCGAAACGGCCATTGACCGTGAGCGCCTCCTCACCAACGTGATGATCTACTGGCTCACGGGCACAGCCGGATCCTCGGCCCGCCTGTACTACGAGAACATGCACTCCGGCTCGTGGGGTCAGCCACCGGCCACCACCCCCACCGGCGTCGCCGTCTTCGCCGAAGACGTCGCCATCCGTCGCTACGCCGAGCGTGGCAACAACATCGTGCATTGGTCGGAGTTCGATCGCGGCGGCCACTTCGCGGCGCTGGAGGCGCCAGACCTCCTCACCGGCGACGTGCGGGCGTTCTTCCGCCGCTTCCGCTAACATCATCGGGTGCGGCGCCGGCCCCCAGGGGCGGCGCCGCACCCGGCTCACCCGTCCACCGGGCCTATCAGCAAGCCAAAGGATGAGATATGCCCGCGCCGTGGCAGACTGCCTACTGGCGCAGCCGTTCCTGACATAGTGCGATGCGGCGGCAGGTCGAGACGAGCGCGTTTTCGGAGAGGTCGCGGCGCGGCGGTTGGAGTAGGGCCAGCACGTCGTCTTGCTCCTGGGACGTGAAGCCGGCCCGCTGTCCCGCCTCGGCCACCAGTTGGGCGTCGGTGCGTCCGCGCCGCCCCTCGCGCCCGGCCAGGGACTGACGCAAGTCGTTTTGCCATAGGCCAAGAACGGGAGACCGCAGGTCGGCGCGGCGGAAGATAGAGGCCATGGAGACCACGTATTCGGTCAGCGAGCGGCCGCGCTCGGGCACCGCACGCAGCGGGCGGCCAAGCCGTCGTCCCGTCAGCACGATATAGGCGGCGGCGAGCGCCAGCGCGTAGAGCAGCGCACGGCCCCAATCGGTACCCGTGAGCGCGTCGCCGAGTGTCGCCGGCCCCGCCGACGCGGTCGCCGCCGACGACACGACGAGGTGGTACTCGTCGAAGCCGACCGCCGCGCCAGGGGGCAGGCCCGCCAGCACGTTCAGCGCCAGCCGGCGATTGTCGCCCTGAGCGATGGAGCCGTTGGTCAGCGCGTCGGGCACGGTCCCGGCAAAGACCTGCCCTCGTCCCAGGCGCTCGTAGAGCAGGATCGGGTGCGCGGGGTCGGGCTCGACGACGGCCGGGTGTCCTTTCGTCGCCGCGCGCGAGACGCTGTTGGCCAGCACGGTGATACGACCGGGGCTGTCTCCATGGATGTACGCCGTGGGCGCCGTCGAAAGCTCGTGGAGGGGCGGATGGTTCAATAACGGCTGTATCGGGATGGGCCGGCCCTGCGTCATGCCGCGCGCGAAGACACCGACCGTGGTGGGATCGGGGAGGGTGTCGATGCCGAGGCCGAACGCGGCGGGCAACGTCGTATCGCTGCCGTCCTCGAGCAACACCAACGTGCCCCCCTCCCGCGCCCAGCGTCGTATCGCGGCGGCCTCGGCGTCCGAGTAGGGGGCTTGAGGCTCCAGCACAAAGAGCGCCCGCAGGCTGGCGGGCTGGAGCGGCCCCGTGGTCAACCGCACCGGATGGTAGCCAAGGTCGCCGAGCCAGCGGTAGAGCGCCAGGGTACCGTCGGGAGCGGCCGAGGCACTGCCATAGGGCATCGGCGGAGCGCCGCGCGGCGTAGCCTGCACGATGCCGACGCCGACCAGCACGACCAACCCGATCGCAATGATCAGGACCTCGTTACGACGCCACGTCATCCCTCACCCCCCAACCCCCTCTCCCTGCCGCGGGAGAGGGGGAGTATTGCCCTATTTTGCAACCTCGAGCACGCGGTCGTTGAGCTGACGATACTGCTCGTACTCGTCGCGCGTGACCGGGGCGTGCCCGAACCAGAAGAGGTCGAACAGGCGCACCACGGGCGCCAGCGCCTCGGCCAGGCGCGGCATGGCGCGCGCCTGGCGCAGCACGTCGCGGTTGCCGGTGGCCTCGTCAATGCGCAGGCGTCCGGCCTCGTCGAGACTCAACAACGTGCCCAGGAACACGTACCGCGCCGCCTCGCGATACTCGCCGGCGGCGGCCAGAGCCGCGGCGCGCACGCGCGCGCCGGCCGCGTCGACGCGCACGGCTCCACCGCCCAGGAGAGCATCGTCGCCCGCGATGTCGCGGACGTGCGGCACGAATGGGTGTCTGAGCTGCAGGACGACGTAGACCGCGATGGCGGCGACGACCAGCCCGGCAACATAGGGCAGCACGTTCCCGATGGGCGTGCCGCTGCCGTTGGCGAGTCCCTGCAGAAATCGAACGAAGGACTGCCACACTGCTCCGAGCGGCGTTTGAGCCAACCACCGTCCGATGATCGACCACAGGGTGTCCGGCTGTGTGAAAGGTGGGTTGCGCAGAATATCGTCCAGCCGGTTGAGCTGACGCGCATCGGGGGCAGCCGGTTGGGCCGATGGCGCCGCGAGGGCGGACTCAAGGGCCGACAGGCGCGCGGCGGCAGCCGGCAGACGTCCCGCCGTTAGGTCGGCGCGGGCGTCGCGCGCATCGGCGCTGACCGTCACCGGTGTAGCGGTGGGCGCTGCCTGGACCACGATCACGACAGGGGCCAGCAACCTCTGCGCGGAGGCGATAGCTTGACGGCGCGCTGTCCCCCGCTCGTGCTCCGCTATCTGGACCTCGGCCAGAGCGTCCGCGACTCGCCGACCGTAATCATGGACAGTGATCCGGCTGGTGGATGGAGTACCTGTCCTGGCATACGCGAATCCCAGGACCTGCAAAAGGTCGTCCTGGGAGCGCGGGCGTCTCGCCCGTCCCCCGTCGGACGCCAGGACGGGCGAGACGCCCGCGCTCCCAGGGATGCTCTCGGCCCTGTCGCCGCGCCGATTATTTGCAGACCCCGACGCGGATCCTACCGCGCTGGTAGAGAGCATGAGTAGGAGCACAGAGGCCAGCAGCACGCCGGCGCGTACCCAGACGCATCGCGCACGTCGCCGGCGCCGATGTCCGCGGAGTTCCATGCGCGGTCGTCTGTCCTCCCGGTCAAGCCTCGTCTTAGTAGCCGGAGACCGGCGCGGAGGCGCCCGCCTGCTGGACCATCGCCTCGAGGTCGAAGGCCTCCTTGCGAATCTTGAGGTCGTAGAACAGCAGCGTCGTCGCCACGATCTGGATCGGGGTGAGGAGCACGCCGACGATGAGCTGCGCTACGCCTGTGACGATGCGTTTGGTCTCGTAATCCGCGCCTGACACCACGGCAACAAAGACTCCCCCCACGATTCCGCCGACAATCGCGATCAGGAGGAGCACGACGAGGAAAAGGCCCAGGGTCTTCCACCAATACCCTCGCACCAACTCGCGGCTGCGCTGGCTAGCTCCACCGATACTGTTACCTTCCAGGACGATCGTTTGCGAGAGAAGCGCCCACGAGACGCCGAAGTAGATGGCAAAGGGGATGCCAATCACGGTGATGGCCATCAGGCCGAGCCGGACGCCGACCCAGAGCGCCGCCACCACCAGCGTGCCGATGCGGCCGGTCACGGCGCGATACGCTTCCCCGACCGTGACCGTGCGTCCCAGATAGCGATTCGACACCGCCCAGGCCAGTGCGGCAGCAATCACGACGCTGGCGAAGGAGGCGATCAGACTGCCGATGGACGTGAAGCTTATCGAGGATAGGTTCGTCGAGATGAGTTGATTTGTCTGGTCCTGCGTGAGGCTCTGTCCCGGCACGACCTGCAGCGGTTGGGGCGCCGCCAGACTGATCAGGGTGGCAATGATCTGCGCCGGCACTTCGAGCACGGCCACGATTGACAAAAACAGCACGAAGTTGGCGCGGTAGAGGCGGAACGTTTCGTCGAGGATGTCGCCAACGCCCATCGGGCGGAGCCGCGCGCGCAGGGCCGCCATCGAGTTCGGGTCGACCGGATTCCCTTGAGGTGCTGTGTACACGGGCTTCCCCCATCCTTTGATCGTTATCTTCGTGCCTCAATCGAGGGTATTTTGACACTCCCACCCCTACAGGAGGGGGATTCTCCTTCTTACGCCGTGCCCCTCGCGGGGTCGGTCGCGTACGGAGCGTGCGGACTGTCATCGACCGCGCCCGGCGAAACGACTGGCGCCATTGCAGCGCCACCCTTCTCAAGCATCACCGGGCAGGACAATCCGACCCAGCGGCCCACATTCCTGCTGGCGTTGTGGTCGGCGTGTCCTCGATACCCGCAACGCGGGCATCGGAAAGCGTGCCGCTCGCGCTGGCCGATGGCCCCGCAGCGGCAACAGGACTTGGACGTGTACGCGGCCGGTACCTTGTCCACGGGCACGCCCGCCAGCGCCGCTTTGTACACGACTTTCGTCTCCAGGTCAAAGTACGGCCAGTAGTCGCGGTTCTTGTCGGCCTGGCGCTTGGTCTCCGTGCGTTGTGTGGCGTTGGCGCGGATGCCACGCAACTCCTCCAGGCGGATGCCACAGCCGTGATCTTTGGCAAACTGGACCAGTTGCTTGCTGATGACGTGGTTAACGTGGCGCACCAGCCGCGCCTCTTTGTGTTCCAACCGCTTGAGTGTCTTGTGCTTGCCCGCCTTCTGCAAGCGTCGCCGCTTGGCGGCATAGTGCCGCCGCGCCTGCCGGACGATGCCGCACGTCCAGAACCGCGCCCTGCCTCCGGGCGTACTCGCCACCGCTAGATGGTGCTGCCCGCGATCCACGCCCACCCAGCCGCCGCTATTCTCTGCCACGGGAACCTCCATCGTGACCGAGAGCATGGCGTACCAGATGCCCCGGCGTGACCGCCATAGCGTGAGACCGCCCTTCTTCGCCGTCCCCTCCAGGAGGGCGTGGAGGACGCGCCCGGCGTGCGCCCCGTACACCTCCAGTGGGACCCGCTTCTTGACGCCGCGCACCAGACCAAAGCCCAGCGAGTAGGTGTTCCCTACCTTGTGCAGCGTCCAATTCTGATTGTTGGTCTCCAACGGCAACACCTTGAACCGCTTGACGCCCGTCCGCGCCCGCGCGTTGCGGATGGTCTGGTTCATCCAGACCGACCCCAGCTCTACGTCCGCGAAGTGGGCCGTCGTCAACACACTGCGCTCCTCCCGCGGCAGAGCCAAAATGGTGTTGGCCGTCGCCGTGTTGAGGTCTTGCAGACGCGCGAACTCAGCCGCTTTCGCCGCGTTAAGTCGTAGGAACGGAAGTTTGAGCGAGAGCGTTTGTGTTGCCATGCCCTAGCATATCATAGCTTGGTGGACGTGCAAGATAGGCGACGGGCGCGCGGGAGCGGGCAAAGGACGCCGCTTTATCCACACCCCCGAAGGGGTGGGCTTTCGCGGCGGATTCCTGTCACATGACCGGCCGTGTTAGTCTATGGACATGAGCTACCTGGGTGCGCGCCACTTTTTCACGTCTGCTGGGAGCGCCGGCTTCCAGCCGGCACATGTTTGAGGGCGAGCGCATCGCTGGTGGCCCACATGATGACCACGACCGTCTGGCGGCTGGAAGCCGGCGCTCCCAGGAGAGACGATGCGCCGCGCGAAAAAGTGGTGCGCACCCGAGCTACCTGACGCCGTGCAAGGGGAAGATGTCGGCGCGGATGCGGGCGACGGTGGCGTCGGCGGCGCGGTCGATGGCGGCGCGTTGCATCGCGGGGAGCGCGGGCGCCAGTGGATCGGAGAGCGTCCGTGGCAGCGCGGCGCCGGTCAGCGCGGACACGCCCGCCAACCAGGTGGCCGGGAGCGCGTCGGGCAGCGTGTGCGCACGGCCGAGTAGCGCGGCCATGGCCAGCGTCCAGATGCGCGGCGCCACCGTGTAGGGTTGGTAGCAGCCGCCGCCAAGGACGACGAGGCGTCCCTCGCACAGGTCGTGGGCCAGGGCGTCGAGGGCGCCGACCAGCGGCTCCCACAGGTTCGTCGTCGCGCCTAGCTCGGTCAGCGGGTCGGTCCAGTGCGTATCGGGTCCGAGCTGGACCATGATCAGATCGGGACCGAAGGCGCGCAGCAGCGGCGGGACCACGGCGGAGAAGGAACGGGCGAACGTGTCGTCGCCCGCGAAGGGCGGCAGCGGCAGGTTGACCGTGTAGCCCTGGCCGGGACCGCCGCCCATATCCTCGACGTAGCCCGTACCGGGGAACAGATACTGCCCTGACTCATGCAACGAGATCGCCAGCACCCGCGGATCGCGCCAGAACAGCGCCTGCACGCCGTCGCAATGGTGGGCATCGAGGTCGACGTAGGCGATGCGCGCCGCCGGGTAGTCCTCGAGCACGGCGGCGATGGCCACGGCCGGGTCGTTGTAGACGCAAAAGCCCGAGGCGCGGTCGCGCATGGCGTGGTGCATCCCGGCCAGCGGCGCAAAGGCGTGGACGGCGTCGCCGGCCATCACCGCCAGCGTTGCCAGTGTCGTCCCGCCAGCGATGGTGGCCGCGGCCTCGTGGATGCCGGGGAAGACCGGGTTGGCGGGCGGTGTCAGGCCGTAGGCGCGGTCCTGCAGCTCGAAGCCGGTCCCACGGGCCGTGGCCAGCGTGTCCAGTTCCCGCACGCGCGCGATATAGTCGGCCCCATGGACGCGCTCGAGCTCGTCCATGGCGGCCTGACGCGGGGCTTGAGCGCGCAGCCGGGGATCGTCGAGCAGCCCGTACGCCCGCATCAGCGCAACGGCCAACTCGCCCATAACCGGGCGCAGCGGATGATCCTCCGGAAAGTCCCGCAGCGCCTGCTGATACGTCTCATCATAGACCAGCAAGACAGGCCTATTGTCCACACTGTGGGCGTTATCTGGGTCAGGCATGCCGTTGCTCACGCATACTGACTGAGAGCGCGTGATGTCCATTCGCTTGCACGATCACACTCCGGCGTAGGCTCCAGCCTCAAATGGATATCTGGCAACGGGCAACCAGGGCGTATGCAATACGCCCCTACTGGCACCTGGCACCTGGCACCTGGCACCTGGCACCTGGCACCTGGCACCTGGCACCTGGCACCTGGCACCTAGACCGGCGTCAGGCGGCCGGTGTCGATCGCGTTGAGCGCGGCGGCGGCGGCGTGCTCGCCGCTGAGCATAGCGCCCTGGATCGAACTGGAGAGCGTGGCCTCGCCGGACACGATCAGGCCCGCCACCCCGGTCTGGTTCGGGGGCAACAGGCGCACGAAGCCGGGCGGCTGCTTGAACTGCGCGAAGGGGACGCGCACCAGGGAGAGCGGGCGGAAAGACGAGAGGTCGCGGCGCGGGAACATGCGGCCGATGTCGTCCAGGACCAGTGCGGCGACCTCGTCCTCGCGCCCCTGCGGCAGCTCCAGCAGCGTCGCCGAGAGCAGGTGCTGGCCCTCGGGGGCATAGCTCGGCGCAACGTTCGAGATCTGTACCAGGTTGTTGACCAGGGCGTCGGGGTTGGCGTTGAGCACGATCTTCCTGGCGCTGTAGAGCGGGCGTGGCGACGCGAAGTAGAGGCAGGTCGTCACCGCGGGCTGGGTGAGCAGGGGCACGCCGGTCAGACGGGCTGCCGTGGGCGGGTCGGTCGCCACGACCACGGCCTCGGCCTCCACCGCCGTGCCATCCTCCGTGCGCACGCCGTAGGCGCGCTGGCCGTCCGTCAACACATCGACCACGCGGACGCCGTAGCGGACGGCCCCGATCGGCAGCAGGCGGGCAAGCTGGTCGGTGATAGCGCCGATACCCTCGGCCGGTACCGCGATCTCGCCCTCGGACAGCATCTTGAAGGTGAAGCGGAACATCGCCGCGCTCGTCTCCAGGGAACGGTCGAGGAAGATGCCGCCATAGAAGGGCCGCGCGAAGTTGTCGATGAAGCGCTCGGAGAACTTGCGCCCGCGCAGGTAGTCCACCGTCGAGGCGTCGTCTACGGCAGGGGAAAAAATCTCCTCCAGCGACTCCCCTCTCACGTTGCGCCGCAGCTTGAGGGTGCGGCGCTTATCGCCGAACCGGACGGTGCGCGTGACGAGGCTCGGCAGCAGCGCCCCGAGGTCGCGCGTGGGGTCGGAAAGCGTGGAGAGATGGCCATTGAGGGCGATCAGCGCGCCGGGATCGAAGCGCCGCAGGTCGAGCCGGGCGAAGGAGAGGTGATGGCGGGCCGCGGGATAGGCCGTAAAAAGGACCTGGAAGCCGCGATCGAGACGAAAGCCGGAAGCCGTGAGGTCGGTGCGGACGCGGCCGCCCGGGGTGTCTGATGCCTCGAGCAACAGGAACGGTTGGCGGCGTTCGTGCAGGATTTTGGCGCAGGTCAGCCCCGCCAGGCCGGCGCCCACAATCACAATCATGCCGTCATTATACCGCTACCGCCTGGGATGGGTGCAGCCCCGAGGTTGTGAGCGCCGCCTGACCTTGAAAGACCATGGCAGGAGACGGACCCTGAAGGGTCTCTGCTGGCCCGTCACCCGACGTGGGCTGAGCGTGGGCTCCCACGCTGACCTTTCAAGGCCTCGCCCCTGCCATGACCATTTATGGTCAGGCCGTCGCCAGCACTATCACAATCTCGGGGCCCGCCGTGGTATTAGTGGCCGGGCGTCGGCGTGGCGGCCGCGGCCGGTTGCACGATGCGCTCGACGATGATGGCGCGAAGCAGCGCGGGCGTCGTACCCACGGTGGAGACGAACGTTCCGACGACCAGCACGGGCTCTCCGACGGTCAGTTGGCTTGCGATCGCCGTCTGTGCCCGTCCCTGTCCCGGTGCCGCCAATGACCGGCCGGTGGCCGCCTGCATCGCGGCCGAGGAGAGGTCGACACGAAAGGACACCCCTGCCACGATGTAGAGCGGGCAGACGTGGCCCGCCGTGCAGACGGGACGTTGATCGGGTGTGTGCACCGTGGCCATCTGTTGTTGCGGTTGCAGAGCGATGATCCGCCCCTGAATGGCCACCAGACCGGCGCTACTGGCCACCAGACCGGCGCCGCTCCCTTGCCGCGCTCCACTGGCCGTCGGGTATTGGCTTCCCATCGGGTGTTGGCTTCCCGTCGGGTGTTGGCTTCCCGTCGGGTGTTGGCTTTCCAGTTCAACCCGTCCCACCGGTGCGGTGGCATGTACCGGCGCGCCGAGTGGCATCGGGGCCGCGGCGACGATCATCGCCGCGGCGACAAGCGGGAGTGCGCCGCGGAAACGGCGCGTCAGCGGTCGTGCGAGCATCGGTATAAATCTCCTTACTACGCCGCTCAAGCGGACCCGATGTTTCTGGCGTACAATCAGACGGGATGATATATGGCCGTCGTACCACATCCGACCGCAGTCGGCGCGTGGTTTGCCATGCGACACATGCGGACTGGCCCCCGACCGGCTGCGGCCGGTCCAGCCAGGCAGTCGCAGGCGTCCGGTACCCGTCGCAGCACGTTTTGTGCCCGTTCAGGCGCCGATCCGGCTGAGGCCGCGCGGCGTCACGGCCCACCTCTCCACATCCCGCGCCGGCAGGGGCCTGCTGAGATAGTAGCCCTGAGCGGCGTCGCAGCCAAGTGCGGCCAGCATGTCCAGCGCCGCCCGGTGTTCGATGCCCTCCGCCACCACCTCGAGCCCCAGCGCGTGGCCCAGCGCGACGACCGAGCGCACGATCGTGGCGTCGGTCGACCCTTCGTCGCCGGGCTGCCGCAGACCCTGCACGAATGATTTGTCGATCTTGATGGCGTTCACGGGCAGGCGCTTGAGGTAGCTCAGGCTCGAGTAGCCGGCGCCAAAGTCGTCGATGGCGCTGCGCACGCCCAGCTGGGCCAGGCGCGTGAGCACGTCCAGCGCGCGCGCGGGATCGGCCATCAGGGCGCTCTCGGTGATCTCCAGGGTGAGGTCGGCCGCCGCCACGTCGTGCCGTCGCAGCAACTCCGCGACCCTACCGGGTAAGGCCACGTCGTGCAGGTCGTGCATAGACAGGTTCACGTGCATGCGCAGGTGCAGGCCGGCGTGCTGCCAGAGGCGGCACTGGCGGAGCGCGGCGTCCAGCGCCCAGCGCGTGAGCGGGGCGATCAGGCCGTTGTGCTCGGCCAGGGGAATAAACCGGTCCGGCGGGATCAAGCCATGTTCCGGGTGCGGCCAGCGCAACAAGGCCTCCACCGCCAGGAAACGGCCGCTGGCTAGCTCGACCAGGGGCTGATAGTGCAACAGCAGGCCATCCTCGTCCACGGCGTGCTGCAGCTCGCTGACCAGGGACAGGCGCGCGGGACTATGCTCGTCCTGCGCCACATCGTAGAGCGCCACGCCGTCCCCCGAGCGCTTGGCCAGGTACATGGCCACGTCGGCGCGCCGCAGCAGTGTGGCGGCATCGGCGCCATGCGCGGGCGCAAGCGCCACGCCAATGCTCGCCTTCACCGTCAGCGTCTGTTTCTCCACGCTGAACGGCGCGTCCAACGCGGCGCGCACGGCGGCGGCAACGCTCAGCGCGCCCGCGGCATCAGCCCCGGGAAGGAGCAGGCCGAACTCGTCTCCGCCCAGCCGGGCGACGGTGTCGGATGAGCGGAGCGCGCCGCGCACGCGGTCGCCGACCTGCTGGAGCAGCAGGTCGCCGTAGTGGTGGCCGAGCGTATCGTTGATGTCCTTGAAACGATCGAGGTCCATCACCAGCAAGGCCAGCGGCCCCTGCTCGCGCGGCGCGCCGCGCAGCGCCTGCCCGAGCTGCTGATGCAACAGGATGCGGTTGGGTAGATCGGTCAGGGGATCATGGTGCGCCTGGTGCTGGAGCGTCTCCTCGATCCGCTTGCGTAGGGTCACGTCGTGGCTGTTGAGGATGATGCCACCCACGGCGGGGTCGTCCAGGCGATTGTTCCCGGCGATCTCGAGGGTGCGCCACGACCCATCGGCGTGCTGAATGCGAAACTCGCTGGGGACCTGGAGCGGGCCCCCTTGCCGGCGGTTGGCGAACAGGTCGATGGCCTTGTCGCGCTCGTCGGGATGCACCAGGGCAAAGACGCGCTCGCCCTCCAACTGGCCGGGCGCATAGCCGAGCACGGTCTGGTGGGAGGGACTGACGTAGCGCAGGACGCCGTCGGCATCCACGATACTGACCAGATCGCTGGCGTGCTCGACGAGGGCGCGGAAGCGTTCCTCGCTGTGGTGCAGGGCCTCGTTAAGCTGAGCCGTGTGGCGCGCCTGCTCCACGGTGGTATGATTGCTCTCTTCAAGCCGGTGATAGGCGTCCTGGAGCGAACGATAGAGCCCCCTGTTTTCGAGCAGGGCCACGACTTGCCGCACCACGACGAGGACGGTCAGGATGGCCGCCCCGATATAGACGCCTGGCTGGAGAATCTCGTCCCCTCGTATGTAGATCGTGTACGCCAGCAGCGCGCCGACGGCAGGGATCAGGGCATAGGGAAGCAACGTGCTCCACAACGCCGGTCCGCGCGCGGGAGCGCCAGCGTCCACGACGACGACGTCCGCTTGCCGGCCAGCCCGCTTGCCAGCCGGCTGGCAAGCCGGAGATAGGCGCAAGGTCCGGGCGCCAAGGCCAAGCAGCATATATCCCAGCGGCCAGCCCACGTCGGTCAGCGCGCCGGTGGCGTACACGCCGTGCAACTGCTGTAGGTCGAAAACGCTGTCCGTCGCCACGATGACGCAGAGCCCGAGCGCGAGCAGGCCCACCGGCCAGCGCATGGCCGGGTCCGACGAGCGCGCCGCGATCAGCAGCAAGCACAGCATGAGGACGAGATCCCACAGCGGGTACGCCGTCCCCACCGCCTTGGCCAGGAGAGTGTCGGCGCCGGCCAGGAACGTCGGCCCCAGAATAAAGTACCAACTGAACGTGACGACGGCCGTCATGCTCATCGCGCTGTCCAGCAAGAGGCGCAGCAGGGTGGCGAGGGGCAGCCGTCGCGCCGGTAAGAGCAGGATGCCGAGCGTGATGAAGGGGTATCCGGCCAGGTAGCCCGCGTCGGACCACGATGGGAACGGCGGTTGGTGTAGGACGCTCTCTTCATAGGTCCAGACGACCTGGCCGAGGGCCCAGCTCAGGATGCCAAGACCCAGCAGGATGGACGGCCAGGAGGCGCGTGTCCGCGCGCGACGGCTCGGATTGTCGGCGCTCCGTTGCCAGGGCCAGGGGCGCGCGACGCACCACGGCAACACGAGCAGGGGGCCGAGAAACTGCGCCACGTTGTCCACGGCCACGAAGATGTCCTGATCGGCGGGGTGGAGGTGTTGCCAGAGTATGAACAGGCCGTTGAACGCCAGGATCAGGCCGATCCCTGGCCATGGCAGCGGCATCCGCGCCTCTCGCCTCGCCGGCCCCGGTAAGGTCTCATCACGCGCTCGCGCCGTCTGCACTCGACCTGTCGTCCTTGTCTTGTATGAACGTTCTCTTGACATGGCGTGAGATGGACAGCATCGGCCCTGTCATCATTGGGCATAGTATCGACCGCGTCAAGGGATACTGTCAATAGCGCAAATGGCGCGCCAGGACCATTTCATTTATTTCATTTAGTCACTTCGCCGGTACTCAGGATGAGGCGGTGGGGGTACAATGAGGTCAAGACTTGTAGCCGAGATTCTGTCCGGCACGTAAAGTAAAGGTTATGAGGGCCTGCGCACCGACGACTATTGTTTCCTCGAAGATGAAGTGAGCATTGACAATGCAAGGGGAGCCATCCCGCCCGGCCTTTGACATCCTGCGGGCCGCGCACGCGGAGCTGTTCGTGGCGGACCTCGGCCGCGCACGCGCGTTCTACGCGGATCTGCTCGGCCTGGTGGAGACCGCGTCGGACTCCCACCGCGTCTACCTCCGTGGCCTGGAGGAGCGCCAGCACCACAGTCTGGTGTTGCGCAAGTCGCCCGACGGCAGGGGTGAGGCTGGTGGAGGCGCAAGCCACATCGCCTTCCGTGTCGCCTCGCCCGACGACCTGGAGCAACTGGCCCTGCTGGCTGCCCGCGACGGCCTGCCCCACCGCTGGATCGAGGGCGACGAGGAAGAGGTGGGGCAGGGCCGCGCGCTGCGCCTGCGGGACCCCAGCGGCTTGCCGCTGGAGTTCTACCACCACATGGACGCCGCGCCGCGCATGCTCCAGCAGTACCACAGGCACGGCGCGGTGCAGATTATGCGCCTCGACCACTTCAACTGCCAGGTTCCGGACGTGACGGCCGAGGCCGCGTGGTATCGGCGCGAGCTGGGCTTCCGCTGCACCGAATATACGGTCAAGGAGACCGATCGGGGCGAGGAGTTGTGGGCGGCGTGGCTGACCCGCAAGCAGACCGTGCACGACCTGGCGCTGATGAACGGCGTCGGCCCGCGCCTGCACCACGTCGGCTTCTGGCTGCCGGACGCGCTGGCCGTGCTGCGCGCCTGCGATGTGCTTGCCGCGGCCGGACACCACAAGGCCATCGAGCGCGGCCCCGGCCGCCATGGCCTCTCCAACGCCCTCTTCTTATACGTGCGTGACCCCGACGGCAACCGCGTCGAGCTCTACGCCAACGACTATCTGACGGCCGACCCCGACGCCGAGCCCATCCGCTGGGAGGTCGACGACCCACGCCGCGCCACCTTCTGGGGAGGCTACGCCCCGCCGAGCTGGTTCGACGAGGCCATGCGCGTCGAACGCATCGACGGCGACGACTTCATGCCCCTGCGCGCCCCGCTGCTGCGCGACCGCCCCGAGCACGTAACGTAGGAGTTGTCAGTTGCCAGTTGCCAGTTGTCAGAAGGACGAGGGCTTGTGGTGATAGGACATGTCATGGCGCAGACATATCACGGCGTACCAACTGACAACTGGCAACTGACAACTGGAAGGAGATACCTATGCCTGCCATCAACGGCGATGAGTACCTGCGGCGCATCCGTGAGACGCAGGGCGAGATCTGGCTCGACGGCGAGCGTATCCGCGACGTGACGGCCCACCCGGCGACGCGCCATGGCGCGCGCAGCCTGGGACGCCTGTACGACATGCAGCACGACCCGGCCCTGCGCGAGACCATGACCTATGTCTCCCCGACCTCGGGCCAGCGCGTGGGCATGAGCTTCCTGCAGCCCGAGACGACCGACGATCTGCGTCGTCGTGGCCGCATGGAGGGGCTGTGGGCGCGCTACACTGGCGGGATGATGGGCCGCTCGCCCGACTACATGAACAGTTCCTTTATGGCGCTGGCCGCCGCCGGCAGCTATTTCGCTCAGAACCGCCCCGCGTTCGCCGAGAACGTGCAACGCTACTACGAGCACATCCGCGAGCACGACCTCTGCCTGACCCACACGCTGATCAACCCGCAGGCCAACCGCTCCGTCGGCGCCAGCGCGCAGGCCGACCCGTTCCTCGCCGCCGGCGTGGTCGAGGAGACCGACAGCGGGCTGGTTATCCGGGGCTGCCGCATGCTGGCCACCCTGGCGCCCTTCGCGGATGAGCTCGCGGTCTTCCCCAGCACCGTGCTCAAGGAGCAGAGCGATACGACCCGCTACGCCTATGCCTTCAGCATCCCCTGCCGCACGCCCGGCCTCAAATTCGTCTGCCGCGAGAGCTTCGACATCGGGCGCGGACGCTTCGACCACCCCCTGGGCAGCCGCTTCGAGGAGTTCGACGCCATCGTCATCTTCGACGACGTGCGCGTGCCCTGGGAGCGCGTGTTCCTGTACGGCGACAACGAACTGTGCAACAACGTCTACGGACGGACCGGCGCGGTGGTGCACATGATGCACCAGACGGCCTGCAAGAACATCGCCAAGACAGAGCTTCTGCTGGGCATCGCCTGCAGCATCGTGGACAGCATACAGATCGGCGGGTTCGGGCACGTGCAGGAGAAGGTGGCCGAGATCATCACCGCGCTGGAGACCGTCAGGGCGCTGGTGCGCGCCGCCGAAGCGGACGGCGCGCCCAACGAGTACGGGCTGATGACTCCGGCGCGGGCGCCGCTCGACGTGGTGCGCCTGACCTACCCCAAGCTCTACCCGCATATGGTGGAGCTGATCCAGATGCTCAGCGCCAGCGGCCTGATGGCCATCCCCACCGAGGCCGACCTCGACGGGCCCCTCGGCCCCGACCTCGACCGCTATATGCAGAGCGCCAAACACAACGCGCGCGACCGCATCCGGCTGTTCCGCCTGGCCTGGGACGTCACCGCCAGCTCGTTCGGCGCCCGCCAGGCGCACTACGAGCGGTTTTTCTTCGGCGACCCCGTGCGCGTGGCCGGCGGCCTCTATATGAGCTATGATAAGACGCCGAGCATGGACTATGTGACCGAACTGCTGGAGCAGGGCGAGGCCGACGACCTAGTGCTTTCTTAAAGCGTTTGTTTGCGACTGGGGATACTGGAGGGATGAGTAGAACCAGGCCCTTATCGAAAGGCTGCTAAGGATGGCCAACAATGCGGCTCGACTCAACCGCATCCTAGCCAGCGTTGGTCAGAAACGCAGCCCAACGCCAGCGCCTCCTAGCACTAATGGCAACTAACCCCTATGCTGATGCTGTGCCCCTGCTCACGAGATTTCTGGTGCAGATTCCCGATCCAATGGATCTTGAGCGTTTGATCAATCAGGCAGGGCTCAAAGCACCGCCAGACCCCGACGCTTACCGCCTTTCCCGCACCCTTGAACACATGGGGCCAGGGCGCAAGGCTATTGGCGCTGTGAGGGTGGCGCTTACAGAACAAAAAGACCTCGACAACAAGATTCTGTACGGCAGGCGGAAGGACATGAGTAAGCTTACAGGGGAAGGCAGGGAGATTGTTGGCGCCCATTCACCGCGGATATTAGGCGCCCCTGATTTCCACATCTTGTCGCAGACAGTGAATGCGGACGGCACTATACAGGTAGGCTTCAAGAAGCTGATCTCCTCAGCCCCGCCTTTAGTGTGGTCGAAGAACAAGAGCAGTACGTTGGCTCCTCTATGGTGGCTAGACAACCAGATTTTCTGGGTTGGAGAGAAGGTTGCGAAGACGGTACCGGTTTTTCGACGCGCGCGAGACGGCGCCACTCTCCATCGACATACTATTGTTGGCGTCCAATGGGAAGTCATTTTGCAAGGTGGCAAGATGACCAGTTCCTATCCGACGGGTGGATTGCCGTCACACGGCATTTAGCGTAAGCAGGGAGGACTCATGTTCAATGAGCTAGACCGATTCAGTGAGCTAGACCGCGCCCTTGGTATCGACTACAATCTTAATCTTTGGTTCGATGATGCCATCTTCTATGTGCGCACCCTGATCAACGGATTGGATAGGGTTGGATGGGATCAGTTGAGGAGTGAGTGGAGAGTTAGACCTATTTCTTGGCAGGTGAGGCTCGCGCAGGCAGCCTTCGCAGCCAACGACCTGCGGGCAATCGACGTACTACGCGACATGCTGAGATCATCCAATGTTCAAGTCGCGCTTGCCGCCGCCGAAACCTTGAACGAAGAGGTGATTGATGAACGTTGGGTGCCCACTGATTCTACCAAAGAGGATTTGCAAAGACTGTTAAGGTTTGCGGAGGGTGAAGCCCATCAAACGATCAAGTCATTGATCGCCCGTACCCCTGAGATAGCGCGATCGGCTACCTCTTGACTATATGACTCTAGTCGGTACTTTGTTGAAACAGGCATGGAAAATACATTCTACACATGTCTATTCGCGGCTCGTTTTCTTTGCAAAGGAGCATAAGACTACATGGCAGGGCGTAGGGACCCGGGGACGCTGCGCGGATCGATCGTCCCGCTGGTGACGCCGTTCACCGCGCACGGCGCGTTCGACGAGGGCGCGTTCCGCAATTTAATCGAGTGGCAGATCGAGAGCGGCAGCCACGGTCTCTCAGTCACGGGGACGACCGGCGAGCCCAGCGCGCTCACGCTTGATGAGCGTGAGCGCGTGATGGACGTGGCGGCGGGCACCATCCGGGGCCACCTGCCCTTCGTGCCCGCCACGGGGACCAACAACTACGACGAGACGCTGCGCCTGACGCGCGCCGCGGAACGGATGGGCGCCGACGCCGCGCTTGTGATCGTCCCCTATTACAACCGGCCCTCGCAGGAGGGGCTCTACCGCTACTTCCGCGCGCTGGCCGGGGAGGTCGACCTGCCGCTGATTATCTATAACATCCCCGGCCGCACCGCCGTCAACATGGCGCCGGCCACGATGGCGCGGCTGCGGCGGGATTGCCCCGGCATCGTCGGCGTCAAGGAGTCGAACAAGGATTTCGAGCACGTCAGCAAGGTCATCCATGCCTGCGGGCGCAACTTCCTGGTCTATTCCGGCATCGAGCTCTTGTGCTACCCTATGCTGGCTATCGGCGGCGCCGGCCACGTCAGCGCGACAGCCAATCTCCTGCCGCGCGAGGTGGCCGACCTCTACAACCACGTCGCGGCCGGCCGCTGGGCCGAGGCCATCGACCTGCACTACCACCTTTTGCCGCTCAACGACGCCCTCTTCCTGGAGACGAACCCCGGCCCGCTCAAGTGGGCCATGGGCCGCCTCGGCCGCATCAACCCCTATTTAAGGCTGCCGCTGTGCGAGCCGTCCGCCGAGCACCAGGCCGCCATCGCGGCCACGCTCGCCGACTACGGGCTACTGCGCCAGTGAGGGGTTGCGCGACCGCTGTATCTTGCATTGCGCTTCGCCTCATGCGAACATGCAGGCATGAGGATAATCGCCAAGAGGACGCTAATGGAGGCGGCTGCAGTTCATGGCGATTGTGTCGAGCAGGCACGGCAATGGTACGAAGCAGCGCGCCGCGCCACCTGGAAGAACCTCGCGGAGGTCCGAGTGACTTTCCCGCATGCTGACGCGGTGGAGGGGCTGACTGTCTTCAATATCAAAGGTAACCATTACCGCTTGATCGTGCATCTCCGTTACGACATCCAGATCATTTTTGTCAAAGGACTCCTGACACACGCGGAATATGATCGGGGAGGTTGGAAGAATGATTAATACGCCAACACTGGCGCCAGACGACTACCTGACCCTGGTTCGCGCTTTTCCGCTGGCCTCGATCCGCGATGACGCCCATCTGGATGAGGCCATCGCTATGATGAACCGGCTGACGACCGGACGTGCTCTCTCGCCCGGAGAGGATATGTACCTCCAAGCGCTGGCCGACCTGATCGAGACCTACGAGAACGTCCACGTCCCTATCCCATCCCTCTCCGGCGTCGAGTTGCTGCGCTTTTTGATGGACGAGCATGGCTTGCGGCAAAAGGATCTGGCTCCGCTCTTCGGTACGGCCTCGATCGCATCCGACGTTCTGTCCGGCAAGCGCCCGCTGGCGTTCTCGCACATCAAGCGACTATCCCGGCGATTCGGGCTGCCGGTCGATGCGTTTATCGACAAATAGAGAGAGATGGAGGCGAGGGTATGAAACGGGCGCGTTTCCTGGCGCAAGGGCGCTACCACGAGGGCGTGCTGGCTGATGCGGGCGTGCTGCGCGACGAGGCCGGCCGTGAGCACCGCGAGGACGACGTTGTGTTCCTGCCGCCGGTCGAGCCGCGCACCATGATCGGCCTGGCGCTCAACTACGCCGACCACGCCGCCGAACTGCAGCTGGCCGAGCCCGAGGACCCGGCGCTGTTCTTCAAGCCGCTCAACACGCTGGTTGGGCACCGCGGCCCGGTCGTGCAGCCGCCCGGCGTGGAGTATATGCACTACGAGAACGAGCTGGCCGTGGTGATCGGCCGGCGCTGCCGCAACGTGGGCGAGGGCGGCGCGCTGGACGTGGTGCGCGGCTACACCATTGCCAACGAACTGACGGTGCGCGACTTCGTCAAGAACGTCTACCGTCCCCCCGTCAAGGCCAAGGGCTGGGACACCTTCTGCCCGCTCGGTCCCTACCTGGTGGAGGGCGAGGTCGCCGACCCGCACGCGCTGGAGCTGCGCACCCTCGTCAACGGCGAATTGCGCCAGCGGGGCAATACGCGCGACCTGCTGCGCGGCATCCCCGAGATCATCGCCTACATCACCGCGTTCATGACCCTCGAGGCGAATGACATCATCCTCACCGGCACGCCCAAGGGCGTCTCGCACATCTATCCGGGCGACCTGATGCGGCTCGAGATCGACGGCCTCGGCGCGCTGGAGAACCCGGTCGTCTAAGGGAGCGCCCTATAATGGTGTCCACGAGCACATCATTGCCCTGCTCCGCCTCCCCTCCGATCTCTACGGCCGCTTGGCGTCCCTCGTCCCCCAACCGCTCGCCCATTTACGCGAATGATAAGATTCATAATCTTTGGGTCAGTCAACAACTGCCAAAGGCAGTGCCGCCGTTCCATCTGTATAATGATAGTCAGCGCCCGGCGTGTTGCGCCGGGCTTCTTGTTGTGCTGTTGCGCCCGCCAGGGCGACGCGGGCAATGGACATACACGAGAGGGCCGTCCGTGACCGGCGCCCGCTCATGGAATATAGAGATGGGGATACGCGGCGAGATCGCGGGAGCGGTCGCAGCCATCCATAGCGTGTCGTCGTCGTCGTAGAAGAGAGGAAAGAGACGATGAAGCATGCCAAGCTGACGGCGGAGCCGCGGACGGTGCTGGGCAAGAAGGTGAAGACGCTGCGCCGCGCGGGCCAGTTGCCCGCCAATATCTACGGCCATAACGTGGAGTCGACAGCGATCACGCTCGACGCGCACGCCTTCGGGCTGCTGTACCGCAACTTGCTCCCCACCACCGTGATCGACCTGAGCGTCGCGGATCAGACGCGGCCCGTCCTGTTGTCCAGGGCGGTCGCCAGTCCGCGCAGCGGCCAGTTGATCCACGTGGAGTTCAAGCAGGTCAACCTGCGCGAGAAGGTCACGGCCGTGGTGACGATCCTGGGGACCGGCGAGTCCGAATTGATGCGCGCGGGCGACGCCATCCTGCTGCAGTCGCTCGACTCGCTGCAGGTCAGCGCGCTGCCCGACGATCTGCCCGCCGATATCGAGGTGGACCTCTCGGCGCTGGTCGACTTCGACACCGCCATCCACGTGGCCGACCTCCAGCTCGACCGCTCTAAGGTCGAGGTGCTGACACCCAGGGACGAGCTTGTGTTCAAGCTGACCCAGCCGCAACTGGCCGACGAGGAGTCCGAGGCCGAGATCATGGCCGAGGAGGCCGCGGGCCAGTCGGAACCTGTCTCTGGCGAGGCGGCCGGCGAGGGCGAGTAGGGGGACCCTCACCCCCAGCCCATGCGGATCCGTCTCTCGGCTCTGCGGAGCCGACAGCCCAACCGGCTCTCTCTACCGCGGGAGAGGGGAGCAGGAGAGCGGACTCGCGACTGCGGCCAGGGGTCGCAGCCTGCAAGGATTGGACGTGAAGGGCGGGGGGGCGTATCATCCCGGTAC
>JAABUQ010001994.1_pt1 | contig 41721 bp, 34 predicted proteins | sample 5560001 | NCBI WGS metagenome assembly JAABUQ01 (sample SAMN10711888, study PRJNA513371) | rock metagenome | isolation source: Antarctica rocks | place: Antarctica: Victoria Land, Finger Mt nord | collected 2015-12-18
TTCTTTGTCGCCGAAGTACCCGTTGGCTGAAGCGCAACGAACAAGCACGTCTCTACGCACATCGCGCACGTAATGTATTGCCACGATTGAAGAACCAGCTACGACTGTGAGGGATACAGTAGAACTAAGGAGCCGCGCCCGAATCACCTGACCGATGCTGGGAGGCCGTCAAGGCGACCGGGGCGAACGCCTCGATGATCTTCGTTCCCCCCGCCGGGGCCGCCGATGCCATCCTGGAGGCGGCCGACGCCGGCATTGCGCTGATCGTTGCGATCACCGAGGGAATTCCCGTCCTCGACATGGCCCGCGCGGTGGCGTACCTGCGGGCGCACCATCTCCATGCACAACCAGTTCACGGCGATCATCGAGCGAGATCAGGACTGGTTCGTCGCCTATTGCCCCGAAATCCCCGGTGCCAATGGCCAGGGGAGGACGAAAGCGGAGTCTCTCCAGAGTCTTTCGGACGCCGTGGAAGTGCCGGATATCCTGGCACGCAGCATCTGCCGACGTTTGTCGGTGTCCGAAGTTACGCGATGGGCGAAGAGAGCGTATGCCGTTTGCCTGGCGTGACAGCGAGGAGTCGACCCGGACCGACTACCGCCAGCTTTAGTGGGCTCCGACGCCGAATTCGCTCGGGCCGATCCACTCGTGATGAACCTGCTGGTGGCCCGAAGCATCCCCGGCCTGGCCGACCTCGACATCCCCCGCTATCAGACGCAAGTCGACCGATGGGTTGAGGACATCCGGCAGCGGCTGCTGGCGGCGGAGGAGGTCTTCTGGCGGACGCCGTGGGACGGGAAGAACGACGTGAACTTCTTCCGGCTCGGCGTGCTCCGCGGCTACCTGGAGCACGAGGCGGGCATCGCCTACATCGAGGACCAGCGGTACGCCACGGCGGTCTCCTACACGGACCCGTCGGACCTGTTCCTCAACGGCGTGATGGACACGCGGCGCGGCACCTGCGGCAACATGGCAGCATTGCACGTCGCCCTGGGCTGGCCGGTGTCGCTGGCGTGCGTCCGGTCGCACTACACATCCGCCGGTACGACGACGGGGCGGTGTCGCACAACATCGAGGCGACGCAGGCCGGTTACGGCGGGTTCAAGTCGGACCCGGACGAATACCTGATCGAGCAGTACGCGTTGCCGCCGAAGGCGATCGGCAGCGGCTCGGACCTGCGAGCCGTGACGCCACGCGAGAGGCTGGGCATCTTCGTGGGGTTTCGGGGGCGGCACATGCGGGACACCGGCCGACTGGAAGAGGCGGAGTGGGACTATTTGTTGGCCCGGTACTTGTTCCCGTCGAGCCGCACGCTGTATCTTGGGGCGACGGAGGCGGCGGTTTTGTGGAGCGAGCGACTATTCGAGCCTGGCGAGTTGGGATCGCCGCGAAGTTTGGCGGACTGGCTCAACACGCAATACCGGGTTGCTCGTCCATCGACGCGAGACCGGCCGCAGGAGGTGCCGATCAAGAACGTGGTCTACACGGCTTCAGTGTGAGCGTCCGAGGAGCGACGGCCATGGACAGCGCACAAGCGATGAGGTGGGATGGTACGACGCTTGGTGTGCCGGGCTGGGATGGCACGTCCCTCGGGGATGCGGGCTTGGCTGGAGCCGATCCGCATCTTAATTTGAGGCAGGATTGATCGAGGTTAAACGATGTAGTTAGTGGTATAGAATTTTCATAAAAGGCAAATAATTATTTATAAAATTTTAAATAAAAAAATTATCTTAATTATGATAAATAATCAAATGAAAATAATATAGTATTTTAAATAACATATATGATTATGTTCTTACTTGGTTTTCAATTACACCGCATGCTCGCATACAGGGGAAGCGGGGGAAGGGGCCAGGAGCCCATCCTGATCCATGACCTCCCTATTGGCCCGGTCGCTTAAATTCGCGCTGCTTGCAGCGGACCCCAGCCAAGGCCCGCGCGCTTTCCGTCTTCGATGCTCGCCGGTCCGTGGCCGGGTCCGCTGAGCTTCGGCGAAAGCCGCACCAGACCCGGAGTTTCCGATGGAGCCAAGCACGATGGGCCGCGTGACGACCGAAGCGACGGTGGAATCTCTGAAAGACCTCTGGGACGCGAAGCGGGGACACCTCCTGGAGAATCAAGTCCGTCGTGTCATCGTCCCGGATGCCTTGGTCGACAGCGGAGCAACTCTGCTGTCTCTGCCGACGCGCCTCATCCGGCAACTGGGCCTGGAGCCAATGTCGAAGCGGCGGATGACGAGTTCTGTCGGCCCCAGCGAGGCCACGATGTACGAGGCGGTCCGGCTCACGATTCGAGGTCGCGACTGCACGATGGACGTGCTGGAAGTCCCCGACAGCGTGCCCGTCCTGATCGGCCAACTGGCGCTGGAACACCTCGACTTCGTGATCGACATGACCACTCACACCTTGATTGGCAACCCCGCGCACGGCGGCGAACACATTTACGAGATGTACTGAATCCGGGAGTCCCGCGGGACTCGCCTCCTACGGAAATCTTTCATGAGCATCCTGGTCGACAAGAACACCCGGCTGATCTGCCAGGGGATTACCGGCAAGGCCGGGGCGTTCCACTCGGAGCAGTGCCGCGACTATGGCACGAACCTCGTCGGCGGCGTGACGCCGGGCCGCGGGGGCCAGACGGCCCTGGGCGTGCCGGTCTTCGACACCTGCTGGGAGGCCGTCAAGGCGACCGGGGCGAACGCCTCGATGATCTTCGTTCCCCCCGCCGGGGCCGCCGATGCCATCCTGGAAGCGGCCGACGCCGGCATCGCGCTGATCGTTGCGATCACCGAGGGAATTCCCGTCCTCGATATGGCCCGCGCGGTCGCGTACCTGCGGGCGCACCATCCCAGGGCGCGCCTGATCGGGCCGAATTGCCCGGGGGTCATCACGCCGGGGGCCTGCAAGATCGGGATCATGCCGGGATACATCCACAAGCCGGGCCGCGTCGGGGTCGTCAGCCGCTCGGGCACCCTGACCTATGAGGGCGTCTGGCAGCTCACGAACCTCGGAATCGGGCAGAGCACCTGCGTGGGGATCGGCGGCGACCCGGTCAACGGGACGAGCTTTGTCGATGCCCTCTTGCTGTTCGAGGCCGACCCCGACACCGACGCCGTGCTGATGATGGGGGAGATCGGCGGCAATGCCGAGGAGCAGGCGGCGGACCTGAAAACGACGGGCCGGTTCACCAAGCCGCTGGCCGCGTTCATCGCCGGGCAGACCGCGCCTGAGGGCAAGCGGATGGGCCACGCCGGGGCGATCATCTCGGGGGGCTCGGGCAAGGCTTCCGACAAGATCGCCGCCCTGGAAGGGGCCGGGATTCGGGTCGCCCGCAGCCCCGCCGACATGGGGGCCACGCTCAAGGCGGTCCTGAAGGCATGAGTGCCGAGTCAAACCCCTGGGAGACCCTGGGGAGCCGCCTCATCTACGAGAATCCCTGGATCGGCGTGCGAGAAGACCAGGTCCTGCGGCCGGACGGGACGCCGGGAATCTACGGCGTCATCCACTTCGCCAATCTGGCCGTCGGCGTCCTGCCGGTCGATGACCAGGGGCGGATCTGGCTCGTCGGCCAGTATCGCTACCCGATCGACCGCTATTCCTGGGAGATCCCCGAAGGGGGCTGCCTCGCCGGTGAGTCGGCCGAGGACGCAGCGCGCCGCGAGCTTCGCGAGGAAACGGGGCTGTTTCCCGAGAGCCTCGAATGCCTGGGCCGGTCGCACCTGTCCAACTCCGTCAGCAACGAACTGGCCGTGATCTTCCGCGCGACCGGACTGACCCAGGGGCCAAGTTCCCCCGAAGGCTCCGAGCGGCTGCAAGTCCGGCGGGTCGAGTGGCCCGAAGCCTGGGCGATGCTCCGAAGCGGGGAGATCACCGACTCCATGAGCGTCATCGCCCTCTTGCACGAGGCCGTCCGACGCGGACCGGCGGGGTGAGCGGACGGTGATTTTCCGGTGGGAGGGAATGAGGTGGGGTGGGGTGGGGTGGCGTGTCGAGGCGGGAAAGGTTGGGGTTCAGCGGGAGGCGAGGTCGCGATCGACGAGGATTGCGTCCGTGGGGAACTGGCTGCCGGGGCACGCGGTCGGCCCCTGGGCGACGTCGGCGTGGGTGCTGATCTTGGCGGCGGGGATGGCGTAGCGATCCTGGAGATAGCTCAGCAGGGCACGGGTCGCCTGGACCTGCCGGGGAGTCGGCTGGGTGTTGTCGAAGTTGCCGATCAGGCAGATGCCGATGCCGTACTCGTTGACGTCCGGGCTCTTGCCGTCGCGGCAGTGGGCGCCGCCCTTCTGCTCGGCCCAGCGGTTGGCCACCTCGATCTGGCCATCGGGAGTCTCGGTGCCGTTGCCGATGACGAAGTGGTAGCCGCAGCCGGTGAAGCCGCGGGCCTGGCGGTGGTCGCGGTCGATCTGGGCATAGCTGCCGGCGGGTGTCGCGCTGTGGTGGACCACGACGTATTTCCAGGGACGATCGGCCTTGGGCGGGGCGAACAGGTCGTCGGGATCGTTGACGAAGGGTTCGACCGCCGTCCGCAAGGCGGTGCGTCGGGACGCACCGCGCCTGGTCCGGCGGCTCGTGGCCGGGGGCAGCTCGCTCGTGGGCCGGCCGGTCGACGTCGGAGTCCTCTGCTCCAACATCGGCTCGCTGTCCGGTCCGATTTTCGAGGGCGAGATGGGGCGGGCCGAAGGGGCGAACGAGGGTGCCGGGGAAATGCCACCGTCCTCGAATCCGGGGGAAACGGTCGTCGCGCTCCCGCAGTTCCCCGACGGGCAAGGCGCGGGCGTGACCACCGGGCGGCCAACGACGGGGGCCGCGAAGACGGGCCGCAAGGCCGTGCGCTTGTGGCTACAGCCGGTGAGCATCGGCAGGACCAGGGCCGGCACCGCCAGCAGGATCGGCCATCGGCGTCGGGGGGCGCCCAGGGGCGGGTAAACGGGCATGGTTCGCTTCCTGTTCCGAGGTTCGGGTCGTCGGGTCGAAGACGCTTCCAGAGGTGTGAAATCCCGACCATCGCAACCGGGATGCCGTCGGGACCTTCCCGACCGGCCCCGCGATGCTCCCGAAGCCTCGGTTTCGACTGAAGTCTACACGTCGATTGGCCGAAGGACCGAAAATCGGCGTGTTTCCAGGAAAAATTCTCAAGTCTCGGACGGTGCCTTTCGGAAGTGGCCTTGAAGAAAGCTCCACATCCCCGAAATTTGGGAAAAATTGACCTTGCATCCCATTTCTTCCGCCCATTCCCCGCGATCGCCCCCCCTCCTCCGCCACGCAAGGCGAACCCGATCGCGCCGGCTGGCGTCCACCCGGTCGGGTCGTTATTCTGGGCCTTCCGAAGCCTGGTGGGGGAACGAGGTCGATGCCGCCGTATCACGCTCAGCGAATCGAGCCCAAATGGCAAGCTTTCTGGGAGCGCCACCAGACCTTCCGCGCCCCGGACCTCGTCCCCGATAAGCCGAAGCTTTACGTGCTCGACATGTTCCCCTACCCCAGCGGCGCCGGGCTGCACGTCGGCCACCCGGAGGGGTACACGGCGACGGACATCGTCTGCCGTTTCAAGCGGATGCGCGGATTCAACGTCCTGCACCCGATGGGCTGGGACGCCTTCGGCCTTCCCGCCGAGCAATTCGCGATCCAGACTGGAACCCACCCACGCATCACCACGCGGACCAACATCGAGAACTTCCGCCGCCAGATCAAGGCGCTCGGCTTCTCCTACGACTGGGCCCGCGAGGTCGACACCACCGACCCCGGCTACTACCAGTGGACCCAGTGGATCTTCCTGCAACTCTTCGACACCTGGTACGACCCCGAACACGAGTGGACCGACCCCCAGGGCCAAACCCGGGTGGGCAAGGGCCGGCCGATCGCCGAATTGCCGATCCCCGCGGGCGAAGACGCCGACGCTTATCGCGACTCGAAGCGCCTGGCCTACCGCGCCGAGGTCCCCGTCAACTGGTGCCCCGAGCTCGGCACGGTCCTCGCCAATGAGGAAGTGATCGACGGCAGGAGCGAGCGCGGCGGCCATCCCGTCGTGCGGATGCCGCTCAAGCAGTGGATGCTCCGCATCACCGCCTACGCCGACCGCCTTGTCGACGACCTCGCGGGCCTCGACTGGTCCAAGGCCATCAAGGACATGCAGCGCAACTGGGTCGGCCGCTCCGAGGGGGCGGAGGTCGACTTCTTCATCGGCCAGTGCGACGACCTCTTCTTCGACAAGCGATGCGAGGTTGGATTCCCCGACGAGCCCGGCCCCGCCGCGATCCGCGTCTTCACGACCCGCCCCGACACCCTCTTCGGCGCCACCTACATGGTGCTCGCCCCCGAGCACCCCCTCGTTGACGGCCTGACGATGCCCTCGCGTCGAGCGGCCGTCGAGGCGTACCGCAGGGCGGTGGAATCCCGGAGCGACAAGGATCGGACCGCGCAGACCAAGAACAAGACGGGTGTCTTCACCGGCTCCACGGCCACCAACCCCGTCAACGGCCGCCGCATCCCGATCTGGATCGCCGACTACGTCCTGATGGGCTACGGCACCGGCGCGATCATGGCGGTTCCCGGCCACGATGAACGTGACTTCGAGTTCGCCAAGGCCTATGACCTGCCGATCGTCCGCGTCGTCGCGCCCACGATCGATCAGGCGGACGCCCCGCTGACCGAGGCCGATCCCGCCCCGGGGCTCGCCGTGAATTCCGAAGGCGATGGGGTCGATGGCGAAGGGGTGTCGCTCGACGGCTTCCCCACCGCCGAGGCCAAGGCCGTCATCACCGCCTATCTGGAAGCGATGGGCCTCGGCCGCAAGACCGTCACGACCAAACTCCGCGACTGGCTGTTCAGCCGCCAGCGCTACTGGGGCGAGCCGTTCCCGATCCTGCTCGATGACCAGGATCGTGCCCACGCCGTCCCGGAATTGGAGTTGCCCGTCCTGCTGCCGGAACTGGCCGATTTCCGCCCCTCCGGCACGCCCGACCCCCCGCTGGGCAAGGCGACGGAGTGGGTCCGCTATTCCGACACACTCCGGCGCGAAACCAACACGATGCCCCAGTGGGCCGGCTCGTGCTGGTACTTCCTGCGCTACCTCGACCCGACCAACGCCGATCGGCCCTGGGACCCGGCGCTCGAACGATACTGGATGCCGGTGGACCTGTACATCGGCGGCGCCGAGCACGCGGTCCTGCACCTGCTCTACAGCCGGTTCTGGCACAAGGTGCTGTTCGACCGCGGGCTGGTCAGCACGCCCGAGCCGTTCGGCAAGCTCGTCAACCAGGGGATGATCCTGGGCGAGGTCGAATACACCGGCTACCGAGACGCCCTGGGGACCTGGGTTTCCGCCTCGACGGTCGGCCGGGAGGATCGGGAGTTCGAGCCCGTCAAGCTCGAAGCCGACCAGGTCGAGAAGCAGGGGGACGGGTTCGTCCTGGCCGCCGACCCGGCCGTCCGCGTCGACGCCCGCGCGCACAAGATGTCGAAGGCGCGGGGCAACGTCATCAACCCCGACGTGGTGGTCCAACAGTACGGCGCCGACAGCCTCCGCCTCTACGAGATGTTCATGGGCCCGCTGGAGGCGGTCAAGCCCTGGAACATGAAGGGCGTCGAGGGGGTTTACCGGTTCCTCGCCCGCGCCTGGAGGATGGTCGTCGATGCCGAGGCCGACGCCCTTCAGATCGACCCGAGGGTGCAAGACGTTGAGCCGACGCCCGAGCAGGCCAGGCTGATCGCGAGGACGGTCGCGGCGGTGACGGACGACTACGAGCGCCTCAGCTTCAACACGGCGATCAGCCGCCTGATGGAGTTCACCAACGCCTTCACCAACGCGGAGGTCCGGCCGAAGCGGGCGCTGGAGACGTTCACGCTGTTGCTCGCGCCGATGGCTCCGCACCTGGCCGAGGAACTCTGGGAAGTCCTCGGCCATGAGGGGACCCTCGCGTATGCCCCCTGGCCGGCGTTCGACCCGGCCTTGCTGAAGGACGACGAGATCGAGGTCCCCGTCCAGATCAACGGCAAGGTCAAGGGCCGCGTCGTCGTCGCGGCGGACGCCGACCGCGACGCCCTGGAAGCCGCCGCCCGCGCCGACGAGAAGGTTGCGGCGATGCTCGTGGGGAAGACGATCCACAAGGTCGTCGTCGTGCCGGGGAAGCTGGTCAATTTCGTCGCGGGCTGAGGCGGGAGAGCAAACGGCCGGCGACTGTGTCTCATTCAAGCAGGTGGTCCAGGACCATCCTCATTTCGGGCGCGGCCCCTATCGTCATGGCACGTTCGCGATACATCGTCGGCATCGACCTGGGGACGACCAACTGCGCGGTCGCGTATGTCGACACCAAGGGTCGGGAGCGGCCGACGGCGGCGATCCTGGCGTTCGACGTACCTCAGCTCGTCGCGGCCGGCGAGACGGCGCCGCGGCCGATGCTGCCGTCGTTCCTCTACCTGCCGGGCGTCCACGACCTGCCGCCGGGCGCGGCCCGGCTGCCCTGGAAGGACGACGCCGACCGGATCGTCGGCGAGTTCGCCCGCATCCAGGGGGCGAGGGTGCCGGCGCGCCTGGTCGCCAGCGCCAAGAGCTGGCTCTGCCACCCGGGCGTCGACCGCGAGGCGGAAATCTTGCCCTGGGGAGCGCCGCCCGAGGCGCGCCGGGTCTCGCCCGTCGAGGCGTCGGCCGAGTTCCTCCGCCACATCCGCGACGCCTGGGATGCCCGGTTCGGCGGCGAGGACCGATCGGGTCGGCTTGCCTCGCAGGAAGTCGTCCTGACCGTCCCGGCCTCCTTCGACGAGGCCGCCCGCGAGCTGACCCTCGCCGCGGCCAAGGCGGCGGGGCTCGGGCCGGTCACGCTGCTGGAGGAGCCGCAGGCGGCCTTTTACTGCTGGATCGTGTCCCACTCCGACGGCTGGCAGCGCGAGGTCAAGGCCGGCGAGTTGATCCTCGTCTGCGACATCGGCGGCGGAACGACCGACTTCAGCCTCATCACCGTCGTGGAGACGCCCAACGGCCCCGGCTTCCGGCGGGTCGCGGTGGGCGACCACCTGATGCTGGGCGGCGATAACATCGACCTCGCGCTGGCGCACAAGGTCGAGGCGAAGCTGGGCGGCGCCCGGCTCGATTCCGAGCAGTGGAGCGCCCTGCGGTTCGCCTGCCGCACGGCGAAGGAGAAACTCCTCGCCGACGACCGGCCCGCCGACCGCTGGCCGGTGACGATCGCCGGGCGGGGCTCGCGGATCATCGGCGGCAGCCTGCAATCGGAACTCACCAGGGCCGAGGTCCTGGAGGTCGTCCTCGACGGGTTCTTCCCGATCACCGGGCGGAACGAAGGCCCCGGGCGAGGGCCCAAGGCGGGCCTGCAAGAGTTCGGCCTGCCGTTCGTCGCCGACCCGGCGATCCCGCGCCACCTGGGCGCGTTCCTGCGCCGACATCGCGCCGAGGCGAACGGCGGGGGGGGCCTTCCCGCCGAGGCCGACGCCCCCCCCGCGCGGCCCGACGCCGTCCTGTTCAACGGCGGGGCCTTGACCCCCGCGCTGCTGCGAGACCGGGTCGTCGACGTCCTTCGAGCCTGGTTCCCGGCCGAGCCCGACGGCGCGTATGCACCCCGCGTCCTGACCAATGCCTCGCTGGACCTGGCCGTCGCCCACGGTGCGGCCTATTACGGGGTCGTGCGGCGCGGGGGCGGCATCCGCATCGGCGGCGGGACCGCCCGTTCCTTCTATGTCGGCTTCGAGGGGGGCTCCGCGGGCAAGCCCTGGCTCTGCGTCGTCCCCCGCGACGCGCAGGAAGGGGATGAGCTGGCCATCGACGGCCGCGATTTCGACCTGCTCATGGGGCAGCCCGTCGCCTTCCCGATGGCGAGCTCCTCGGTCCGCCCGCAGGACCGGCCCGGCGACCTCGTGGGCGGCGACGCCGACTCGATCCGCGCGCTTCCGCCCCTGCAAGGGCTGATGCGCGTCGGCCGCAAGGCGAAGGCCGAGCGCGTTCCGGTCCGGCTGGAGGCCCGCGTCACGGAGGTCGGCACGGTCGAACTCTGGTGTCAGTCGCGCACCGACGACCGCCGCTGGCGACTGCAAATCCAGTTCCGCAACCCCGAGGCCAAGGCGTCCGCGACGCCTGTCCCGGTCGCGGGGGCCGAGGCCGACCTGGTGGTCATCGAGCAAACGGAACTCGATGCGGCCCTCGCCGCCGTCCGTGTCGCCTTCGACCCCGTCGCCCCGCCCGAGGAGTTCGGGCCGGGCCGGCTGGTCAAGCGCTTGGAAGAGATGCTCGACGTTCCGCGCGACAAGTGGCCCCCCTCGGCCCTCCGGGCGCTCTGGGAACCCTTGCGGGACGCGGCGGCGCAGCGGACCAAGTCCCCAAGGCACGAGTCGCGCTGGCTGAACCTGGCCGGGACCTGCCTGCGGCCCGGGACGGGTTTCCCGCTGGACGAGGCCCGCATCAAGGCCCTCTGGCCGGTCTTCCACGCTGGGGTCCACCACGCCAAGGACCTGCAATGCTGGGCCGAGTGGTGGATCCTCTGGCGGCGGGTCGCCGCCGGGCTGAACCGCGCCCACCACGAGGAAATTTATCGCCGGCTCGTCCCCTACCTCAATCCGCCCAAGGGTGGCCCCGGCGGCAAGAAGCCGACGCGGCCCAAGCCCGAGCCGCACGAGCTCGCCGAGATGTGGCGCTGCGCCGCCGCCCTGGAACGCCTGAACGTGGCGCTGAAGGAACCCCTGGGCGATTCCCTGGTCAAGGACCTCGCCCGCCCGGCCGTCTCGGGGTACGCCCTCTGGTCCCTGGGACGGCTCGGCGCCCGCGTGCCGCTGTATGGCCCGGCCAATACCGCCGTGCCTCGCGACACCGCCGCCCGCTGGACGCGATCCTTGCTCGATCGCCCCTTCGCCCCCGGGCGCGAGGCGGCCGACGCCCTCTTCGCCCTGTCGCAGCTCGCACGCGTCTCGGGCGACCGGGCGCGGGACCTCGACGAGTCGTTGAAGGGCGAGGTTCTGGCGCGGCTCACAGCCCTCGGTGCCGACGAGGCGACCCTGCGCCCGGTCCGCGAATTCCACGAACTCGGCGCCGCCCAGCAAGGCCAGGCCCTCGGCGATGCCCTGCCCGTCGGCCTCAGGCTGGTGGGAGACGTTTGAGGCCCGCGGGACGTGGAGAATACGCGATCCCCGCGCCTGCCCTTATGGGGCGCTCGTCCTGAGCGAGTTGCGGAACTCCTCCCACAGGTCGTCGAGCGGCTTCCCGGTATATTCCTGGAACCGGGCGTCTTCATACGTGCCCGCGCGGAGATCCCCATTCAGGCGGCGGACGAGCTGGCGGTCGTGTTGGTGCTCGACCCATTCGAGGAACATGGCGGTGGTCTTGTAGGCGTCGCGATAACTCGCGCGGTCGGGGTCGATCCGGGGGCGAGGCGCATTGGGTTCGAAGTGGACAATTCGCACGTGGTCGGCGATCCCCTCGACGAGCCAGCCGGCCCGGCTCGGCGGGTAACCTTGCAAGACGTGGGTGAGCTCGTGGACCACCATGCCGAAGTCGTCGGGGTGGGCCTTCACGTAGTCCGCCGCCAGAGTGATCGTCGCGCCTGAGGCGAACGCGATGCCCTTCATGTCCTTCTTGAAGACAAGGTCCACGGTGTTCGGGGGCGTATAGCCGTCGCCATCGCTGGGAAGCAGCCGGGCGATGATCGGATACCAGCCTTCGCAGAGGTCCTTCGCCTCCCGCGCCCAGGGGGCCAGCTCGGGCACCTCGGAGGTGTCCACCCGGACGCGGGCCACGACCTCGGGCCGGTCGATCTCCTCGGTGGAGTCGATCACAAGCTCCCGCAGCACGAACCGGGACGCGGGCCCGTCCAGGAACCGCACGCGGATCGCCCGGATCGAACCAGGTCGATCGAAGTGTGCAATCCCACCCTCGAACGGCGCGGATCGTGGGAAGGATTCACCGTCCTCGGAGAGTTCCAGCACGGCCTGATCGAGTCGCAACGAGCCGTCGGGCCTGCCGGTGATCGCCAGGAGGCGCGAAGCCTCGACGCGCCCGGAAAACGTCAGGAGGAGCTCATCAAGGGGTCCGGGAGGACGGGCCGGTGTGAAGCCGGTCTTGAGGAGGCCATCAAGCGCAAGGGCGAGCCCCTGGCCCCGTTCGGCCGGGAGGCTCGATTCGATCGCCGATTTCAAGGGCCGCGCGGGCGGGGCCGCCGTCGCCGTCCCCGCCATGAGGCCGAGGAGGACGGCGGACAGCCCGGCGCGCGTTGCGGATCCCCTCATTTGGCGGCCTTGGCTTCGGGGGTGGTCAGCGTGACCTTGCCCTTGGCGTCGTCGGCGAAGGTCAGGGAAACGGTCCAGATGTAGCTCTGGACCTTGCAATACCCTTCCGAGCCGCCGCGGCACTGGAAGGTCGAGAGCGACACCTTCAAGGGCAGCACGTCGCCAGCGCTCGCTTCCTTGGCCAGCGGGACGGTGATCTGAAACGTCTTGGAGGGCGGTTGGACGCGCTCGCCCTTGGTGGAGATTGACTCGGACAGGAAATCGGGGGCCCTGGGAGCCTCGACCAGGTAGGTCATCGGCGTGTCGGGGTTGAGCTTGAGGTCTTCCGGGAGGGCGAGGTGGACGTCCAGCGTCACCGACTTGCCGGGCGGGACCTTCGCGGCCGGCACCGCGATGGCCAGCTTGTTCAGGAACTTCGGCGGCCCTGTCGGCGGCTTCGGGGTGGTCAGGTCCCCCATTTTGAGCGTGCTGACCTTGCCCGAAGCGATGTCGACGACGCGGATCTTGTGGTTATTCGTGTCGGCGACATAGAGAGTCGACCCGGCGACGCTGAGGCCCCCGGGCTGGTCGAACAGGGCGTGCTTGATCTCTGATCCCCCCTTGGCCTTGGCGCCGCGCTCCTGAATCTTGCGGGGCTTCTGGTCCGGGGCGTCGTCGCCCGCATCCTCCTTGGCGTCGCCCTTCTTCCTGGCGGGGGCGGCCGAATCGGCGTCGCCGGCCTCGCCCTTGGGAGAACCCGCCAGGGTGCTGACGGTGTGCGTTTTGAGGTCGCAGACCTTGATCTTGCTGTTGTAGGTGTCGGCGATGAAGACCTTGCCGTCGTGGTAGGCCACGCCGAGGCAGTGCTGAAGCCGGGCGCGCGGTCCCGGGCCGTCGATGTCGTCGAAGGAGAAGAGGCTCTGGCCGCCCGGCAGGTCGTGCGCCCCGACGAGGGTCCGGACGGCGGGGTCGGCCCCCAGGTTGATCTCCCGGATGACCGAGCCCTCGGAGTCGGCGACGAAGAGGTGCTTGCCGTCGGTGGCCAGGCCGCTCGGCTGGGCGAAGCAGGCCGTCCGGAAGTCGCCGTCGATGACGTCCTCGCGACCCGTCCCCGCCCAGACGCCGACGGTTTCCTTGTCCAGGTTCAGCCGCCAGATCTGGTGGTAGCCGGCCATCGCGATGTACAGCGACTTGCCGTCGGCCGAGGGGGCGAGGTCCCAGGGACTCGTCAGCGGCGATTCCTTGGCAGGCCCCGCGCCCTTGTGGCCGTGCGGGTGCCACTGCTCGCCCGTCCCCGCGACCGTGCGGACCTGCTCGTCCTTCAGGTCGACGGCGCGGATCTCGTGATTCTCGGTGTCGGCGACGTAGAGCGTGCCGTCCAGCAGGCACACCCCCTGCGGGCGGTTGAAGGAGGCCTTGTCGAAGCTGCCGTCGGCCTTGCCCTCCGCGCCGCTGCCGATCGTGTGGAGAACCTTGCCGTCGAAATCGGTGACGACGATGCGGTTGTTCCCCGTGTCGGAGACGAACAGCCGCTTTTTGTCGGGGTCGGCCAGGAGCTTGCCCGGATAGTGCAGCGGGCTTTCGCGGGGGCGCTCCGACTCGGGCTTGAACGCGACCGGGGTCTCGTCGAGTTCGCCCTTCGCGCGATACTTGGCGATCAGCCCGGCGATCTTCTTGTCGAGCATCTTGCCGTTGCCCTCGCCGGTCGCGGACCCGAAGTAGTTGCCCTGGGGGTCGATGAGGACGATGCTCGGCCAGCTGTTGATCCCGAAGCGGTTCCAGATGATCTGGTCGGCGTCGTTGACGACGGGGTGCTTGATGCGGTATTCGCGGACCTTCTGGCGGATGGCGTCGGTGTCCTTCTCCGCCTCGAACTTGCCGGTGTGGACGCCGATGACGACCAGGTTGTTGGGGTATTTGGCTTCCAGGGCGGCCAGTTCGGGCAGGACGTGGTGGCAGTTGATGCAGCAGAGGGTCCAGAAGTCGAGCAGGACGACCTTCCCTTTCAGGTCTTCCAGGCGGATGTCCCCGCCGGTGTTGATCCAGGCGCGCCCGCCCTCCAGGCCGCCGGGGATGCCTCCCTCGACCCGATTCGCCATCCGTTCCACCTTCGCCCCCTGACGCCCGCGGTCTCCGCGCCCGCGCGGCGGTTCGGCGAACACCCCGGCCACCGAGGCGGCCACGAGGCCCACGGCCAGGGCCGCCGCCGCCACTCCCCCGAGGATTCGTCGACGCGACTTGAATGGTAACATGGGTGCTCGCCTTCAGGTCATTCGGGATGGGCCTCGCCGGTCCCATCGGCCAGGGAACCTCGATTGTAGCCGAACCGGGGGCGTTGAGGGCGAGGTTTCCCCGGGTCCCGACGGGCCGCGGTATCGGCTGGTGGCGGGGCGTGGGCGTGGGTAAGATGGCGATTCTCGCCGGACCACGTCCCCCCCGTTGCCGGAGTTCGAAGGGCCGCCCTCATGGATATGTCCCTCGTCGGCCTGAACTCCTCGAAGCAGGTTGACCCGTTCGGCGAGCTCAAGATTTTCGCGGGGTCGGGCAGCCTCGGCTTCGGCAAGGCGATCTGCGCCCACCTGGGCATCGAGCTGGCGCGGTCGGAGACCCACGTCTTCAGCGAGGGGAACGTCTTCGTCCGCGTGCTGGAGAACGTCCGGGGGCGCGACGTCTACGTGGTCCAGGGGACGGAGTACCCCGTCAACGACAACTTCATGGAGCTGCTCTTCTGGATCGACGCCCTGAAGCGGGCCAGCGCCATGCAGGTCACGGCGGTCATCCCGTTCTTCTCCTACGCCAAGGGGGACAAGAAGGATGAGCCCCGCGTCTCGATCCGCGCCCGCGTGTGTGCCGACGCCATCGAGGCGGCCGGGGCCGACCGCGTGCTGACGATGGACCTGCACAGCCCGCAGATCCAGGGGTTCTTCAAGATCCCGGTTGACCACCTGTACGCCATGCCCGTGCTGACGGAATACTTCAAGCAGAAGCCGATCCCCGACCTGGTCGTCGCCTCGCCCGACGTGGGCTTCGGCAAACAGGCTTATCGGTACGCCAACCTGCTGCATTGCGACGTCGTCATCGGCAACAAGATGCGGACCGACCACGACGAGCGGGCCGAGGTTCTCAGCGTCATCGGCGACGTCGAGGGCAAGAACGTCCTGCTGGTGGACGACTTCACCATCTCCGGCGGCACCCTGATCGAGATGGCGAACGCCTGCAAGGCGCGCGGGGCCCGCGACATCTACGCATGCGTGTCGCACGGCGTTTTCTCCAAGGGCTCGGCCGCCAAGCTGTGCAAGAGCCCGATCAAGGAGCTAGTGCTGACCGACACCATCGGGTATCGCTCCGAGCCGCTGGCCCCCTGCTGCCGGATCGTCAGCGTCGCGCCCCTGTTCGCCGACGCGATCCTCTCGATCCACCGCCGCGAGAGCGTGAGCCGCCTCTTCCCGACCTGAGTTGAGTTCGACCCGGGGCACCGGCACGCTCGGCCCCTTCTCAAATCAGAGCAAGACCCCGTCCTCCGACCGGAGCTGACGCTCGCGTTGACTTCGGTACGGGGGATGCCTAGCATAATTTCGAGCCTTCCTGAATCGCTCCCCGCGGCGACCGCCCGCGGGCCCGGGGCCTTGTGCCACCCTCGCCCCGGGACCGCACCCCCCGCTCAATCACCGGAGAACGGCCGCGATGCCGACGGATCGACCCCGAACCCTGGGCGAGTTGAGACAGAGCGGTTACCGGATGGAGTCGGTCAAGGACGAGATGAGGCGCAACCTGATCGCCAAGGTCCGCGCCGGCACGCCGATCTTCCCCGACGTTCTCGGCTACGAAGAGACCGTCGTCCCCCAGGTCCAGAACGCCATCCTCTCCAAGCACGACGTGCTGTTCCTGGGCCTTCGCGGCCAGGCCAAGACGCGCATGCTCCGCCAGCTCGTCCACCTGCTCGACGACGCCCTGCCGATCGTCGAGGGCTCCGAGGTCAACGACCACCCGTATGCCCCCATCTCGCGCGAGGCCCGCGACCGCGTCTCGCAGTTGGGCGACGCCACGCCGATCGAGTGGGTGGGCCGCGACGCCCGCTACCGCGAGAAGCTCGCCACCCCGGACGTCACCATCGCCGACCTCATCGGCGAGGTCGACATGATCAAGCACGCCGAGGGCCGCCACCTCTCCAGCGAGCTGACCATGCACTTCGGCCTGATCCCGCGCGCCAATCGCGGCATCTTCGCCCTGAACGAGCTGCCCGACCTCTCGCCCAAGATTCAGGTTGGCCTCTTCAACGTCCTGGAAGAGCGCGACGTTCAGATTCGCGGCTACCCCGTCCGGCTGGACCTCGACCTCTGCATGGTCTTCTCGGCCAACCCCGAGGATTACACCAATCGCGGGCGGATCGTCACCCCCTTGAAGGACCGCATCGGCTCGGTCGTCCGCACCCACTACCCCCTGACCCGCGACCTGGGCATCGCCATCTCCGACCAGAACGCCTGGCTCGACCGCGACGGCGGCACCCTGGCCGTCCCGCACTACATCAAGGAGATTGTCGAGGAGGTCTCGCGCCAGGCGAGGGCCTCATCCCACGTCAACCAGCAGTCGGGCGTCTCGGTGCGGATGTCGATCGCCAACCTCGAAACGGTGGTTTCCAACGCCGAGCGCCGGGCCCTGATCCACGGCGAGAAGTGGATCGTGCCCCGCGTCTCGGACCTCGCGCACCTGCACGCCAGCTCGCGCGGAAAGCTGGAATTGACGATGACCGAGGACGACGGCCAGGAAGACAAGCTCGTGGAGCGCATCCTCGCCGACGCGGTGAAGTCGGTCTTCGTCCAGCACTTCGAGCCCAAGGATTTCCGCGCGACGGTGGAGTATTTCGAGGGCGGCAAGGGGATCGAGATCGGCGACGCCCTGCCGAGCCGCGAGGTCGTGGCCCGCATCGAGAAGGTCCCCAACCTCCGCAAGAAGGCCGAGGACGCCGCGCGGACCCTCATGCCAGACCTGACCGACGCCGACGCCCGCGAGGCCGCCATCGCCGGCGCCGCGGAGTTCATCCTGGAAGGGCTGCACGTCCACAACAAGCTGAACAAGACCGCCAAGGCCGGCGGCGGCGTGTCGTACAAGCGTTGAGCGTTCGATCGTCAATCGCGAGGGCGTCCCATGTCGGGAACCGAGGTTTATCCGCCCGTGACGGCCGAATTGCTCGACGAGGTCGTGCGCCGGGTCCTTTCCGCCGGGTCGCCCCGCAAGATCATCCTCTTCGGTTCACATGCCCGGGGGGATGCGCATCCCTACAGCGATCTGGACCTGCTGATCGTTGAAGATTCGGACGAGCCCCGCGGCACGAGGGGGTCGAAATACTGGTCGGCACTCTCGGGGATCTATCCGGAGAAGGATATCCTCGTCTGGACCCCCGAGGAGATCGAGGAATGGTCGGAGGTCCGCAACGCCTTCGCGACCGTGGCGGTCCGCGAAGGTCGCACGCTCTTTTCCTCCTCAACTCCCCGGTCGACTTGCAAGAAGGGCAAACGTCCCATACGCACGAAATTCGACCTCGCCCGGGGGTGGATGACCAAAGGCGACAGCGACTTGACCGGCGCGCGGATGTTGATCAAAGGTCCCGGCCCCTATGACACCGCCTGTTTCCATGCCCAGCAGGCCGTCGAAAAACACCTGAAGGCGGTGATCGCCCTGGCCGAGGTTACCATCGCTCGGACTCATGACCTGAGTGATTTGCAGGCGGTCCGCGCCAGCCTTGCGCCGACGTTAGACCTCGGTGGGATCGACCTCAAGAGCTTGAACTCCTTCGCGGTCAAGGCGCGATACGACCAGAATTATTGGCCGGAGCGCGAGGAGGCGGAGGGTGCCCTGGCGATGGCCGAACGCCTCCGTGCGGCCGTCCTCGCCGTCCTACCGGCCGAAGCCCATCCGGCCCCAACATCCCAGGGAATCATTTCCATGGACAGAAACAATCCCACTTGAAATCTCTCCCGACAAAATCCTCCGAGATCCTTCAGAGAGGGGCTAGCTTGCCACATCGCTCGATCCTGGTGCTTCATGTGACGCTCGCCGTGGTGACGTTCCCGGCCCCATTACTACTCTCGGGGTGCGCCAACGGGCACGATCGCCCCGAGGGTCATTCCGACGTCACCTTCCGCATCTCGCCCCGCGGGGATGAGTTGGTGTTCAACGCAAGAGGCGAGGGCGGGCGCGACCTGTACCGGCTCGACCTCACGAGCCTGAAGGTGACGCGGATCGCCGCGACGCCGTCCTACGAGGTCGACCCTGAATACGCTCCCGACGGGATGTCGGTCGTCTATGCCGCGGGCAAGCCCGGAGACCGGGCGGATCACCTATTCTTGCGGTCGCTCGACGGCAAGTCGCTGAAACAACTCACGAATCTGGACGCAAATGATGCGTCGCCAGCGTTCTCCCCGGACGGCTCGCTCATCGTCTTCACGCGCGATAAGACCTACAACTGGGGAGGACAGGCATCCAACTGGGACGCCGGTGGAGTGCTTTGCCTGATGAGGCTCGACGGGACGGGCCTGCGACAGATTACTGAGGACGGGTCGATGGCGATCGACCCCCATTTCTCCCCCGACGGAAAGACCATCCTCTTCTGGGGCGAGGACGGATTGTTTACCGTCGCCGTCGCCGTCGACGGCTCCGGGCCCCCGCGCCCGCTCGGCGGCCTGAGCGGGAGGGAGGCGACGTACTCCCCCGACGGCCGTACCATCGCGTTCTTGCAAGGCCAATACTCTCCGGACCAACGTATCTTCACGGCGCGGGCCGACGGTTCCGGTCCCCGGAGGCTCGCCCACCAGGACGGGGAACAGCTCGCGTCCCCGGGCGGGGGACGTTTCCGACCCACCTTCACGCCCGACGGAAAGCAAATCCTTTTCTTCCTCGAATCCTGGCCGGACGGCCCCACTGGATTTCCGAAGGAGAGCCTGTGGGCCGTCGATAGCGAAGGCGGCAACGCGAGGGAGATTGCCGGATACAGCCTGTTCGACAACCCGCTTAATTGGAGACCGGGGCCAGGCGACCTCGACCAAGGGGCCGGGGCGCTGAGCAGGTGAGACAGCGCGGCGGGTGAAGTAGAGACAAGCCGTGTCAGTCGCATCCTTCTCAAAGACGAGATCCACCCCGAGACAGAATCACCCATGGCGCTCTTCGAATACACCGAGTGGGACGGCTCGCAGGCGGCCAAGGACGAGGCCGCGGGCGAGACCTTCGATAAGCTCGCCGAGTACCTGCTCCAGTACGGCGACCAGGTGCTGCGGAACCTCGACGACTTCGACGACGACGATCGGCCCGAGATCATCGAGCTGATGCGGAAGCAGGGGCTCATCGAGGAGGACGGCGAGGGCAAGTTCCGCGTCGCCCCCAAGGGCCTCCGACGCATCCAGGAAAGCGCGCTGACGAGCCTCTTCCAGACGTTTCAGCGCGACGGGGTTGGCAAGCACGAAACGCCCCAGAAGGGCGGCGGCACCGTCCGGCACGAGGACTCGAAACCCTACGTCTACGGCGACGCGCTGGCGAACCTCAACCTGCACGAGACCCTCAAGAACGCGATGGCCCGCCAGGGTGGCGGCACGCCGATCCGGCTCAAGCAGGACGATTACGTCGTCTACGAGACCGAGTATCAGTCGAGCTGCGCCACCGTCGTCCTGATCGACATGAGCGGCTCGATGGCCCGGTACGGCAAGTACGCCACGACCAAGAAGGTCGCGATGGCCTTGCAGGCGATGGTCCGCTCGCAGTACCCCCAGGACACCTTGCAGCTCGTCGGGTTCTACACCCTGGCCAGCGTCATGACCGAGCGGCAGTTGCTCAACTCCGCGCCCAAGCCGGTGGGCCTGAATGACAGCCGCGTCCACCTGCGGCTGAGCCTGGATAACCCCCTGCCCCGCAACGTGCAGCACTTCACCAACATCCACGCCGGCCTGAAGCTGGCCCGCACGATCCTGGCGAAATCCGGGGCGGCGAACAAGCAGATCATCGTCATCACCGACGGCGAGCCGACCGCCCACGTCGAGGGGCGTGAGGTCGTCCTGATCTATCCCCCCGCCGAGAAGACCGCCATGCACACCCTGGCCGAGGTCCGCCGGTGCGCGTCGGCCGGAATCCGGGTGTCGAGCTTCGCGCTCATCGAAGACTACTTCTATCTGGGCCTGGTCAACTTCGTCGAGGAGATGGCGCGCGTCTCCCAGGGCGTCGCCGCCTACTGCTCGGCGGAGGACCTGGGCAAATACGTCTTCGACAGCTTCATCGGCGGGCGTCGCCGGCGCCGGACGGCCCGTTGAGCGAGAACGACGGCGGCGTCCCTTCGTCACGGGCCTCTTTCCGGCGGCGGAGGACCAGGGTGGGCTGCCCGTCCCGGAAGATCGTCCACGAGCGGAGACACCCCGGCGGGTAGGACGCCCGGACGATCTCGTCGAGGGCCTGCCCGGAGTATCCGAGGGAATACCCGCTCGCGTCCAGGTGCTTGCGGAGCTGCCCGGGGCTCTGCCCGACGACGCCCCCGATCTCCTCGAACCGGACCAACCGGAGATCCTCGCGGCCCGAGGCGAGGAATTGCAAGGGGCGGCAGGTCCACCAGTCCTGGGCCACCACCACGCGCCGGGCCGGCTGGGCGTGGCTCAGGTCGTCCTCGATGACCGAGAGGGCGATCGCGAACGGGTTCGGCTCCTCGACCCGCAAGGTCGCGAACGACTCTCCCGAAGTGGCGGACTCCCTCAGGAAATGGGGATACACGCTCAGCAGGAGTGCCCACCCCGCCGCTAGCAGGGTCGCGAACTGAAGGCCACGCGCCGCACGCCGCCAGGGTCCTCCAGGCGGCACGATCAGGCTGCGCAGCAGGCAGGAAAGGGCCAGGATGGTGGGCACGACCAGGAACAATCCGTAACGCGCCGACGTGGGGGCGATGATCCCCGGCCCGCTCGTCAGCCGGAAGGCGGCCACCCCGCTGAGGAGGCCGCCGACCAGGGCCAGGCGACCCCATTGCCGACGGCGGATCAACCGGACCGTGCCCAGGACGAGGGCCACCAGCACGACTCCCCAGAAGATTTTGGCCGAAAGGTCCACCGACGGAACGGGGCTCGGGAAGTAGCCCAGGCACAGGTGCAATTTCGCGAAGTCGACGAAGAACTGGAGCCTGCCACCGGCGGCGGACCCCGGCGGAGGCTGGGGCGCATGCCGCCGCAACGTGGGGAGCCCGACCGCCAGCCTCGTGCGGGGTCGTCGGGATGCCGCCGCAGCGTCCGCACCAGGAAGATCGGCGCCAGCATCGGCAGCAGAAAGAGGTTCGTCGGATGGGCCAGCCAGCAGCACAGGAACGACAGCAGGACCCCGGCCCGATGGCCCTTGAATGCGTAGTAGAAGGCGAGGACGTTGAACAGTGGCGTCTGGCTAACGTCGCAGCCCATGCGCGAGAAGAAGACCGCCACCGGCATCGCTGCGAGCAGCCCCGCGGCGATCAGCGCGGTGGTCCGGTCCAGCACCCGCGCCATCAGGCCATACATGAGGACGACCGCGAGAATTCCCGCCAGCATCGACGGCACCCGCAACATCCAGAAGGCCGGCGGGAACGCCCAGAGCAGTGGAATCTGGAGCCCCGCATGGAACGGGTTCAGCGGGTTGCCGTTGCCCGTGCGCACGGCGAACGGCTTGCCCTGCAACAGGTGCTCCACCTGAACCCCGTACCACGCCTCGTCGCCGTCGGGCAGTGGGGCCGTCTCGATGCTGCTCACCCGCGCCCACAACGCGACCCCGAACAAGCCCGCCAGCCCGAGCGTCAGCGCCAGTTTCGGGAAGCTCCCGAACCCCGTGCCCACAACCGCCGCCGAGTCTCCCGGAAGGGCCACGGCGCGGCCGGGCTGATCGCAACCACCCATGACGCTTTCCTTCTCCTTCTCTGGACTGCGTCGCGGAACCTCACGTCACGTCACGCGCGCGGCCGTGAGCGGTCCCCACGGCCGGAACGCCGGGTTGGGAACCTCGGGGTTGGCAATCGCGAGGTTTCGGCGCGGGGAGTATAGCGAGTCGGGGGGTGGCGGCCAGTCGAACTGCGGGGATCAGCCGGCCCCCTGCTTCTCCATGCTGTAGGGGACGACCTTCACCCCTTTCTCCCGCGTCGGCGCCAACCGACCCCTCAGGGACGCCAGGCGTTCGGCCCGTGTTGGCCCCGTCAGCGGGGTCCGGCCCAGCGTTTCGAGCAGGGCCAGGGAGGAGACTCCCCCTACTTCGTCGGCGCTCACGAGGGCCACAACGTCGAGCTTGCCCAGCACAAGCCCATTGAGGAGGGCGGCCGTCGCGGCCTCCTCCCGATCCGCTCCTTCAAGGCCCCCGGCGCCCGCCAGGACGATCAGCCCGACCTCGATCCCCGCCTCCTTGAGGGCAGTGACCGTCGCCCGCAACGAGGCGTCCTCCCACGTCTTTCCAAAGAATGCTCGGACCTCCGGCAACCCCGATTCGACCCCGAGGTAAACCCGCCGCAAGTGGAGACGTTTCAGCCGCCGCCAGCCTTCCGCGTCTGGCACGGGGGCCGAGAATTGATCCAGGAACGCAAAGACCCCGGAAAGGCGATCCGAGCCGCTCGCAAGGGCGATCGGAACGACCCGGGCCACCGCTTCCAGCCAGGCGGCCACGTCCGAAATCGGCTGACGCAAGGCGTCGGGGCCGCCCAGGAAGATGCCCCGGCACTGCTCGACGCGGCGGCCGAACAGCGCGGCGACCTCGCGCACATGCTCCGCAAACTCCGATGCCGTCCTGACGTGGAACTCCGCGGGGGCCGCGCCCCCGAAGGCCGTCCCGTCCGCGTGGCCGAGGGTCGCCTGGAGGATCATCGCGTTCTGGCCGTCGGGGGGCAGGAAGGGCGGGACGCCATAGGTCCCCAGATACTTTTCCCGCTGCGCGAACCAGGCCGCCGCGTCCCAGCGCGCGATCCGTTCGAGAAACTCCAACAGTTCGGCCGGGGCGATCGGTGCGATGCCCTCGGGAGGAGACACCAGGCCGAGCGTGCCCGTGCCCATGCCCGCGAACACGTCCATCGCCATCCGCCAGATCGCGTCGTCAAGGTCGCGCGCTTCGGCGAACGGCAAGGACCGGCGCTTCAGGACGAGGCTCTTGCCCTCACGCACCCGGTCGATCGCGGCGACGCCGCCGTCGAGGCCCTTGACGTAGTGAATGCCGGCGACAAACGCCCGCTGCCAGCGGCCTTCCAGGTCGAAGTGATAGATCGGCGCATCGCCGAAGTAGACCGAGAAGGCCCCGGGCTTGAACCCGGCGAACGCCAGATCGCCCCCCGGAGGCTTCAGGCCGAGGCGCCGGTGGTACTGGGTCCCGGTTTGCAGCAGGCAGGCGGCTTCCGGCAAGTCGGCCATCGCGGCAAATCCTCGAAATCGGCCTCAACGTTTTCCCAGGTCTGGATTATACTCCCGCGCGGACGACCGAGGAGGCCCGACACGGAAGGAGCCGGACCGTGGTCCCCCCCGACCCCTCGACAGGCAAGACCCGGCGACTGGCACGCGAGGCCGCGCTGATCGGGCTGCTGGCCCTGGTCATCAACCTCGCGGGCAACGGCCGCACCGGCTTGTGGGATCGCGATGAGCCGCGCTTTGCCGGCTGCACGCGTGAGATGCGCGAGCGCGGCGACTGGCTCCGCCCGACCTTCAACGGCGAGCCCCGCTATCACAAGCCGATCCTTATCTACTGGTTGATGCGCGCCGGCCTCGCCCTCGGCGGTGACAACCCTTTTGGCGCCCGGCTCGTTTCCGCGTTCGCAGGCGCCGCGACGTGCCTTCTGGTCTGGGGCCTCGGGCGCGGAATGCTCGGCCCGGGCGCCGGCAGGATGGCGGCCCTGATGCTGGCGACCGTGCCGATCATGGTCGTCAACGCCAAGCTGGCGACCACCGACGCGACCCTGGCCCTGCTGGTGATCGGGGCCCAGGCCGCGCTCTGGGGGTTGAATCAGCGCGAGTCGCCGGGCATGGCGGCGGCCTTCTGGGCCTGCATGGGCCTGGCCACCTTGACCAAGGGGCCGGTCGGCCCGGCGATCGTCGCCGCCTCGGGCGTGGCCTCGTGGTGGTGGGGAGGGCCCTCGGCCTGCTGGCGACGGCTCCACTGGAAGCGGGGCCTCGCCGGGTTCACCCTCCTGGTCGCCCCCTGGTTCATGGCGATCGGGGTCGCCTCGAAGTGGGAATTCTTCCGCTTCGCCCTGGGGACGCAGGGCCTCGGCAGGTTGTCCACGAGCATCGAGCAGCACCAGGGGTTCCCCGGCTACTACCTCGTGTCCACGATCGCGACCTTCTACCCCTGGTCGGCCCTGCTGCCCGCGGCGCTCCTGGCCGCCTGGACGCGGCGGAAGGTGAGCCCCGAGCTGGGCTTCCTGCTGGGATGGGTCGTCGGCCCCTGGTTCCTGCTGGAGATCGTTCCGACCAAGCTGTTCCACTACTACCTGCCCGCCTACCCCGCCTGCGCCCTGCTGGTGGCCTGGCTGGTCGAGGCCGTCGCTGGCGACGTGGTGAGCTTCCGCAGGTGGCCGCTCGGTCGACTCGGCCTCGGACTCCTGGCGTTTCTCGGCCTCGGAATGACGGCGACCTTGATCGCGGGCGTGTGGGCCATGCCGGCCGACTGGCACGTGCTGCGCTGGCCCTTGCTGGCGATCGCCGCGACGATCGGGGCGGGGACGTTCTTCGCGCTTGAGCGGTTCCACCAGGGCGCCACCCGCCCGGCGGCCTGGGGGTTGATCGCGACCTGGGGATTGGTCCTGTTCACCGCCGGGGCCTGGCTGTTCCCGGCCGCGGAGCCGTTCCGCATCTCGCGAGAGGTGGGCGAGAGCCTCGCCCGGATCGTCGCGAGCGACGGGGCGCGGCCGTTGACGCGCGACTTCCGGCCGCCCGGGGTCATCTATGCGGCGGGGCGCCCCGTGCCGCCGATGCCCAGCCGAACCGGCCTGATCCGCCTGCTTCAAACCGAGCCGGTCGTCGTCGCCCTGCTGCCCACGGAGTACGAAGCCTTCCGGGGCGATCCGCGCATGCAGTTGGAGGTCCGCAAGGTGATCCGGGGCCTCAACGTCGAGAAGCTGAAGCAACAGACGCTCATGATGACCCTGATCCGCCGGGGGACGCCCTCAATGGCGGCCCGCGGCGAGGGTCTCCAGGTAAAGTGACCGCAACTGCTCCGTCATCGTTTCGTGGCGGAACTGGTGGGCGAACCGCCTGCGCCCTTCCTGCCCCATCGCCACGCGCAACGCCGGGTCGCCCGCCAGGCGCAGCACCGCGGCGGCCAGGCCGTCGAGGTCGCGCGGCGAGAGCAGGATGCCCGTCTCGGGAAGGACGACCTCGCGTGCCCCGTCCACGTCGTAGCTGATGACGGGCCTCCCGACCAGCAGCGCTTGCGGCAGGACGCGGGCTAGCCCTTCGCGGAGGCTCGGGTGAACGACCGCGTCGGCCGCGCCCAGGAGCCCGGGGATGTGGTGCGGCGGGACCAGCCCGGTGAAGTGGATCGCCCCGCCCACGCCCAGGCGGGCCGCGTCGGCCTTCAGGCGATCGCGCAACACGCCATCGCCGATGAAGACGAACCGCACCTTCGGGTTCGCCGCCAGGAGGCGCGGGGCGACCGCGAGAAGGTCATCATGCCCCTTGCGCTCGAAGAGACGAGCGACCGTCGCGAAGGCGACCTCGTCGTCGGCCAGCCCGAGGGCGCGACGGACCTCGTCGCGGGGGGGCCTGGGATCGAGGAACGCCTCGACGTCCATCCCGCTGTAGATGGTCCGGTATTGCTCCGGCCGGCCGACCCCGGCGGCGAGCGCCTGCTCGACCATCGCGTCGCAGACGCCGACGATCGCGTGGCAGCGCCGCGCCGCCCACCGCTCCAGCGCGATGTAGAGCCGGTTCTTCCGCGGGGATTCCGAGGGGCCGAAGGGCAGGCCGTGGATCGTGTGGACGACGGCCGGCACCCGCTCGTCCCAGGCCGCCGCGCGCCCGAGAATGCCCGCCTTCGAGCTGTGCGTGTGGACGACCTCCGGCCGCAGGCGGCGGAAGGCCGCTCGCAACCGCCGGTACGCCCGCACATCCGTCGCCGGCCGGATCGCGCGGATCAGCTCGGGCATGACCTCGACGTTGAGGCCCCTCCGCTCGGCCTTGCCGAAGAGGTCCCCTTCCGGCCCTTCCGCGGGCCCGGTGATCAGCGTCACGTCGTCGCCGAAGCGATGGTGCAGCCCGTCAACGGTCAGCAGCGTGTTTTCCTGGGCGCCCCCGAGGATCAGGCGGGTGAGGACATGGACGATGCGCATGGCGACCGGGTCGGGCCTAGTGCTGGATCAACTGGAAGGAGCCGAGAAAGCGGTCGACGTCCGGGGAGTCCGACTGGGCCTTCGGAACCACCACCGTGATCTGGTAAAAGTCGCCTCTCACCATGAAGAGTCTTGTGGACGCGATAAAAGGGATCCGGTCCTCGGGATTGAAGACGTCGAAAGTGAGCCTTCGACCCGGGAAGCCGTCGAGGGTGATCCGCCGCTCCTCACGGAGGGTCCACCCCTTCCCGGTGAGCAGGTAATCCCGCGCGGAATCGAGCGAGCGCGTGGCCCACTCGCCGGTCCTAGGCTTGCCGAAGTCGGTGAAATCCACGCGGTAAGACGCATCCCCGTGGTTCGAGATCAGGGCAATTCGTTCGGACGTCTTCGCGACGGGGTCCGCCGGATAGCGCCTCGAAACCGGCTTGCTGGGCATGAGGACGGTGAACTTCTCGCTGCGGGAGCTGTGTCGAGTCCACGTCACTTCCGGCTTCGGCTGACAACCGGCCAGGGTCAGGAGGCCGGCGATCGCGGCGAGCCGAGCGCCGTGCTCGATCAGGGCGCGACCTCCGACCTGGGCGTTCCGGTGTGCGATCGCCATCACTTCGCGCCGGTCAGCTTGAACGACTTGAGGAACTTGTCGGTGGCCTTGTCCTCGATCTTCGCCTTGGTGCCCACGACCATGACCTGATAGTGCCGGTTCCTCACCAGGAAGTGCCGCGCCTTGCCCATCCCGTCGGGGATGTCGCCTTCGGGCAAGGCGAAGGTGAAGGCCCTGCCAGGGTGGCCGTCCAGCTCGATTTCCTCCTCGACGATCAGCTTCCCCTTCACAGTGGTGATCGCCCCGTTCTGGCCGTTTGTGAGCAAAGCCTTGGGGTCGGCCTTGGCCACGAAATCGGCCGCGTAGTCGTTGTAGGTCACGAAGTAGGCGAGATCCGATCCCTCCAGGACGTAGAGGTGAATCTCCAGGGGGCCGATGGGCGTCTGGACGGTTTGATTCTGCAATTTGGGCGTCCCCGGCATCGCGGCGGAGAAGCCCCCCTCCTTCGACACGAAGACCTTGGTGGGCGCCTTCCTCGGTCCGCCGGACTGCGAAGTCAGGGCCAGGGCGAGCAGGATAGCCGTCGTCATGAGTCGCGATCTCCCGGTTGATCGTAGTGGACGCGCACGAGGAAAAGTCCCTGTGGCGGGGCGGTCGGCCCGGCGTCGGCGCGATTCTCGGCGGCGAGGGCCGCGGCCACGCGCGCGGCCGACCAGCGGCCGGTGCCGACGAGCAACAGTGTACCCGTGATGGAACGCACCATGTTATACAAAAAGCCGTCGGCCTCGACCTCGACGCCGACGGTGTCGCCGTCGCGCGTCACGTCCAGGCGGAAGATCGTGCGGACGCTGCTCGCCCGGTTGGGCCAGTGGGTCTCGAAGCTGTGGAAGTCGTGCCGGCCCACCAGCGCCAGGGCGGCCAGGGCCATCGCGTCAACGTCGAGCCGGTGATACAGGTGATGGCTGTATCGCAGGCGGAACGGGTCGGCCACCGGTCCGTTGTCGATCACGTAGCGATACACCTTCGACCGGGCGTCGATCGTCGCGTGGAACGCCTGCGGGACCTCCACCGCGTCGAGCACCCGCACGTCCCGCGCGAGCATCGCGTTCAACGCCTTGCGGAAGACCTCGGGCGGGTGGTCCGACGCGGTGTGGAAGTGGACGACCTGGCCCAGGGCGTGGACCCCGGCATCGGTGCGACCGCTCGCCTCGGTCCTCGATTCCACGCCCGTCAGCCGCCCGATCGCCGATTCCAGGTCTTGCTGGACCGTGCGGCGATCAGGCTGGCGCTGCCAGCCGGAGAAGTCGGTGCCGTCGTAGGCTAGCAGGAGCTTGAGGTTGCGCATGTCGGGGCGAGGATCGGGGCATTCCGAGATGGGCAGGGCCGGCCGCGTCGTCGAGGGGCGGCCCTCGTTGCCGCTCAGCGCTGGCCCGCGACCCCCTCCACCTACTCGGCCGCATCGTCTCGGAGTTCCTTCATCGTGGCCAGGGAGATGAGGTCATTGCCGATCAGGTTGTCGCCGAGGATCTTGAACTGTCGATCCGCCTCCATGAAGGAGCCGCACTCCTGGCTCAAAGCCGCAAACATGGAACGGTGTTGATGGTCGACCTCGTAATGGCCGAGATATTCCTCGTAGACCGGGCGGACGTCGTCCCAAACTTCCCTGTTACCCATGTAGTCGTCGAATCCTCGATCGCCCAGTTGAAGCGCCACCCGGTAATGGACCTCGGCCGAGAGCAGCGTGGTCCCGGAACGCCAGTCCTTCGTGTTTCGACACGCCTTTGCAAAGGCGAGGACCTCTTTCTGGGAGCCATACCATTTCGGGTCCAAATAATCCATTTTCAAGTAGCACGCATCATAGCCATTGCCATCGACCTCGATCGCCCGGCGGAACCACGTCTCCATCACGTCCCGGTCGCCGCCGACCCCGATGAGGACTCCCAGCATCAGATTGGGGGTGTACTTGCCGCTGGGGTCGAGCGTCCAGGCCCGTTCCAGGGCCTTGCGGGCGACGGCGAGCCGCTTCTCCATCAACCGGGCAGCCTCGGGGGTGACGGTATCTCCCAGGCCGATCCCGCGGGCTTTCCAGGCATGGTCCGTGTAGAAGGAGGCCCTGAGCTGGAGGCGGATGACTTCCAGAGCGGGCGCCTTCGCCAGGACGGCATCACAGTGCGCGAGCGCTTTCAAGGGATCCGCGATCAAGAGCCGCTGCCCCTCGAAGACTTCCGCGACGATGCTGTACCACCGATCCTTGCCCTCGAACTCGCGCGCGCCCTTGACTGCCTCCTTGACCACGAGGGCGAGGGTGGCGTCGAGCAGGCGGGCCGCCTCCTTGCGCTCCGCGGCCGTCGCCCCCGGCTTACTCGCGAGGACTTGCCCGGTCCTGATCATTGCCGACGCGCGCCGCAGGGGCGGGTAGGCACTTCGCTCCATCGCGAGGGCGGCGGCGACCCCTCGCCGCGCGTCCTCCACCGGCCCGGGAGAGTTGGGGCCCGTGGCGCATCGGGCATGGAGGTGGAGGATCAGCGGGTCGTCGCAGCCGGCGTCCACGGCCCGCTTGGCCGGGTGGAAAACGTGCTCCGGCCGGCCGCAAGGGTCGACCGCCCTTCCGAACCAGCGGGCGGCGGCCTCCAGAGCCTCGCGCGCCGGCTCGTCCCACCGAGGGTCCTTCTTGCCGACCTTCTCATAGGCGCCACCCAAGGTCTGCCGGCTCCAGTCGAGCAGCTCGCGGGCATAGCGCTCCTGGCGCGCGGGATCGATCGGGATGGGACGGTCCTCGCCCCCCCGGGTCGCGATCGGTGCGGTCAACAGGAGGCAAGCCAGGACCGCCGAGGATGGGAGTCGCATGCGAAAACTCCACGGACCATGTTCGACGTGATCTTGACGCGAGAACGCCGCGTTGCGGGCCCAAGCTCACCGGGTCGCATTCGCCTTGTCAAGCTTCAGGATCTCTTCGGCGATCTGCACGGCGTTGGTGGCGGCCCCCTTGCGAAGGTTGTCACTCACGCACCAGAACAGGAGCGCATTGGGACGGGCGAGGTCCTGCCGGATGCGGCCGACGAAGACCTCGTCGCGGCCGTCGGCGGCTCGGGGGTGGGGATACGCGCGCGAGGCCGGATCGTCCACGACCACGAGGCCGGGGGCGCGCGACCAGAGGTCGCGGGCGGCTTCGGGCGTGATCGGCCCTTCGGTCTCGACCAGGATCGACTCGCAGTGGCAGTTGACCACCGGGACGCGGACGCAGGTCGGGCAAACGTCGATGGAGTCGTCGCCCATGATCTTGCGGGTCTCGTGGACCAGCTTCATCTCCTCCTTGGTATAGCCCGAGGGGAGGAAGTCGTCGATCTGCGGGACGAGGTTGAAGGCGATCGGGTGCGCGAACTTTGCCGGGGCCGGCGCCTCGCGCCCGCTGGCCAGGGCGTCGCTCTGGGAACGCAACTCCTGGATGCCTTTCTGCCCAGCGCCCGAGACCGCCTGATAGGTGCTCACGACGACCCGGCGGACGCGGAAGGCGTCGTGCAGGGGCTTCAGGGCCACGACCATCTGAATCGTCGAGCAGTTGGGGTTGGCGATGATCCCGCGATGCTTCGCCACGTCGTGCGGGTTGACCTCCGGGACGACCAGGGGCACCTCGGGGTCCATCCGGAAGGCGCTCGAATTGTCGACCACGACGGCACCGGCACGCGCGGCGATCGGGCTGTACTGCTGGGAAACGGCCGCCGGGGTGCTCGACAGGACGATGTCGACGCCGTCGAAGGCGTGGTCCGACAGCGGCTCGATCGGGTGCGACTCTCCCGCGAAGGTGATCGACCGGCCCGCGCTGCGCTGGGAGGCCAGGAACTTGATGGAGCCGACCGGGAACTTCCGCTCCTGGAGCAGGCGGACGATCACGTCTCCCACGGCCCCGCTGGCCCCGACGACGGCGACCTTCTTCACGGCGCGAACCCCTTCGAGGAGTGGCCATCGTCCCGGTTCCGGCTCCCGCGACCGGGGCTCCCTGGAGTCTACCACAGGACCCGCGGCTCCGACATTCCCAGCAGGATGGCCCCGCCGGATCGACGTGCCCTCGCATTGGCCTGTCGCCCGCGCGGGCCGCGACGCTAAGATTGCACCGGAGTTCCGAGCCCGGCTCCGTGGCGCCCGCACCGATCCCCGGGAGACGAATCATGAAGCCTGGCCCGACGACGGAGGTTGAGGTTGCGGCTTCGCCCCTTCCGCTTCCCGTGCCCTTGCCCGACCATACCCAGCTCCCGGATACGGACGGCATCCCCGTGGAAAGTTGGCAGGAGCATCCCCAGGGCATCCTCCTGACGACGTCGGTGCGCCCGCATCTGCTGACACTGCACCCCGATGGCCAGTTCGGCATCGGGCAGGACTCGGGCATTTATTGGCGGAACACCGATCCCCCCCTACGCGGCTGCCGGGCGCCCGACTGGTATTACGTCCGCGGCGTCGATCCGATGTGGTTGAAGGGCAAGCGGCGGCGGTCCTACGTCCTCTGGCACGAGAAGATCGCCCCGACCCTGGTCCTGGAATTCGCCTCCGGCGACGGCTCCGAGGAGCGGGACCGGACGCCCGAAGAGGGCAAATTCTGGGTCTACGAGCAGGCCATCCGGGCCTCGTATTACGGAATTTATGAGGTCGACCGGCCGTCGGTCGAGGTCTTCCGACTCGTCGACGGCCGCTACGAACTCGCCCCGGCCAACGCGCGTGGGCATGTCGAGATCCCCGAGATGGGCATCGAACTCGGCATCTGGCGGGGAACGTATCAGGGCGTCGCCCTCCCCTGGCTCCGCTTCTGGGACGACCGGGGGCGCCTCCTCCCGGCGAGCGATGAGCGGGCCGATGCCGAGGAGAAAATCGCCAGGGTCGCCGTCCAGACGGCAAAGGACGAGCGGAAGAAGGCTCAGGACGAGCGGAGGAAGGCCCAGGGAGAACGCCAGCGGGCCGAGGAGCAGCGTCAGCAGGCCGAGGAGCAACGTCAGCGCGCCGAGGAGCAACGCCTGCGGGCTGATCGGCTCGCGGCGAAGTTGCGTGAATTGGGGATCGACCCCGACGAGGGCGGACGGGCCTGATCGACGGGGGAGGGATGGGGCCGGTAGACGGTTCGGGTAGACGATCGGCGGTCGGGACGACCGGGGAGTGTTCGCGTTGAAAGTGCTCGTGGTCGGCAAGGGGGGGCGAGAGCATGCCCTCTGCTGGAAGTTGAAGCAATCGCCCCGCGTTACCGGGGTCTTCTGCGCCCCCGGCAACGCCGGGACCGGCCTGGACGCCGTGAACGTCGCCATCGAGCCGGGAGACTTCCGCGCCCTGATGCAGTTCGCGAAGCGGGAAGGCATTGGCCTGACGGTCATCGGCCCCGAGGAGCCGCTGGCCGGCGGGATCGTCGACGCCTTTCAGCGCGAGGGCCTGCGTGCCTTCGGCCCGCGCAAGGACGCCGCCGAACTGGAGGCCAGCAAGGTCTTCGCCAAGGAGCTGATGCGGCAGGCGAGCATCCCGACGGCTGACTACCGCGTCTTCCGCTCCGCCCCGGACGCCGAGCTGTACATCCTCTCGCGCGAGGTCTCGCTGGTCGTCCGCTCCAAGGGCCGCTCCACGATCCGCCACACGCAGCTTTGCCGCACCGCGGCGGAGACCCTGGAACAGATCGACCGCATCATGGACCCCCGCGAGATGCTGTCGCCGGGCGTCCAGGTCGAGCTGGAAGAGCGCGGCCAGCGCCGGGCCTTCCACACGGCCGCCGAGGCCCGCGAATACGTCCTGGGCCGCCCCCTGGGCATGGTCCTCAAGGCCGACGGACTCGCGGCCGGCAAGGGGGTCTACGTCTGCGACAACCTCCGAGAGGCCCTGGAGGCCATTGACCAGGTGATGGTCAGGCGCATCTACGGCAAGGCCGGCGATCGCCTGATCCTCGAAGAGCGCCTCGACGGCCAGGAGGCCAGCATCCTGGCCCTGACCGACGGCCGGACGATCGTCCCCCTGGAAACGAGCCAGGACCACAAGCGCGCCTTCGACCACGACGAGGGGCCGAACACCGGCGGCATGGGGGCCTACTCCCCCGCGACGGTCGTCACCCCGGAGCTGATGGAACAGGTCGAGCGCGAGATCCTCGTCCCCGCCGTCCACGCCATGAAGCGCGCGAGGCGATCCTTCCGCGGGGTCCTGTATGCCGGCCTCATGCTGACCAATCAGGGTCCCAAGGTGCTGGAATTCAACGTCCGCTTCGGCGACCCCGAGTGCCAGGCCGTCCTGATGCGGCTCAAGAGCGACCTCCTCGACGTGCTGGAAGCGGTCATCGACGAGCGGCTCGACACCGTCGAGCTGGAGTGGGACCCGCGCCCGGCGGTCACGGTCGTGATGGCCTCGGAGGGCTATCCGGGCCACTACGAGCGGGGCAGCGTCATCAATAACCTGGAACAGGCCGACAAGATGGCCGACGTGAAAGTCTTCCACGCCGGCACGGCCCTGCGGTCCGACCCCCAGCTCGGGCGTGACGGGCGGATCGTCACCGACGGCGGCCGGGTCCTGAACGTCACCGCGCTGGGCGACACCCTGGCCGCCGCCCAGACGCGCGCCTACGAGGCCGCCCGTTCGATCCGCTACACCGGCGCGTGGTATCGCCGCGACATCGCCGATCGTGCCATCAAGGCCGCGACTTCCTGACCGGGTCGATCGCGCCGGTATGCCGACGGGGCGGGCCGCCTCCGGTCTCCCGGAAGCGGCCCGCCCCTGCCCGTTCCACTTCGCACTTCGCCTCGGGCGCTGCGGCGTTGGGATCGTTACTTCTTGGCCGCGACGTGGGCGTGGGCCGTGGTGACGGTGTGCGTGACCGTTGCGGGGTGGGCGGCCGCCGCGGTCAGCCGCCTGAAGGAAAGCCCCGCGCCCTTGGCCGCCGAGGCGGTGCCGTTGTGGTGGAGGCCCAGGGCCTTGGTACGCAGACGCGGGATCGGGAGGGGCTGCTCGGGGACCGTCGGCGGCAGGACCGGGCCGTTGTTCCGCCGCACGAGCCTGGCGTAGAACGCCTTGGTCGGCTGATCGGGCGTGGCGGCGGCGTTGTCGACCCTCCCCTCGACCTTGGCGGTGATGCGTCCCCGGGGGAAGAAGAGGTCCTGGGCCGTGCCGAAGTTCGGCGTGGCGCCAACGACGAGCGGCTCGACCGACGCGGCGAAAACCGAGTTGATCACGCTGCCGGCGATCGCCACGTCGATGGCGCCGCCAGTCTCGGCCGTCGGGAAGGTCGTCGGCGCCGTCTGGTTGGCGAAGACCTGGGCGAGGTTCTGCTGGTAGCCCGCGTACAGGTTGGTGTTGACCACGTCGCCGCCGAAGCGGGCGTGGAAGATCTCGCGGTCGGTGATCACGGTGGAGTTCAGGGCCCCGCGGTTGGCCGACAGGTTCCTGATGTCGTGCGCGCGGACCTCAACGGTGTCCATGCCCTTGCCGAACGAGACGTTCCGCACGGTGGATGGAGACAGAAGGCTGACCGTGTTGGTCTCGCCGCCGACATGGAAGTTGCCGACGCGGGTGCTCGTGGCGGTCGAGAAGTTGGTCGCGTTGCCCAGCACCCGCACCGTGCCGATCGCGCCGACGATGCCGGCCGCGTTGCTGGGGGACGACACGACGAGCGTCCCGCCGCCGCCCTGGAAGCCGGTGGCGGGGAACGCGGCGTTGCCGTCGACCGCGTTGGCCTGGAACAGGTTGATCCGGCCGCTGACGTTGAACAGGACGCTGTCCTGCGTTGGCGTCGCGGTCGTCCCGGTCGTGGTGGCCGCGGCCTGGGCGTTGGAGATGGACCTGTCGATGATGATGCTCGTCCCGGTATCCACCGGGATGCCCAGGTTTACCGCATACTGGTCCGACTGGTTGTTGGTGGCGGGGCTGTTGGCGGCGTTGCTGCCGAAGAAGGCGGTTGTGTCGACCCCGCCGAACCGCAGGGAGATCACGCCGTCGGGGATGTTGATGGCCGGCTCGGTGGCCCGGGTCAGGGGGGCGTTGGGGTCGGTGAAGCCGAGCCAGAAGTTGGGCATGTCGACCGCGAGCAGGCCGTTGCCGCTGGTTCCGGAGATGTTGGGGCCGCCGATCTCCGTCAGGCGCTGAAAGAAGACCCGGCCGGCGCTGGTGGGGGTCTTGGTCACCCTGCCGACCAGGCGGGTCGCGTGTGGGCTGGCCCCTGCCACGGTGATCTCATTGATGAGCGCGGGCGAGTTGGGCGGGACGGCACTGCCGTTGGAACTCGCCTGGGTGGTGACGCGCAGGTCGCCCGGCCCGATCAGCTTCAGGACCCACCTGTCCCCGCTGGGATCGGTCCCGGTGATCGTCTTGGAGAGGAGTTGACGGCCTTCCAGGGCTTCCGGCAGGGGACGCAGGGCCCTGGGCCGGGGGCGACGCGACAGCGACGACATGTTCCTGACTCCCAAGGCGCGGGGGTCCCCCCCGCGGTGCGAAACGGCCGCCCGACAGCCTCGTGCTCGCCGCGACGCAGGCGGCGGGACCCGGCGGAATGGCGGCAACGGCCCGAGGCATCTCGGTAGCCCCTACTCGAAAATCGGCACGGGCGCTGGCATCCTTGAAAAAATCCGCGGAATCCGTCCAATCGTCAGGATCCTTTCTTCGGCCCGAAGGACCGGGCCGAGCCCCGACCGAGCCCTCAGCGGTCGTAGGGGCCGAGGACCAGGAGTTGTGCCGATGACACGCAGCAAGAGCCCGGGCCGCCGCAGGCCCACCGTCCATGTCACGCTGGGCCGGGCCTCGCGGCTGCACCGCCTGGTCGCCGTGCTGGCCCAGGGGCCCCGCAGCCGCGAGGCCTTGCTCAGCCTCCTGCAGATTGGCCTGCGGACCTTCTATCGCGAGCTGGAGCTGCTAAGGCGCTGCGGAGTGAAGGTCCGCCTGGACGCGAAGGCGTACCTCTTACTGACCACGGCCCAGGAGGCCGAGGGGCGCCTGCCCTTCCCCGACCCGCAGCTCAGCTTCGCCGAGATGGCCGAACTCGCCGCCGGCCCCGGCGAGGCCGCCAAACGGCTGGCCGACCTGCTCGATCAGGTCGTCAACCACTCGACCCCCCCGAAGAAATCCCGCAAGGCCAAGGCTCAGGGCGGTGGCGGCGGGCGGGCCAAGGGCCGCGCCGGCAAGGCTGGGGAGTAAATGACCGGGCTGCGACTCGAACCCAAAACCAACGGATTAACGTACCTCCCGTAAGATTCCCCAACTCTTTGCCAACAGGGAGTTTGCGGACAGTCTACCCCTTCCCTGGCCCACCATTTACCCACCGACACCTGTCCGATGGTAGCCGACCTCGCCATCGTCGTCGAGGCGTGGGACCGGCTATCGCCCGAGGTCCGTGCCTCCATCGTGGCGACGGTCGAGGAATCGCTGAGGAGATAGTGTATATAACACCACTATGTAAATTCCCATCAGGTGCAGATCGGCCGGCGGGGTCGATCCCGAATCGGGACATCCTCGACTCGAACCCTACCCATCGGCAAGTCCGAATGGCTGGTGACGCTCTGACTATGTCTTGGTTTTCCACTCGGTCGGGCGACGGGAAATTCTCCTGCGAATCTCCACTGTGTTTGATTGAATGCAGCTAGTATCCGTCAACCGCTTCGATGCGTTATTGAGAGGGTAGGGCGATGGCTATAGCCGACCGGCGACCCTGGTATCGCGAGCCCTACATCATCGCCTCGGCCCTGATCGTGGCCTTGGGCCTGTGGGTCGTGGGGGCCGATTGCCAGGCCCGCCACGCCAAGGGGCTCGTGCTGGCCTCCAAGTTCGAGGCGGACCAGCTCTACAAGGGCCAGCAGTACGAGCAGGCGGAGGCCCGCTACGGGAAGATGATCGCGATGGCCGCCGGGTATCGCGACTCCGAGGTCGTGGCGGCGGCCGAGGAATCCCGCAAGCTCCGGGGCCAGGCCCAGGGCAAGATTGCCGAGGGGCGGGCCGAGGAAGCCAGGCGGCTCGCGGCCCTGGCCGAGGAGAGGGAGAGGGAAGCGAGGATCTTGCGGGAGCGGGAGGACACCCTGGCGACGCTCAGGGCCGAGCAGGACCCCGTCTACGTGGAGATGCTGGAGTCGGCCCGCAAGCACGAGGCCGACTGCCCGGGGTGGCCTCCCGCTACTACCGGGACATCGCGGACAGGTTCCCCGGCACGCACATGGCCGCGAAGGCGGAGGTAAGAAAATCCAGATCGTGTTCAATTTCGAGGACGACTTGGCCGAAATGGACCAGCCAACCGAATATGAACCCGGCAAACCAGGACCAGCAGACTATCTTTGATCTGATGGAGCGGGCCGTACTCCTGAGCAAGGTCCCAAGCCCTTTCCCGGCCTTCCGTTGGTTTGGTAGTCCTGCACGATCTTGGCACGATTTGACGGACGATTTATCCTGAATCGGCTGGCCTAGCGCGAAATCTCGGCTCGCTTTCATCCAGGGATCGGTGCCCGACCATGGGACTCCAACCCTCGACGACCCGAACCCACCACGACACGCCGGCCGGATCGCTGAGCGCCTTCGCCTGTCCCAACCCCGAATGCTCGCACTTCAACCGCTTCGACGCCGCCAACCTCTCGGTCGTCGAATGGACCGGCAAGACCAAGAATATTCGCCGGCTGGGCTGCTCGGCGTGCAAGCACCGCTTCACCGAACGCCGGGGCACGCTGCCGCGGGACACCAAGCTCCCCGAGCCGACCGTCGTCCGCATCGTCCAGTGCCTCACGCATGGCGGCTCGGTCGAGGCGACCGCCGACATCTGCGACGTCGACCCCCGCACCGTCGAGGGCATCCTCGAGCGGGCCGGGAGGCGTGCCGAGGACTTCCACCGACTGCAACTCCAGAGGCTCGACAAGCCGCCCGAGGCGGTCCAACTCGACGAGTTGCATGGCCGGGTCCGCCCCGAGTCGGCGAAAAAGGGGGGTCCGGAGAGCCCCCTGGCGGCCGTCGCGGCCGGGGTCGGGTCTGGGTTCACGCGGCCCTGGCGGTCGTCAGCCGGTTCGTGATCGACCTGCGGGTCGGCCCGCGCGACCTGGCCACGGCGGCCGAGCGGGTGGCCTCGGTGGCGTTGTGCGTGCCGGCCGGGGGGTCGCCGCCGCTGATGCGGGTCGACAACCACCTGCCCTATCCCTCGGCGTTGTTGCAGGTCTTCGGCGAGGTCCTCCACCGCCGCCGCAAGCGTCGGCACGGGCGGAGGAAGAATCCCGGGTAGAAGCCGCCCTCCGGGCGGATGGCCGGTGTGGTGCACAAGGTCCGCGACGGCTCCGGCAACGTCGTCAAGGTGCGGGCCAAAGCGTTGTTCGGCCGGCTGAAGGCGATCAGGGCTCGGGTGGTCGCCCTGGGGATCGGCACGACGGTCAACACCTCGCACCTGGAGCGGCTCAACGCGACGATGCGTTGCCAGCAGGCGCGGCTGGCGAGGCGACCTCGTTGCGTCTCGCGGGACGGGCACCGACTCCAGGGGTCGCTGTGGCTGTGGCGCGACATCGACAACTGGGCGCGGGTCCACGGGTCGCTGGATGGCCGCACGCCGGCGATGGCCGCCGGCTTGAGCGAGCGGGTCTGGTCGGTCCTGGACGACATCCGGCATCCGGTTCATGCAGATGATCTCACACATGCAATCTGGGCCGAGAAGCGTGAGATGGTCTTAACTTCCGCCCTTGACAGCCAGAAGCTCCGAAAACCGTGCCATCATCGGAATGGACTACCGTAACAATCGATACCAAATCAAGAAATCCAATTCATCCGTTGGCGGCGAAAACCTTTGCAACGATCGAATTTATGCCCGGCGCAAAGAAAAGCCCGGCTCCCCACGAGGGAGCCGGGCACTGCCAGGGAGAACGACGCTTGCTCGTGATCGCGGGAAACAGGCCCCACCCTGGCTCGGGGCTGTTGCTCGTGTTTTGGACCCGGCGACTCGTGTCATCGAGTATGAAAAGAGCATAACGCAGGATTCGTGCCGAACCAGAAATCCGCGACGAAATCGGTCGTGATTCGCTCCGTAAGCCTTCTGCTGAAAAGCGTTTGTGAATTTTAGAAATTTTGTGACGACGCACGTGCTGGGGTAGTCTGCCTGACCCGCCGTCGATTTTCGCGGCAGGAATGTCGAAATTTCAAGCACGAATGATTTCCGATTGAAACGTTGGGGATCTGACTTGGTCGGCTGGCATTGGGTAAGATAGAGCGTTGGCAAAATGGACCGGGGCGAATCGGGATGGCCCGGCCCGCGTCGGGGTCGGGGCCGTGCGTTGCGTTGAGGGGGGTCGATGAAGGTCTTCGTGCTGGGCCTCGACGGGGCGACCTGGGACGTTTTGAAGCCGCTGGCCGAGACGGGCGAGCTGCCGAACCTGGCGAGGCTGATGGGCCGGGGGGCTTCGGGGACGCTCCTCTCGGTCTTCCCGCCGCTGAGCCCGGTGGCCTGGACCGGGGTGATGACGGGGAAGAATTCCGGCAAGCATGGCGTCTTCGAGTTCCTGGAGTACGGGCACGACCCGCTCAAGGGGCGAGTCAACTCGTCCAGGGCGATCCAGGCGGAACTCGTCTGGGAAGTCGCCGGCAGGCACGGCAGGCTCTCGGTGGCCGGCGGGGTCCCGATGAGCTACCCGCCCCGGCCCGCCCCGGGGTTCTATCTGGGCGACTTCCTCAGCCCGGCCCACGCTCCCGACTTCGCCAGCGACCCGGCGATCCTGGCGGAGCTGGAGGCGGCCGTCGGGCCGTACCGCCCGTGGTCGACCGCCGTGCACGACGGCGGGCGCGAGGCCGAGGCCCTGGCGGAGCTGACCGACTTCCTCGACCTCCACCTCAAGGCCGTCCGGTTCCTGATGGACCGTTGCCCTTGGGACCTATTCATGTTTGACCTGATGGCGACCGACCGCTTCCAGCACGAGCTCTGGCACGTCGGTGACACGACCCATCGCGCTTCCAAGGGGCGCGACTTCTCGGCCTTGCGACCGGGGTTCGTCGCCTTCTGGCGGAAGCTGGACGAGGGGATTGGCCAGATCGAGGCGGCACTACCGCCGGACACGGCCTTGATCCTGATGAGCGACCACGGCTTTGGGCCGGTCGAGTGGTTCGTCAACTTCAACGTCTGGCTGCTGGGGCGTGGGGAGATTGCGCTGATCGACTCGCCGTATGTGCGGCAGAAGGCGTGGTTCTACCGCCGGGGCGTGACGCCCGAGTGGGCGTATCGGCAGATGGTGCGGCTCGGCCTGGCGCGACACCGTGTCAGCCGATTCCGGGGCGAGCAGAAAGGCTGGGTCGACCGCCTGGCGGAGTCGGCCTTGCTGTCGAAGCGGCACATCGACTGGTCGCGGACGCGGGCGTACTCGCAGGGCAACTTCGGGCAGATCTTCGTCAACCAGAAGGGCCGGCAGCCGCTGGGCTGCGTGGCGCCTGAGGACGTGCGTCCGCTGCTGGACGACCTGAAGGCGGGCCTGCTGGCGATCCCCCACCCCGAGACCGGCGAGCCCCTGGTCGAGCGGGTCTGCGAGCGCGACGAGCTGTATGCCGGCCCGCACGCCCACCTCGCGCCGGACCTGACGGTGGTGTTGAAGGACTGGCGGTACCGGACGATCGGCCTGCACGACTTCACCACCAACAAGGTGATCTCCCCCGCCTTCGGCCCGACCGGCGACCACCGCATGGAAGGCGTCCTGATCGCCAGCGGCCCCGCCTTCCGCCCCGGCGCGACGCCCGCCGGCGCGACCCTGCTGGACATCGCGCCGACGGTCCTGCACCTCCTGGGCGTCCCCGTCCCCGCCGACATGGACGGCCGTGTCCTGACCGAGATCCTCGACCCTGCGCTGGCCTCGACTTCGACCTCTGAGGGCCAGCCCGCGGACCATCCGCCGCACGGAGGCGAGCCCGTCCCGGTGGCCTATTCCGAGGAAGAAGACGCCGCGATCCAGCAGCGCCTGGCGGACCTGGGCTACCTCTGAAAATTGCGATTGCCCGCTTGTCCGGGCGGCGCAACCGCAAGAAGTGGTCCGGCCGCCTAATCTCGGCCGGCGTCGGCCTTCCTCAATTTTCCTTTGACCCGTCGGAGGAAGTCGGCCCGACTGATCACTGAGGTCGAACGGGAAACCGCCTCCGAGAAGGACGAATGGGTCGTCCTCGCGGTTTGTCGGTAGACCATTTCCAGGCGTCCGTCCGGCAGTACGACACCTGTGTAGTCGAAGGTGATGAACGTGATGTCCCACTCGCCGTTCCGGTCAGTGGTCCAAGCGGCGGGGATGCGGGATTTAAAGTATTGGAAGCAGATGTCCTGAGCAACGACGTAGAGCTTGACGCCGATCTGGCGAAGCAGCGACCCCTTCTCTGCGATCTGTGAGCCGAGCCGCTTGGTAATGTTCGCCATGTTGACGCCGTAAGCGACGGCATCTTTCCGCCCCTTCTCCAGGGCCTCCTTGGAAAAATAGGCACGCCACTCGCCGGGATTTCCCTCGAAGAGACTCTCCCACGCCGGACCTACACCTCCACCGCGGAGGTCGATCGCCTGCGTTTCGATGGCGATAACATCATCCGTGCCCGTGTCGATTGCGATGAAGTCGAACGACTGGTCCGGGTAGGATAATTTCAACTCTTCGAGTAGTTCTACTGTATCCCGGGCTTCGCTTGGTATAATTCCTTTTGCACCAATGGATTTCCTCAGGGAGGCGGCTTGGAACGGGGGAGAGCATGGAACGGCGATACGAGGCGCGATTGGAGGAGATGTT
>JAABUQ010001995.1_pt1 | contig 41705 bp, 46 predicted proteins | sample 5560001 | NCBI WGS metagenome assembly JAABUQ01 (sample SAMN10711888, study PRJNA513371) | rock metagenome | isolation source: Antarctica rocks | place: Antarctica: Victoria Land, Finger Mt nord | collected 2015-12-18
GTAAACGTATTATCCTGCAAATCCAGGACCTCCACCCCCTCACACTTCCCCAGCCCCTCCTTCAACAAAACCGCAATCCCCTCCTGCCGTATCCCATTCTGCACCATCCGCACCACCTTCACCCCCCGATTCGCACGGAAACACCGCGCCCAAGCACCCATACTCCCGCTCTCGAGCCTGTTCCGGCCACACACCACCGTCTCCAGCGCCGGCACCTCTGCCCCCCCATCTTTCCGTCTCGCCTCCTCCTTCTTCCCCGCCAGCGTCGTCAGCGCATCCGCCACTAACGCCCCGGCCTCGGGTCCCAAGCCGTTGTTGTTCAGTATCAGATGCCGCAGCGGCACATGCTGGCTCAGGAACGCGACGAGCGGCCCCGCGGTGTTGAGCCCGAAGGCGTTGTCGCTGAGGTCCACGGTGTGGAGATGCGGTAAGGGTAGGCAGGCGGTGAGTAGTGAAGAGAGGGCGGGCGGGATTTCCGCGAGGAGGCGCGAGGTGAAGATGTCGGCGAAGATGGCGGTGTGCAGGGAGGTTTTGGTGCGCAGGATGGAGGCGAGGGCGGCGCAGGCGGGGGCGCCGAGGGTGTTGCCGCTGAGGTTGAGGGTTGTGGTTGTGTTTGAGGATGAGAGGGCGGAGAGGTGCGGGAGGATGGAGTCAGCGGTGTCGAGTTTGGGGTGGGGGGGGCGGAGGGTGAATGTTTCTTCGGAGGCCATCATGTAGTGGATGCTGGTGGTCAGGGAGGGGTGGATGGCATTGAGTTGATTTGTAGGCTATTGGGCATGGGTGGCGTGAGATTGGAAGTTGTTTGCGATTCACGAATTGTTTACGTTGATACCTCAATATTCAGAATGTGGTTCCCCCCCGCAATTGTTGAAAATCAGTTTTTTTTTTCGACATCGAATTGCAAATACCACCTATTCCTTAACACCAACGCTATTTTTCTACATAAAATTGATCTCAAATAGAAATACTATATCTAGAAACACTTTGACAGCACTCTTATTTCTTAGTTCAACTTGAGACAAAAGTTATGTGTGTAATTGTGTTTTTCAAAGCTTTGTCTCGACCCATTTTGGGCACTTCTTAAGTTCTTATCAAGTCCCCATCAAGCCTCACCAAATACGTTCGATCAAAGTCTCTCGACAGCAATAGATACACACGATCGTAATTGCAATGCTCAGATTGAATCAGAATTAATGTAAAAACTATTATCAATATTTTACTAGAATTTGTAGCAATTTAGATGCGTTGATGTTGAGACATAGATGATGTTTGCAATCTGGCGTCAAAAAAAAAAACTGATTTTCAAAAGTTGCGGGGGGGAACCACATTCTGAATATTGAGGTAAGGGGTAACGAGCCCCACATGCATGAAGATTTGCCGAGTCACATCCATTGGATATGATAATTGCTCTCATGGATTCGACTGAATTACTTTAAATATTCTAGATATGCTGGTTTTTCCCAGAGACCAATAATACATGGGTATATGGCTTCCCTGATCGCGCGGAACACCTGCCTGAACGCCTCTTGTCCTCGCTCTTGCACCGTGAACCCTTTTACTCACTCAAAGCGAGCTCAGGACACTCTGCACACCCACGCTTCCCACATCATCCCTCCTTAGCACGTACGCCCTCATATCGCCCTTGTCCCATAGGCCGCCTGCGCCCTTCTGCGCCCTCAGTCTCTCCCGCAGTGCTTCGGGACCGATGACAAAGACATGGCCGACCTCTGTCAAGACCTCTAAGGTCGGTAAGAAAGATTCTTCGACTTCCCAGCTCCGTAATAATTCGATGTATTTCGTTATATCCTTTGTGACCATAATGCCGCCAGCGGCGTTCACAGGAAACTTCTTGAAGTGCTCCAGAAGCATAGAGCGGATATTGATGGCGATTTCGGTCAGGAAAGCGGTCAGATTTGGTGACGGTGAAAGAGCGGCAAGAGCGAGGTTGTGTAGGCGGCGTAGAAACGTAAAGATGCTAAGACAGGTCTATTCCGAAGCTTGGTCAGAAGGTCGTTACTGAGAACGGAAGCAGAGTAGATACTCACTGGTGTTTGAAGCTGCTCTAGCCAGGCACTGCCTCCGCTCAATGTGTCATCCTTCGGGCGAAAATCGGTCTTTAGTTGTCGGGCCAAGAGTTTGGTCGCCCATGTGAGCGCAACATCGATGGTCCTTTGCATAATGCTGTTGATCTTCTCTTCCATCCTCTCCATGGCTTGAGCGGTCTTCTGATCCATATTACGGGACACTGTTATGTTCGTTGAGCCTAGCGGTATCAATACTGTCCTGATAAAGGTGTTCATGAGATGCGTTATCGTAACTGACGAGGGAAGGTTTTGTAGGTAGGAGAGATCTGGTTCGTTCTTAGATCCTTCTTGGCTTGTTGCGAGATCGTTCGCTCTAGATTCTGTAAGCACTTTGCTGCTAAGACGAGTCGTTCAACTTACGCCTCCAAGGCAGTCTCCAAGTATATCTCGCCCATGTTCGTCAGCAAGAGGTTCAGAAGAGCAGACACATCTTTCGTAGTCTCATTTCCTCCGCCCAGCTCCAATGCTCTGCCAACCGCTTCAGCAAGCCACTTCAACATGCGTTTAGCATTTGCTATACTCAGAACACCATCTTCTTCGCTGACCTCGATGTCCGTCTGGGTTTTGCCGTTCTCGGAGTCTTTCAGGCCAGCTACTCGAAGAAGCATAGCCTTCTGAGCAGATGCGAGATCCGAGGAATCTAGACGCTCGACATACGCATCACGAGCCGAAGCCAGCATTTCACTTCCAGACTTTGCGAGCGATTTCATGAACGTTGTGGGCACTTTTCGTCTTCGAGACTTCTAGTTGTCAGCATACCTAGCTTCTCAGATAGTCAGAGCGAACATACGTGAAAGATGGTGAACTTGAATAGTAGCGAGGAGTAGAGTTCCTCCAGACTTCTCTTCTCCCGTTCTATATATGATGCCGCAGCAAAATATGGTACGAATAGATCATCAAACTGTTGGTCCAGGATCACGCCAATCTGGGGCGAGATGGGCTCCGGATGTTCGGTCAGACCATGAGACTTGAGATCGTCAATTAGAGTACTTATATAGCTACGAGCTGCTTGCAGAGACCGCAGAAAAGCAAGTGAAGAGACCGTGCTGGCCTTGTCGAGAACCATTTCGAGCCTCTGTTGTATCGATTGTTGGAACACTCTTTGCAGGAATTTACCGAGAACTTCTTCTGCAAAAGGAAATGCGCGTTTGATGATGACTGACTCTTCTTGTACCACAACCTTAACTTCGTCTATTAAGGATTGCAAACTAGACTCAACGCCAGGAGGATCTGCGTCAGGATCGGCTAGTCGCTCCCAGGTATTGGCATCGCCATTGACTTCTTCTGTAATGAGTTGACTACGTTCAATAAAGAATTGATGTTGGTTCACGAAGAGTCCGACTACACTGGCACCACCACTGAAATCGTATAAAACATTGGCGCAGTCTCGCATTCCCTCGAAATTTGCCCTTCTGTAGTACTCTTGAAATGATCTCAGAAGATCCTTCTCGAGCGTTTCAGAGAACTTTTCGATCAGCTCCCTGGTGTTCCGATGTGGCCGCTTGCGGTCCCCATTGACTCCGTTCATTGCGTCTGCATTGCTGGTGTGTTTTGCGGCGCCATTGACATTTGTCCAGCTTTCCGGATCCAGTCTTTGGCTAATCTTCGTCAATATACGAGCGATTCTTGCGCAACGGATCTTTGCATCGCGATCTCCAGAACGCCGTATATCTTCCAGTTGAAGCAACTCTCCTCGCTCACTGACCTCCATCCAGCATTGTATGATAAATTTTGCATCTTGAGCCCTTGTCCTCTGTCGATCCAACTCTTCCAGCTTCTCCCCAGTCTTCAGCACAGTATTTCCATTACCCTCATAGTCATCGCCGTTGAGCGAAGAATCAAGATGATGAAACGAGTCTATCGTCTGATCGAGCTTCTTCCCAAGTACCTGTACATTTTGGTTGTGCTGCGCTTCAGCACGTCGAACCGCCGCTGAAAGCTCGTTCTCTTTTGATTCCAAGTCTCCCGAGAGATCTGACATACGTTTCAAGGCATGTTCGAAGCTGCGAATCAGGGGCTTTGGATCGAACGCACCAGGTTGATTAGAGGGGCCTGATCTGCGGTTTGGGGGTACGGCATTGTCGGAAAGTGCTTCGACGAAGTCCTTGACAACAAAATCTCGACTAGAGAAGGTATCGAGAGAGAAGGACGGTGCCTGGGGGAACAGCGACCGGCCGGCCTGAGTCGAGGGAGCCTGAGATAAGGAAGAATGAGTACTTGGTGGACCTGGCATATTTCATTCCGCTCTCCCCCTCTCAGGACCGTAACGTCGGCAAACTTGAGAAGCCGCAAGAGCGTATCACTGGTCTTGCGCATCCGTTCAATGGCGAACATGACTGGTCAATGCCTCTCGGGCGACGATTAGATCGGCAATCGGACCGATCCGACCGGCTAACGACTATCGAATCTGCAAAATCACAGTCCCATGATTTAATCAGCATTCCTCGGACTCGCTTCGCTAATCTTTTCTAATCATGGTCGCTTCACAGGTAATCCAGGCGTACCGCCAGGATGCGAGGTCCCAAGGGAGATTCTTCACTGCGAAAGAACGAGAAGAACTTCTAAGGCCCTATCTACCGAAGTCAGGCAGTATGCTACCCTCCGATATGCGAAAGCAGCAACCGATTCGAGACTTTCTGAGATTACAGCTTCATATATTTGTTTACCATGTCATTCATGCCCTCTTCTCATTGTACATTCGAGTCCGCCAAACTTATCACATAGTATTGGACCGAGCGTTTGCAGTTCTTTATTATCACCACCGGGCTCCTGAACTTATCAGGCAAGACGTCCGTGGGCTCAGCCGCTTGCCGGAGCATCTGAGCGTCATCTTAGAGTTCAAAGGATCAGAGCGAGGTACAGCAGGACTTGAAGGTCTAATGGACGACCTGGCAGAGATTTCGGCCTGGTGCGCTTGTGTCGGTATACCTATGCTAAGTGTTTATGAGAAGACTGGTAGGCTTGTCTTTACAACAAGTAGTCGTTACAAATCTAACATTTTCTAGGCATTCTGAAGAGCTATGTGCCGACAACCCATCGTATGGTCTCGCGCAAATTCCACGCTTATTTTGGACATCGAGTACCGTCTCTCCAGATACGTGCTCCCCATATGCCGTCATTTCTCAATGGCGATGCCTCTGAGAAGAACGACTCTTGCTCAACTCCTGCAGGTAAGGCATAATTCGCCGTTGAACCTGCAAGCTGATAGCGTTGCCAGGCCACCTTTCCGTTTTACTACTTTCTGCAGAAGATGGTCGATCTACCCTTGTCGATCTTACTCGAACTCTAACAGAAATGTCACAAAAGCGAAAGCTGTCGCCCAGCGACATTTCTCTGGATCTGATCGATACGGAGCTTACAGAAAGCATCATGGGCGAACCAGACCTGCTTGTGCTGTTTGGTCCCCATGTCGAGTTGCAAGGCTACCCACCATGGCAGATACGACTGACGGAGATTTTCCATGTACCAGACAATTCTGGGGTCGGTTATCAAACGTTTCTGCGTGCACTGCACAGTTACGCAAAGGCGCAAATGAAGTTAGGAAGATGAGGCCATTATAGAGAGTTGCAGTTCGAAAGGCCGGTCATGCAAATCAGTCAAGGGCGAGGTAAGAAGAATTAGGAGAAGCGGAAAGGAGCATTAAGGATCAACGGAGAAAGGACCCGATCCATCGTTTCAACGGTACGCCAACCAAAGAGAATATAGTGGTTTTCATCTAACGTACAGACGACTAATACGAATGTCTCAGATTGCTTCATAAGCTCGGCGTAGATCCTTAATATCTTAAAAGCCCCAATAGGGCGCGATCAGCTTCATCAAAGACCATACTTCGGATGGTTGGTATGCCGCTTGTGCATGGCAATGCAAGTCTTTGCTCGGAGTTGGCCCTCACATGGTAGACAGGATCTGTTGCGAAGATGGACATCATTTTCTCCATAAGTAAGACGTGTCTCAGCACCAGCACCTAAGGGTGAAACAAAGAAGCGTCCTTTCTCCTTGAACACCATAGGGCCCCTATTCTTAGCCTGTGCTACGGTTCTTGTACCTGTGACTTTGGCGTAGGCTTGACCCATTGCGTGCAAAAGCTCTCTTGTTGCTGATCGAACCTTGTGTGATTGATGCTCGAAGCGGAGACAGTCCGGGAGAAGGCCAGAATACTAAGCAGTTTAGGCTGGGGAAGGTTCAAGATATAAACATGCTCTCATCTGCACTCATCCGTCCGTATTGAACGAGGAAGCGCCCGTACTGATGCGACCAGCACATAAGTGTTGCAACATGTCTCGGATGATAGTTTGACCACCATACCCAGATGGTAGATATCTTCTCCCTGCCTACCTTTCGTGACATCGTCCTGGACAAGGTTCTCTAAGATACGATCATGGGGATTCATCTAAAGTCGCTTCGAGACAACACTTGTATTGCCCCACAGCAATGGTATGTCTGCGATTCGCCCCATTTCCGAGGTTGCTGCTCCAACAATGCTTGCGATGCTGGTGGCTGCCTGGATACCTCTACTACTGCTGTAGAGCAGGCGACAGCCATCGGCTCAACGACGTCAGGTAGAAGTACATATTCTAAAAGTACATATCCGTCCATGCCTTCCATATCCATGCCCAGCTAATCCAGAGCAGTACCAGCAGCTACTGCTTCGCAACAGCCCTCTCAAACAGCCAAGGGCACCTCAAGTAAGAGCTTCTGGAATATCTCGTTGAGTGCTGCTGACCGCCCATCCGCAGCCAATGCACCTATGCCCACATCTGTTACCACCCGTATCAGTAATGTACCGGCCCTTGCCTCCACTACTTCGACTCTTACAACAGCGTCTGAGACTCGATCGCCCAACGCGACTCTGACAGGATCCGGAAACACGCAGCAACCGAGCAGTACCCCCTCGAATAGCCATACAGAACCGACAATCATCGCGAGTGTTGTTGCAGGGGTTGGGGTCATCGTACTTGCCGCACTGTTGATCTTACTCTGGACATGTTTGAGGCGAAGGAAGACTAGAAGCAAGGAGATGGAAAGATTTGATATTCAGAACGGGTCACCCACAATCCACGGAACCGCACATGCAGGTATTGAACGTAAGTCACATTGTCCTCCACAAGACGCCGGAATCCCTTCGTTACGTCTCTGTTCTGGCGATGATGTCTTCCCTCTCCGCTGGTCGATAGTATTACAATTATGGTCCAGTTTTGATCAGCAAGGCAGAATGTGGAAATCGTAACTTGTGGCGCAGCAAGCGATGCCGCCTCATGTCCGCCATGACCGCAGATGTCTCTATTAGATGCCTGTAATGTGTCTCCAATGTTGCAGTTCAGCGCCCGGTGGAAGATACAAGAAACAGCCACTGACGATTGTCTACACATAGAAGCTCACGCCAATGCTAGTCATAAGAAATCGAAAGCGGAAGCCGTTCGTGGATCAATGGTATGGTCCCTGGTCAGTTCCTTGACGACTGCCGCAGGAATCAGGGACAGCGAGAAAAAGCCCCGTTCACCTATCTCGCCTATCCATACACCAGAGGATATCGTGCCGTACACGGACGACCTCGAAGGCCAAAAGCATCCCGAATTGGCAGGTCCTGCGCAAGATGTCACGGCCGAGCTCCCAGATACCGATTACCACGGGAGAAGGGTCGAGCTTTCAGCTGACCCTGAGCGCCCACTGATCAACAGTCCAAAACACAATCCGGATTCCCCAAATCCGAGTGAGCATGCCGAGTCATCCTCTTCCAAGCGTGACAAGACATTCATGGGCTCGAATTTAAATGATACGTCTCGCGGCAAAGGAGGTTCCATGCCTCACATTATGTCATGGGCGTCATACAACGAGGATGCAGGTCCGCAGCGATGATTCTGCAATGTACCCGATAATTGAGCGCAAATCATCGCGGCTCGGATAATTATTAGTCGGATCGGTTATGTTGGGATGCACATTCGGACACGGGACTTCATCTGACTACGTTTTTCGAAGTTTGTCCGCCTATCAGCGCCCCGGAAACCTCGGACATCTGAAGCCGTGACTACGAATGAAAGCAAGATCTACGCGAAAAGCATTGACTAGCGGGATCAGCTTAGGGTGGAGCGTTTGTTCTTAGAGATAGCGATGTGGCAAGCACGGGGAGGACTTGCAATAATTCATGTATGATAGTCGGCATACCTGAGCTGGAGAACTTCGCCTGTCTGTAGTGATTTGCGGTTGTTCGTGGATTTCTTGTGGTTGGTTGAGAGCACCTAGTCGTTCTGCGGTACCTTCGATAGGCTGAGAAGCTGCAGGCAACTACATCTCATTTTGCCGACCCTATCATTTCAACAGCTCCGCACTTTGAAGGGGTTCAATGACATGGAGATATCCCGGCAGGTCCTCTAAGGTAGCATCCACGGTACACAGCGGCACCATCCACCAATCATGTGCCTCCACCGGACCGGTCCATGGTAAATCTTGAACGTTATCCTATCCTTCGCCCTCCACCTCTAGCCTCCTTCCTATTCGAGACGACGAGCAAACCATGCTCGCGTGATATGCCCTTAGAAGGACTCAACGATCATGTCTCTGCGATGCCACCCATGCAGTCCTTCATGCCTCCTCGATCCAATGATCAGACTCTGCAGGTCTACCTGCTGGCACGCCTGCATTTGCACCACCTTAGTACAATTGGGTACCTTACGGTAGGCCTGAAATGAGCTCTGCAGCAAGTAAACGCTTCACACCATCCGCTCATCACTTTTCATAGGACCGAGGATCTGGCTGTCTCCTTCCATTTCGAACTCCACTGGCGACTCGTCGACGGCAGCTGAGCTTGTCAAGTGGAGTGATGTACACTGACGGAGCTGCTCTCCATAGGCAGCTATACGAGAGCCGATCATTGAGTATAAAGATGGCTTTAGTTCCTCCTTGCTATACTCTCATTGTTGGTTCATCGTTTTCGTTTGACCATTATGCGATTTTCTCTCTTCGCGCTCAGCACTCTGCTAGCCAGCGCCGCTGCTGCTCCTTCACTCCAACATGATGTCCTCCATGAGAAGCGGGACAAGATACCTCCTGGCTGGAGTAGCCACGGACAAGAGATCGATGGGAAAACCATCCTGCCCATGAAGATTGGCCTCACACAGGGGAATCTCGAGAACGCGGATGACTATCTCATGGAAGTTTCGCATCCTGAGTCGCCCAAGTTCGGTCAACACTGGTCCGCAAAGCAGATCGCCAAGACATTTGCCCCGACCCAAGAGACAGTGGACTCAGTGATGTACTGGCTGAAATCGAGCGGCATTAATCAGGAGCGAGTCACCCGATTGCAATCGCTTGGTTGGCTAAATTTCGACGTCACTGTTGAGGAAGCCGAGCGACTTCTCACGACCAAATACCATGTCTACAAACACAAGGGCAGTGGGAAGCTTCATGTAGCTCGCTCGGGATACCACGTTCCGGAGTATGTCAGTCGCCACGTTGACTTCGTTACCCCGACTGTGCACTTCGATTCGAAAATGCCCATGGCTCGAGAAGAGTATGCCAGTAAGATCAAACGCGCACCCACTTCTACAGCAGAACTAGGCCATCCGTAAGTTATGACACTCATATGTGGCGTAGAATCTATGGCTTATGCGTGGCAGAGTGGAGACGAAGATCGCCTTGGCTGTTGGCGCACCTGGTTCCGGTTCTCTCCCCAAGAAGGGTGTCGACATCAACATCAAAGGTCTGCTCGATGAGCTTAAAAATTGCAATGTTCACATCACCCCGAACTGCTTGCGTGCTCTTTACGAGTTTCCCCCGGGTATCAGTGCCAATGCACAGAACAGCTACGGCATTGTTGAATATACGCCTCAGTCTTTCCTGCAGGGTGATTTGGATCTGTTCTTCGCCAACTTCTCCAAGGCCCAAAAGCAACGAACGCCGATCATTGATTCCATCGATGGCGGGGCGCCGCAGACGACGAATGAGGGCTTTCAATACAACGGCGAATCCGATCTGGATCTTGAGTATGCCATGACACTAGTCAACCCACAAAAGGTCACTCTCTACCAAACCGGGGACTTTGTTGAAGGCGCCTCATTCAACAATTTTCTCGACGGGATCGATGGTTCGTATTGCACTTTCGAAGGAGGCGACGATCCTACTCAAGATGCGACGTATCCGGATCCTCTCCCTGGCGGGTACACCGGGCCGGAGAATTGTGGTGGTTTTGCTGCGACAAAAGTCATTTCCACTTCATATGGCTACAACGAAGCCGACTTGACACCAGCATACGAACAACGTCAATGTGCCGAGTACATGAAGCTCGGTCTTGCGTAAGTCACAATCTCGAGCATCTTATTACCTCTACTCGAGCATTGAACCACCTCTGAGATACATCTGCGCCGTATCTGCTCGAAGACGCGCCTCTTACTTCAGAATCCATGCTAACTCTCGACATTCTCTAGTGGCACGACAGTAATATACTCATCTGGTGACTATGGCGTGGCAGGCAACGGTGGGCAATGTATCAGCGCTAATGGATCGTACAATAATGGCGGTTCTGTGAGTTATACCACGCCTTCTACATTGAATCGGCTCAAGCTGACATCAACAAGGGCATGTTCAATCCGGCCTTTCCCTCCACCTGTCCCTACGTCACCTCCGTCGGCGCCACGCAAATCCGCCCTGGCGCCTCCGTTGTTGCCCCCGAGGAAGCATGCGAGACCGTCATCTACTCCGGCGGCGGCTTCTCCAACGTCTTCCCTCTCCCCGACTACCAGTCCGCAGCTGTGAAATCCTTCTTCGCCAACCACCCGCCTCCCTACACCGCCGCGCAGTACAATAACTCCCAGACTTCCCGCGGCTACCCAGACATCAGCGCCAACGGCGCAAACTACGTCATCGCCATCGACGGCACTTTTTCGCTCGTCTACGGCACCTCTGCTTCAGCGCCCGTTGTCGGTTCGATCATCACCCTCATCAATGAAGCGCGCTTCGCCATCGGCAAGGGAAGTGTAGGCTTCATCAACCCGACGCTGTACGCGAATCCGTGGACGCTGAATGATATCACGAGTGGAGGTAACCAGGGATGTGGGACGCCTGGGTTCACAGCGACGACGGGCTGGGATCCAGTAACGGGGTTGGGGACACCGAATTTCCCAAGGCTGCTTGCGAAGTTCTTGAGTATATGAGCATGTCTCGTTTTGTTCTTGGTTTCGCATTTTCCAAGATAATGCATATCTACAATAGCTGGACATAGAATTACCAGCTAAGGTATCAAAGTACATATAATAGAAGAAGCCATCGCACACATACTCTTATCCCATTTCCGCTATGCTCCTCCCTCCTCCATACTCCCGGTTCCAATGAAGCAAAATTGTACCTCGTTCCTCCATATCTATGAAGGATCGCAACGACAGGACTGATTAATCAGTAATAAGCCATAGCTTCAGAGGTGTCTCGTCAAGAGAATCTACCTCGTCCAATGAGGCTGCCTCACTCAAAGAAGACTTTCTTGCAAAGAAACCATAAAAGTCGACGGGGCGAAGTCTCGAAGAGCGCATGACGGATTCGGTTATAAGACTTCGCTTTACTTCTCTTCTTCGCCTTTCCCTCTGGCACGCTCCCAGGTTTTTCCAGGATTGTAGGAGCGTGAAGGACATAGGGTAGAAGGCTGGTGATCGACTTCCCTACGACTTTCTGACTACGAAGCATATGAGATGACTGTCTGCGAACCGTAGAAGTCACCTTTGTGATTCGGTAATTTAGAGTCAGGTGAGTCTTGACATATTGCTGTGATAAGCTTTGTGAATCTCCTTGACTGATCAGGGAGTGACGAACTACCTTCTCGCGCATAAAAACAAACCGGAGAATTCAGATCTTTCCTCCTTCTCTACTATACAACACTCAACAACTCCCAACTCCCAACTCCCAACTACCCAAACTCTCGATACATCCCAAAATCAAAAAAGCACCCCCCTCGGAATTTTCTATCGCAATCTCAACTACCAATACCCCAACAGTAAACCCCCCCCCCCCCTCCCAAAACCATCTACAACAACAACCTCCTAACCAACCCGTACGCAGACTCCAAAAACCCCACACACTCAACCAACGCTCTTGAGAAACACCATGCCCGAGATCTTGAAAGTCGTGGCGGCGACGTCCGTCAAGAGTGGCTGTTTTGGGGATGATCATGTGGATGATGAGGGGAACAAATGCTCGTGGGGGGTGTGCTGTTGCGTTGTTATGTGAAGGAGGGGGGGCTGGGGAGAGGGGGCTGGGGGGGGATATGGGGGCGTGAAGGATGGGGATGGGGGACTGGAGGTTGTTATGCTAGGGCGAGCTGAGATGCTGGACTGGCAGTTGGGCTCGTGGTGTCTTGACTGTTCTTTGCGTTGATACTGGCGATCGCAGCCCCTCAAATAACAGTCGTAGATTAGGGCTACGATTCTGAACTCGTGTTATTGATTGTCTCTGGCGTCATTATTTGGAGTCTCGTAGCCAGGACGGTCCGCAGATGTAATAGATATGGTCAGTGTCCATGGAGTGCTCGAGAGTGTGTTAAGTGCCTTTGATTTATGAAGTATAGCTTTCGATGCACTTCGCTCACGCTACCTAGAGCTTCTACATACACGAAGGATCTTGACCCTTCGCGCATGAAACTGATATGTCTGCGATCGATTCAATGCAGAAGCAGGAATGGATGTCCAGGTGTACATTGTACCTCCTATCTTAGTTCTACAGTCCCATTTCGGGCTAGATTGGCGTGCCAATTCCATCGAATGCGCTAAGCAAGCTCGTCAGGAAATTTCTCAGACCGAAATCGCCATCAGATCTTCTACACAGTGAACATAGCGTGCAGTGTGCTTCCCGAATCCACACTCCTTTACTTTTCACAGTCATGTAAGTATTCGAAATTGCAGCTTGTGCAACTTCTGCTAACAGTTGGCAAAGGCTCTGTCTTCGGAAGGCCGCCTTTCGCGTTTTCTCTTCCTCCGCCAATTCATTCTCAACGAGATCACGGCCCATTACCACACTCACCTCATTCCAGTCCCGAATCTGCAGTCCAAGGACATCGCAATCAGTTTTCCAGAGACGATGGGCCAGCGGAGATGAGACCCAATTCGAACCCACACCTGACCGAGAAACCGAGGCTCAACACGGCGACAACTCAATAGCTGCATCCTCCAAAGCCAACACGACCGCATCTCACAGCGCTGGAGAACAGCACATAGAATCGAGCGAGCATGGAGACCACGCCTCAGTAACCGAAGCTGTCAGATCTGCAGCCAATACTGCTTCCACAAAGGTTTCAGTTGTTGCTGGCCAAGTCGCTGCTGCCGCGAGTAGCGCAATTGGCTCGACCTCCGCTGCTAGTGGATCTGCAGCTCAGGATGTGTCCAAGACTCTCTATGTTGGGAATCTCTTCTTCGACGTCAAGGAACATGATCTCGAGAAGGAGTTCAGCAAGGCCGGCAGGGTTGTGAAAACCAAAATCATATATGATCAGAGAGGTTTGAGCAAAGGGTATGTCATCTTGCACCAATCCTCTTCCTCCATCGTGAAGCCGCTTTTTAATGCCTCACAGGTTCGGTTACATTGATTTCTCGACCTTGGAAGAGGCTGACAAAGCGATCTCCATGTTCAACATGCAAAACTACGAAGGCCGTCGTATGACCGTCCAGCATACGATCCAAAAAGCCAGATCACGAGAGGGGCCGAGGAGTAGCCCTCGCGAGCCTCACGCCCCCACGAAGACGCTCTTCATTGGCAACATGGCCTTTGACATGTCTGATCGAGATCTCAACGACCTGTTCCGTGATATCAAGAACGTCGTTGATGTTCGGGTGGCCATCGATCGGAGAACTGGGCAACCTAGAGGATTCGCACACGCAGATTTCATAGATGTGGACAGTGCGGAAAAGGGCATGGCCGAATTGGCAAATAAGGAGGTATGTGGGAGGTATCTGAGAGTCGATTTCAGCGCCAGCTCGAGAAGTTAGGGGTGATGCTGCCTTCCTTGGGGAATCATCATAGAGCATCGAAGGACAGTGAAGAAGCGAGGGTTTTCAGCTTGCCACTTTGGCTTTCTTCACCCATGTAATTCATCTAGGCGCGGGTTACGGGGACCGGCCCATGGTTGTACATTACACAATTAGCTATGGAGTTGGCATACATCTCTTCTCAGGTTCATAGTACCTAGTGTACTGAGTTGGCTTGTGATATTTGTCTGAGTTTGTCAGTGAAAGAGATGGGATCACGTGCATCTGCACGGTGGACAAAAAGATGAACCTCGGCTCTAGCCTTTCGAGATATCCTTTGCCTGCGAACGAACATATGACAACGTACTCATCTACAACAGGCTTCGCATGCGTTCTGAAGCGAGATCGCTCTTGAGAAGGCTTTACTTGGATAGAAACACCACGACGTTCGAATCCCAGGCGCGATGTCATTCCTTAGCGGAGCGGAGTGTTCTACTGCGGCCAACCCTCTTTCACAATTCACCAAGCATGTCCAGGATGACAGGTCACTTCAGCGGGACAGGCTAGTAGGGACAGGGCCGAGCGGGCTTCAAGAGACCTTCAGAAGTCAAAGAGGTGGCCCGCCACAAGATGGGGTAGAACGCCCCAGCCCTCCCCGCAAAAGGCTTCTGCAGTCGTTCAATGAAAGCAAGACTGACCATTTTCGCAGGCAATGCAACAATTCCTACAGCAGAATGGACAGCTACCCCAAGAATCACTCCAACCCTTCTCCATGGAGCAGATGCGGCGGGATCTCGATGGCTACCGGACAAGGTCACCGCAGACAGGCTCACCACTCTGGTCGTCAGAGTTCGATCCACAAGAACAGGCAAGAATGGAGGGCGCCTTCCAAAGTCCGAAGTCCGCCGCATTTATACCACCTGGATTCAGTCATGCAGAGTTCCAACAATTCCAGCATAAAGTTGAACAGAACACCTCACTGAGAGCCCACACTCCACCATTCCAAACGCCAATGTCAATGCATGGCTATCAACGGCCAATGGGCATGGCCTATGGCATGGGAATGTCATCCTACCGCCCAATGTCAGCACAGAAACGACCCGCAGATACTTTAACAGCCTCAAAAGGCAAGGGCCGCATGGTCGAGCTTGACGACCAAGACTGGGAATCTCAATTCGCCCAAATGGACACCAGCCAGGACCAAGACCTCGATGCCGCAGCCAACGCAGCGGTAGAAGCCGAGCTGAATGACATGGACAGGTCAGTCCCCCTCTCCGAAACCAATCCCTACGGAGACTTCGAGTCCATCTGGCGCGGCATCCAAGCTGAAACCTCCTCTCCTTTGTCCAGAACCCTCCTCGACGACGAACGCATGCACATGTCCGACCACCTTCCCCTCGATTCCGATCTCAGCACCTGGGAGAGTTTCGACGAGCAGTTCCAACGGCCCTTCCAAGACCCGCAACTCGGCAACTACGTCTTCGAACCCGAAAACCCCTTCGCCGCCTCCTTCCGCGACTCCTGGGCCATGGGCCAGCAAATCATCGCCGAAGGCGGGAACCTCTCCCTTGCCGCCCTCGCCTTCGAAGCCGCCGTGCAGCGCGACCCCTCACACGTCGAAGCCTGGGTCGCGCTCGGCAGCGCCCAAGCCCAGAACGAGAAAGAAACCCCAGCCATCCGCGCCCTCGAACAAGCCCTGAAACTCGACCCCTCGAACCTCGAAGCGCTCATGGGGCTGGCCATCAGCTACACCAACGACGGCTGGGACAGCACCGCCTACCGCACCCTCGAGCGCTGGCTCGCCACCAAATACCCCAACATCATCTCCCCCTCCGCCCTAACCCCGGACGCCGAATTCGGCTTCACAGACCGCCACCTCCTGCACGAGCGCGTCACCGAGCTCTTCATCCTCGCCGCGCAGCTCAGCCCAGACGGCGAACACATGGACCCGGACGTGCAGGTCGGGCTGGGCGTGCTCTTCTACGGCCAGGAGGAATACAGCAAGGCAGTCGACTGCTTCAACGCCGCGCTCGCGAGCACCGAGTCCGGCATCAGCAACCGCCGCGCGGACGCCCACCTGCTGTGGAACCGCCTCGGCGCCACGCTCGCCAACAGCGGCCGCAGCGAGGAGGCCACGGAAGCCTACCACCGCGCTCTAGAACTAAAACCGAACTTCGTCCGCGCACGGTACAATCTCGGCGTCAGCTGCATCAATATGGATCTCTGGCCGCAGGCGGCGGGGCACTTGCTCGGCGCGATGAGCATGCACAATGTGGTTGAGCGGGTCGGTGCGGATAAGGTCCGGGAGGCAGTCGATCCTGGGGACGGGGCGGGGGGGAATGCGCTGTCGGACAGCGATATCGAGCGCTTGGTGGGGATGAATGAGAGTGGGAATTTGCTGGAGACGCTGAAGCGGGTGTTTGGGAATATGGGGAGAAGGGATCTGGTGGAGAGGGTGGTGCCGGGGATGGATGTTGAGGGGTTTAGGGGGGAGTTTGATTTCTGAGTTCTGGTTTGGGCTTCGAGAGGATGATGGGACAGGCAGGAGGTGAGATGAGAAGACATTTACGGGATGTTACGGACGCATATACCACCAGCATTGGGTACTTAGCCACGGACTCAGGGATAGACAAGCCATATCGCATCTTCAGAAGCTCGTCTTCCTGTGTATCCTCAAGCCTGATTTCCTATCTCGCACTCAGTGGCAAACCTCTTCTCAAATAACCAATTGAAGCATAGATGACAAAGTGTATTTCTCCGATATCTATATCCCGTAGTCGAGTACCTACAACAATCCACTATATCATCCCGCTAACCCCTTCTTACAGATCAACTCCCTAGAAACGCAAATTTGGGTATCATAACATCAAACGCTCAAAAAATCCCAAAGATAAATAAACCCCACCCCAAGATCCCCTCCTCCCTACAACCCAACGACAAGACCCGCACGACCCCTTTATCAAGCCCCCAAAAACCCCTCATCAACAGCAAGCACCCACTCCGCCTTCTCCCTCTCGCTCCTCGCCGCAAACAACCACGTATTCATACTGCCATACACCGCCCACACATTCCCCTTCAGAGACTCGGCCCTCCCTTTCGCCCTCCCCCTCTCCAACCCTCCTCCGCCTCCCCCACCTCCATCAAGCCCTTCGCCGAGCAGCTCCCGCACAGGCGGATCGGTATCGATGCGTGCGTTGCGGAGGTTGATGATGAAGGCGACCTCGCCGCTAGGGACGTGGTAGACGAGGAGGTAGGGCGGGCGCAGCTCGGCGAAGTGGCGCGTCCAGAGGGTGGGGTTGTGGGGGGTGGGGGTTAGGAGGTGGGAGGCTTTGAGGAGGAGGGGGGGTTTTGGGTGGAGGTGGATGGTGGCGGTGAGGTTGGGGTGGGGTGAGGGGGAGGGGGAAGAGGTGGGCTGGTGGGATGGGAGGGTGGAAAGGGGGGAAGCCGGGGAGGGACGGGTCCAGAGGTTGAGGCATTTGTGGAGGAGGGATTGGTGGTGCTGTGAGGGTTCTGAGGGAGGGGAGGGTGGTGTTTTGGAGAGGTGGGGATGCTTGCAGAGGTGGATTCTTGTGGCTTCGACGTCTAGGATGCGCTTTTGGTGGGTTTGGGAGGTTAGATAGTCGCGGAGTAGACCGATGCCTCTGGGCTTCCAGTTACCGAGGGTTTCGTCGCCTTTTATATAGTCGTGCTGAGAGTCCATTCGCCATAAGTCTCCAGCTCGCTTTGCGCATGCTGGTTTCAATGCTACGGAGAAGATGCCGGATGTTGTGTGTACGATTCGGATGGATTTCCAGAGCTGTTTGAACATTGACTGAGGACGCAGCCAGCTGCGAGGGCGGATCTGAACGTTCTGATCGAGCGTGAATGTCAAAGGTGTACTGACACGGGACGACATTACTTCGACCGAGAAGGATATTTGAACGATATATCCTTCGCCCGTCGGCCGGTCCAGGAGGGTCGAGCCATGTAGGCTCGAGTCCCATTGGCCTAGGATTGTTATTTCCTTAGTGCCATTGCCGTTCTCGATCAGCTTTGGTTCTTCAACCAGCTTCAACGGAACATCAGCTTTTGGACTGCTGGCATGTGCAACGCTGGCTCCAGGATCAAGTAGCCGGACATCACCGGCACGAAGAGACTTGATCCCCGTCCACTGCAAAGACTCGCTTGAGGAGTAGGAGAAATTCAGGAAGGTCCGTCTCTGCAAGCCTTGGTGCAGCTGGTAAGTGCCCGGATCGAGATTGCTGTGCTGCTCAACCTCCACCGCCAGATATTCACCACTCTCTGATAATTCCAAGATTTTGGCTTTCGCAAATACGTCGTGCTGTTCTTGCACGTAGTACTCACTCTCCGGTAGCCGTCCTTCGGAGCGTTTGCGGTCCTCTAGCGCCTCTTCATCACTGGATTGCCTTATTTCATCCCAGCTTAGAAGTTTGTCCAGATGCATAGGAGAGACTCTGGCGTATATGGAGACTCGCAACGTTGCTGTATGGGGGGCATCAAGCGGCAAGCTCAAGCTATGGACACTTTCGAAACGGATAGGGTTTTCCTCAAAGCCACCGATCATCTGCGTCGTCGTAGCGCCCCCTTCATCGCTGATACCAGGGATAAAAAGCTGCGCATGGATGTCAGTGCCCTCTCGTTCAGCAAATCCAGCCATCTCATGCATGACAACATTGAACTTGAGCATGGAGGAAGGCGCTTGGGCAGACGATGGTTCTAACGAGAGCTTGACGACGCCAATAGCTTCATGCGTATACGTCGAGAGGACGTCTAATGTGTAATCTTGAACATGGGCCTCGAAAACGGCAGCAAGAGATACATTCGTTTCTCCAAGAAGTGAAAATTGTGGCATACATGGATCGATGAAGGGATTATCGAGACGGAAGTGTTGCACGAGTTGCGGCCGGTCCAGATACTGATGTATTCGACGCATGTCATGCAGCCTAGCCTCGAGTTTTTCAAGCGACCAAAGACGGACAACCAGATTCTGGTAGTCAAGTAGTCGGACCGCAACACAAGGCTTATGAGCGTCTTCGAGAGCTTCATCCTCGTCGCCAGAAATACCACTTAATACGAGATCATACGATGAGCACATGCTCTGACCGTTCCCCGCAACAGAGAATTGGAATACGATGTTTTTGTCCATCGCTTGGCTCATGATCTGAACCTCCTTCAGCACAGCAGCTCGTTGAAGAAGCGCTCCAGCCATTTGTACATATCTCGTCTGACGCCACCTGGCCAGCCAGTGCCTAGCGATGCCCCTTTCTGCCGGAGGGAGGTCTGTGAAACCATCTTGCGTTATCCTCGGCGAAGCCGAAACATGCTGTAGCTTCTCCTGGAAAGCTTCCTTCTGCAGCTCAATTTGCTGCTGAAATTCTTCTTTCGCGGCCTTGAGTGCATCCTCTATTCTCTCTTTCTCGAACTTTAGCGCTTCAATATCCTGAGTTGATAGAGCATCAGCGATGCGCAGTTGCTCCTGATACTCCTCTGTCTGCTTGACGGGCTGGTCTTGCATGTCATTGCGTAATGCATCCACCCTCTCATCTTCACTTTGGGAACCATCTGCTCCACTCTGGGGTGGAGTGCTGGGAAGTGTAAGAGTGGTGTCGAGGGAAAATTTATCGATCGTGCCATTCGACAAGTACTTTTGACGATGCGGGGAGGAGCTCAAAGATTCGAGTTCTTCGTCATCTGGCCCGAACAGCCTAGACTCTGGTCTGCCTTTGCGAACCGCTCGAGCCCTCTGGACGTCATCGAAGAGTGCGTCCAGCTCATCGTCCGTGAGATGCTTTATTTTCTGGTCAGGCCCCAGAATAGCGCTTGCAGCCTCTCTGCGTGCGTATGACCAGTCTGAATCACGCCCCTTTCTATGAGGCATTGGCGACTCTGATCTGCCCGTCTCGCCTTCCGTATCTGAGTCGGCTGTGCTCAGAGCTCGGCTATGCGATGGTCTCGGTGCAGGAGAGCCAAGCTGACTGGTTGTAATAGCATGCCTGAGAAGGCTCTGTTCTTTGCGTTCATCACGTGCTTCTTGTGGATGATTGAAGCGGAAGATGTGGAAATCGCCAAGGATGATTCGATTGCCGCTACGAAGCCTCTGAGGCTTCTCGAGACGAAGTCCATTGACCATGATGTCCGCGCCGTCTCTGGGTACAAGAGTAACCAAACCGTCCACATTCTCAAATGTGCAATGATCAGGAAGAATCTTCGATCCATTGAGGCGGATTTCTGACGTTGTCTTTGGATCTTCCACATTGCCAACCGCAGTCGTACCAGGCTTGATATTGTAGACCAGACATTCTGCCAGTAACGGGTCATCGCTGAGATTGACAAGATGAGGCATTTTCTTTGGAGTCGAAAGGCCGACAAAGCCCTTTTCGATACTTATACCAAGCTCTTCCAGAGCAGCCTCGCGTTCTTTATGAATCTGCTCTGTCTTCTGAAGCTTATCTTCCCATGTCTGGTTCAAGTCTTCGTAAAGTTTCTCTGATTGATTCAACTGTTCGGCAATGTCGGCTTTGGATACTTTCTTGATGGTGCCGTCGGCCTGTATTATGGACACTATCTGCTGATCTAGAGGTGTATCAGGCGCATACTGCTCTTCAGCAACGCCACCACTAGTCGCACCACTCCTGAGCTTTGATCTCAATTGCGCGAGCTCTTCCTTTAGTTCACGGATCATGCGAGCATTTGGATCCTCGTTGACAACAGCATGGTTCTTTATTCTCTTGGCAGAGTCCGCGTACCTCAGCGTGCTCAGTGTCTCCTCGAAATTGATGTCTGCTGGAGATATCGCAGCGATCATAGCCGTCATACTGTTGCCTCCCAGAGAATCCTTCAACAACCAGGTTAGGACAGAGTCTCGATATGGCACCATGGACATATTCCTTTTCTTTCCTGTCGACAGATCCGCCAGAGCCGCTATCACCCGTCCCAATGTTGAGAGTGATCGGTTGATCTCTGCACCCTCTTTGAGACGGGCCCCTGTTGCGCCCGTCGATGTTGCGCGCTCGGAGCCTGCAAGGTCCACGAGACTGATTTTGGCAACCTTTTCGGTGTCCATGTTGGTCTCCACGTCATGCCTTTTCTGCGTCACAATCAAGGTGAATACCGCATGCGACCGACTGGACGTATCGTTCATGCTTGTTGCGGCTACGGTCCTTGCCTTGTTGCCTTCGTCCATAAGATGCTGAATCTCGGGAAATGAACGCACAATCAGCTTAGCTAAGTCTTCAACATAAGGGCCAGTAGACGGATGCTCGCGGACTTTGAGATTCCCCTTGGTCGAAGGATTGAGCAAATCTCGAACTCGCTCATTATAAATCTCCAAATAGGACACCTCGACAGTGTACTTGAGATTCTTGTCTTCTTGCAGTGCCGAGATACGTTCGAACATATTTTGACAGATTCTTGGTATCACACCAGACTCTTCGCCATAGCCCATCATGCTGTACGACTTCCCTGAGCCCGTCTGCCCGTATGCAAAGATGCAGTTGTTGTAGCCTTTGAACGCATTGTCGAGCAGTGGAGACCCGAGGTCGTCGAATAGATTGTCTTGCCCAGCGAAGTGAGGGTCTGCACGATTGAAGGACCAATAGCTCTTATCGAAAGCGAACACCTTCTGCCCATCCGCCCTGCCTCCCTTTGAGCCACGAAGGCGTTCCTCAGCATCTGGCGGCGGTACCAGGACGGTCTGTTCACCCATCATCTGCACAACGCATTTTGCCTTTCGGTCGAGCTCGCGCCCATTGAAGGGTCGTACCCTGACCACGACCTTGATGTTCCCGCCAGCCATGATGGGCACGTAGTCGAATCATTGGGAGGCTATGTTCGCTTGGCGATGTTAGGAAGAGGGTGCTGCATGATTAGCAATGGGATGTAGTTGAGAAAACGCAACTGCAAGGTGCAAACTGCCAATTTACGTTTTGGTAAACAAATAGAAACTGTACAAACACGTTGTCAGGAACCAGGCAGAAGCAGCAGGCGCGCCCAGGGCACTCTAGGCGAAGATCCAGGGGTCTGAACTGTTTTGGGGATCAAGGCTTGGCTATGCGGGCTAAGCTTTTGGACAATCGGTCCCGGCGTTGGGGGTCATCCTGGGAACGTCACCGAGCATGACTGCCTGTCCGCAGCAAGGACCTGTAAATAGAGTCATCTCATGATTTTCCCTCGCCATCGCTATGAATTTTGGTTCTTTTTCTTGTCCTGCTTATCAACATTTGCACTCCGAATAGCTTATCTTGCTCAGTAACAGCAGCTGAAACTGAGGATGGGATTCTTGCCTCAGCATGCGCAAGGAAAGGCGCTGGATGGTACAATACAGCCCATGAACGGAGCACCGGTACTCGGTGACTCCGGAATTACGATGTCCTTACCATCGAGACCCAAGCCTACGGGTTCGTTATCTTCCCAGGACTCAATTCCTCCATCAGGCGCAACGTTGACTGGGAAGCAGGAGCATTGTAAGGTTCTGCACTGTTGCCGTCAACTGACGGCAATTTATACTTATGGCTGAGAACCTTTTGGCTAATCTACGTTAGATCTCAAAAGAGAGCTCATATCACAACAAGTCAAGTATGAAATATCAGAGTTAGCTTCCACCACCGCCCTCCAGCGATTCGGCGCCCCATTTAGGTCCGATTTTGGCGAGGTCGCTCCGGTCGACTCTGAGCTTCCTATCCTACGCTACATCTTCGTTCATCATGTCCGCAACTTTCCATTCCTGGACCAAGCGAGGGAGAAGGAGTTCTGGCAAGACAAGCTACAAGTGGTGGGCTGCGGAGTGACTAGGGACGTCTGACAGAGCTGATGCTGGCCAGTTCCTCGAATCCTTTGCAAATAGGCATATCTCATCGTCAGAAGATCGACTCGAAGAGACCAAGCGGCGAAAGCTCGCTATGAAGGCAGAAAAGTTGGTGGAGCTGATGATGGTCTCCGGCATACCCACCGCATCCGGTTATGAAGAACGAATACGGTTCTCAGAGCTGGAAGTGGTAGACCGAGGCGCAAATGAGCAAGGATTGCTGGTCAATGCACCAGAAGGGCATGCAATCAATGGCTGGGACATCAATGTAGCTGGCGTACGGACGACCTCGGTAAAGCGAACCGTGAGATATCATCAGCACGCCGTAAGTCTGATACACACAATCTGGAGTGCCATGAAGGTTGGCTGAAAGCTTATAGGAGTTTATCATTAGAGTCAGACAAGCGGGGAAGGCAGATATGTACGTCGGAAGGCGATACGGTAATTTTTCGAAAATGCACAAGCGAATACGGACGGAGCTTCCTGGCAAGGTGCTCCCTCCGCTGCCCAGGAAAAACAAAAATTCCACACACTCATCATTCCTCAGCGTAGGGGCTGATGACGATGCTTCATCTGTATCATCGGTCTCTACACAGAACACAAATCCGGATGGGGCTGGTGATAGTGGTTCACTGCGGCATCTCATGGGCCATGGCCGTTCCGCCTCCATACAGCGAAACTCCCCTCGAGTATCTGGTGAGTACTCTAGAGAGAAAGTCACGCTATACCGCGAGGACCAAAGAGTCTCGCTCCGGGCATTCCTGAGGACTCTCCTGCAAAATGAACAGATTGCCCAAACAAAAGCGATACATGAATTTCTTACTGCTAATCCGGTCAAAATCAATGAAGAAGAGATGAGAGATATTCATCAGCGTAAAGAGATGGACGAGAAACGAATAGAAGAGCAAAGGCAATTTTATGAAATTGCGAGGCAGCGGGCAAGAGAATTAGACGTTTATATGGAGAGATTCCGGCGGGACATCGTCGAGAGCAGTAAGTCACCCCAATCGATCAAAATTCGGTTCTCGTAATTAAGTCCTACACAGACGGCCTTTCGAAATTATTCAAGGAGATCAAGGACAAAGAAAAGATAGCAGATTTGAGCATTGAATATCAGAAATTCGCAGAATGGGCACGAATAGAGTAAGCTCATACTAATGGTAGGCTTAAATGGCGCTAATATTCGGTTAGAGTCGCAGCTACAATATATCACCTTTTCCTGGCAGAGGATAACTCACCGGAACTTTTCGCTCAGGCCAAACGCTTACATTCCATGATACCGTATGCAGCATTGAAGCAAGTAATTCGGTTCGCGAACCCTGCTAAAGTCATGAGCGGCGTCCTTGATCTATTCCTCGCACAGCCCTTTGGTGCACGGTCTTTGGCCCAACGAGCCCTTGGTCTTGCACTGAACGACGGCATTAGAACTTTCCAGAGATCCATAGATTCTCTCACCCTCAAGATCAACGATACTGTTCTCTGTGAGAAGCTCAGAAGCTTCTGCAATGCCGACGAAGATATCAAAAATTCTGTAAGAGCAGAGGCGGTATCTGACGATGTTGACCTAATTGTCGCCATCCTTCGCTCGGAACACTTCAGGCCAGAACTCACCCCCGAGCAAATAGGTAAAGTCTTCAACGCATATGTCGCATGGGTCAATGCCATAGAAAACGTATGTCTGCTCTTCCTTCTTCCAATGCCCATCTCTCATGCATTTGATTAACACCCTTCTCAATCAGACCGACGACGCAATGAAAGCCTCCGCCACCCTCTTCGCCAATCTCAAATCCCTCCTCAAAATGTACACTCGTCAACGCGACAAAGCAATGATGCTCTCCGTCATCGAAGAACCCGTAACCCTGAACCTCTTCCGCGACCTCTTCACCATCTTCTACGAGCCCCTCGTGCGCGTCTACAAATCAGCCAACGTCTACTCCTCCGTCACCGACTTCTCCAACTTCGCCGACGACATGTTCCGCGTCCTCGAAACCTGCCAACGCCAAGACGTCTCCGCCGACCCCAACCAAACCGTCCAGTCCTTCATCGACCTGTGCGGCAGGCACCAAGACAACTTCTACAAGTTCGTGCATGAGGTGCACATCCACGACAACGGCCTCTTCTCCAGCCTCATGTCCTGGCTGGAATTAATCCTCGAGTTCCTGCGGCATGGCCCCAAGGGCGGGAAGCTGGATATGAATGCCCTCTTCCAAGGCGCAGTCGACATGGGCCAGATCGACAAATTCGCCGCCATCCCAGAGATCGACGCCCTCATCCAATGGCAGGAAGAGCGCAAGAAATGGCACGCCGACAAGACGCGCCAGAAAATGGCCGCCGAGGGCTCGTCCAACCCTGCGCCCCCTGGGTCGGCAACCTTCCGGAGCAGTGATTTCGGGCTGAATGAGCAGGACCTGGCGGAGATGAGAGATAGCGAGGCGTTTGAGTCGGATGAGGAGAGTAGTGATGAGGATGGGCCTGCGGATCCGATTGACAGTGAGCGGAAGAAGAGGGTGAAGCGGCAGGATCATCTAAGGCGGACGGCGGGGGAGCCGGTGAAGCCGGAGGTGAGGGAGCTGCAGGGGTTGAGGGAGGGGTTTTTGAGTATGCTGAGGATGGTGCTGGCGGAGTGATGCATCAATGCATTCGTCTTGGGCTCTGGGATGGGTTTTGGTCATGCGGAATGGGGGGGGACTATTGGATACACTGCATGCTGAGCGATGAGGAGACGAACCTTTATGTCGATACGAAGCATGATTCTAGGATTATAGATCTTGGTATGACGCTAGCCTTAGGATATTACTAAACAGAGATCGCCCTCGACGAGGCGTTGAAGCGTGCTCCAACTTTATCAATCCGAGAGCCATCCAGATTGTTGCTTATGGCTACAAGAGCCTCTTCACATGCCATCCCTATCTCTGGTTCATTTTCTTAGTTTTTGGGTCCGAGCGTCAAGTCCCAAGTCGAAGTATTGTCGAAAAGACTTATTCTTTTTGCTTGGTCTTCAATATCCCTAGCTACACACTTTTGCGCAAGAGGCTGGCCCGCAAGTTCACACCCCTGCTAGACCTTATTCCGCGTATTATTGACTGCGTATTGCGCAGTCTTGTTCTAACGTTCATGAATTCGGCTTTTCTCAGTAGACAACGTCACTCAGTCCCGGCTAGTCACTTATGTCCTCATTGTTGTATTGATATTTGGAATATCATTCACTGCTTCTGTCTCCTCTGTATAATCGCGATGGACAGTCCCAATCACACCTCGCGGCACGGCTTGACTGGAGCAAGAAAACCAAGGTACTCTCATGCCCAGTGTCCCAACATTACCATTGTACAGGAAATGTCACAACGGCTTGGAACCCGACAGACAAGAGGTGGACAGCTTCGAAGCACCCGGTAGAAATCTATCTATCGAGCCCCAAACGGCGCTCCCACCAATTCAGACATTCGCAACAACCCACAAGCAACACACCTCGCCCTCCCAGCGCAGAATTCCCCCTCCCACTCCCTCCCTCACAAAATCCCCTTCCCCACCCCCACCTCTCCAAACTCCCTCGTCTGCCTCCCCTCCCAATTCGCCCGCCACGTCTTGGTCCCATCCGGGCGCGGGCCCTTTGCATAATCGTACGTCTGCGGTATCATGATCCCCCCTTGGATCTGCTCCGCGCGCAGCGTCGCCCAGGGTCTGGCGTTGGGGCCGGTGCGGTAGGTCTGAGCTGGGTGGTTTTGGTTTGGGGGGTGTGGTGGCGGGTAGGGGTTTACGGGGGGTTGGGCATGTGGGGGTTGATTGGGTGGGTGTGGTTCGAGCGGGAAGTTGGGGACTTCGTTCCATTGCCCGCCGCCATGGTAGTGTGGGTTGTGGTTGTCGCTGGAAGGGAAGCAGCAGAGGAATTCGGCGAAGATGCCTTTGTAGCACATGATTGTGCGAGAGGGCGTTTGTGGTTTTGGAGGCGAGGGGTGGGAGAGGATACCGAGGGGAGTGGTTGTGGGGTTTGATATAGCCTGTGGGCTGTGTCATATATGAGGACGGGCTATATCGTGACAATCGATGGGTGACGGATATGGTATTCATGATAGCGGTGAGTCTGGTTCCGTTGTGTGACTGCTTCATGGTGTGTCAACGGATTACACACGTGGATGTGCGATTAGTCTTTTCACTCTTCATACCTCCATAGGAGAAGTTCCACATACCTCATTGACCACCCCATTTCCTCTTATCAACCCACCACTCCTCGCCCGGACCCCTCAACCACCAACCCCTTTTTCCCTCCCTCTCAAGCACAACCGGCACGCTACCCATCCACCCCTCAGCTCTCCCTGCACCACCAGTACTGCCCTCCATCAGCCCCTCCATCCTCGCCCTCGTCTCCGGCTCCACAGCCAACAGCGCCTTATCCAGCTCGTCCTTCCACACTGGCACCTCCCTCCTCTTCGTCTCCACCATCACGAGCACAAGAAAGACAAGCGAGAGGACAATCGACAGAATGGGGACAGCCAACCACCGGAAATCGACACTGATGAAAACCTCATCGTAGGTTGCGGTCCCCAAAGCCTTGTCGGGGATGTTGGATGTGTTGCGCATGGCATTCGACATGCTAGTTTCGAGGTTGGCAAGGAGCGGGCGTATGTATAGCAGCCACATGGTCGCTGGGCGCGTTGTTGTAGAAAATGTCTTCGAAAGCACGTGTCGCGTCGCTGGTTGCGTCGTCAAGGAAGGCAGGAGGCATTCCATACGTACCGTAGAAGGCAGCGACGGCGAGGAAGCTGTTGAATGCATTCGCGGTGCCGCTTTCCATCCAGTATTCTATTCCGTCGGTATCGGTGGTAGATATGGCTGTCCTGAGGTTAGAGCCTTGAGATAAAGGCTTTTCGGAAAACTTCAGCGCTCGCTGGGTGTTTGTGATAGTGGTAGTCGTACGCCCGTTAGTGACGGTGGTGTTGTAGGTCTTTAGGCAGAGGGAGAGGGTGATTTGGAGAGCGACAACTGAAGTGCTTGGGTCGGTTTTGTGGTCGACGGAGAAGACCCTCCTGTCGGGAAAGAAGATAATGTAAAACTCGACCAGATTCGCGGGGTTGGCGCCGGCCTTGACTAGATCCGAAGACCTTGAAGCGTTGAGACCTTGATTTTCGCTTGCGCCTATCCAGAGGGTTGGTAGTCCATCCTCCATAGTCGTAAAGTTGTCTCCACGCGCGGTGGGCGCTTGCTGTAAAGGGGCCACGGTGTAGGAACATTCGCCATAAAGGGTGACGTCGAAGATGTGGGGACAATGGTTAATTATTTTTTGGGGTGACATCTTCAGCTGCCGAGCACACGGCAAGAGAAGTGTAGTCGGGAAAGGTGCAGTTGCCAGTCGAACATTCGGCCGCTACCGCCGAGGGATCGATGTCTTTGGCCAACAGACCGTCGGTAACGGCTGACGCCATTAGAGACGGGACCGTGTCGAAACTAAGGTCGGGTCCTTGGGCTGTTGATGGAGATTTGTGAGTACATGACCCTGCAAAACGAGGAAAATATTAGAACTTCGGGCAGACTTACGCATTGGCAGTGTTTCTGAAGCAAAGTGCGCTTGGTATTGCCGGGTGATGGGGGCTGATCCGGACGAGGACGTTAAATTCCTCGGCCTAAGCGGCAACGATACAGACTGTTGCGTAAAGGACCCCAGCAGTAGGATGAAACTAGTATTGAGCGCACCCAGATAAACCAGGAGCCTGCAAATGTTCTCAGCATGACGCGTACCGGCGCGTAATGTCGACGGCTTACCATCTTGGATGTTTCGTGATTAGCAATAAACTATCGATGGGCCCACGACTCGCTTTATCAAAATCCCCAATCCCAGCCACGGGCCTACTTTTGCTGTACCAAATCCATTTCAGTTGCGAAATGGACGCTGCTACAGGCACGAATACAGCGGTCTGGGCAATTTGCGAGGCGATGCTAATCAAAGTATTGAGAGTGAGGCCAGAATGCCAATTTTCAAGAGATTGACCATTGAATACTGCGAGGACAATGATGATGATGACGAGGGAGAGGAGCGCGAGAAGCCAGCAAAGAATCTCCAACGTCCAAGTGTCAGAGAAAATCCTAGTGTAGAGTGACTGCTGCTTTGTCGCTTTGGCAGTCTTGGTGGCATCTGTTGTCAACCCAGCAGTATCTTGAGTCGTGTTTTCGTCGTCGATCTTCTGCCATCTGGGACCGTTGGAAGACGACCGATTTACGATGTTATGCAAACGAATCGACATTGTCAATGGAAGCCGGACTATAGTCTCTGGAAAGAATGTCAGAATGTTGGGGTATTTTTGAAGTTTCATGAAATATGATCGAAACCTTCTAGATTCTGTAGGGGACAAGGCCACCAGTGTAGAAGTCCTTAATAGTCTTCCAAAAACTGGGGGGGATCAGGTTGACCCCATGTATACAGAGATCTGCACAACTTTAGCTCCTATGCAGCCCTTTTCTCTCAGCTCTCCTGCAGCCTTGCTGCAGCCATTTTGCATCCCACACGGCCGAGCTGCTATACATAGTAATCGTCGCCGACCCAGAGGTTCGACGTGTAGATTTGGCATTTAAATTGGTCAGCATTCTTGTTCTTGCGAGGATTGAAAGGGCTACGATATGGGGCAAAAGCGACTGTGAGAGTATCCCGTTAGAGATGATTAGTCCCCAAGGTACGGACGTAATACAGACAGGGTATGTCCTTAGCTTTGTCTTGGGCCGGGTGATCATCCGTAGCGTCACAGGGTTCAAGCAACTTTATCAAACAGCGACCAGCCTTATCAGCCTAAAGCACCTTCCCTTTTCATATCCAGACGTCGTAAATCGTAACTCTATGTGGTCATCTTGCCCATCCGTTTCCCTGCAAACTCTTCAAGACCACCTCATCTCCTCCCTCCACGCCTCTATGTCCATCCTATCCTCAACATCCTTAGCCAATCCATCTCTTAGCGCTCTAACCACTGCACTGCCCTTGTATCACTCGCCAAGCTTGCTCCCCGCGCGTTGCATTGCTGCATTTCCAAGGCTGTTCCTAAAGTCTTTAAACAGCGCACCCGAGCATTCCAGCACCAAGAACCTCAATTGCAGAGGGCGGCCAGAGTTGGTCGCGCTTTCTGCTCCAGAGTTTCTGTACGGAACAGCATCCAGCTTTAGTACACGTTTGGAAGATTGTCGAACCATGTATTTCGTACCGGATTAGCTTGCCTTCTCCGGAGACAACCCCTGGGTTATTGGAATTTTACGCAGATAATCTCTGTAAACAAGGAACACTAGCTGTAAGAAGGAAGTCTGCGGAGGAATAGAAGACCACAATGGACAGATTGAGCTGTCTCCAGCCTTGGGTCTAATTGGCTTCTTAAGTTTATCCCCGAAAACGATTAGTATATTTGGGTCCTGAGAGAAGGTCCACCATTCTAGGGATGGTCCATCCTTGCATAGCTGACATCAATATCAGGTAGAACTGTGTAACTGCTTTCGATCTCGCTGCCATCAGGTTTGAACCTCGGGCTTGTAGAAATTCGTTGTGCCCATCCCGGTGGGAAAGGCATACCGAGTGCAGCCGTTATAATGCAATGCGGGAGGTTAGGAGATTTGAAGATCAGGCAAAAAAAAACAGGTTCTTTCAACAACACTTCAACTGGGGACGCGACGCTCGGAATTCTGAGAGTCCAGAAAGGAATCAGAGATGAGGATGGGAAGTGAAGAGGCTCTTTCACTCAAGAGCAATCATTCGTACCGATCTCGAGCGGATAAAGTTGGAGGACGCTTGAACGCCTCGTTCAATTTTTAGGGCCCGCAGCAGCGTCCGATCATCCTCTGCCCTGGACGTTCTAAGCTAGATACGTATAATAGGGCTGCCATTTTCCCTAATTTACTTGATTGCAGCCGAATGCCGACCTGTGACGGCTCGACAACTTCTTCCTTTGCATGATCGCTCCCTTCGATCAGAGCCGAGGGGCAGTATCCTTGTATTCGTCGATTATGGTCACAACGTGACTGCATCCGGCTCAATGGGCACAAGATCGCCTTTGCCCCTAAAGACCTCCAGAACCGTAGCTTGCTCCGCAAGCATATACCTCTCAGCCTGGGTCCCAATCTTCGCGAGTCCCCTCCAACGCTCAACATCCTCTGGGTTGCGTTTGTCTCCATGCGCCTTCTTCGGATTTTCCCAGTGACCCTTAGAGAAGCCTAGAAGGGTCGTAAGCTGTTGCAGCTTGATGTCGTAAACAAGCGAGACGATGCTTTCGATTTCCTCTAACCAATTGCACTGCCAAAGCTCGCCAGGACGGATGCATTGAAACATGGCGGTCTGGTAGTTGGAGCGACCTGCCATGGGACCGCCGTGGATGGCGTAGACGACACGGCTTTCGGAGAAGAACCATATTTCGTAACGCCATTTTGCAGGCTTGTCGTTCTCGTCAGTGGTGTTGTAGTCGTAGACTAGGTGGAGGTCTCGGATGTCTTTGTCAAAGGTGGGGTCAAGTGGGGTAGTGGATCTGAAGGACATTTTGGTACAGATCCAGTTTGGGCTAGACGGCGCAATATGGAGCTAAGGACGCAATGAGAAGAAGTGAGGTACTATGGATACGATTCGAAGGTGAAATCAAATGCTGATGAACTTCAACACAGTGAGAAGGGTGGGCCAACTCACCGTATAAGTAGCTTCTAATCGCGGGCTTCACCCCGACCGAGGTACAGGCGCCGAAGGATGAGGGCAGGTGAAAGCGATCATAGGCAAAGGAAGGCAGCTGAAGGATTGCTGACAATGCAGTACCCTGCATATCATGAGAGCGAAAACGGTGTCTTACAGGGCGTGGTTACTGCAATAATCTCCATGCTGTGGAACGTCGTGATGGTACACGGTTTATGAATTTCGCCGGGCAAGGGAGAACACAGTGAACGAACCATCCATGGTTGACCGCCTACCCAGACTGAACGCTAAAATGCATGAACGAGGAACGCAAAGCCGTTCTCGAGACCAAAGCCTCATGACAAGTGTAACAGGTACGAAGGACAATGCACTTGATGGAAATGCTCCATCATATATGTATTGAGTGGTCGAAAGTATGGTTGGGAAATAAGATCGGATCTGACTCTTTAACGACTCGACGTTTCAGACGCTGGAACCACGGACTAGCAGCGAGCCGCCCAATCCGGGTCTGTGCATAAGCTGCCACTAGCGTGCGTTATCGCCACTGAAAAACTATTATTTACCTGACGAGTACTCCGACGATATGAAGATAGAAACCTTGATTGAGTTAGCATTGTTTCGGACGGTGTCGGGAAACTTTTAGCCGTGCTTTTTTTTCGAATTAGTGGGTTGGAGTAAAGCAAGTCATAACTAGAAGTATTATGGAAAGAATCTCTTCCATCCTCCACTTGGGCTATTGTACACAAAGGGAAATCATATGACTCAATCCCTATTTATACCGTGCATCTTACCTATTTCTAGCGGTCTGCGGGGTCTTCATCAGTCCGATCAATCCTCACGTCGAATGGTTGGAAAAGTAGATCGGACCCAACAGTAGGGACTTCATCCTATATTCGTTTCCCACCATACGTTCCTCATCTCGTCCCTACATCCTCGTCTATGCTTTCGCCACCTCCTCCACCTTCTTATACGCAGCCTTCACCTCTTCCCTTTCTCCGACGTTTCGCAACCACTTCTGAATCATAGGATACTTATCCAGACTCAACCCCGCGAATGCATACTGCTTCACCCACGGCCAGAAATGGCAATCTACAGCCCCGAACCCCCCTTCAAGCACACTGCCCCCCTCGCTCTTCTTCAGCTGCCCCTCCAGTACGTCGAAACAACGATATGTCTGTGCTTCGTAGCGGTGCAGCGCGTCGTCGTTTTTGGTAGGGTTGTAGTGGCGGTACCAGTTCACCTGGCCGAGCATGGGCCCGAGGGTGGACAGTAGGAAGGCAGTCCACTTGTCGAAATCGATGAGGAGCTGGGGCGAGGAGGAAGGGGGTGGGGAGAGGGTGTGAGAGGTGTCGTAGGTGCGTAGGAGGTAGGCGATCACAGCGCCGGATTCCCAAGAGGTGGTGTTGCTGTTGGGGTCTTCTGTTTATTGTGAGAACCAGCCCAGACTACGTACTCACCAATACGGAGCACTGGAAGGCGAGGGGAAGGGTTGAGGCCAGCATTGAGAGGGAAGTGATTTACCGAGGGCAGGCACTCGGCCGTTCTCGTTGATCTTGGTAAAGACGGGGCCTTTGACACTGTCCTCGCTGTCCCCGAATTCCCAGATCTTGACGTCGTAAGGCAGCTTCAGTGCCTCCAGTACGATGGCGACTTTGTAGGGGTTTGGGCCTGTGTTGTGGGCGTGGAGAGTGAGTGGCTTCATGTTGAACAATCGTTTGTCGCCAGCGTTGTTGATTGGGTCAGAACAGCGAGAGGGTTGAGGCAAACTCGAAGTAGTAGAATAATTAGTCTTGGATGAAGGAACTCGAGCGAACAATGCCGCTCAAGTCAAGGAGAGTGCTGAAGTCTGGAAGAGCAATGACAACGATGACGTAATTGCCCCATGTTCCAAATGGGTGAGCGGAAGATCAGGAAAGCCAGTGTCAATCCTCGACATAAAGCTCAGTCCGTGGTTCGGACTCCATGTTCGCCATTGAGTAAAGATGAGACATTAGATCGAAACCTTTCAACAATGAGCAAGTACTGAACAATGGAGATACTGAAACTTCCGTCTAAGAAGCTCAAGGTTAGCTAGACAGTAAAGCTGAACAACTTCTTCTTGAAAAGTAGATCGCAAAGAGTTAAGATACAGTAGCGGTGCATGATCCGAGGGATCTGTTTTTCGGCAGAGTGACGGTCAGATAGGCCACACTCCCCTAGATGGAGCATGAATTCCCCATGCGTCTATCAGTCACAAAGGTGGTAGCCCAACCAAAACTTTCTGCAGTTCGCTGTTAGGTGTAATGGATTTATTGATGGACTAGTGTATCATATGATCTCCGCGGTCAATGTTGTCACTGTTATATCGAAATGTAAAGCCTTTTTGAGGAATTGCCAGGAGGAGCGGAAAATTGCTTCCGTTCATGCTAGCTCACTTTTCATCTGCTGTCAATCACACTTTCTAATCGCTCAAGCGGTTTAAGATGACGATCTACTTCTCCGAATGCTTTTTGACCACCCTCTCAATCGCATCCAAGCCCATCGTTAGATTCGCCCATCTCGGTCCATAGCTGAGTCGCACAAAGTGATGGCAGGGGCTGTCGAAAAGGTCTCTTCGTTTGGAGGGGTTGAGGTCGAAGAAAATCCCGGGGACTACAAACATCAGCAATGCCCGCGGAATCACAATGACATTTGAAGTCTGAACCTACCGACAATAACACGCTCTTTCAAGCATGCTTCGAAGAAGCTTAGCCCATCGCAGATCTGGTCTGGCAAACCACTGAGGTCAAGCCAGATATAGAAGGTAGAATCGGGAACGTGCTTGATTTTGAACCCTAACTTTCCCAGGCGATCTAGCACGTAGTCACGCTTCTCCATGAAGTGGGTCTGCAGCGCTTTCATTTCTTGAAGGACCTTGGCGGGTTCGAGCATCGGAACCGCAGCCTCCTGGAACGGTACATTTGTGCCGCCTAAGTGGAATCAGCTTCGACCGCTCGTCCACAGAGTCGAGCAAAAAGCATAACCTGTCGCTCGACTCCAATCGAAAGATGTACATACCGTCCAGATAAGACCCACAAGAGCCGATGGCCTTGATAAATTCCTTAGGCCCAATGATCCATGCGACACGCCAGCCTGGCAGGCGAAAGCGTTTTGTGAGTCCGTCAATGATAATCACGTCGTCGTCATCAACGTCCTCGACGTTGTCAGCAGCAGATATAGTAGTACCGTCACAGTTAGAGGTGTAATTGTAGCCGCCGTAGAACTCATCCATGATCAGAGTAGCTCGATCACGGCAGATGTCTTGGATTTGGGAGAGCTCGGGGTTCTTCACGACCTGGCCTGTTGGATTGCGAGGGTTCGAAGTCAGGATGACAGACACGCCACGGGCGATCTCATCAGCGATCTTTTCAGGATGGATATGATAACCATCTTCCTCCGAAAGTGGAGACGGAATTGCCGAGAACTAGAGCTCAGTTAATTTCGTTCACCGATTGACGGAGCAGGCTGCGTCTACTTGCATTACGGAAGAGAGACAACATCTCATTGTATGCTTGGTTCATCAACGTCAGCTGGCCGCTAGTACATACAGCGCCGATATCTTCACATACCGGTGTAGTCTGGAATGAAGAAGCCTATAGTGCTACTGTTAGCATTGCTCTATTTCTAATAAAGATAGCAGGATCAAGAATATAGACTGACCCAGATATGCATTGTTGAGGACAGCAGCGATGCGAATGAGCCCCGCTCTACCTCCAGGGACAATCGCAACATTCTCCCAGCTGTACTTGGACTCTTTGCCCTGACGGTGATGCTCGTTGTATAGCCTTGCGACGGCAGCTCTCAATGGCTTGATACCAGCAGTAGGGCCGTATTCCCGACCAGCGATGGAGACATCGATCGTCTTGGGCCTATCAAAGCATCCTTCAATGTCATCAACTTCTGGTGCGCCTTGACCCAAATTTGCCCAGTCATCCGGACTGTCAGCTAGGCCATGCTCGTTGGCTCTTTCAAGTATTCGCAGTCAGCATTCCTACTGTAGCCGAAAACACAAGGTTTGTGTCGCGTCCACTGATGTCAAATACATACCTCTCTGTGCACCATACGACACCCGTGGAGCCTCTTGAGGGATCTAAACCAGCATGAGACCGGTGACCTTCATGGGCGTTGCGGAACTGCCGGTGGATCTTGCTCTCCTGCTCACTTTACAATGGATCTGTCAGTGTCCTAGTCGGCAAAGTCGCAAGGAATTTCCTAAGCTAGCTCACTTGACAGAGAAGCCGCGAGGTCTGGCGACAGCCGAGAACCTTCGACCAGGCAAGCTCATCTTGGGTGAGGATGCGAGTAATCGAACGATCGACGATGACTTGGTATCTGAATCTTCAGAATAGAAGTAGGGTTCACAGTCTCGACCCTGCTGAACCAAGGGTATGGCTAATGCTTGGCAGACGGTAGGCCTTGGAGCCAGGCACAAGGGTGATATGTCAAGTCTAAAGTTTGATGGTGGGTGCGGAGCGAGGGGCAACGGTTAATGAACCGAGGAATTTGATACGTGCAGTTGACGCCAACAGCCATAAAGCTTCTCTAATCGAGCGGCAGGCCCAGACCACCACTTCAAGTCTCCAATTCGTGCACTCGCGCAATCAAACTAGAAATACTCCTGCACGAAATCGACACATCGCCGTTTTGTACCAAGTGCCCTCTTATCTCCGTGATTTCGGCCTTGATCCTGGATCACCATGTGGTCGTGGCACCCGTAATCCGTTTGACGCGTGCTCAATGCACTCCGTATCAATATGCAATCCTACGGGGCTTTTCTACACCAATGGCTACGGCAGCCCTGTGTGGACAACTGCGTGCCCGATACTGCATGCACGTCCCCTTCAAAATGCGTGCGAGGGATAGCGAGATTGGGACCGTCTCACACTGGCCGAGTTGACAAACAAGGCGAAGCGGGAGAACCTGAAGGTCCTGACCGCCAATCGACGCTGAAGTTTGCTTTGATCTTGCTGGCAATATGGCTGGAAAGCGCTACGCGGCAAGGAAATGGTGATGATACTCGGATGTTACTAGGCCTTTGTCTCGCTTCTGGGCGATCCACTTGATAGTCGACACCCTTCGCGCGGATGCTAAGGATGGAAAGGCGTCGTGCCTTGCATATGGTGGAGATCGATTGCTTATGCACTGCGCATGTCCACTTTCCAATTCGGAGGTGCTCAACGACCACGCGAATTCCCAACGTAGAGCGGACTGTCATGAGGTCCGAAGAGTCGAGACTATCGAAGTTCCCGGGCAATGTTTCCATACTTACTACCATAATTGTAGGATTTGGAACCGGAGGAATGGGCGGCAGTGGTCCGTCCTCATGCAGTGATGTCCATGCTGTTGGCGACAGTTGGCGATGATTGAATTACGATTTACCCTGTGTCTCTGGTCACATCCAGACCTGCGCAAGCCAACTCTAGTTTCGATTGGATGACCAACACCCCGAACGTGCTCCAGGGACCAGCGGTGTCGTGACTGCACAGCATGGCGGGAAGGCTACTTTAGCAGCCCAGTCACACGGAGCGGGCTGTCAATTTGCTGGGACCAAGACGGTCAGGATTAGGACAAGGGCCTATGCCAAAAGGCGCTTTCGAACAGATCATGCAGCCATCGGATAGACGTAGCACGGTAGTTCGCACATCCTCCAAACGCCAACTGCAGCCGCAGTCTGAGAGCACAGCAATAATAGAAAGACGGTTATCCCCCTCTACTGAGCACGCATCCCTCATCATCTCTCGACTCACATTGACACCAAAAGACTCATTGATTCTGTTCAAGACACCACCTTGACAACCGTCATCAGTGAGATCTTTCCTTAGCACCCCGAGCCGTTGCCTGCACTAGCGCTATGAAGCCCCCAAACGTCGACTCCGATTTTGAATCCTTTCCGCCTACCGTCAAGCGAAAGGTACGATGACAATCTCTCTTGCTCTGGTTTTGTGCACACTCTTCAAATGGTTGTAAAGATTCTTCAGCGCTTGAGGCGCCCGAGTTTTATAAATGCAAAGAAATGGCAGCTAGCGGAACATTGTGTCGCCGTAAAGCTGTCACGTCGATCTGCTGCCCTGATCTAACCATTTTGATGCACCGGAATGAAGGGCATTCCTGTCTAATTTACGCCCTCTGACGATCATGACAGTATTTCTCCACTCTTGAGAGGTTGAGATTGGCACAGGGATGCACTGCTCCCAAGCCTTCCTCTTCTGCTTTATGGCATCCAAGCCCATTCAACCCTCCACGAACACCCACACGGCCTCCTCTGAACAGGTCCAAGAGCTCCAGCTACCTCAAGCCAACCTCAAGGGGTCCCAGGAAAGCACCCACGAACGAACACCTGTCCACTGCAGATGCTCAATTGTTCTTGAAGTTGCCTGAAAAGGTTCAACGACGGCACTTCACGCAAGACGAGCAACATATACTCGCCGGCCATCGTGAAAAGGTCATTCTCGACGCAACCGACGCAGCCCTCTACCGGCTTGGGCGCCAACGTAACCGAAGCGTCCCATCACTGCGACCCTCTTCTTCATCCCGCGCTTCCACCAATTCTTCACTATACTTCGAGGCAGAACAAGACCCTGTCGACTCAGCCGTTGATATGGACGACGCCATGCTGGACAATTTTCGATGGATGGACAACCATGACCATCTCGATCTCACCCTCGACGACTACCATTACCACCTTCATGTCGCTGAGGCTGCAGGTACCAAGTCACCCTCCGACCGCCGCCCGTCCTTCCACAAGAATCTCTCCCTATCTGCAATACCAATGCATGACTTCAGCCCTGCATCATCATGTAAGGACCCGTCGACGCGCACAGCTTCACCCAACCCTAGAACATCCCTTGAGAAGTCCCATCAACGCCATATATCCCGCGCGTCCACTGTCAACTTCCTGCCTATCCACCATAACCGTACCTCGACCGACCTTGCCGCACGCTACTACCAGGATCCTGAAGCTCGTCTCAAGGTCCGCGTTTACCTTGCTTCGCCATCCAAGTTTGACGAGGCCGTCGAGTTTGGCTTTCCGCCGCTTTCAAGGACAGCCAGTCGCCCCTCACTTTCGACTCGTCGTTGTGTCACCGCCCCCGCCAATTCAGAGACTTTCTTCCACGAGGACAGCCCCTCCCTCTTCAACGCGCTCGACACATCCGACGATGAAGACTCAGCCAGCCTCCCAGACCTTGACCCTACCACACCTTCGTCCGCTGTTTTCCAGTCAACGCACCGCCTGCCGTCGCTAGAGCGCACCTCCAACGGATGCTACGACCTGCGATCATCGCTGAAGCCTAAGATCCGCTACCTCTCACCCGAGCCATACTGTCCGCCCACTAACGGGGCACGGGAGATGACACTACGCATGACGCTTACGAGGCCTGGTCTGCGTACCGGAGAGGAGAGAAGGGGCAAACCTGAGAGTGATCCGCTAGCATTGGACGAATTGCCTCCAGCCAGGAATGGGCGGACCATTTGGGATTCAGTACTAAAAGAAAAGGGTTGGAAGAGGATGTGGAGGCGTGTTAGTGGGAAGAGTGCGTTATGAGGGATGCCTCTCACCTGGGGCACACTATGCAAATATGAAAACATGTTATGACTAACTTTAAGCGATTGTTTTTCAGCGAAGGGAGGAGTTCGTGATTGTTGCAGCCAACTCATTGCTGAGTATGAACAAACACCGTAGCTTCTGCTATGAAGGGGAAAATATATTTCGATCACCATGTTACTCCCGCTTTCGTCTACATGTACCTTAGTTCGTTGATTATCAGATGCATGACTTCCAACTTTAGCAACGCTCTCTGACTGAATGAAAGTGCACGTATCGTCAGATCAGATTTCTTTCACTCAAACATTCTCATAAGTTAGACTGGTCTCACAGCTGAGCTCATTCCATATGCGCGCTGTCACATGATGTCGTGTCTCAGGGTCCATCCTTAAGCTGCGGCTGTGTGCTCGTCCGACGTCAGCATGCTCAACTTACGATTGACTGCAATTCTTGCAGTAGTCTTTCATTATGTCCAAGAAGCGTGCGCTCGACTCCTTCTTCACACCTGTCTCCCAAAAGAGAGCCCGCCCTGATATCGCCACGAATGACCAGCCACCAATCTCCGCTCAATCCATCTCAAATCACCCAAAATATCCATACCCAATCCCCCATTTTCCTCCTCACCTTGAAGAAGCACTGTCGGAAGTGCCAGCAAGCGAAGGCAAGGAGATCAATGACCAACCTGATCTCGACCTTCTTTACTTCCAGCCATACATCCCTTCGAGTATTGAGAGAGAACTATTCGACTTCCTGCGCAGCGAGCTCTTCTTCTACAGAGTAAAGTACAAGATCAAGAGAGGAAGCATTGAGACAGATATCAGTACACCTCGCTAGTACGTTTATCCAACCCATGGAACAACCACCTTTCAAAACCTTCACCTCACCACTCTAACCACCCTGTTTCCTAAGTACTACTGTTTTCGGTGTCGACCACACATCCCAATTCTCCCCCACCGGCGCCCTCATCGACAGCACGACCTCCCGTCCCATTCCAACCGACCGCTACACCTGCCGCCCCCGGCCCCTGCCCCACTGTCTAGACTCGCTGCGCCGCATCACCGAGGTCTTCACCTCCTCAACCTACAATTTCTGTCTCGTCAACTACTACGCCACCGGCTCCGACAGCATCAGCTACCACAGCGATGACGAGCGCTTCCTTGGGCCCAACCCTGCCATTGCGAGTTTCTCACTAGGCGCAAAACGGGATTTCTTGCTGAAGCATAAGCCTGTGCCTCCCGGCGGAGAGAAGGCGAAGGGCAAGGAAGAGAAACCTTTGAAGATATCGTTGGGCAGTGGTGATATGGTGCTGATGCGGGGATCAACGCAGGCGAATTGGCTGCATAGTATCCCGAAGAGGAAGGGTGGGGAGGCAGAGAAGGGGAGAATCAATATTACTTTCCGGAAGGCGATGGCGAAGGGTGGGACGGAGAATTACTATCGATATAATGTGGGTGAGGGAGGGGTGTGGAAGTGGGATGAGAGGAGGAAAGAGATGGTCGAATGGATGCCCCACGAGGGCGGTAAGGAAGCGGGCTAGGGTCCGAGCTCGACATATGAGGGATCAGCTCAATAAGAAGGGCACTCGGAGCTCATGGGAACCAGCGAGGAAAAAGGACGCAAGAAAGCTCAGGGCCAAGAAGTTACGACCCAATCCTGGCTACGAACCCCTACCGGATTCAAATCGAGGCCATCCTTATGCGTGGTCAATATGCTTCATCGATCGTATGCGAGCTAGAGACGGATTTACTCTTCAGAACTTGGAAGCAACGATCCCCAGCGACGATCCCAGCCAAAGTCCGAAGTCCCAACCAAGGCGAAAGACCGACCCACGAAAAGACTTCCAAAAGTTTTATCACCTGCCAAAGTCAAACCTCCCATCCCATGCCTGCCCAAAGACCGAACAGGCAAACGTAAAAAAGGAAAGAAAGCACAGCACGCTCACTGGATGCATCCGAACCTCCCACCTCCTGAGCATGGACTGGAGTGATGCAGTCAGTGCTCCAAACCCTCCTCGACCTACATGCCTCCCTACATTTCGCGCTCCCATCGATTTATCATCTTCGTATCGTTGTAATCGTTCTCATCTCCAAGCACACGCAATCCCTGCCTGTCCCCGAACCTCTCAATCCAACGCGCCTCCATCGTACAGAAAAGCTCTCATAATTGCTGATCATAGAAACCAACATCAAGCCTCTAAAACCCTAGCTTTGAATATCCCCCCTCTCACGCAAAAAAGCGAGAGTGGAGGATCGCTGCTTTGCCAGAGTTGTCGCATCGTCGGTGAGGAAGGGGAAGGAACTTTCTGATTCGCCTTTCGTCGTCAATTTCATTTTGCTTGGCTTAACACAGAGATTCTCTGTCGCGCTGGGTCTGGAGGAAGGGCGAATCGGATGCTTTGCGGGGGGGGTTTATGTGGTATGGTGGTTGTTACTCATCGTAGATTGCTGGATGTTGGCGATTTATGAAGAACATATCGTCGAAGGTGCGGCATACTTGAAGCTTAGCAAATCACCAGCAGCCGCTGGACTAGCGTTCTAGTCTCTAGTAATCTGAATATAGATACATGCACACAATAAGCTGCTCTATAGCTATCTAACTCTCCAAGCACATCCCCACGCAAAGCAAGTCCCCCCTTCCCCCCCACCCGGCCTTCTATCAGCCCCACCCACCCCCTTTCCCC
>JAABUQ010001996.1_pt1 | contig 41694 bp, 33 predicted proteins | sample 5560001 | NCBI WGS metagenome assembly JAABUQ01 (sample SAMN10711888, study PRJNA513371) | rock metagenome | isolation source: Antarctica rocks | place: Antarctica: Victoria Land, Finger Mt nord | collected 2015-12-18
ATAATAAAAACAGCACAATCAATTGGCAATTCACAAACAAAGAAGCAAGAGTGAAATTAAAAAAACTCTATCCGTCAATTTAGGATTAACATATCACTACTTTATTATATCTTCAATCACAACGTTTGATATAAGATTAATACAGGCTAAAAAAAGTGGATTACTTACTTTAAGTGAGCAATTACCGAAATGGGTTGCAATTATTCACTGGATTGAAATAGTAATATTAATAACTATAATATTACTTAACTGGAAAGTTGCAATTGTTGTTTACTTAGTAAGATTTGTACTTAAAGTTCTTCCAGTTTTAGAAACTATCGGTAATATCATTATGTCTCCTTTTAAGATTAAATCATAAATAACTACACCTTTCAATAATTCAATAAATTTTTTAAATTTTGCCTTATAAAAGAAGCACGTAATAACCAGATTACTTTCCGCTTAACGTAATTTTTCTAAATTAGCAGTCAAATCCTTCTCTAATGAAAAAAATATACTTATTCCTGCTGATGGCTGTCCTTTTTGTTGGTGTAGCTTCCGCACAAAGCAATTATGCCAGCGAAAACTACACCAAAAAAGAAGTGTACATCACAATGCGCGATGGCATTAAACTTTTTACGTCTGTTTATACGCCAAAAGATGCTTCTCCGCAGAAAAAATACCCGATGATTATGCAGCGCACCTGTTACAGTGTTGCGCCTTACGGAGCCGGTAAATTTCCGAGAACTTTAGGCCCGTCGGAAACGATGATGAAAGAAGGTTATATTGTTGTTTATCAGGATGTTCGAGGCCGCTATAAAAGTGAAGGAACGTGGACAAACATGACGCCGGTTATCGACAATAAAAAGGGCAAAACAGACGTAGATGAGCCTTCTGATACGTACGATACGATTGACTGGCTGGTAAAAAACGTTGCCAATAACAATGGCAAAGTTGGCCAGTGGGGAATTTCCTATCCCGGATTTTATACCGCTGCCGGCATTTTGTCCAACCATCCGGCGTTGAAAGCTTCTTCTCCGCAGGCACCGATTTCCGATTTCTTTTTTGATGATTTTCACCACAACGGTTCTTTGTTGGAATCTTACTTTTTTACTTACCCTGTTTTTGGCGTGCAAAAAACGGATACCACCAGCAAAGCCTGGTACGTAAACTCCATGTTTAATCCCGGCACACGTGATGGTTACCAGTTTTTGCTGGACATGGGGCCGCTTAGCAATGCAGATAAATATTACAAGGATAATTTTTTCTGGCAGGAAACCATCAACCATCCCAATTATGACGAATTCTGGCAGAAACGAAGCTTGCCGCGCCACTTTACAAAAGTAAAACCTGCGGTGATGTTTGTTGGTGGCTGGTTTGATGCGGAAGATTTATCCGGCCCGTTGGATATGTTTAAAAAGATCCACAAAACTGATCCGAGCGCTTACAATACCATTGTAATGGGACCGTTTGGACATGGAAGATGGTCGCGCGAAACCGGTCATACTTTTCACTCTAATGTTTATTTTGGCGACAGCATTGCTACTTTTTACCAGAAAAATATTGAAGCAAAATTCTTTAACCACTTCCTGAAAGGCAACGGTGATAAAAATTCAGGCTTGCCGGAAGCTTACATGTACAATACCGGCAAAAAAGCCTGGGAAGAATTTGTGCAATGGCCAGCAGCAAATGCTACGCACCAAAAATTATATTTAAACGCTGATGGCAAAATTTCGATGACCGCTCCGGCTTCAACTGGTTCGATGTCGTACGTGAGCGATCCGGCAAAACCGGTTCCATATACCGAAGATAACAGCACGACGATGGGTTTTACGCCGCACAATTACATGAGCGAAGATCAGCGTTTTGCAGGTCGCCGACCGGATGTTTTGGTTTATCAAACTGATGTTTTGCAGGATGACATGACTTTGGGCGGAGAGATTTTATCTCACCTAAAAATTGCTTCCACCGGTACCGATGCTGATTTTATTGTGAAACTGATTGACGTTTATCCGGCTGACGAACCAAACAATCCAAATCAACCGAACAAAAATATTTTGATGGGCAACTACCAGCAAATGGTACGGTCTGAAGTGATGCCGGCACGTTTCCGCAACAGCTTTGAAAAACCGGAAGCCTTGGTTGCAAATCAAAAAACAGATGTGAATGTACGTTTGCAGGATGTACTGCACACTTTCAAAAAAGGCCATCGTTTGATGATCCAGGTTCAAAGTACCGCGTTCCCGCTCTTTGCCCGCAACCCGCAGAAATTTGTGGATAATCCGTATAAAGCCACAGCAAGTGATTATATTAAAGCTACAGAAACTGTTTTTAACGATAGTTTTATTGATGTGGAAGTGTTGAAATAAATTTTAACAACCACACTTATTGATTTAAACAAATTATGAAAACCATTGGCTTAATAGGTGGAATGTCTTGGGAGAGTTCCGTTTTATATTATCAATTAATTAACAGGCTGGTAAATAAAAGCTTAGGCGGACTGCATTCCTGCAAATCTATTTTATACACCGTTGATTTTGAAGAAATTTCTCAATTACAAAAAAAAGGAGACTGGAATGCAATGGCAGCAATGATGGTTGAAGCTGCCCGGTCTTTAGAAAAGAGCGGCGCAGATATGATATTGATTTGCACCAACACCATGCACAAAGTTGCAGACCAGGTATCTCAAAACATCTCAATCCCGCTTATACATATTGGAGATGCTGTTGCAGAAGCTATTCTTGATAAAGGATTTGAAAAAGTTGGACTTTTGGGTACCAAGTACACGATGGAACATGATTTTTTGAAAGACCGGATAAAGAGTTGGGGCATAGAAATTATTATTCCTGCAGAAGAAGACCGGCAAATGATCCATCGGGTGATTTATGAGGAACTTGCAAAAGGCATCATCAATCCAGAATCGAAAAAAGCATATTTAGAGGTTATTGAACGATTGGCCCAACAAGGGGCACAAGGTGTAATTTTGGGTTGCACTGAAATTGGGTTACTTGTTCAACAGCCGGATAGCAAGGTAGCCATGTTTGATACAACCGCTATTCATGCTGAGAAAGGAGTTCAGGAAGCACTTGAAGGTATTTCCATAAACAACATTTGATGGAAGGAAACAAGCTTTCAAGTAGCAGTAAATGTAAGCTGATGGAATTGAAACTCTATTTCAGATTACTTTTGATTTCAACCCTGTTTATAATTTTACCAATCATTAGTCAGGCACAATTACTTCAACCTAAAGCAGAATTTACCCGTGCTGATACTTTGCGCGGCATGTTAACGCCTTTGCGAACCTGCTATGATATCAACTATTATCATTTAGATGTGAAGGTTGATATCGACCAAAAATATATCAGCGGCAGTAACGAGTTTCGGTTTACTGCTACGCAGGATTTTAAGAAGTTACAGTTTGATCTGTTTGCAAATTTAAAAGTAGAAAAAGTAGTTTTCCACGGAAAAACTTTGCCTTTTACACGTGAAGAAAACGCCGTTTTCCTCACTTTTCCAAACACCATAAAAAGTGGCATAAAAGAAGCATTTACCGTTTATTATTCAGGCAATCCAATCATTGCCAAACGTGCGCCCTGGGACGGCGGCTTTGTTTTTACCAAAGATACCGAAGGCAAACCCTGGGTTGCCACCGCGTGCGAAGGTTTAGGCGCGAGCGTTTGGTGGCCGAACAAAGATCATCTATCGGATGAAGTGGATAGTATGCTCATCAGCATCAGCGTGCCCAACGGTTTAAAAGATGTTTCTAACGGAAGGTTAAGAAAAGTAACTGAATTGAACAATGGTTATACCCGTTTTGACTGGATCGTAAAAAACCCGATCAATAATTATGATGTAGAAGCCAATATTGGTAATTACGTTCATTTTGATGATGTTTTTCAGGGCGAAAAAGGCAAGTTAAGTTTAGATTATTGGGTTTTACCGGCCAATCTCGACAAAGCCAAAAAACAGTTTGGCGAGAATGTGAAGCCGATGCTTACCGCTTTTGAACACTGGTTTGGCCCTTATCCTTTTTATGAGGACGGTTATAAACTGATCGAAGCACCGCACTTGGGTATGGAACACCAAAGCGGCGTGGCTTACGGCAACCATTACCTGAACGGCTATTTGGGCCGTGATCTTTCGGGAACAGGCTGGGGTTTGAAATGGGATTTTATTGTGGTGCACGAAAGCGGCCACGAATGGTTTGGCAACAACATCACCATGAAAGATGCCGCCGATATGTGGATCCACGAAAGTTTTACCAATTACTCCGAATCACTGTTTGTAGAGCAGCAATATGGCAAGCAGGCCGGGCTGGAATACACACACGGCAACCGGCGTTCTATTCAAAACGATGCGCCCATTATTGCAGCTTACAATGTAAACAAAGAAGGTTCCGGCGATATGTATCCGAAAGGCGGCATCATGCTGAACATGATCCGTACCATCATCAACAATGATGAAAAATGGCGGGAGATTTTGCGTGGACTGAACAAAACTTTTTATCACCAAACGGTTACAATCGAACAGGTTGTGGGTTATATTAACCAGCAATCGGGCTTAAACCTAACCCCTGTTTTTGATCAATATTTACGTTATAAAAACATCCCGACTTTAGAATTTCGCTTTCAGGACAAGCAGCTTTTAGCAAGATGGATCTCAGATGTCAACAGCTTCTCAATGCCGGTTAAAATCAGGACAAAAGGCGGCGAATACCAATTTTTTAATTTAGGTACTTCTTTTAGCCCGGTAAATTTGGTATCGGCCACAAAAGATAATATTGAGGTAGATACTTTTAATTATTACATTGGTATGCTGATAGATTAAACTTTGATTTTGCTGTAACCATTTGCCTTAAAAGAGCATCTTATACGAAAAAAACAACCATGAAACCATTTATTAAAACCCTTACTTTAGCTTTGTTGCTCACGGCTTCCGGCAATTTTATCTATGCAAAAACAGCATCGTTTGCTACTAAACACAGTTTGGAAACGCAAAACCGCAATGTTTCCGGTTTTCATGCCGTCGCTTCTTCCGGCTCCTTTGATGTGGTGCTGAGACAAGGCGGCGCAGAATCTGTAAAAGTGGAAGCCGATGCCGATGTGATCAACGAAATTGTAACTGAAGTGCGGAACGGTACGCTGATGATCCACTCTAAAAACACACACAATTGGGGCAATTTTTGGAACAACCGCCACATCAAAATCTATGTAGTTGCCAAGAGTTTGAACAGCATCGGTTTAAGCGGTTCCGGCGATTTTAAGATTGAAGATAAATTTAATGCGAATGATCTGGAACTGAGAATCAGTGGTTCCGGCGATTTTATGGGAGAAATCAACGTAAAAACAGTAGCTATATCGATTTCAGGTTCCGGCGATTTTAAAATTTCCGGTAAAGCCGATGAATCTTCCGTAGGCATTTCCGGCTCAGGCGATTTTAATGGTGGCAATTTGATGACCAGAACTACGGCCATCCGCGTTTCCGGTTCCGGTGATGCCAACGTTTATGCCAGCGAAAAACTGGATGCTTCTGTTTCCGGTTCCGGTGATGTGCATTACAGCGGCCATCCAAAAAGTATTTCTAAAGTAGCGCATGGTTCCGGTGATATTTCCGGATCGTAGGTTGATACTGTTTTTATCGGCATAAAAGCGGTGAGCCTAATAACCATCGCTTTTTTTGATGGCTTTAATTCTCTAAAAATTACAAGAAATTTTCATACATTTTTAGGTGATAAAAGAAGCATAGATATAGAGCCTGTTTAAATTTCTATCACAAAAAATTTATAATGCTTCTTTTATACCTGTAAATTCTATTTTTGGATGGTACATTGATACAAAAGGTACAGTAGAACAATGATTTTTATGTGGTAAACGAAGCATAAAAAATAAATTGAACAAAATTTAAACAGGCTCATAAATTAAAAAAACAAATAAGCTTTTAATTAATGATGTACGGTCCTTTTTCTGTCCACCCGATTTGCAGGTTAGACAGGTGCCAGGTTTTACCGTTGTCATTATTTCCCTGATAAAATAAGTAGGTTTTGCCGTTGGCATCTTCAAAAATGCAGGGATGGCCTGATTCACTGCTGTTCCATATGCCCGGCTTTCCATTAGGCAAAAATGGCTGATCTGATAATCTTTTCCAGGTGATGCCATCCGAACTTACCGCTACGCCGATTTGCTGCGGGGCGTTGTTGTAATTACCGGCATAAAACATGTACAGCTTATTGTTGCGCTTAATTACGGAAGCACCTTCCACGCAATCGCCCTCCCATTTTAAAGTGGGTTTCAAAATGGAAGAATCAGCCGCCTGCTTCCAACCGCTGCGGCTGAAATCAGTACCGGATGAAGCCATGGCCACGCCCTGTTTTTGTATTCTGCCAGTGCTATCCCGCGTGGCGAAGTAGAGAAAATAACTGTTTTTAAACGGATATACTTCAGCATCAATCGCCCTGCCGTTGGTCCAGTTGCCTGTTGGATGGAATATAGGGTTGCTGGCATCCCGTACAAAATTAATTCCATCCACCGAAGTGGCATGACAAACAGCATCTTTAGGCCCGTTGCCATAAGTTTGATAAAACAGGTGCACTTTACCGTTAAGTATTAAAGCACCGGGTGCGCAAAGGCCTTTTTGTTCATAAGCAGCTGTAGGTTTTATCTCGCCAATTTTCACCCAATTGTATAGGTCCTTGCTTTGCGCAATGCCAATGTTCCAGCCAAGCATACCGTTGCTGCCATCATTATAGGTTTTGCGGGAATAGTACATCAGGTAGCGGCCTTTAAACTTGACCACAACCGGATCCTTGGCCAGCGGAATTCCGGTTGTGGTACTATCACTAAAATACATGCGCGGTAGCTTTTGGGCATTAAGGGCAGTAACGCACAAAATTAATACAGCAGTCAAAATATTTTTGGAGGCAAGTAATGCTTTCATCAGTTTAGGTTATTTAAATTTTAACAACCGGCAGCCAAACAACCCGCCTGCCGTTTTACCAGGCAAAGCCTGAAATTTTATTGTTACACTTTGCTTATTGCTTAATAACGTTGCCGGAACAGTATAATTTACGGTGTAAATGCCCGGCTCCTGCTTTATGCTCAGCTTTTCAGAAGCTATTTTTTGCCCGTCTATCAAGATGTCAAATTCCCGGCCACCGCCATCGGTTCCAAGGTAGGCGCATTGTAGTTCAGCCGACCGAGCACCTTTGGTATCAAGTGTAAAAGAGAACCATCCGCCATCAGTTGCATCGCGCCAGCGGATACCATCCACATCACCGGTATGGCTGCGCTCACCTTTAAAATCATGGTCGCGTTCGGGCTGCATTTCGCCCAGTCGCATTACATCAAGTGTCCTGTTGTTCAGTTCTTCTTCAGCTTTGCGCTCTGCTTCAAACTGTTGCTTTTTGGCTTTCCATTCATCCGTAGTAAAAAAATCCCAATACACGGCTTGCTTTTGGTTATACACTTTGTACAACGGCTCCAAAACAACTTCTTTACTGCCGGTACTGGCATAAAACACATTAGCTTGTTTACTGTCCGGCCTGATAACATCGCTCAGCTTGTTGTTAGCAGCTATAAAAACCGGTATATCATGATTTTGGATTATCCCCGTTCCTAATTCGCCAGCCAACACCAAAGGCCCGTATAAAAAAGCTTTTTTAGCCGTATTGTCCGGCATACTTTCGGTATATAAGCTCATCGGATAATTGATCCCGATATGATCTCCCTGTTTCCATTTACAGTTAATAGTTAAGTAACTGCCGGGTGTGGCATTAATCGCAATGGGTTTTCCATTTACAGTTATCTGCGCGCCCGATACGACCCATTTAGGATAGCGGATATGTATAGGCATTGTAACCGGTTGTTTTAGCTGCGTTAGATCAAGGCTAATGCTGCTGTTTTCAGGATAACGGGTTTGCAACTTTACTTCCATGCCTTTTTCTTTCCAGGAAAGTACGGAAGGAATAAACAGGTTTACATACAAACCGCCTTTACTATCCTTGTAATATATATCCTGCCCATATTTCGCATGGTTTTCCATACCGGTGCCGGTACAGCACCAAAAAGAATCTTCGGGCGTGCCGAATTGTTTTTGTGTGCCGGAAGCTAAAGGCAGGTAATACAACACCATACCGTTTTCGGGGTTTTGCGAAGCCAGAATATGGTTGTACAATACGCGCTCGTAGTAATCCATGTAAGCAGCAGTAGGTTTTAGTTCAAACAAATGCCCGGTTAGCTTGAGCATGTTATAGCTGTTGCAGGTTTCGGTTGTATTGGTGCTCAAAAATTTGTCAAGGTGATCGGGCGTGTTGCTAAAGCGTTCATGATCACTGTTTCCACCATTAACATAACTGTAATGATTAACTACAGTGTTCCAGAAAAAGTCAGATGCTGCATGGCTGGCTTTATTGCCGGTTAATTCATACTGCCGCGCTGCACCTATAATTTTAGGGATTTGTGTATTGGCATGTACGCCCGCAAGCACATCCTTTTGCTCAGACAAAGGGTCTAATATTTTTTTATGATTAAAGCGGTAAGAAAGTTCCAGATATTTCTTGTTTCCGGTAAGGGCATAAACATTTGCCAGTGCCTCATTCATGCCGCCTTGTTCGCATTCCAACATCTTTTGAAACTGTGCTTCCGTCAGGTTCTTAAACTTAACATCAATCCAGTCGCAAAATTTTATGGCTACCGCTTTAGCATCTTTATTTCCTGTGTACAAATAAGCGTCCACTAAACCGGCCAAAACTTTGTGCTCTGTGTACCAGGGCACCCAGCCGCCGTTCAAATCAAAGCCCTGCGAGCGGATATCGCCGCGGGCAACTTCATCAAATATCTTGTCTTCATCAGGAATACCACCTACATAACCGGTTTTACGGGCTTGTTGGCATTCGGCAAGTTCGGCTATTATATAATCTGTTTTTTGTTTGAACCGTTTATCACCGGTAGCAGCATACATCATGGAGCAGGCCGACAAATAATGCCCCAGCGAATGGCCGGAAACGCCTTGGGCTTCCCATCCGCCGTATATTTCAGCTTTAGGTTTTAATCCAGCATTTTTTCTGAAACGATTTAAAAAACGATCAGGCTGAAGGCTAAGCAGCCATTCGGCATCCTTTTCCATCGCATGTTTAAACGGGCTGTTTAGCAACCTGACATCCTGCAGCGCAAACGGAACGGCCTGCTTGGTTACCTGATCAGTAACCAGATAGCCAGTTTGTGCCGATACATATTTTATGCTTAAACAGCATATCAATACTATTAAGATGAACTGATATTTTTTCATGGTTGATATTTAATTTCAAATTCAAGCACCTGATAATGCTTTTTGTATCCACTGTAAAAGTCAGCACGGTTAATTAGAAGGCGAAATTTACTAAAAGCCTGTCTAAGAGCCTGTTTAAATTTTTTCTTGGTTATTTTGGCTAAAGCCATATCTGGATTACTTACCATCCACGGCCTGAAGGCCGTGGCAATTTAGCCCCTTGTTTTATAAACTTTTTATCTGCCAGCAACAAACGGGGCTATCCATTAAACTTCAATTGCCACGGCCTTCAGGCCGTGGACAAAGTTGACAAACTTACAAGGCTTTAGCCAAAAACAAATATAAGGTGCCAAGATTTATGGCATAAAAAAAGCAATATAAATTTCTATGATAGAAATTTAAACAGGCTCTAAATCTATACAAGAAAGAATGCCAATGCTTCTTTTACCCTATAAAAATTGGTGTTTGCATCAATTTAAACAAATCAAAAACCAAATATTTACCATTTTTTAGGTGATAAAAGAAGCATATAAAATAGATTGAACAAATTTTAAACAGCCTCTATAACATTAGCTCCTAATCCTTAAACCGCAGCAAATTCTTCCGGCCAATATCATAAGTTAACCGAAATGCCTGCTGGCTATCACCCAGATTGCCAGGCGATTGATGCAGGCTCAAAATAAAACTGCCTCGGATTTGATTGAAAATAAACGGCGTATAAATCAGGTCCAGGCGGTTGTACATTTTTTTGCTGTAAAAAGAATCGCCGTAAACAATATTGCTTCCTTTACCGGCATAAAAATTATCACGCAAACCGAAATGATTTTTTTGCAGGAACACTTCAGCCACAAAACCTTTCGGGACCTGGAAACCGTCTACACCGCGCGTCCGTTCCAAAGAAATCATGCCGCCAGCAGAAATATTTAAGGAATCCAGGAAGGTTTTATGACTAAAATCCAAACCCACGCGAAGTTGTCCGCCGCCGTTATCATTGATGTGATCATTCGGTAATAAAACAGCTGCACCGGCATCATGCAGCAACAAAAAATAATGCGACAGAAAGAATGGCCCGTACGGGTTTGGCAAATACTTTCCGGAAGCCCCAAAAATAAACTGCTCGCGGTCAGTTTGGGTTTGCCGGCTCACCCAATCAATCCAAATCGTTTCTTTTCCCCAAGGGCTTTCATAACTGGTGAGCAAACCCTGAATGTTTGGCCGATAATATTGCAGCGTATCATTGAGCAATGCCAGCGGATAATCGCTGATCAAACCCTCGCGGGGGAAAGCACCGATGTCAAATGTCCAGCCTTTTTTACCGGTGAAATTATAGTAAATTACTGGATCAACTTTCCCAAAAAACGGACCAGCCCCAAACTCATGGATACCATTCAGTCCAAAACGAAAATGGTTGACGGAATCTAAATTGACACCCAGATCCAGCGCGGCGCGGGCACCGGAAAATGTGTGCGAACGCTCCGGGAAAGCGCGGTATTCCCGATTATCAAAAAAACCATAACCCTGAAAATGAATATCAAGGTTGTTTTGGGCGATACAATTTTTAGTGCATAAAAGAAGCATCAGCACAAAAAAACAACAGCTGCGTAAGGTGTATTTCATAAAAATTATTGAATGTTTAAATTGATAACCGAACTACTGCGCGGACCGGAAAACGGTGGTGTTTTGATGGAGAACAACAACGTATATTTTCCTTTTTTAAGTGGTGTTTTCAGGTTGAACGGATAAGTCCGCGTTTCTTCGGGCTGAAATTTAAGCTGATTGAAATCCGGCGGTGCCATTTGGTTGCTCAAAACAGAATCGCCTTGCATCATGTATGCCCGCAAAACTACAATTTGTTGCTGACCGATATTACTAAAATCGACAGCTTTTGGATAAGGGTTTTTGATTTTAAGCTTAAGCGGAACGGTTTTGCCCGGCGAAGTTTGGATTTGGGTTGAATCTAACTCAACCAGCATTTTTTGATACGAACGAACTTGGTTGAGCCAATGTCCATAAAAAACGCCTTTTGCCGTGTTCAATTTATCTGAAGCAACTTCTTTCAGCGGTTGATCGGTTACATAATAAACCCGTTTTTGCTGCAAACTGTCTTCTATCGGCCAAATGTCAAACTGCGTGCGCCGGTAAAAACGCGAATCATACGAAAAACCTTTTAACGAATTGGTGTAATAGCTGTACCACGACGGATTTTGAAAATTATCCGGGAAAATTACATACGCATTTCCGGCTTTTTGTTGGATTAAATTCGTCCATTCCGGGTTGCCAAAATAACTTTTTATGACACCGATTTTCATGCTGACCGGATTTTTCAGCATCAAACCAAAACGCATCAGCAACAATAAAAACAGGTTTAAAAACAGTATTGGTTGCAGCCATTTGGGTTTGGGCTGATGTTGCAGCGAAATCAAAACGAGCATTACCATCGGCAGAAAACCAATGAGCGTCCAATGCGGCTGCACGGCAACTTTCAGGGTATTTGCCAGGAAAAACAACAACGTTCCTACAAAATTGAACAGCAGCGTCCTCGTAAAAACATCCGTTGCCCGAAAACGAAATAGCTGATAAAACCAAAACCAGCCCACCAGCGGCCCGGCCATAAAAAGCTGCCCGATCAAAAACAAATAGGTAAACTGAAACTGATAATGATCAGCTTCCCGCTCTACCAAATGATATTTTACCGATGGAAAACCGTGGTTGACCTGCCAAAAAACATGTGGTAAAAACAGTATCAGCGTTAATCCGGCCACCATCCAAAACGATTTCCGGCTGAGTAATTTCGGGTTGGCTATCAGCGTAAAAACAACTAAAAGTAGCGCGTGATATTTGCTGTACAAAGCCCCGGCAAGCGATAAACTGAGCAAAACGGCCATACCGGGCGTATCTTTTTGTAAATATTGCTGATAAAAGAAGTAGAACAAAGTGCTGAAAAAGAACAGCGGCGCATCCGGCGTGGTGGTAAAACCGAAAATATGAAAAATGGAAATTGAGCTGATTATCAGCATAAACCACCGGCCTTCAACCTGATATTTTTTGACAATCTGCCACAAAACCCACCAGGAAAAAGTGCTGCTAAAAACAGTAAGCAGGCGTAAACTCAGCTCGTTATGAAACAAAGAATCGCCGGCACGGATAAACAAAGCAACCATTGGCGGATGATCAAAATAACCCCAATCCAAAAAGCGCGAGTACATCCAATAATACGCTTCGTCTGGATGAAGTTCTGTAAAATAGCTTTGCAGGAAATTAACCAACGCCCAAACCAGCAAAAAATACTTGACAACTTTGTTTGATGAAGTTTGGTGCTGACCTATTATTTCAGCCATGTTTTACCGGATGATCATGAAGCGCAAAAGTAATTATTTGAGGTCAACAATTTTGGGTCGATAAAAACAGCATCGGCTTAAATCCTGCGCCTGTTTTTTTCTTTGCTGATCAAACCCAACTCCCGGCTGGTTTGCCCGGCGATGGCTGTATTTTCCTGCGCCCGGCGAAAAAGATAGGGCAAAACCGATTTTACCGGTCCGAAAGGCACATATTTGGCCACATTATAGCCAGCATTGGAAAGGTTAAAACTCAGGTTATCACTCATGCCCAGCAACTGCGAAAAGTGTACATGCGGATGATTGTGTTCGATCTGATATTTGTTCAGCAAATCGGCCAGCAACTTACAACTTTGCTCATTATGCGTGCCGCACACAAAAGCTATGCAGTTGATATTTTCGGCACAAAAAGCTAAAGCGAAATTGTAATCACGGTCGGTAGCGGTTTTATCCGGTTGGATTAACGTTGGATAACCTTTTTCGGCAGCCCGACGGTTCTCTTTTTCCATATAAGCACCGCGCACCAATTTGGCACCGAGCAGAAAACCTTCATCCGCAGCAGCTTTATAATCAGCTTTTAAGGAAGCCAGCTTATCGTGTCGGTAAAGCTGATAAGTGTTGTAAACGATCACTTTTTGCTGATTGTATTGCCGCATCATATTCAATGCCAGCAAATCTATGCTGCGCTGGATCCAGGTTTCTTCAGCATCAATCATCACCGGAACGTTGAGGTCGAAAGCTGTTTTGCAGATCGTATCTACGCGGTCAAATATTTTTTGCCAGGCAATTTCTTCCTCCGCAGAAAAAGATAAACCGGCATCTGCTTTTTCCAAAACTTCAAAATTACCTACGCCGGTAATTTTAAAAACCGTCAGCGGAATGGCCGAATCACCTTTTGCCCGCCTAATTGTGGCGATTATCTGGTTGCGTGTCTCATCAAAAACAGTTTCTTCATTTTCGCCTTCTACCGAGTAATCCAGGATCGTCCCTACTTTTCCGGATTGCAGGTTTCGGATCGTCGGCTCGCATTCGGCAATGGTTTCGCCTCCGCAGAAATGATTGAAAATGGTTGATTTGACCAAAGATTTGATTGGCAACCCGATCTTAAAAGCAAAATTAGTGATCGGCGGGCCAATTTTTACCAGGAAATTCAGGTTGATAATCCTGAACAGCCAATAAGCGCGTTTCAACTCCGAATTACTTTCGTGGCGAAAAGCAATTTCTGTATTTTCAAAAGATAAAGGCGTAGTGTTTACTGTTTTTGGCTCAGGGATTTCCATCTGGCAAAATTAGGTATTGAACGATAGAATAACGTCTGCTCGGTTCAATTTTATATTTTTGTAGCACATGATCGAATTTAAATTACAGGGCGAATTTATTACGCTGATCCAGCTGCTAAAAGCAGCCGGATTAGTGCAAACCGGCGGAGAAGCGCAAATAATGGTAACTGAAGGCAAAGTAAAATACAACGGCGAAGTGGATTTACGTAAGCGGTTGAAAGTAAGAACCGGCGATATTATTATTTTTAACGGCAAAAAAATCCACGTTATCTAAGTATGGAAACAATACAAAGCATTTCTTATCAAGTTGTTTTTAATGATGATTTTGCTGCATTAAACCAGTTTTTGCAGGAGAAAAAGTATAGTAAAATCTTTTTTCTGGTGGATGAAAGCAGCGAAAAACATTGCCTGCCGCTATTAATTGAAAAACTGGGAATCACAGATTACGATTTGATCGAAGTTACCTCCGGCGAGGAAAACAAGAACATTGATTTTTGCATCGGCATCTGGAAAATGCTGATTGATTTTGGTGCCGACCGCAACAGTTTATTGATTAATGTTGGCGGTGGCGTGATTACGGATATGGGCGGTTTTGCGGCATCAACTTTTAAAAGAGGAATTGATTTTGTACAGATTCCAACTACTCTGCTTTCTCAGGTGGATGCTTCTGTTGGCGGCAAAACCGGCATTGATATGGACCATCTGAAAAATATCATCGGCACGTTTGCACAACCGAAAGCTGTTTTTATCCATACAAATTTCCTGAAAACTTTACCGCAACGTCAGTTAATTTCCGGTTTTGCCGAAATGCTGAAACATGGGTTGATTGCCGACCGCGACTATTTTAACCTGCTAAAAGAAGCATCGCCGGAAGCAATCGATCCGGTTTTGATCCGTCATTCTGTAGAGATCAAAAATAAGGTTGTTTTGCAGGACCCGGAAGAAAAAGGCTTGCGCAAAATCCTGAATTTCGGCCATACAATTGGCCACGCGGTAGAAAGTTATGCTTTACAAAACGAAAAAAATCCGTTGCTGCACGGCGAAGCAATTGCCATCGGCATGGTTTGCGAAGCATTTTTATCTGCCCGAAAAACAGGATTATCTCAACAGGAACTGGCGGAAATTGTGCATACTTTCCGAAAGTTTTACGAAAAACATACGATAAAAGAAGCATCCGTTCCGGCTTTGATCGAACTGATGAAGAGTGATAAAAAGAATACTTCCGGCCAGGTCAACTGCTCATTATTGACGCAGATCGGACAATGTGCTATTGATTGCTTTTGCACGGAAGATGAACTTTGTGAAAGTTTAAAATTTTATATAAATTGTTGATATGTTTGGTTTAGACCCAAAAAATGAAGCCGCCGCCGGGTTGTTTGCCCTGCTGATCATCCTCACGCTGGTGGAGATGTATTTCAGCTACCGCGAAGACCGCAAATACTACGAAAAACGCGATACCTGGACGAATATTTACCTTACGTCCATCACATTTTTTATCAATCTTGCAGTTAAGGGTGCTACATTTTTTGTGCTGAATTATTTCTATCAGTTTCGTTTTTTTGAAATTAAAAACGTGATTTTATATTGGTTTGTACTGGTTGTAGTACAGGATTTTTTGTACTGGGTTTTGCATTATGTTGGCCATTATAGTCGTATGTTTTGGGCGATGCATGTTACGCACCACTCTTCAGAACATTTTAATTTGACAACCGGTTTCCGTTCTACTGTTTTTGAACCCTTTTATCGCGTTATCTTTTATTTGCCGCTGGCACTAATGGGTTTTTCGGCAATGGATATTTTATATGCTTATTTGCTTACACAGCTTTATGGAAATCTGGTTCATACGCAAGCTGAAATCAACTTCCCAAAATGGTATAGTTTTATTTTTGTAACGCCGGCGCATCACCGTATTCATCACGCTTCCAATGTTCCTTATTTGGATAAAAACATGGGGATGTTATTGATTATCTGGGACCGGGTATTTGGCACTTTTCAGGAAAATTTACCCGAACCAATTAAATATGGTTTAACCACACAACCGGAAGATATGGGCGCAGTTAACATCATCTTCCATGAATGGAAAGCCTTAATTGCCGATGTAAAAAAAGCATCCAAATTCACCGATAAAATTAAATATTTAGTGATGCCGCCTGGCTGGAGCCACGACGGCAGTACGCAGGTTGCTAAGGTGATGCAGCAGGAGTATTATGCGGGGTTGGAACGGGTGAAATAATTACAATATTATTTTCAGCAAAACCTGTTTATAGCCTTGCTTTTATCACAAGTTGGTTTATTTATTTTGTTTGTACCGATTTCTAACAATATCAGTAGTATTGTAAACGCAACGGAACTTCTTTTCTTTTAATCCTTTATATAGCTCTTTATCCCCAGTCCATTAGCAACCTTTTAAATGATTTGTAAGAGCAACAAAATCAACATCGTCCATGTCTATTTCTTGAACTGTTTGTTCAGCTTTTATCCAAGTTGCAGGTAAAATAATGGCCTCATTGATAAAGTTAATTTTAGTTAGTGCCTTTTCGTAGGCATCGTGCATTTCTTCATTAGTCAGTTTCGATATTTTGATAAGTTTAGCCCAGTGTTTACGGATTTCAAAACGCATGTAATCACAACTATAAAATTCAAAGAATCCATTCGAGTTAAAAATCAGGTCGCCAATTGTTCCGTTTGAATTTAAAAGAGTGCTAAAGATGATATTGGTATCAACAATGATTTTCTTCATTTAATTAAACGGCTTCGATTTGCTTTCCACCAGCCTTTTTTTACATCTTTAGCAAGTTCATCTACCTGTTCTTGGGTAGCTTTTAAATTTGCCGTAGGTTCTTTATAGGTTAAGTAATCCACTAACCGTTGCAGTTCAGTTGTATCCACCGAAGCCGGAAGGCGAATGATCACCTCTTTATTTGTCCTTTCTATTAGCATGTTTTGCTGTATTTAATTTATCTAAATTAATGAGCCTGTTTAAATTTTTGTCAATTTATTTCCATGCTTCTTTTATCGCCTAAAAAACAGTAAAGCCTGAATTGCTTTTTGTGAAGATATGATACAAACCACCAAATTTTTAGTGCTAAAAGAAGCATTAGGATTTTTTACAAATAAAATTTAAACAGGCTCAATGATTTTTCTATTCTAAATAGAAATTGCAAACATATTGGCTTGAGTTTATGAGTCTTATTTGAATAATCAGAACAAGTGATGCAACAGGAATATTATGATGATTTAGAGCAGTTAATGTAATTACTTTTCTAATAATGATACGGTATCTTAATAAAAATTATGAACAGTTTAGTCTCTAAGCTGCAATACAAAACCTATGAAACAGGTGAGTATTTAGAGGAAAAAGCCAGAAACCTCGAAGAAACGCTGATGCTTATTCACAACTTTCCTTGGGAAGAACAACGGCATCTGATAGATATTAAATTAACCAGCCCGTCTGTAACCATTCAAAACAATGAAGGTGAGTATTTAAAACTTGGATTATTTTTTAACAACAAATATTGTGTTTATTTATTTGGTGAGGATAATCATTTTTATGAGGCACATTTTTCTACCTTAAAAGAAGCATGTGACATTGTAACCGATTTCTTCAACAATCAGCTATCATACAAAAAATTCGAAAAGCACTTTTTGAGCTTTAATCAAAAACATTATTTTGATACCAAAATATTTAACTATCAAATTGGTTGGCGGCAACTGCCTATACTTTCATTTTTAGGATTTTTAAGTATAGTTACTACCTATGCGTGTTATTTATTGATTGGATCAAATACTGCACCCTGGTTTGTGAAAGTAGAGATTCCTCTCACGTCCATCCTTTTCACTTTTAAATTTTTATACTAAGAGCCTGTTTAAATTTATACCAGAAAAATTTATAATGCTTCTTTTATGCCTGTAAATTTTGTATTTGCATTTTGTACCGATAAAAGAAGCATCGGTTTTCTTGTTTTTCAGGTGATAAAAGAAGCATAGAAAATAGATTGAACAAAATTTAAACAGGCTCTAAGAGCCTGTTTAAAAATTAAATGGAATAAATGTTATCGGCTTAGATAAACCGGTTGGGATCGTTCTCTTTGTTGCGACAAAACTTCAAAAAGATGTACCCGGCCGATCTATCAGAAACCCTTGGCAATTTATAAAGAAAACTTTACAGTTAGGGGAAAGAAAAAGGAAGCATAGCTTGCGTTCTATATGGGATGCGGTGTTATATGTGGTCAAAATCGGATGCCAATGGCGGATGCTGCCCACTGGCTTTGCCAAATGGCAATTGGTTTATTACTATTATAAGAAATGGGCAGGGCTGGACTGTTTTGATTTATTACTATCAAAGCTCAGGGAAAAAGTACGGTCTGCAATGGGGCAAAATCAGCAGGCAAGCTTGGGCATCATGGACAGCCAAAGCGTAAATTGGGGGAACAACCGGGCTTTGAACGGCTATGACGGGAACAAAAAAGTAAAAGGTGTCAAAAGGCATGTGGCAACAGACAAGAACGGCTTCCTGCTGGCCGTTATGGTAACGGTGGGCAATGTCCATGACAGTAAGGCCGCACTACTGCTGGTACGGGTTTTAAAGGAACTGCTTTGTGGCATCAGGGCAATTCTTGCCGATGGCGGTTACCGTGGGGAAGTTATAGAACAGGTCAAACAGAAGTACGGATATCTTTTACAGATAGTCATGCGTTCAGATGATAAAAAGACAGGGTTTACACCGGTGCATAAAAGATGGGTGGTCGAGCGTACTTTTTCCTGGTTCGATAACGACAGAAGGCTGTGCAGGAATTACGAACTGCTGCTGGAAACATCGGAAGAAATGGTCAAACTCTCTGCTATAAAATTATTATTAAATAAAATTTAAACAGGCTCTAATCATATATTTAACTTTACATATTAGCCTGACTTATCGAAGGGTCTGATATGAATTTAATTTAAACGAGGTCCAAGTAATTTTATATCACTGGCCTTATACACTTTAAAAGTAACGCTGCTGTTCTTTCCTGTGTCTTGAAGTATAAAAGTTAACAACATTTTTCCGTTGAAATTAGCGGGAGTTAATTTTTTGAGGTTTAAAGTGTAATCATTTACAGGAATGCCACGATTTTGATCTGCAACATTTTTTTTGCCCCAAGGCAGTTTTTCCCGGTAATTCTGATGGCTTATTCTGTGGAATAAAATACTTTTTGCATAATTTCCATTTATATCCATAAAATCTAAACGATAGCCCAAAACAGATTTATTATTGATGATACGTGGTGTGCCGTAAGTTTTAGCAACAATGCGGAGTTTTTGAGGTACATCTGTTAATTCGACACCGATTTGCGCTATTGCTGTATCTTTACTGCTTCCCATTCCTAAACGGGCGATCCAGGTTTGCCTGTCAAAATCTGCATAATTGGTATTTCCCCTGTCCCAAAACCAATGATAAGTATGTATATCTTTTGCAACAAGATTGGTTTTTAATTCTGACTGGCCGGAAAAATCTTTTAATTGGATAAACACCACTGCTTTTGCAGGCAGGTTTCCTGTCCAGGAAAACCGGTCTGCAGATAGTCTTTTGGTTTCTGCAGGAATCAGCTTATAATTATCCTTATCTTCAAAATAACTGGAATGTGTTGCATCAATACGATAAATTTTTACAGAACCATTTTTGAATGGAAGGTTTTTTAAGGCAGTTGTTATGGTTGTTGCCGAATCTGATAAATTCCAAACCACCAACCCGGCATTGTGTGCATCAGATGACGCCAAAGCATCAACAGTAGGATTATTTATTATTGCCTCGTTACGGTCAACAGGCATGGAATTATAAATTTTGAACCCGTTATAAAGTGCTTTTGGTTTACCGGAAAGGTCAATCAATCCCATCTTGTCAGTTTTAGGTTCGTAATACCAATTCCCTTCTTTTGAAAGCAGTTCCACGTCTGACCATTGTGCCCAGTAAACTTTTGTCAGTTCGGTATAGTCCAAAAACATTTTTGCGTCTTTAAAAAAATCAGCAGCAGCAATATAACGTTCTGAGGCTCCACCTTCGCGGATATCTGTGCCCGGAACAGATTTATAAGATGCATATTCTGTGAGATAAGTTTCAACGCCCGGCCAATCAAACGTGCCTAAAGCAGATTTCATGGCTTGTAATTGTCCTCCTGCATTGCTATAAGCATGGCCGGATAGAAAATCCAACGGTAAATTATTGTTTTTTACAAAGCTTAAAAAGTCTTGATACCATCCGTTAAAAGCGGTAACCGGCCCTCCAACTTTAGCATCCTTATTTCCTGCTTTAATCCCTTGGGAGCCTGCTTTATAAATATCAAAGTAATCGGTTTTGCCCCCGCTGAAAAACACCTTAAAATCCGGTTCGTTCCACACTTCATAATCAATTGGCATTATCTGCTGGCTTTTCCAATAGGCAGCAAAATCCCGGGTAACCTTTTCATATCCTTCCATACTTGATGGTTTATCACGCCAGTCTTTTCCCGGTTTCAGAGGATTGGGCGTGTAAGAAAGTGTAAGCAACGGATAAACAAGTTGTGCTTCCAATCCTTTTATAAATTGCGTATATCCTGTTCTGTTGTAATTGAAATCGGGATAAGTTCCTGTGATGGACGGTGCATTAAAATCAATGCTTTTTCCCCAAGCCGTCTCAAACCTTAATGAACGGATGCCGGATTCTTTTAACAAATGCTGATCGTTTAGCATCCTTTGCAAAGGTGCCAAAGGCGTTTGATAAACATTAAATTTTGTTTTGATAAGCGGAGGGCCAGTCCTTTTACTAAAATCAGCAATGATTTGAGTTTGAGCTGTTGCTTTTAAATTGACTATCAATAACAGGCTTAAAAAAGTTATTATTGAAAGATTAAACCATATTGGCCGCGAATTTATAAATACCACAGTGCCTGTTTTAATTTTGTTCAGGATATTTTTCATGCTTCTTTTATCACCTAAAAAACATTGAACTTTATATGCTTCTTTTTTAGAAATAATATACAGACACCAATTTTTATATGGTAAAAGAAGTATGGCCATTTTTCGACGGTTACTTTTTATCAGCGGCAACGGTTAGCATAACCTTTTGTAAATCCGCATCCTGGGAAGAAGTACCTATCATCAACTCAAACTGACCCGGCTCAACCACATACTTCATATCAATATTGTAAAAAGCCAGCATGGCAGGTGTAACGTTAAAGCTTATCGTTTTAGTTTCGCCGGCTTTCAAATTTACCCGTTGAAATGCTTTCAGCTCTTTAACCGGGCGCGTTACCGAGCTTACCAAATCCCGGATGTATAACTGCACTACCTCGGCCCCTTCCTGCTTTCCGGTATTGCTTATGGTTAAAGTAAGCTGGTTTGTTCCATCTTTAGCCATCGATGGTTTAGTTAGTTTAACATTTTCTACCTTAAAAGTAGTATAGCTTAAGCCGTAGCCAAAAGGATACAAAGGCGTAACGGAGCTAAATAAATAGCTGCGGCGCGCCATCGGTTTATAATTGTAATAAATGGGCAATTGCCCTACCGACCGTGGTATAGAAACTGAAAGTTTTGCAGACGGATTGTAACGGCCCAGCAATACATCGGCAATGGCATAACCGCATTCCTGACCCAGGTACCAGCATTCAAACAAAGCATCTGCCTTGGCATCCAGGTTGTTGAAAGCTAAGGGCGAACCATTGATAACTACGGCAACAATAGGCTTGCCCAGGGTAGCCAGGGAATCAATCAGTTCGTTCTGACTTCCCACCAGATCTAATTCAGACCGGTCTCCTTTGTGCGTTAAGTTCCATGCTTCGCGAGAAGTTTGCTCATTTCCGCCTACTGCCAGAACGATCACATCGGCGTTACGTGCTGTTTTCATAGCTGCTGTAATGCTTTTTCTGCTTACTTCCGGTTTTTCGAGCGCTACACTGTCGTTATACCAGCCCGAAGTCGTGGTAATCTTGCATCCCTCCGAATAAACGATATTGGCCTGGTTGCCCACACGTTCTTTCAGGCCTTGCAACACCGTAACAAATTGTTTAGGCTGGCCAGAGTATTCGCCCAATAACTCGCGGTCTGCATTCGGGCCAATCACGGCGATGGTTTTGTACTTGTTTAAATTGAGCGGCGCAACTGCCTGTTTGTTTTTAAGCATGACGATGGATTGGCGCGCGGCTTCAAGTGCCAGCTTACGGCCTTCGGCTGTTCCGTTCACTTCTTCGGCAACATCTGGGTTGAGGTAAGGATGGTCAAACAAGCCCAATTTAAACTTATAAAGCAACATGCTTTCTACCAACTGGTTAATTTTAGTTTCAGATACCAAGCCCTTCTTTACCAGCTCAGGCAAATAAACATACGTTTGCGGAATGGGCAACTCGATATTTACGCCTGCTTCCACCGCCATTCGGGCTGCATCCGGCCAATCTGCAGCAACACGGTTACCAACTTTGTTAGAGCCAATCGCTAATTCGCCCAGCGCAAAATAGTCAGATACTACATACCCTTTAAAGCCCCATTCTTTGCGAAGTATATCCTGCAACAACCATTTGCTGGCATGAGATGGCACACCATCAATTTCATTATAAGAAGCCATCAAACTACCAACGCCGGTACGTTTTATCACTTGCTGAAAAGGATACAAAAACACCTCGCGCAATACCCGCTCTGATACATTTACCGGCCCGGTATTGGTGCCGTTTTCGGGCTGTGCATGTGCGGCAAAATGTTTTAATGTAGCAATTACTTTGGTGCTATCCAGATTACCTTGCAGGCCGCTTGCCGCAGCCACGCCCATTTCGCCTACCAAAAACGGGTCTTCGCCAAAGGTTTCTTCACATCGGCCCCAGCGCGGTTCGCGTTCCACATCCAATACAGGCGTAAGCACTTGTTGGATGCCTCGGCTCCGGGCTTCAGAAGCGGCCAAAGTATAAGCTTGTTTTACTAATGCAGGGTTAAATGTGCCTGCCATCGCGATAGGTTGCGGAAAACTGGTGGCACCTTTTGCGGTAATGCCATGCAACGCTTCATCATGCGCAATAAAAGGTATGCCCAGCCGGGTTTGTTCTATAAAAAACTTTTGTATCGTGTTGTAAGCTTCTACCTGCTGGCGCGGCGTTAGCCAGCCGCGTGTTTTACAAAACTCTGCAATTTGGCCTAAACCGTGGCTGTATTTACTTTTCAGTACATCAGTTTTGATGTTCAGCTTAGCGTCAATTACTTCATCTTTAGACTCGTAATTGATGCATTGCATTTGTGCTACTTTTTCCTCCAGCGTCATGCGTTTGATCAGGTCGGCTGCACGCTGTTCGGCAGACAGCTTTGGGTTTTTATAAGGAAGCACTTTTTGTGCCGTGCACAGTTCAACTATTAAAAGCAATGGAAGTGTTGCTGCAAATAATTTGCTTTGCATCATAAGGTTTTTAGGGTTTATATTTAAAGGCAGTTTAAATTATGTTGGATCTTTTGATAAGCTCAGGATTAATAATAGTAATGCTTCTTTTACCCCTATAAAATTAGTGTCTGTTTTGTGCTAATGCAAAAACTATAGAAGCCTGTTTAAATTAATACAAGATCCTTCAACAAACTCAGGAGTAATAATTACAATGCTTCTTTTACCCTATAAAAATTGGTGTTTGCATTAATTTAAATAAATCAAAAACCCAATGTTTACCAATTTTTAGGTGATAAAAGAAGCATCAGAAACAGGTTAAACAAAACTTAAACAAGCTGCCCGGAAGCAGCTTGTTTAGTAATCAATAACCAGGATTTTGAACAATATTTTTATTTTGATCAATTACTTGCTGTGGGATCGGGTTCATATACATCTTTTGTGTAAATACATGCGGATGGTTAAGCGGTATAATTTGATAAGTCCACTTCCCTTTATTATCAGCAGGAGAAGAATTTTCAATTTTCATACCATGCAAATCCTTGTTCATCACATCCTGTGCTACCTTCCAGCGGATTATATCATAAAACCTTTTTTCTTCAAAGCAAAGCTCTACCCGGCGCTCGTTCCTGATTGCTGTGCGCATATCTGACTGGCTTAAACCAACAGGCAAATCAGGCAGGCTTGACCTTCGTCTGATCAAATTGATTGCATTGTATATAGAAGCATCAGGGCCTGCAGCTTCGTTTTGTGCTTCGGCATAATTTAACAACACCTCCGCATAACGATAATATATAAAATTCTCCCCGCTTGCGTACCCTCCGGGAGTTTTATCCGGGTTTAATTTCTTTTTAAAGTAGTAACTGGTGTTTCCAACATCATCGGTCCCGAAGTCAATTTGATTTTTTGACGGATGGACTTTATCAATACGTGTGTAAATAGTATCCGCTTTTGTCATCCAGGGTTGTTTATAAGGTGCTCCATCATAAACAATAAAATCATAAAATCTTTTTTCCCGGTTGACATATGGGTTCTGCGGGTCATATCCTGATGTTGGGTCTGTAATCAGTTTACCATCTGCCATTCTAAACTGATCCACCAGTTCCTGTGTCGGGCAGTAATTGCCCCAGCAATAGTAAGCACCATTTATCCAAACGGGGCCGCCCCATTGTTCGTAATTTGATCCCATTATGACTGGCACTACTTGCCTGTCCCAAATAACCTCAGAATTATATTCATTTGATTCCCGCCAAAGGTTAGGAAGATCTGAAAACAAACCATAAGTACTGCCATAAGTGTCTATAAATTGCTTGTTGGTAGCTGCAGCTTTTGCCCATCGAGAAGCATCTGCAGTTTGATAACTGACCAGGTGATTAGGATCTGCACCCGGAGCCGGAACGCCGGAATTAAATGCCGGACTTGCTGCATAAAGCTCCACCCATCCCTTTAATGCAAGTGCTGCCCCTAAAGTTGCCCTTCCGGCATTTGGGTCCCCATGATTATACTTTACTGCCAATGCCTTATTCTTTACGATCGCATCCAACTCATTGGTAATGAAATTAACGGTTTCTTCAAAAGTCTTCCTGGAACTATAGATTTTGGTGCTGTCCATAGTCGTTCTGTCTAAAACCTCTGTTAGAATTGGCAAGCCTCCCAAATGCATCCATATTTCACTGTAAAAATAAGCCCTCAAAAATTTCGCTTCATCAAGCCTCTTTTTCACATAATCGGCCGAAAAGTTAGATTTGTACTCGTTTATTTTTTCAATAAATAAATTACACTTTCTGATTTTACCGAAGGCCGAGCCCCATGATGCAAAATCAGAAGCATTTCCGTTATCATTGTCCATTGGGGTTCCGTTATCAGAGGATGGGTTTACAATACCTTGTTTCCAGCGCCAGGATTTCCAATAAATCCCGGCATCATTATCATCTGTAAAATCATCAAGGTTATCAGCAGTATTCCATTTATTAGACAGATTGTTATAGATATCATTCAGAAAGATATCCGCATTACCTTCTGATGCAAACTGGGTAGCATCCGGCAGCCTGCTTTTTTCCGTATTATCTAAAAAATCTTTTTTACAGGCAGTACCAAACAACATTACTACCAATAGCAGTAAGGCGTTTCTCTTTATATTATTCATAACTGTATAATTATCGTATTTTGAGAATTCTAAAATGTTGAATTTATGCCAAAAACAAAAACTCTTTGGTTTGGATAAGCCGTTTCCCGGTCAGAATAACCTACTTCAGGGTCCATAAATTTCAATTTGCTGGCTGTCAGCAGATTTTGCCCGGAAAAATAAAACCTTAAATTTTTAATTTTTAAAAACTTTGTCGCGCTGCTTGGAATAGAATAGCCTAAAACAGCAGTTTTTAAGCGAACGAACGCAGTGCTGTGCTGCCAGAAATCCGAAGTTTGGGTATTGTTTGAAGTTGGGGATTGGTTTGCCCTGGGATAATTAGCATCCTGATGATTTGGGGTCCAACGGTTATCATAGTATTCATAGGTAGCGTTACTGTTGTTGTTATTAAAGGGAATGGTTTGAAATAACCTGATATCCAAACTTGACAACGATGATCCCTGAAAGAACAAACTAAGATCGAAACCTTTCCATGAAACAGAAGGTGTTAAGCCATAAGTGATAAAAGGATAAACAGGGTTTCCTATAACCGTTTCGTCATCCGAAGTGATTTTACCATCCGGTTTGCCGTTAGGGCCGCTAATATCTGCATATTTAATATCCCCGGGATGGAGTTCGCCAAACTGAACAACATTATATCCGTCGGCAGCATTAATCACCCCGTCACCGTTTTTATCATCAGCTGTACCAAACAATCCTAAAGCATGGTAACCAAAAGGAGTACCGAAAGGCCTTCCTGTCCTGCTTCTATTAGGATTATCACGTGTAGCATTAGTTTCAAATACCTGTAGCATTTTATTTTTGGCATAACTAAAATTTGCATTCAAATTAAACTGAAGCCCATTTGCAAATTTATGGGAAGAGCCTAAAGTAAACTCTATGCCATTATTTGACATGATCCCTGCATTTTCATCGGCAAGTGGCAGCCCATATTCAACCGGTACGCTAATAGCCGGTGGCAATAACATTCCTGTCCTTTTTTCATGAAAGTAATCTGCCTCAAAGTTTATCAAGCCTTTCCATAAAGAAAGCTCTAAGCCCAAATCAGTTTTTGTAGATACTTCCCAGGTAATATTGGGGTTTGATTCGCGGGGAAGATAAGAGCCCTGCACCATTGTCCCGTTCCCAAAAGCATAAGAATTTCCGTATAAATTATATCCGTTTGAGTACTGAAATGCACTGCCGGCAAGATTACCCGACTTACCCCATGACCCCCTGATTTTTAAAATATCCAGGAACGATAATTTATTTTTCAAAAAGTTTTCTTCCGACAATACCCATCCCGCTGAAAAAGCAGGAAAATAGCCCCATCTTCTTCCCGGGGCAAAATAATAATGTCCGTCATACCGGCCGGAAGCTTCTAACAAATATTTCCCGTCATAATTATATCCTAAACGGTAAACATAACCAGTCTGGCTGCCCGTAGAGGAGGTGCCGTTATTATCAAAATCATTCTTGTCTGAACTTCCTAAACCTAACTCATCTACATTAACCGCAAAATTATTACGGCGTGCCGAAAAGTTCTCGAAAGTATTGTTTCGGGCTTCGGCAACAAGCAAACCGGTGAAATCATGCTTGCCAAAAGTATTATGATAATTAAGATAGCCCTGATAAGTAAAAGTCTGGGTTTTAACGTAATCTTCATTTAGCCAGGTATATGTTGCCCCGGCCCCTTCTGCCGTAGATATTTCTTTGTTATAGGTATAAGGCGTTGTTGAAGTATTTTGACTGTAATAATAGTAAGGCGTATGCCATGCTTTTTGTGTCCTTTGGGTAGGGTCATAACTAAAAGTGGCTTTTGCGCTTAAACCTTTTATAAAAGGAAGTTTTTGGTCAATTGATATGGTGGTTAAAGTAGTATTGTTATTCGTGCGAAAATATCCTGCATTAAGTATTCCTACCGGAGAAGTGCCGGCAAATTCCCCCCATAACCCATTGCTGTAATATAAGTTGGCGATAGGGATATATTTATAATTGCTCCTGAAAAGATTGGTTGCAGAAACACCAGGTACAGAAATACCAGGGTCAATAGTGGAAGTTCTTTCTATCGTTCCTATTAAGGACAAGCCTATCGTAGTGGTTTTAGTCGCTTTTGCTTCCAGGTTCATATTATAATTATACCTGTTATAGCTGATAGGATCAAACATACCATCCTGCTTTAAAAACCCTAAACCTGCCTGATATTTCACTTTGTCTGTTCCGCCGCTCAGTTGCAGATCATAATTCTGCATAGGGACGTTTTTTTTTATCAGGTCCCTCGTATTGCTGATAGGGTATAAATCCGGATTTTTGGCATGCAGGTTAATATAATTGTCAATCAGGTCCCGGGCAAAAGGCAATTGCGTACTGTTTGGGTTCTCATTTAAATACGCCTCATCTTTCAGTCGCATATAATCTTGTGCACCCAGCAATTTTGGATAGTAGGTTGGTTGTTGAAATCCATAATAAGCATTAAGAGATAAGCTTGGATCTCCTGTTTTCCCTTTTTTTGTAGTGATCAAAAGTACGCCGTTAGCGCCTCCCAGTCCGTAAGGCGCTACGGCTGCCGCATCTTTTAAAACAGTAACCGTTTCAATGGAATTCTGATCGATCTGGTTGATGTTGTCCCTTATAATACCATCAATCACGATCAAGGGCCTGTTGTTTCCAAGGGTCCCTATTCCTCTTATATGGATATCCGGCGCATCGGCCCCTGGCTGCCCTCCATTTGGCCGCATACTAAAACCTGCAACCCTTCCGGCTAAAGAATTTGAAATGTTAGCTACCGGAGATGCTGCAAGCTCACTTCCTTTAACCGATGAAACTGCTCCCGTTAAAGTTGCTTTTTTTTGTGTGCCGTATCCCACTACTACAATTTCGTTTAATGAATTGGTAGTGGCGGTTAACTGTACATTGATATTTTTGCGGTTATTTACCTGTACTTCAGGAACTAAATATCCTAAAAATGAAAATACTAAAGTGCCGTTACTTGGGGCAGCAATGGTGTATTTTCCATTTACATCTGTACTTGTGCCTAACGTTGTGCCTTTTATCCTGACATTAACACCCGGAAGCGGTTCGTTTTTTTGGTCGGTAACGGTACCACTAACCGTAGCTGAGGTTTGCGCGCTTACCTGTAATGAAGTAAGGAACAACATAAAACCGTAAAAAACTGCAGAAAGAAAAACCTTTCTTAAAACCCTTTCTTGATACGGGCTCGATTTATGACGAATGTAACCGCCACAATAAAGTAAACTTTTTTTCATAAAGATCTAATTGGATTAGTTTATTTAATAAATAACCTGCGGGAACAAGTGTACATTTAATAATCAAATATGGATGCTTCAAATTAAATAGCTTCTTCAATTTGTTTCAACCTTTAGTTAAATCGTATCATTTAGTTCAAGCAACATAAGAACCTGTTTAAATCTATATCAGAAAAATTTATATGCTTCTTTTAGGCATATAAATTTTGTGTTTATATTTTGTGCTGATATAAAAAGTATGGAAAATAAATTAAACAAAATTTAAACAGGCTCTTACTTTTTCGTTGTCAAAATAGTAGAAACCTTTATTTGGAGTTATCCATGGGTAAAGATGATTTTTTATTTGGACCTAAATGGGATGTAAATAGCTATAACAAAAGCAATAATGAAAAAATCGTCACTTATGGTGGCGATGGTTATAGAATGCCTAACTGGGATGGATTTAGTGAAATTTATTTAAAAGACGGTGAAGTTTTAAGATTTTCTAACATATTAATAGATGTTTTATCGTTTAGGACCAAATTCCCGCAAGAGCTTATTGTACGAGGTTCAAAAAGTCAGTATTTAATGTTTTAAGGAGAATTAAAGCTTATCTTAAATTTTTTCAACTTTCCTCTTGACAATCTCATTTTTCCCTGTACATTTGAAAACGCAAGTACAAAAATGACAATCAACAACACTTTCTTTTTCGGTTTCTTTTATTTTTACTTTAGCGGTAACCGGGACTGATATGTTAAATTTTTAAATAAAGAAATAAAACATCAAAAAGTCCCGGCCCGAAAGCCGGGACTTTTTGCATTTAAAAACAGCATGAACAAACTACGCATTGCCATACAAGGGATCAAAGCTTCTTTCCACCAGGAAGCGGCCGTCAGGTTTTTTGGCGAAGAGATTGAACTGGTAGAATGTGCTTCTTTTAAGCAAACTTTTGAGGCGTTAAGCCGCAAAGAAGCAGATTACGTGGTGATGGCGATAGAAAACAGCATTGCCGGCAGCTTACTGCCCAACTATTCGTTGATGATGAATTACAATTTCCCAGTAGTTGGCGAAGTTTCTCTGCGGATACAGTTGCATCTTTTGGCGTATCCAGGCGTAAAGTTTGAAGATATCAGGTTTGCAATTTCCCATCCGATTGCTTTGCGCCAATGTGTGGATTTTATGGAAGAATATCCGCAAATTAAAGTGATTGAAAGTACCGATACGGCCGCTTGCGCTAAACGTGTTCATGATGAAAAGCTATTGGATACCGTTGCCATTGCCAATACGATGGCGGCAGAATTGTACGAACTAAACCCACTTGAAAAACGCATCGAATCCAATAAAAAGAATTTCACCCGCTTTTTAATTATGGCGGACAAACAAAACGGGTCAGTTGCCAATCCTAACAAAGCTTCACTTTGTTTTCAGGCCGGAAACGAAGTTGGTTCGCTCGCTAAAGTGCTCAATGTTTTTGCAGAACATGAAGTTAACCTTAGCAAGATCCAGTCAATGCCGGTTTTAGGCAAACCCAACGAATATAATTTTTATGCCGATGTGGAATGGCAGGAAGCCAAGCAATATGACTCGGCCATCAAAAAAGTATTGAAACATACACGTAACTTCAACATCTTGGGCGAGTACCGTAAAAACGACAAAATTTAAATACTTCTTTTAGCACATAAAAATCTACATCAACATAAAAATCCCCTCATTATGAAACTCGATCTTAAAATACAACCGCTCAGTTCCTGGATGAAGATCAACCACGAACCCTTGCTGATTGCTGGCCCTTGCAGTGCCGAAACCGAAGAACAATTGGTAGCAACTGCGCATTTACTGGTCAAAACAGGCAAAGTAAGCGTTTTGCGTGCCGGTATCTGGAAGCCGCGTACCCGCCCGGGGGAATTTGAAGGTATCGGCAGCATTGGTTTGGAATGGCTGAAACGCGCCAAAGCAGAAACCGGCCTGCCAACTGCGGTTGAAGTAGCCAATGCAAAACATGTGGAAGAAGCTTTAAATGCGGGCGTTGATATTTTATGGATCGGTGCACGTTCTACCGTTAACCCTTTTACCGTACAGGAAATTGCGGATGCTTTAAAAGGTGTTGACATTCCGGTGATGGTGAAAAATCCGGTAAACCCTGACCTTTCTTTGTGGATTGGTGCTTTAGAACGGATCAACCACGCAGGAATTACCAAACTGGCTGCTATCCATCGCGGATTTTCTTCTTTTGATAAAACCGCTTTCCGCAATGAACCGCATTGGGATTTGGCCATCAGCTTAAAAACTTTAGCACCTGAATTGCCGATCATTAACGATCCGAGCCACATTTGCGGCAACCGCGAACTGATCCCGTACATCGCACAAAAAGCTTTGGATATGGACATGCAAGGGCTGATGATCGAATCGCACTTAGACCCTTCTGTAGCCTGGACGGATGCGAAACAACAATTAACGCCTTCTGCTTTAAGCGATTTAATGGATCATTTAACGCAGCGCAAACCGGAAGTGAAAAACCCGGAAGTGAAGGATAAAATGGCAGAACTACGAAAAGAAATTGATAAGATTGACGACCAGATCATTTCTAAAATGGCAGAAAGAATGTCGGTTGTGGAAAAGATCGGCTCTTATAAAAGAGACAACAACATCACTATTTTACAAGTGAACCGTTGGGACGAGATCTTGCATAAACGTACTGCTTATGCAAAAGCATTAAAGTTAAATACAGATTTTGCAGAGAAATTACTGGAACTGATCCACCACGAATCCATCCGCAAGCAAACCGAAATGATGAACAACAGCACTGTTGTTGAAGCTTAATGGAAGTCGGAAATTTAATACTGCGCAAACCAGATAAGGTTGTAAATGTAACCATTAGGTTGACCGGTTCTAAAAGCGAATGCAACCGTGCTTTGGTTATTGCAGCTTTAAGTGCAGGAAAAGTTAAGGTTGAAAATTTATCAGCAGCAGCAGATACGGTTACGTTGGCGGGAGTTTTGGAGAAGGGCTTTCAGCAATCAGCTATCAGCAATCAGCTACTGAACGCGGACGAAAAGCTGATGGCTGATAGCTCTCGGCTGACGGCTACCATCAACATCGGCCCGGCCGGTACGGCGATGCGTTTTTTAACCGCATTTTTTACCCTGCAAAAACAGCATCAGGTTATTTTAACAGGTACGGAACGGATGAAACAACGGCCAATTGGTATTCTGGTTGATGCTTTGCGGACTTTAGGCGCAGAGATTGCCTACGAAGAAAAAGAAGGTTTTCCGCCGATAAAAATTACCGGAAGTTTTGAGCAGAAAACTGAAAACATCAGCATTAAAGGCGATATCAGCAGTCAATATATTACCGCGTTATTGCTGATTGCTTCACAATTGCCGCTGGGTTTAAACTTGCATATTGAAGGCGAATTGACATCGAAACCTTATGTGGAAATGACTTTATCGATGTTGCAGCAATGCGGCATCCAACATCAATGGAACGGCAGTACAATCTTTATTGAAAACCAGCCTTTCCAACCTGCAACTATTTATGTAGAACCTGATTGGAGTGCCGCTTCTTACTGGTATGCCATCGCCGCTTTATGTAATGAAGCAGAAATTTTCCTTCCGGGATTAACGCTTTACAGCTTGCAAGGCGACAGTACGATTACGGAGATCATGGCGAACTTCGGTATCACTTCCCAATTTAAAGACGGCGGCGTTTGGCTGAAGAAGGAACCGAAAGCGGTTGTCCGCAAGATTTTTGATTTTAAAACTTGTCCGGATCTGGCGCAAACCGTCATTGTAGTTTGTGCGGCTTTAGGCCACGATGCTTCTTTTACCGGCTTAGAAACGTTAAAGATCAAAGAGACCGATCGCATTAAAGCCTTACAGAATGAGCTGGCAAAAATTGGTGTCGAGCTGATTGAAAAAAGCCAGATTTACAAATTAAACTGTGCTAAAAGAAGTATCCCCGAAAAGGTTTTTATCCATACTTACGAAGACCATCGCATGGCGATGGCTTTTGCACCGCTGGCTTTAATTGTTCCTGAAGTTGAAATTGAGGATTTTAAAGTGGTAGAAAAGTCTTATCCGGGATTTTGGAAGGATTTGGAAAAGGCAGGATTTGAAATCAGTCGATAGCTATTAGTTTTCAGCGGTCAGCTCACTGCTTAAATTTGCTGTTCTTAATACTTGATACTAAATACTCGATACTTATAAAACATGGCAGGCAATACTTTCGGACAAGCATTTCGCATCACCACTTTTGGTGAATCACATGGTGTAGCCATCGGCGTTATTATTGATGGCTGTCCGGCTGGTTTAGCTATTGATTTGGAATTTATCCAATCGGAGTTAGACAAGCGCAAACCCGGACAATCCAAAATTACCACCCAACGAAAAGAAAGCGATACCGTGCAGCTTTTATCAGGTGTTTTTGAGGGCAAATCAACCGGAACGCCAATTGCGATGCTAATTCCGAACGAAGACCAGCGGTCGAAAGATTATGCGCACAACGAAAATACCTTCCGTCCTTCTCATGCAGATTTTACCTATCAAACGAAGTATGGCATCCGCGATCATCGCGGCGGCGGCCGCTCTTCTGCCCGTGAAACCGCGGCGCGTGTTGCAGCCGGAGCCGTAGCCAAATTGCTGCTTCAAACACAAGGAATTGAAATTCTGGCTTCTGTAACCAGCGTTGGCAAAATGAATGCACCGGAAGTAAAAATTGAAAATGCAAAAGATTTTATCCGAATCCGCGAAGAAAACATTGTTCGTTGTGCCGATTCGGAAACGGCAGTAAAAATGATTGATTACATTGATGACATCCGCAAAAAAGGCGATACCGTTGGCGGGAAGATCAGTTGTACGATCCTGAATTGCCCGGTTGGTTTAGGCGAACCTGTTTTTGATAAACTTCATGCTGATCTCGGTAAAGCGATGCTTTCCATCAATGCGGTTCATGGTTTTGAATATGGTTCTGGCTTCGCCGGAAGTGAAATGCTCGGTTCCGAGCACAACGATATTTTCCGAAAAGATGTAACCGGAAATGTGCAGACTTTAACCAATAATTCCGGCGGCGTACAAGGCGGCATCAGCAACGGTATGCCGATTACATTTAAAGTTGCTTTTAAACCAATTGCCACCATCATGCAAAACCAGGAAACGATTGATGCAGCAGGAAACGCCGCCGAAATAAAAGGCAAAGGCCGCCATGATCCTTGTGTGGTTCCTCGCGCGGTGCCAATTGTAGAAGCGATGGCTGCTTTGGTTTTGGCGGATTTATGGTTGCGGGATTTGGGCGCGAAGTTGTAAGGTTGATGCTTCTTTTATCGGGTAAAAATTTGGGTGGTAAAAGAAGTGTTTGATTTATAATCTAAAATAACCATCTTTGTAATGCGCTTTAAGGCTGTGTCCATTTCGTGCGAATACGCAACTTAGATATCATCTACGACGTACCACATTATCAGCTTTAAAGCGTTTTTTATACCTTGATATTTAGAGAGTATAGCTGGTAATTGTTCTTTGTTTGCCGCACATAAAGCCAAACATTATATCTTTCTCCATCAGCATCAATCAGGCTTTCAAATTTTAAAACATTTAAAATATGTAGTCTTTTCCGAGTGTCTTCTGCACTATTTATAAAAATGGCATTTTTAATAATTTCTTGAAGACTTGTTAGTGCATGAACTTTAACATCACCAAATTTTGAGGTTACTTTATCTATAAATGTGCTGTTTATAACAATTGTATAGCCTGTTTCTTCATTCAAATATGTTTTATTAAGATGATTAGTTCTCAACCAAATCTTAATAAAATTTCTAAATTCTTTTTGCGATTGCTGATTTCGACGTAAAATTGAAGTATCGCAAAAAGAAACAAGCATCAAGGATAAAGCTAAAATTTAGGTGATAAAAGAAGTATGTAATTTTCTTCTAAAATTATAAATTCAACATTAAATATTCTCCGTATAAAGAATGGAATTACAAATCTATATAAACAGAAATATGATGATTGTAAAATTTAACAGATTAAAACCAGTCAAGCATATCTTGTACATCCTGCTTTTAATTTGTTTAAGTTGTAAAGAACAAAAACCACCTCAAGTTACATTTGATGTTCCTGCTTTAATTGGAAAGAATATTGATGAAGTAAGGAAAGTTTTAGGTAAACCTTCTAGCCCAATAGCTAACCGTATTGAACCATCTAATCCAAAAGAAGAAACTTTTGAAAATACCTTTGAAAAAAATGGTGAGAAATTATTTGTTGATTTTAACACGAAAAGCCGAAGAATATTCAGATTAAGTATATTTCCTTCTGAAGATTATGATAATTTAAAAGATATAATGAAGATTGGCAATTTGGATGCTATCAAGACACAGCAATATTATCTTGAAGGTCGTCATCCAATCCTCAGCAATACAGCTTTTTCTGGTATCGACATTTATATCAAATAAACCTTTGTTTTTAAACTAAACATTGCCTTTCAACCTCAAATCAAAATTAAACTGGTCAACCTTTACTATTTTTATACTGGTAAAAGAAGCATGGTTTGGATTGATGAGATAATTATATTCCAAATCAATAATTACGAATACTATTTTTATGCTGATAAAAGAAGTATACAATTTTCTTCTAAAATTATAAATTCAACATTAAATATTTTCCGTATAAAGAAGGAATTACAAATCCACAAAACAGAAATATGATGAGTATTGAATTTAACAGCTTAAAACCAATTAAGTATATTTTGTACATCCTATTTTACTTTGTACAAGTTGTAAAGAACAAAAACCGCCTCAAGTTACATTTGATGTTCCTGCTTTAATTGGAAAGAATATTGATGAAGTACGGAAGGTTTTAGGTAAACCTTTGGAAAATCCTCCTGATCCTATAAATTCCCAAAAAGAACATTTTGAAAACCTTTATGAAAAACAGGGACAACTCCTATTAATTTATTTTAATCCTAATAATAGAAAAATTGAATCATTTCACATTGTCTCTTCAATATATTATGATAGTCTCAAAAATGTATTAAAAATAGGTAATTTGGATTCTACACATACTAAAGATTACTGGACTGAAACTGGAGATGCTTTCTTCTCTAGTGGGTTTAACAATGTAACAATACATCCTGAGTAAACATTACTTTCTAATTCATATATCCCCTTTCAACCTCACATCAAAAGTAAACTGATCAACCTTTACTATTTTTATATTGGTAAAAGAAGCATGGTTTGGATTGATGAGATAATTATATTCCAAGTCAATAATGGCGGAAGGAACTTTTAAAATGGCAGAACTTCCGGCATTCAACCAATCGTTTCCCAATTTTTGGGTGAAGTTGTAATGATCCACCAAATGCCAATCAGGATTAACACTTGTCAAATCCCCGATCTTTACCTCCTCGATCTTTAAATCGTCTTCAACTTCAATAATCGCCAACGAAAAATCCCCGGCAGCTAAAGAAGCACCGCTCTTGTGCGCCAGGTTTTCCAAACAAGCTAAAGCAACAGAACCAGCGGTATAGACCATTTTTTGATGAAGCAGGTTCCATCGGCCATCAATCCCGGAAGCGGTTAAACTATTGGCGTATTTGGTTTGGCTAATGCGATAGACGAGCATCGAAATTAAGCCGTCACGCCATAATCAATGCGGATCAGCTCGCTTTTGATGATGTTGATACCGGTAAGCGTATCCAGCAAATCCATCGGAACGGCATTAATACCGATATTAAGATGGGGCAACCAGTTTTTAAATTCTTCCAATGAACCAAAAGTATCCATGCCTTTATCAAACAATTCAAAAAGCTGGATCAAATGTTCGCTCAAACCGCTGCTCAATTCTTTGCCGGTTTTGATGTATTTTCTTAAAGTTGGTTCGGTTAAATCCAAAATGTGTGCTGCATCAGTTTGGGTAATCCCGGAAATAGTAATCAAATCCCGGATGGCTTTCGGTTCCAAACCTTTTTTTATGGTGTCGTGTTTTGCCTTTGGCGAAGTGAAAAGCTTTTTGTAAGGTTTGATTAAGGTTAAAGCTTCCTGCGTCCTTTTTGATAAAGTTGAAGGATTATTTTCTATCGTTTGATATTCCTTAGTTGCTTTCATCATTAAAGGTAATTATTTTCTTTTTGAAAAGAAAATAATTACGATTTTATATTGATAAAAGAAGTATTGATCATTAAAACCAAAACCTGTAAGGTATATCTTTAAGTTTTAATCACAACTAAAAGTATATTTCTGACCAGCTTATTTAAATCGCTTTATCTGTTCCGTTATTTAAACCGCCAAGATAATTTAATTGCTTACCGCGCCAATCTTCCTCAACAGCTTCCTGTTTTCCCTTTTATGGAACAAATTATAAACCATCTTATAAATGATCGGTAAAAGAAGCAAGGTTAAAATGGTAGAAGTAATCAAGCCGCCAATGACTACGATGGCCAGTGGTTTTTGTGTTTCCGAACCGATTCCGGTTGAAATAGCAGCAGGCATCAAGCCGATGGCAGCCATTAAAGCAGTCATTACAACCGGGCGGACCCTGGAGAGAACACCTGTTAAAATCGCTTCATCTACCTGTACACCTTCCAACAAGTTTTTACGGAAAACGGAGATCAGGATCACACCGTTTTGGATACAAACACCAAACAAGGCAATAAAGCCGATACCTGCCGAAATACTAAAATTGGTATTGGTGATATGCAGGGCCAAAATACCGCCGATCAAGGCAAACGGTACGTTCAGGATAACCAAAACTGCATCTTTCATGTTGCCAAACGTCATGAACAGGATCAGGAAAATAACCAGCAAACAGATCGGAACCACATTGGCCAAAGTGTTTGATGCACGGATCTGGTTCTCAAATTCGCCGTTCCAGGTAAAAGAATAACCTTGGTCCAGCTTGACCGCATTGTTCACTTTTTGCTGCGCTTCGGCAATCGTACTGCCCAAATCGCGTCCCCGCACAGAAAATTTGACGGCAATATACCGCTGGTTATTGTCCCGGTAAATAAATGCCGGCCCGGTCAGTTTGGTGATTTCAGCAATTTCCTTAATGGCAATTTTAGAACCGTTTAAAGTTGGGACCATCAGGTTTTCAATCTTTTCTTCAGTGTCCCGAAAATCTTTTTGATAACGGATCCGGATGTCAAACTTTCGTTCTCCCTGATACAATGTTGTGGCTGCTTTTCCACCGATGGCCATCTCGATTACCGAGTTGGCATCTGCGGTAGAAACGCCATAAAGAGCCATTTTGCTTTGATCCAGTTCGATACGGAATTCCGGCTGGCCAAGGTTTCTTAAAATACCGAGATCTTCTACACCATCGATTTTTTTCAACACACGCATAACTTCGTCAGCCTTGCTGTCCAATACTTTGAAGTCGGAACCGAAAATTTTAACAGCCATCGAGGCAGGAACACCAGCCACAGCTTCCGCTACGTTATCAATAATAGGCTGCGAATAATTGAAAATAATACCCGGGAACTGGCTCAGCTTTTTATCCATTTGTGCGATGAGTTCTTCCTGGGTGATATTTCGCTTCCAGTCGTCTTTCGGAACCAAGTCAACCTGGATCTGGACGTTAAAAAAACCTTTCGGGTCTGTACCGTCATTCGTTCTGCCTACCTGCGATAAAGTTTGCCTTACCTCCGGAAAAGAACCCAGGATGCTGCGCATCTTATTGGTGGTGTTGACAGAACTTTCCAGCGATGTACTCATCGGCAATTGTGCGGTAACCCACAATGCGCCTTCATTCAATTGCGGTAAAAATTCTGTGCCTAACAGTTTGGCGGAGGCAAAAGTCAGTGCCATGATAACCAAAGCGACAATCAGGCTCAGCTTCTGGTTTTTATAGGTGAAATTGAACATTTTGTGGATGCCGTTCTCAAAAAAGATCACCACCGGGTTATGCTTTTCGCGCACATTTTTACGAAGTAAAATGCTGGATAACGCCGGGACTAAGGTCAGCGTGAAAATCAAAGCACCCAATAAGGCAAAACTTAAAGTATAGGCCAAAGGCGATAACATTTTACCTTCCACCTTTTGAAAAGCGAAAATCGGCATTAAACAGGTCAGGATGATCAGCTTGGAAAAAAAGATGGCTTTTCCCATTTCTGTGCCCACGTTTTTAAATAAGCCGAGCTTGGCCAGCTTATTAAATTTTTCCATGCCTACTTCTTTTGCACGATGGTCCAGGGCAACATAAATCCCTTCCACCATCACCACCGCACCGTCGACTATGATCCCGAAATCAACGGCCCCCATCGATAACAGGTTGGCACTCATGCCTTTCAGCTTCAAACAAATAAATGCAAAAAGCAAGGCTAAAGGAATGATGATGGTTACCGTAAGCGTGGTGCGCCAATCAACCATAAATAAAAACACGATTACGGTTACCAGCACGATACCTTCAATCAGGTTATGGATAACGGTATGAGTGGCAAAATCCATCAAGTTCGTGCGGTCATAAAAAACATCAATTTTGGTGTCCTTTGGCAGGATGTGGTCGTTGAGGTCTTTCACTTTCTCCTTGATCAGGACTAAAACCTCGGCCGGGTTTTCTCCTTTTCGCATCACCACGATACCTTCTATCTCGTCATTGGCTTTATCACGGCCAACTTGTCCGAGCCGCGGTAAGCCACTTTCGTGAATATCTGCAACGTTCCGGGCCAGAATTGGTACGTTGTTTACGTTTTTTATGATGATGTTTTGAATCTCGCTGATGTTGTTGATCACACCAATCCCACGTACCACATAAGCCTGATTGTTTTTTTCGATCACATCACCGCCCACATTGATGTTGCTCCTGTTGATCGCAGTAAACACATCCAGCGAGGTTAAACCATATTTTTGAAGCAGGGCAGGGTTAACGCTCACTTCATAATCTTTTTCTTCGCCGCCAAAACTGTTTACGTCGGCAACACCCGGAATGGCTTTAAACTTCCGGTCAAGCACCCAATCCTGCAAAGCCGTCAGTTCATGGATGCTTTTGGTTTTGCTGCGGAGCGTATAACGGTAAATTTCGCCGGTTGGGCCGTAAGGCGGTTCTACTTCCGGTTTTACACCTTCCGGAAGGTCGGCATTTAACAAGCGGCTCAATACCTGCTGCCGGGCAAAAGCATCATCTACATTATCATCAAAAATAATGCGGACATAAGACAATCCGAAGGAAGAAGTGGTGCGCAGGTTTGATTTTTTCTGAACAGAATTCAGCACTGTTTCCATCGGGATGGTGATCATCCTTTCTACTTCTTCCGCGCTGTGCCCCTGCCATTGGGCGATGATAATGATCTGGGTATTCGTAACATCCGGAAAGGTTTCAATCGAGGTGTTCAGATAACTAATTACGCCCAGAACCGCCAGGACACCTGTTAAGAAGAACACAAAAAAGCGGTGCCTCAACGAAAAGTATATGATATTTTTAATGAACTTGTCCATTATATTTTATTAGTTGAAATTTGTCAGGCTGATATTAATCAGCATAAATTTTTGATAGCTGTTGATCAGAAAAATCCGGGGCCAGCTTGAAGGTTATACATTGTATTGTTGATACTTCTTTTATCACATAAAAATTGGTGCCTGTAGTATTTTGATCTGTTTTGATTAAAGCAAATACAAGTTTTTAGGCGATAAAAGAAGCATTGTTGTTTTTCCTGGACTGAAATTAAACAAGCTTTTATTCTTCCGTCAAAGCATCGTACAACAATAATTGATTTTTGGAAACCAGCATTTCGCCCGCTTTCAGCCCGGATGAAATATAGCTTACATCATTTACGGTTTTGATCACATTGACTTCCCGGACCTGCATACTGCATTTGCTTAGGTAAATGATCACATAATTTTTGCTGTCGTTAAAAATAATGGAAGAAGCCGGTACGGTAACAGATTTTGTTTTTTCATTGTTAGTGATGATCACCGAAGTGAACATTTCCGGTTTCAGCAACATGTTTGGATTTGGCAAAGCAATTTTCACTTTCATTACCTTATTGTCCGGGTCCAATACAGAACTAACTTCATTTACCTTTCCTTGGAAAACTTTGCCCGGATAAGCCAGTGTACTTACTTTTGCGGCATATCCGTTTTTGACTTTAGAAATATCACTTTCAAAAACATTGGCCCAAATCCAAACGTCTTTCATATCCGAAATGGTAAACATGCTGGCGGCATTGTCAGAACGGATAAAGCTGCCGGAAGTAACCCCTTTTTCTACAATGTACCCGTTTTCCGGTGCTTTGATTACGTATTGTCCGCTGGCACTGGTATTGCCGTGGCCGTTAATACTAAGCTGTTCCTGGATTTTTCGGTTGGCTGCCTGGGCTTTATTGTAATTTTCTTTGGCTTCGGTATAATCGCGTTCGCTGGAAATACCGCTTTTGTACAAGTATTCTGTTTGCGATAATTGTCGTTTGGCAATAGAAAGGTCAGCATTGGTAGCGGATAAATCCGTATAATTTCCGGCCACATCTGCACTTCGCATAATCGCCAGCACTTGCCCTTTGCTCACACGGTCACCCAGGGAAACGCGTACATCGGTAACCTGGCCGCTTGAAAAAGGGAAAACCTTTACCACGCGGTTATCATCAAAAGAAACCTCGCCGGACAAGGTCAGTTCATCCTGCATATTGGTCGTTTTAGCGGTATCGATACGGATCACTTTGGCTAAAGAATCGGTAATACAAACGCTTTTCTTTTGTACTGTTTCTTCCTTTTTTTCCTTGCACGATGCTAAAAACACCAATACGGAAAGGCAGGTTATTAATTCTCTTTTCATCTTTTTTTGTAGAGGGATTGTTGTTGTTAAGGATTGATTACGGTAGAACCGACATAAAAATTCAGATCGGCGATTGCTTTTTGCAGGTTGTATTGCTGCTGGATCACTTTTAGTTTGGTGTCTTTATAAGATTCAAAAAAATCAATAAATTCTACCAAACCTAATTGTCTTTCTTTATAAGCTTTTACAATGCTGGCAAAGAGCTTATCATAGGTACCATAAAATTCTAAGTTTGTTTTTGAGAATAATTGCTGGCTCAGGTTGTATTGTTCCACACCGGTCACTATATCGTTTCTGAGTTGCAAGTCGCTGTTTTTCAACACATATTCCTGGTTTTGGATATTGAATTT
>JAABUQ010001997.1_pt1 | contig 41658 bp, 39 predicted proteins | sample 5560001 | NCBI WGS metagenome assembly JAABUQ01 (sample SAMN10711888, study PRJNA513371) | rock metagenome | isolation source: Antarctica rocks | place: Antarctica: Victoria Land, Finger Mt nord | collected 2015-12-18
CCAATCTTGTCAGGCGGCTCGCTTAGGCATTCCAGGACCTTCTTTACTCCCTCTGCCTCAACCCATGCCCACTTCTCTTCATCCCGCCCAAACCCTCATTGCTCTGTGAGGTATGGGACGGTTACAATATACCTTATCAGTACAAGTTGGTACCAAACGGGTCTCAACCCCCCTATCTCATTCAAGCCGAGTCTGCTGATGAAGCCTTTTTCACTGTTCAGCTATAGGATGAATGGCTAAGTACTGGAGTAAGTTATGGCAATCGTTAGCCTAAGTTTTTGGCTTTCTGCCTACCCGCTTAGGTTGGTTGCTAGGCAAGGAAGCTAGATACAGCTCGATAGCTCTTTTATGCGCTTCAGGAGCGCTGCGCGTCGCTGCATAGTCTTTGAGTAGATCCAGATTGTATCTAATGCAAAACTCCCCATAGCGAACGTAATGAATTCCTTCAAGCAAGCGATTCTCTGACCGCGCTCTTTCACTGCGTAGCTTCTTCAGCGTATGGACAAAAAAGCCAAGGATTCTAGCAGCAATATGCTTATCAACCCAGACTTCTGAGTGAATACGATCGTCTGATACTTTTAGGCTCATGACTTCCTTTTAAAAAATACACAAGAAATGTTCAGATTGAGCCTCGAATTGATTGATGATGATTGATTGAGTTATTGAATCTCCCAACTTCTTAAGCCGAGAAAACGATGACCAATGGTAACGGATTTGGAAAAACGGTCAGGTGAACGTTGACCAGTCATTGTATCTTGATACAACACAATTATATCCAGCTATCGCTAGTTGGCTACAATTTTGACTGCATTCTCTGATTTGAATACTTAATACGTTGCTGTATGACAATAGTATTCAATCAGCATAATAAACCTCGGTCAGTACGGCAATTAAATTAAAAATTGAACAAATGTTTTTTGTGTTTAATCGATTGAATTTGTACAAATTAATTTTAGTTAGAATTCTGTAATTTAATCAAAGTTCTGGCAGTCGAGGTCTAGAGTTAACGTTTCCGGCATAGTTTTTATAAAGCACTTGAACATCATGCCCTGTTAGTTGGGCTATAGAGACAGGATTGTGCCCTAAATCTAAGGCATGGGATATCAATGTATGACGGGTTCAGGTAGCCCAATGTAGAGAAAGTAGCGCTTGCCTAGATATGACCAGCACAGTCTAAGGCGGTCCTTGAAGACCTGGACGACTACCGTGCCCTTGAGTGCCTTCTTCCTGGGTTGGGATTGAGATAAAGATTGAGATACTGGGCTTATCTCATCTGGTTTCTTCGTAGTGCCTGAAACCCTTACCATGCGGTTGATAGCCTCGATTAATTTATCTCAATCCTATCTCAATTCTTTATCCAGATGTCTAAATTTGTATCCATTTAGACCCACTTATTGAGAATGAGCCAGGGATTGAAATAAGAGTTAGAAACGGTGAAACCCTCTGTAGAAGAAGGTTATAAAGGAAGCCGATGGCGGGATTTGAACCCGCGACCGCTCGATTACGAATCGAGTGCTCTACCACTGAGCCACATCGGCGTGGACGGTCTATTAGTATATCAGCATCCATCCTTAATCCATCTCCATGGTAGAGCCGACTTCAAAAAATCGCACTCCTGGGCGTTTTACTCCAGAACAATATGCCCGATTGAAAGCGGAGGCAGCAGCCCCATACCGGGGCTTCAGGAAATTTGTATATGTTGCTTTTGGTGCCTCTGGTTTTATTGGCGCACTCGTCTTCCTAGCTCAACTAGCAGCGGGACGCGATGTTGCCGCCGCCTTACCTAACTTTGCGCTTCAGCTAGGAGTGGTTGCCCTAATGGTTTTTCTCTTTCGTTGGGATCAGGGGGGGAGAAGAGAGCAGGGGGAGAGATGAATTAATTAGAAAGGGAACTCTACATCCCCGTTCCCAGGCTCCGCCTTGAGCGCTAGCTGAAGAGGCATAGCCTCTCAAAAAGTATTCCCTGGTAGAACCAGGGGGGAAGTAAGTGGTCTTCTTGCTCCCCCTGCCTAAGAGTGCTCCCCCTGCCCCCTCTGCCCTCTTCTTACTGCCCCATCCCTGCTCCCTGTGAAGCAGGCAGCTTCACCAAATAGGGGGAGGGAATGGCTTGTGCGTGTCCAGCATTGACCATCGCCTGGTAGACAAAGGCTGCAACTTGTGCTCTTGTTGCTGGCTGAGTTGGATTTAATTGGCTGGGTGTCGGGTAGTTTACCACCAGCTGTTGTGCAGTTGCTGCCGCAACCGAGCTGGCGGCATAGTTGGGAATCTGGGAAGCATCGGTGTAAACAGACAAGGCATTCGAACTGCCGGAGGGTAAATTTAGACCAGTGGCTAAGGAGACTAGCACCTGAACTCGAGGAATTTGCTGATCTGGTTGAAACGTCCCGCCTGGATACCCAGTCATAAAACCACCCCGGTAAGCAGACTCAATCAGCTGATAGGCCCAGAAATTGCTGCTGACATCGGTAAAACTAAGCGCAGGGCGTTGGTTCGTTGGGGAAAAGGCTTTGCTGACAATGGCAGCGAACTGGGCGCGTGTCACTGGCTGATCGGGTTTAAAGGTGCCATCAGGAAAGCCAGCGATGATCTTCTTGGCGGCTAGGGCTTTGATATAGGGTTGCGCCCAGTAACTCTGCTGGATATCTTGGAAGGCGACTTGGGCGGCAACAAAATCCACCTTGCCCAAAATGCGCTGTTTGTCAATATCGTTTGCAACAGCCACTAGGGTGTTCTTGGTGGCATTTTGAATGTCGTATTTACCGTTGCTGCGGATAATATTTTGGCCTGGACTCTCAGCAGTGCCGAGATCGGGTTGAGCAGCAAGTGTTACCACGAGGCCATCCCGCTTGTTGTTTTTAATTACGTTGTTACGCAATACGGGACTGGCAGAATCATCAATGAACAAACCATCTTTGTTCTGGGTAATCTGGTTGTCTGTCACCAAGGGTGATGACTTGCCACCGATCGCTAGGCCAAAGCCCGTATCCTGAAATTGGTTATTGCGAATCTCTCCCTGGGCAGATCCAGCTACCGAAATGCCGTTCCCTTCGTTCTTGGTAAAGACATTAGCTTCGATCTTGGGAGCAGCTGTCCCCGTGACAAAAATGCCTTCCCGCTTACTACCAGTAAATGTATTGTTCTCGACTGTGGGATTGGTCGATTCAATCCACACGCCCGTCCCCCGGGTATTTGGGTTGGTGATGGTGACGCCAGTAATAACGCTGTCGTTCTCGGCTCGTATAGTCGTGTTTTGTCCGGCAAAGGTCGGACTAACGTAGATGCCACCACCAGTAATCACCCTGTTCTGGCCTTTGGTTGAGGGGTCGCCCTGTAGGGTGACACCTGGTTTGATGTCAAGCGGAAAGACTTCGCCTGTCTGGGCAGTATAGCTACCGGTTGCTAGCTGAATCACGGTACCAGATTGGGCTTGGCTGAGAGCATAGGTGATGGTTTTAACGGGAGCGGCTTCCGTTTTCCCAGCAGTAGCGCTGTCTGTCCCAGTATCTGGGTTAACGTAAATTACTGTTGCCGTAGTTGGCGCTTGTGCGGTGATTGAGGCTAGCAATGTTTTCAGTTTGGCGCTAGCAGGCGTCGGATGCGGCAGGAACGTCGCACTCGTAACAAGTAGCAACGTGGTCATTGTTGCCCGGAACGGTAGCTTAGATACGAAGCGACCAGCAGAACGGACGCTAAAACTTGTGGATTCGTTTGTCTGAGAACCCTGGTGTGTCATCTTGTCTCCCTCTCCACCTGTAAAGTCTTGAACTAGGGTATGGCGGTTAAGCAAATTAAAAACTTTTGATCTTTTTTGGAGATTTTTAGCCAACTACATCCGAGTGGCTATCAAAACCCATGCAAAACTATATCTGATGGCAAACGCCACCGCAGCTAGATCCCCTAATAAGTTTTCATACAAGAAAATCTCAACCTTAGTAAGCTAAGGTTTCTAAAGTTTCGCGCAAATATCGGCGTACCTGATGATCGAGGCTAAGCTCCTGGAGTTGAGCTTGCGGGAGCGCGTCGCCGGAGCTACCACAGGCGTTCCGTTGAGTATCCAGATTCAGGTTTTCTAGCTGCCAGCGTTGAAATCCAGAACTAGCAGCGATCACGCACTTGAGGCTGTCCCAGATTGGCGCAGCCTCAGAGAATTGGCGTTCAACAGAATCAGGAAAACGACTCATAAGGATGAAGTACTATTTCACTGTTGCGAAGGTGCGGCGCTTGGTCACCATCTGGTAGGCTTCGATAATGTCACCCTCAACCCAATCATTGAACTTATCAATGCCGACGCCGCATTCATAGCCAGCGTTGACATCACGGACATCCTCTTTCATCCGTTTTAGGGAGTCAAGGGTGCCTTCATGGACCACCTTACCGCCGCCTCGGCGTACCCGCACTTTGCAGTTGCGGAGTACCTTGCCAGACAGAACGTAGCAACCAGCAACTGCGCCACGACCGACTGGGAAGACGGCACGCACTTCGGCCTGACCCAGTGTTTCTTCGATCAGTTCTGGTTCTAGCAGGCCCTCCAGCGCTCCTTGGATGTCTTCCAGCAGTTTGTAGATGATGTTGTATTCCCGCACATCTACACCTGCCTCGTCGGCAGCTTGTCTGGCACCGCTGGCGAGGGTGGTATTAAACCCAACGATTACGGCATTACTAGCAGCGGCTAAGTCGATGTCCGTCTCGGTGACTTCTCCAGGGGCAGCCAACAACAGGCGGATTTGCACTTCGTTTTGCGGAATTTGTTTCAGCGCTCCCACAATTGCTTCCACCGAACCTTGAACGTCTGCTTTCAGGATTAAGTTGAGTTCTTTCAGTTCCCCTTCTTGCGCCTGAGCCGAGAGGGTGGTCAGGGTGACTCGTCCCTGCATGAGGCGGGATTGTCGTTGTTTGTCTGCTCTTGCGGTAGCAAGCGCTCGGGCTGACTTTTCGTTCTGGAACACCTCGAAATCATCGCCTGCCGCTGGCACATCACTTAAGCCCAACACTTCCACCGCAAAGGAAGGACTGGCGACTTCCACTCGCCGTCCCCGGTCATCGACCATCGCCCGGACCTTGCCTAAGGCAGAGCCAGCCACCAGGGTATCGCCCACCCGCAGCGTCCCGTTTTGTACCAGTAAGGTAGCAACCGGCCCCTTGGCTTTATCCAGATGGGCTTCGATCACCGTTCCTTTCGCCGACCGATCGGGGTTGGCAGAGAGTTCTTCGACTTCTGTTACTAGCAGGATCATCTCCAGCAGCGTATCCAGGTTTTCTCCCTTGATTGCACTGACAGGAACCATGATGGTGTCACCGCCCCATTCTTCGGCTGTCAGACCATATTGCGTTAGCTCTTGCTTCACCCGGTCAGGCTGGGCCCCCTCCTTGTCAATTTTGTTAATCGCCACAACTAGGGGGACGCCAGCGGCTTTGGCATGGCTAATTGCTTCGACAGTTTGGGGTCTGACTCCATCATCAGCCGCCACGACTAGCACCGCCAAATCTGTGACCCGCGCTCCTCGCGCCCGCATGGCTGTAAAGGCTTCGTGACCGGGAGTGTCAAGGAAGACCACTTGCTGGACTTGACCATTATGTTCCACATCTACATGGTAAGCGCCGATGTGCTGAGTAATGCCACCGGCTTCTCCTTGAGCCACCTTCGTTTTGCGAATCGAGTCTAGGAGAGTAGTTTTACCGTGGTCTACGTGACCCATAATTGTGACCACTGGTGGCCGCCGCTGGAGGTGGTCCAGGTCTGCTTCGTCCAACATCTCAGTAATTTTGCGGGCTTCCGCTTCTGGTTCAGCGGTTTCGACCTGCACTCCTAGCTCATTGGCTACCATAGTGGCGGTCGGAATATCCAAGTTTTGAGTGATATTTACCGCCATCCCTTTTTGGAACAGAATTCTGACGATTTCTGTATCCTGAGCTTCCAATGCTTGTGCCAGTTCTTGAACTGTCATATTGCCTGTCATCACCAGTTTTTCTGGGCGATCGTGCTTCGCTTCTGGTTCACGGCGACGATTTTGCTCTCGAGAGCTGCTAGACTTTCTACTCCGCATCCCAGCAGCTACAGGCGCTGCCGGTGTACTGGGTAAGGACTGCCCCGGCCGGGAGGCTGTCTTTTGTTTGGGAGGACGCGCGACGGAAAGGCTAACCTGGACAGGAGCTTCTAGATCCAGGTCTTCATCATCGAACTCTTCTTCGTCTTCCACATCGACAACGGGCTTAAGACGCTTGACCTTGGTACCAGCCTTGCCAGCCTTGGCTGCCGATTCTTGTCCCTCGTCAATAATTTCTTCTTCCTGCCATTTTTTCCCGCCCTTGACCGGACGCGGTAGACTTGGGCGCTTCAGTAGTTCTTCTTCCGGGTCTAAGAGCGCTGCACTATCCAAATCTGCTTCCGCCGCATTTTGGTCTGCCGTTACCGCGGCAGGCTTCAAGCGAGTGGGGCTTTGAGTCACAGAGCCGTTTGAGCGTGCAGCAGGTCTGCTGGGGCGCTGGAGATCTGAGACCGGTTGCACTCTAGGAACCCCTGGCTCTGTCCTTGAGGCGGGTTGAGGGCGACGTGATGGTTTTTCAGCATCTACTGCTTTTTCCGATACTGTACTGATTGGATGATTTCCCTGATCGCGTTTCAAGAGCGGTCGCTCAGCCTGACTCAGTTGGGTAGCAGTTGTTTCTGAATCCCCTCTCTGGGGTGGTCCAGCCAGTTGTGGTCTTTCTGGCAGGTTCACTCTGGGCGCAATTTCCGGTGCCGGCGTTGGATGATTATCGGTAGCGGCATCATCACCATCAGCCAGCTTATCCTCAGACTGACTTGGGCGGACAGGTCGAGTCGGTACCGTCGGCTTCATGGGTGAGGCAGGTGATGTATGGACGGTCGATGGCGAGTGAAGAGCGACTTGAGGCTCTAGGGGGTTTTGATTTGTGCGGTCTAGAATTTTAGGCTTACGAATTTCCAAAATCTGCTGTTTGTGCGGTACAGTGGGCCGAGGTCTCGCCGCTTTGGTAGGGGGCTGCGATGCCTTTGGGTTGATGGCGGCTGCTTCTTTCCTGGTGGCTTCGTATTTTTCCGCCGCCGAGCGAATACGCTCCGCCTCGTCCTCGCTTATAGTGCTGCTGTGGCTCTTTACTGCAATATTGAGCTGATCGCAAATTGCTAATAGCTCTTTGTTATCCAAATTCAATTCCTTTGATAGATCGTAGATTCTGACTTTGCCGTTGTTCATCCACTCTTCCCCTTTACCTACCAGTTGTAACCGGATGGTTGCTCGGATTAGCAACATTGCCATCCCTTGATTCCTGCGTTATTGGTTGCCGTTCAAACTGTTGCCCGTGCCTCCAACAAAGAAAGAGAGATGTTTTCGTGGCCGAATGGCATCCCCCAGAGCGAGTCAGCATAAGTGAGATTGCCAGTTTGGGTATGGCTGCTTTTCTAATCTTGCACCAACTACCAAGCCAGTTGCTCAGATACTTTGCTAACCTACTTTTGTGGTAGTTGTCATATGGTCGCGATTTGCCGAGATTTTGTGCTACCCAGATGTTTCTTCGTCTCAAAAAAAATTACCGTTAAAATTTGTGGGGGGGGTGGCTTTTGTTTGGTAGTTTTGGCTGAGTAGCTAAGCGTTGCCACAGAGCCTGGTACAGTGCCTCCGGTACCGATGTATGGAGCGATCGCCCCAAGCGATTTTTTTTCTGAGCTGCTTGTAAACAGCTCTCTTGGGGACAAATATAGGCAGAGCGACCCATCCCCTGATCTAATTGTACCTGCCCAGAAGGGAAGACGCGGACGACCCGCCAAAAATCCCATTTTAAAGCTACTTTTCGGCAACTGATACAACGGCGATAGTTTGGTTCCATCCAAAGCAGAGGTCAGAGACTAGTAGCATCATTTGCCTCAATCGGCTCATCTTCTGCTTCTTCTAACCCTTCTGCTTCTATTTTATCTTCTTGTGCTTGGTATTGAGCTGCATACGCATGAAATTTACTGTCTTCAGCTTCATGGTCGTACTTCGCCCGGTCTTTAATGTCAATCTTCCAGCCAGTCAGGCGGGCAGCCAAGCGGACATTTTGTCCTTCTTTACCGATCGCTAGACTGAGTTGATCTTCAGCTACTAGGACGTGAGTCTGACGGGATTCGGGGTTCATCAGGCGGACCTCATCCACCCGAGCTGGACTGAGGGCGTTGGCAATGTAGGTAGCTGGGTCGGGTGACCAACGAATCACATCAATCTTTTCACCCCGCAGTTCATTCACTACGACTTGGATGCGCGATCCCCGCGCCCCAATACAAGCGCCTACCGGGTCTACATCCCGTTCCAGGGTGTCAACGGCAATTTTAGTCCGGGGACCAACATAACGAGAGGGGGGGTTGGCTTCCCGCGCCACGGCGACAATCCGAACCACCTCATCCTCAATTTCTGGCACTTCATTGGCAAAAAGATAGACAACCAAACCAGCATCGGCTCGGGAGACTATCAGCTGGGGACCGCGTTGCTGACCCTGGCAAACCCGTTTGAGATAAACCTTGAACGTTGCATTCGCTCGATAGTTATCGTTGGGTAGCTGTTCGCGCTTGGGTAATTCGGCTTCTACCTCAGGCTGACCAAACCCACTGCTGACTGCCATGATTACTGATTGCCGCTCAAACCTGAGCACCCTGGCTTGCAGGACAGTTCCTTCCGAGTCTTGGAACTCCTCTTGCACCATTTGGCGCTGCTGATCGCGCAGTTTTTGCGCTAGCACCTGCTTGGTTTGCATTGCTGCCATGCGACCAAAATCTCTTTGGTCTGGCGTCACGTCCAAAATTACTTCCTGACCAACACTCGCTTCGGCCTCATATTCCTGAACCTCTCGTAGTGAAATCTGATGGTCGGAGTTACCTACCTCCTCGGCAATGATTTTGGTGGCTAGGACGCGAAAACCTTCTTTTTCGACGTCGAGTTCAACTTCAAAGTTGTCAAAGTATTCTTCATCAAACTGTTTTCGCTCCAGGGTTTGAGCCCGACGGTAACGCTCGTACCCTTTCAAGAGCGCTTCCCTAAGCGCTGATTGCACAGCAAGACGGGGTAAATTGCGATCACGACTGATGTTATCAATCAGATCTTTAAGTCCAGGCAAATTAACCATTGACATAATAAGTAAATCTCCTTAAATGAGGGGAGCAGGGGAGGCAGGGGGAGCAGGGGAGGCAGGGGGAGCAAGAAGACGGCATTTTCCCGTTCCTCAATTTCCCTCGTTCCCTAGTTCTGCCAGGGAATGCCTGGTTAGAGGCTGTGCCTCTTTAACATGAACTGAAGGCAGAGCTTTACAGAAAGGTCTTCCCCGGCTAGAGCCAGGGAAAAGGAAAACATCTAGTATTTTCTCCCCCTGCTCCCCCTGCTCCCCCTGCCTCCCCTGCTCTCTTCTTACCGGCGCTCGTCTATCTGCACCCTGGTAATTAGAGAGCGGGGAATGGTGATCGTTCGACCTTTTTGGTTCAAGTAGATTGTGGTTTCATCCTGGCGAATCAGCTGAGCCGTCCACTCCTGCTGTCCCTCATAGGGCTGGGAAGTACTGACAATCACAGGAAACCCTTTAAAGGAGGTAAAATCTCGGTCGGTAATCAGCTGCCGCGAGATTCCAGGGCTGGAGATCTCCAACACATAGGAATCAGGGATAATATCCGCCCGATCTAGTGTGGCTTCTATTGCCCGACTCATCCGCTCGCAGTCATCCAAACCAGTTTCCTGCTGAGGGTTGCGAATGTCCAAGCGCAGCACTGGTGGATTATGGTTGGTGTGAAAAACCACTCCTACTACTTCCAATCCCAGGTTTTCTGCCACTGGTGTCGCTAAATCAATGATTTGTGGGATGATCGGATGAGCCATTTTCAGAAACAAAAAAAGTGGGTTGATACCCACTTCCTGTAAAATTATATTTTCCAAGAAGTTCAGCGACGAATCGATTTCGATTCGCTCCTAATTCGATATTAACGCATCCATCTTAATAGTGAGGAGTTAGGAGGAGCCACTTCCCTTGCGGGGGTTCCCAAGCCAGCGCTACTCGCTGTGGGTAACCCTTCCGCAGGCGACTGGCGTCCCCGTTGAAGCAACTGGCGTTTAGGAGTAAGAAAGTTAAGTGCCTCACTCCTGACTCCTCACCGCGCCGTAGGCGCTTGACCGGACCGTAGCGAATCTTGAACCACCGTCTGCTTAGCTGCTGCCCTGCTGCGCATACGCCTAGTTTCTTCCAGAGCTTTCTCTACATCCTCCTTGGTCAAATGCTTGACATAGTTGAATTTGACTTCCTCCAACATATCCAATAGTAGGTCCTGGATTTCCTGGAGTGTCTGTTTTTTCTGCACTTCCGACCCCAGAGCCTCGCTGAAGTGTTGCATCAGTTGGCTAGAGAGTTTTGCCCCGACAGGGTCTTCCATCGCGGAGACTAGTGCTTTGTAGGCAGTCTGGGTGACCTGAGTCGCTAATTGCTCGGTCAATTGAGCGGGTAAATTTCCTAGCCCCGGCATGTTTTGGAGGCTGCTGTATAAGGGTAACTGGTTGAGGATGCCTTCAATATTGTGTTGCAGAATGGCTTCAACGTCCGGTTGGATTTTGGGTAGCACTTGGTAGATTATGAGCTGCACCAGCAGATTCACGATCGCGTCCACTTCGTTGATGTCCCCCACGTGAATTTGAGGACGACGGCTCTGACTCCGCAGCAAAAAGCGGGTCACGTCCCCTCGTTCAACCGAACCTTGAATCTGATTAATCACCCGGACAACTACGACTTGCGTCAGTTCCTCAGCAAAGCTGGCAATCAGACCCTGATTGGTTTGCTTCTGCACCCGCTGGAGATCCAATAGTTCAGCTCGATGGAGGCGAATTGTAACGGGGATAACTCGCAGCAACCGCAAAAAAGGCAGGAGCAGGAAGATATCGTACCAGCGCCACAGCATCGCATCTACCCAACTCAAGCCAGTGTGGCTGCGGCTGATATAGAAGGTACGAGATAGAAACTCTAAACCAAACAGGCTGATAAACCAAACGTCAATTTGCCAGAAAAGGTCTGTAGGTTGACCATTTTCACCGATGGAGCGGAAGTAGTTAGTCTTAATTAGGGGTTTAATTCGCGCATCAAAAAAGTCGATCTCTCGCTTCCACCCGTAGTCAGTTAGGTGCTTCTGACTCCAAAAAGTATTGAAGGCTTGGGTTGCGGATCTTTTGCCTCGGTAAGATTTTGGGTAGATGCGAGCGCGCATCCGGTCTTTGATCTTTTCCAAGGTGCCACTCTTATTCGCCCCGGCAAACCAATTTTCCTGAATCATGTCGCCACTTTGGCGGCGCAGTTCCTCAAGCAATGCTTCTGCTTGAGACGACTGTAACCCCGTCTGGCTCACCTGATCTTCGAGTTGACCTACTTTATTGAGATAGTTATCCGTATATCTATTCGCTTCAATCCCCTTGATCGGGTCATACCGATTTGTGACGGGCGGCAGCGGCATCTTTAGAGTTAAGCCTAGAAGATGTATATTGCCGGTTAGCCAGAAGTCGCGCCAAGGGACGTAACTTAAGTTAAATACCACTAAGCCCAAGTTCACCGTGGCAGTGATCGCCATAAATCGTTCAAACCATAGATTTCTACGACTTGATTTTTTTTGTCTAGCCAGCTGTTGTAAGGATGACATAACCGATACCTAATTCGTGCTTCTGCCGTTATACAGAACCCAGGAGTGGTGACAAAAGTAGACTGATTAAATATTGCACTATTCACCAACCTCAACCAAGAAGAATGAAAAATCACTAAGAGTTACTTACCCAAGGCTTCAATAGCCTTAAACTGTACCTGTCTACATAAACAATCGGCTTAATTAGCTGAGAAGAGGAGTTCGAGCAATGTGGTGTAGGTGGGGAACAACAATCACGGCTGTTACCTTCGGGTTAACAGCTAGCTTAGTTAGCTACGAATTTGCTACAGTCGCCCAGAGCCAGAGTTACACGGCAAGTCAACTTCACGCTGTTCTGAGGGGATTGGGTTATACCATTCCCCAGGGGGGGGGAACTGCAGCCGCTCAGGCGACTAAAAAGGCTGTCCGCGATTTTCAGCAGCACTACAATCTCAAGGTTGACGGCACCGCTGGTGTCAGTACACAGCAGGTGATGGCGGCGCTAGTGAAAAATCTTCAGGGGAGTTTGAACCTTGTGGTCAAACCCAGTCCTCCGCTACCCCGTACAGGGTTTTACACTCCACAGACGGCAGCAGCTATTAAGCAGTTTCAGAAACAATCTAACTTGTCCGTGACTGGCATTGCGAACCTAGAAGTCCGCGCTAGACTCGACCAAGATGCTAGAAGAGCGCTAGGCGGAACGTCATCACCAACGTCATCACCGTCGGAGTCACCAACGTCATCACCGTCGGAATCGCCATCAATGTCGCCGTCAATGTCACCATCAATGTCGCCGTCGGCATCACCCTAGTCGAGGTCAGAACGGTGAGGAAGGTATTAGGTGTAGGGTGGGTGAAACCCCATATCGTTATGCAGGGGGGTTAAAGGTGTTCTACCTAATACCCAATACCTAATACCTACTACCCCTCTTCACCTGAGCCTGATCAGGTAATGGTCTGCTTTGGGAGTAGGGAGAGCTGGGCGTTGGTCACCATAGGGCATGGGGATGTACTGCACACTAGGACTTTCTCCCCCTGCTTCCCCTGCTTCCCCTGCTCTCTTCAGCTACGGGCAACCCCTGCTTCACGGGCGGCTCGTTGCACAGCAGCAGCGACGGCAGTGGCGACTCGCTTGTCAAAGACAGAAGGGATGATGTATTCACGGTTGAGGTCTGAGGGTTTGATCAAGGAGGCGATCGCTCCAGCAGCTTCCAGGTACATGGTGGTGGTGATTGTGGTTGCTCGACAGTCTAAAGCTCCACGAAACACGCCAGGGAAAGCTAAGACATTGTTGATCTGATTCGGGTAGTCACTGCGACCAGTTGCCATGATGGCTACACCCTCTGTGACTAATTCCGGCTGAATTTCTGGAATTGGATTTGCCATCGCAAAGACGATTGAGTCTTTCGCCATGGCTCGTACCATTTCGGGCGTCAGCACACCGGGTACACTCACGCCAACGAAGACATCTGCTCCAACTAAGGCACCAGCCAAGGAACCCATCTGGGCAACGGCAAGTTCCCGCTTTTGCTCAGTCAGGTCTGTCCGCTGAGTCGAGAGGATACCTTTGGAGTCGCACATACAGATGGTTTTTGCCCCAGATTTACGCAGTAACTTAGCGATCGCTACCCCAGCTGCCCCAGCGCCGTTGATCACGATGCGGATTTGCTCCATTGACTTATTCACTAGCTTGAGGGAATTGATCAGCGCTGCCAGTGTGACGATCGCTGTACCGTGCTGATCGTCGTGAAACACCGGGATATCTAATTGCTGTAATTGGCTTTCGATCTCAAAGCAGCGCGGCGCGGCGATATCCTCTAAATTTACACCTCCAAAGACTGGAGCAATTTGTTTAACTGTTTCGACGATGGTGTTGGTGTCTTGAGTGGCAAGGCAGATCGGAAAAGCATCAATCCCAGCAAATTCTTTGAAAAGCATGGCTTTGCCCTCCATTACTGGTAGGGCAGCAGCCGGACCAAGATTTCCTAATCCCAACACAGCACTGCCATCAGTGACGATAGCAACGGTGTTTTGTTTGATGGTTAAGTTGTAAACCTGTTCTGGATCTTCAGCGATCGCAGTACAGATCCGGCCGACTCCCGGTGTGTAAGCCATAGCCAGATCGCCAACACTCTTGAGCGGAATTCTACTAGCAATGCTGATTTTGCCGCCGCGATGTAAATTGAAGGTCCGGTCATAGACATTAATCACTTTAATATCTGGTAAAGCTTTAACCGCTTGGACAATTTTCTCAGCGTGTTCGGTGCTAGCTGCATCGACGGTGATATCTCGGGTAGAAATCTGGCGGGTTTGTTCGATTAAATCGATTTGACCGAGGTTGCCGCCGTTGTTGGCGATCTCGTGTGTCACGCTAGCCAACATCCCGATGCGGTTAGGGATCTGTAAGCGGATTGTCAGACTAAAGCTGGAGTTAGGAGTCAGTTCTACCATGTTAAATAAAGTTATTTTTTCCGCTAATCGGTTAGACCCATATTCCGTTAACTTGCCACAAATTGCCAAATAAATCAGTATTATATAGTTCAGATTTTGGTGAGATCTTGAGCAATAAAAGCTTGAGCTAGCGGGAGCCGCCTTCGGCGGAACGTTGAGCTTCAGCTTCACCGCATGAAAAAGCGCCCCCCTTACGGAGAGCGCTGTTTTACTTAGCTAGAAGCTAGAGATTAACCGTTGATCGCAGGAGCAGTCAAAGCCACAGGAGTTGCTTCGCCAGCTGCCAAGTCGAGTGGGAAGTTGTGAGCGTTGCGCTCGTGCATCACTTCCATTCCCAAGTTGGCGCGGTTCAGCACGTCTGCCCAGGTACCGATGACTCGACCTTGAGAGTCAATCACCGACTGGTTGAAGTTGAAGCCGTTCAGGTTGAACGCCATCGTGCTGATGCCCAACGAGGTAAACCAGATGCCAATCACTGGCCAGGCTGCCAGGAAGAAGTGCAAGCTGCGGCTGTTGTTGAAGCTGGCGTATTGGAAGATCAAGCGACCGAAGTAGCCATGAGCCGCCACGATTTTGTAAGTCTCTTCTTCTTGACCGAACTTGTAACCGTAGTTCTGGGATTCGCTTTCGCTGGTCTCACGCACCAAACTGGAGGTGACCAAGGAACCGTGCATCGCGCTGAACAGGGCACCACCGAACACGCCTGCCACCCCGAGTTGGTGGAAGGGGTGCATCAGGATGTTGTGCTCCGCTTGGAACACGAACATGAAGTTGAAGGTGCCGCTGATGCCTAGAGGCATACCATCGGAGAAGGAACCTTGTCCGATTGGGTAGATGAAGAACACGGCGGTGGCTGCGGCTACTGGGGCGCTGTAGGCAACTGCGATCCAGGGACGCATCCCCAGACGGTAGGACAGTTCCCATTCCCGACCCATGTAGCAGAAGATGCCGATCAGGAAGTGGAACACTACCAATTGGTAAGGACCACCGTTGTACAGCCACTCATCCAAGGAAGCGGCTTCCCAAATTGGGTACAAGTGTAAGCCAATCGCGTTGGAGGAGGGGACAACCGCACCAGTGATGATGTTGTTGCCGTACATCAGGGAGCCAGCTACGGGCTCGCGGATGCCGTCGATGTCCACTGGGGGAGCCGCGACGAAGGCGATGATGAAGCAGGTGGTTGCTGCTAGCAGGGTGGGGATCATTAGGACACCGAACCAGCCAATATATAGGCGGTTGTCGGTGGAGGTGATCCACTCGCAGAAGCGATCCCATACGTTAGCGCTCTCGCGCCGCTGTAGTGTTGTTGTCATTATTCTATGAGTGCTTAGTTAACTACAAGGAGTTGTTTGGAAATGAATCAGTGCAAATCTCTTTGCCTGTCTTTACTATCTTTACATAAATTTATTGAAATGGCACAGTTTGTTTGTACAGATTTTTGTCAAGAAAGCTTTGGGTCTTTGTCTCAGTAACGAATCCGAGGGTCAATGTAGGCGTTGAGAATATCAATGACGATGCTGGCAAGCACCACGATCGCCGCAAAGAACACCAGAATTCCTTGGACAGTTGGGTAATCCCGATCGCTAATCGCTTCATACAGCCGATTAGCTAACCCAGGCCAAGAAAATGTCACCTCTGTCAAAATTGCACCGCCCAGCAGGGAAGCAAATATCAACCCAAGCACCGTAACGACTGGGATGAGAGCATTTTTCAGGGCGTGGGATACCAGAATACGCGGTTCGGGAATGCCTCTGGCACGGGCTGCTTCCACATAATCTGCCTGGAGCGTCTGTTTAAGATTCACTCGCACTATCCGCTCGCAAATGCTACTGAAGACAATTCCTAATGTCAGACTGGGCAGGGCGAGATAGTACAAAGCAGTTAGTAACTGGCTGAAATTGCCACTTAGCAGACTATCAACCGTGTAGAGACCAGTGAAACCCTGGGGAGCGAGTAGCGTGGTGGGAAAGCGAGTTCCCAAGGGAAACCAACCCAGATTGACTGAGAAAATCAATTGCAGAATCATTCCCACCCAGAATAAAGGGAGCGAGTAGGTGATGATGCCAAATAGCCGCCCTCCAACATCCAGTAAAGTGCCTGGGCGAGAAGCAGAAAGAACGCCGAGTGTAACGCCCACAACCAGAGCGATCGCCATACTGAACACCGCCAATTCCACTGTTGCCGGGAAGTATTGCGCAATCACTTGCGAAACTTGCTGCCCTCGACTGGTAAAGGATGTACCCAAGTCTAGGCGTAGTAAATCTCCTAAGTAATGGAGGTACTGCAACCACAAGGGAGCTGTCAAACCTAGTTGCTTTCGTAAATCAGCCTTTTCACTTTCCGGGGCGCGGGTACCTAAAATGGCATCGGCCGGGTCTCCTGGGGTGGCGCGTAAAAGCAAAAACACCACTGTAGTGATTGTCCACAGCATCAGTGGAGCCAGGAGCAGACGGGTAAGGATGTAATACTGTAACGCTTTGGAACGAGACATACTTCAGCCTTGTTTTCGGATCGTCGAGTAGAGAAGATCTTGGCTAGGGCTGATCCCCACGCCAGTGATGCCTTTTTGAGCAAAGACATAGTCTTTGTCTTGCCATAAAGGAATGTAAGGTACATCCTGAGCTAGATGAGCTTGAATTTCAGCGAAAATCTGCTGGCGCTGTCCGGGGTTTAGCTCTTTGCGCTCCTGGTCAATCAGCTGATTAACCCGCTCGTTGTAGTAGAACGATCCTTGAGTTTGGCTTCCCCCCCGATCACAGCCCTTTGTCACTGACCCCTTGTCACAAGCCAAAAATGGCTCAAGGTAGTTATCTGCGTCAAGAAAGTCTGGATACCAGTCCAATAAAAATGTCGGATAAAGCCCCTTGCCGATCTGTTTGAAGGCAGTGGTGGACTCTACTGTGTTCACTTCAAATTGCAAAATTCCACCTAGTTGTTGTTCGGCGATCGCTTTGAGAGTAGTGGCAGCCAGACTCCGAGCGGATGAATTAGATGGATACCATATCTGTACCTTCGCCGGATTAGCTGGAGAATACCCTGCTTGGCTCAACAACTGTTTAGCCTTCTCGACGTTGCCATCACCGTACTGGTCTTTAAATACCGGCTTGTATACATTAAACAGCGTTGGCACCAAACTGTAGAGCGGTTCGGCTTGATTGTAGAGAACCCGTTGATTCAGCAACTGTCGGTTGACAATCATGGCGATCGCCTGTCTCACAGATGGATTATCCAAAGGCTTTTGCCTCACGTTAAGCACTAGATAGGTGACTACGTTCCCTTGAGCCGCGATCGCCTGATAGCTACCATCTTTAGCTCTCTGAGCCAAGCTGTGAATCTGGTCTGAATCGAGGGTTAGGTAAGCCACATCCACAGCACCAGTGCGGAAGGAATTATACAGATTAGCAGAATTGCTATCGAATACCTGAATATTGATCCCCTGATTTGCCGGTTTCTCGCCCCAGTACTTGTCAAACACATCAAATCGCAGTGAATCAGGACCGTACTGGGCTAACTTATAAGGTCCAGTCCCGACAAACGTATCTGGTTTAAATTTCCCCACCCCAATTTCGTAAGCCTTGGGCGAAACCGCACAGGTACCAGTAAATGCTAGCAAGGCGGGAAAGGCAGCAAACGGCCTTTTCAGTTTGATGGTTAACTCAGATTCGCCGGTCGCCTTTGCCGATTCAACGACATCTGCCAGCAAGAATGACGGCTTACCAGCGTTTTGGATGAAGCGTTGTAGGGAAAACACCATCGCTGCCGCGTTGAAGGGAGTGCCATCGTGAAAGACTACGCCCTTTCTGAGGGGGATGGTGTAAGTTAAACCGTCGGCGCTGACCTTGGGTAATGTTGTCGCCAACTGAGGCATCAGCTTAGTAGTTCCCGGTTTGTAAGTGTAAAGGCGATCGCTCAAGTTATAAACCAATCCGAGGGCTGCCACCTCATACGCCTCAGCTGGGTCAAGGAGTCGTGGTTTTAAGGTGGTACCGATTGTAATTCGACCACTGCCAGCATCGGCTGACGGTGAACCGGCTGTTGAAATAGTGGCTGGGCGATGACTACAACTAACAACCAGGAACGAACAAACACAGAATAAACTTAAGAATTGTCCAATCAGCCGCCACTGTCTGAAGGATGCGGGATGCAGGATGAAATTGTGGGCGGCGCTTCTGTTTGGCATTGACGGATGATGGCAGAAATGGCTGATAGTGATTTAATCAGTTTTTTGCTGTGGATTGATCGCCGAACAGAATAAATGCACAAAAGGACTCCTGACTCCTAACTGAATGTTAAGTATTCTTACAGCCACTTGTTAAGCTCTATTTCAAATTGAGCGGATCTGCTACTACCCCGGTCAGAGTGGTAGAAAGTCCGTGATACCATGCTTTCTAGCCATTGAAGATTGGGAGAAAAGCGTTGACACTACGGGTTGCTGTTGTGGGGTCAGGTCCGGCAGGTTCCTCTGCCGCCGAGACACTGGCGAAAGCTGGAATTGAAACTTACCTGTTTGAGCGCAAGCTAGACAATGCTAAACCCTGTGGCGGCGCGATTCCACTATGTATGGTGAGTGAGTTTGACCTGCCGCCACACATTATTGACCGCCGAGTGCGGAAGATGAAGATGATCTCACCCTCGAATCGAGAGGTGGATATCAATCTGGGGAATGAAGCAGAATACATTGGGATGTGCCGTCGTGAGGTGCTAGATGGATTCATGCGCGATCGCGCGGCACAGTTGGGAGCAACCCTGATTAATGCTACGGTTCATAGACTCGATATTCCCAAGAATCAGCTTGATCCCTACACTATCCATTACATTGACCACTCAGAAGGTGGCACTCAGGGGATAGCAAAAACGCTGAAGGTAGATTTAGTGATCGGGGCAGATGGGGCAAATTCCCGCATTGCCAAGGAAATTGATGCTGGAGATTATAACTACGCGATCGCCTTTCAAGAGCGCATTCGCCTCCCGGCTGACCAAATGGCATATTACAACGACCTAGCAGAAATGTATGTCGGCAACGACGTTTCCACCGACTTCTATGCCTGGGTTTTCCCCAAATATGACCACGTAGCCGTCGGCACGGGCACCATGCAGGTGAACAAAGCCAGTATTAAACAACTGCAAGCTGGTATCCGCGCCCGCGCAGCAAGAAAACTGGTCGGTGGTCAAATCATTAAGGTAGAAGCCCATCCAATTCCCGAACATCCCAGACCTCGCCGTGTCGTTGGTCGAGTTGCCCTGGTAGGAGATGCCGCAGGCTATGTTACCAAGTCCTCTGGTGAGGGAATTTACTTTGCCGCTAAATCAGCTCGGATGTGTGCCGAAACGATTGTAGAGATTTCCCATGGGGGCGATCGCATCCCTACAGAAAAAGACCTCAAGCTCTACCTAAAGCGCTGGGATCAAAAGTATGGCTTGACTTACAAGGTACTGGATATCCTGCAAACTGTTTTCTATCGCTCTGACGCCACTCGTGAAGCGTTTGTAGAGATGTGTTCCGACTTAGACGTGCAGCGGCTAACGTTTGATAGCTATCTTTATAAAACCGTTGTCCCAGCCAACCCCATTACCCAGTTGAAGATTACTGCCAAGACCGTTGGTAGCCTAATTCGCGGTAATGCCTTGGCACCCTGAAGAGAGCAGGGGGGCAGGGAGCAGGGGGCAGGGGGAGCAAGAAGACTACTTTTCTCGTTCCAATGGCTTTGCACGGAACGCTTTCTGTGAAGCTCTGCCTCCAGACTGGGCTGAAGAGGCAGAGCCTCTAAGCAGGCATTCCCTGGCTGGAGTCTCTATACCCGAAGTTCCGATCAGAACGCCAGTTGCAACAAGAGCGGCTTGCCGGACGCCAGTCGCCTCAACGGGGGGAACCCCGCACGGCGCTGGCTCACGCCAGTTCTCTCAAGCGGGGGAACCCCGCCACGAGACTGGCTCCCCAACGCACTGGCTCGGAAACTTCCCTTGCTTGTCTTCGCGCCCTCTTACGAAGTTCCGATCGGAGGAAACCTCCGCTCGGACTTCGCGCTGGGAGCAAGAAACGAGAAACTGAGCTAGGGAACGAAGAACTCCCTCAGCTCCCCCTGCCCCCTTGCTTCCCCTGCTTCCCCTGCTCTCTTTTGTGAGGCTCCAGCTTCCGCACTCACCTGTTCACCATTCGGCAACTCCAAGCAGTAACCGGCACCATAAACTGTCTTGATGTAGCACGGGTGCCGAGGATCGGGTTCCAGTTTAGTTCTCAGGTGCCGAATGTGTACCCGAATTGTTTCAATGTCGTCATCGGGATCGTAGCCCCAAACTTCTTTGAGGATTTCACTGGGAGAGACAGTCTGACCGTGCCGCTGGAGTAAGCAATGGAGTAGCTCAAATTCCAAATGCGTCAGTTTAACCGTTTCATTAAACCAGATGGCCTCAAACCGCTCCGGCACTAAGGTTAACGTGCCATAGTTGAGAATTTCACTATGCTTGGCAGCCTGGGGAATCCGGTCAGTTCGCCGTAGCAGTGCCCGCACCCGTGCCAGCATTTCTTCGACTTCAAACGGCTTTGTCAGGTAATCGTCAGCACCAGCATTGAAGCCTTCTACCTTGTTTTGTGTTTGGCTTAAAGCTGTCAACATTAACACCGGGGTCTCGGCGGTGCGCTCATCCCGGCGCAGGCGTTGGCAAACGGTGAACCCATCCACTCTGGGCAGCATGAGATCGAGCATAATCAGATCCGGCTGCAGTTGGAGCGCCAGCGCCTGACCTTTGATGCCATCTTCGGCTTGACTGACATCATACCCAGCCATTTCTAGATTGACTGTGACTAGTTCTGAGATTGCAGGGTCATCTTCAATGACAAGTATCCGAGGCATTCTTAAAGAAAACTTACTACCTGCTGAGGTTAAATAATAACCTTTGGGGGCGACAAAGATGTCTTTACCGATTATAGAAAGAATTCTAAATTTTAACTAAAGATTAAAATGTAGGCTCTGTTACATAAGTACTGCTATGTCTTACCCTCCCTACACTCCGCCTTGGTGGCTGAGAAACGGTCTGCTGATGACTGTCTACACGACTCTCTGGGCGAGTCGGGAGTGGGAAAGTACTATTACAGCTCCAGAGCCGTCTTACCAAGAGAAAATCTTTGTTGGGGCAGGCGGAGTACCGATTTTTGGCTGGGTTGCTATCCCTGACAACCCGCGCCGCACGATTGTCGGTACTTATGGCATTACAGGTTCTCTAGACAACCAATGGTTTTTGAGATTGCTAGGGCGCAAGGCATTTGCCCAAGGCTACGCAGTCGTTCTGTTTGACTGGCGCGCTCACGGCAAAACAGCACTGTTGTCTGGGACCTTGACTTCTGATGGCTTGTATGAGGGAGAAGATTTTGTTCGCATCGCCGCCCAGGCTAAGGCAATGGGTTGTCCCGCACCCTTCTGGTTCACTGGTTTCTCTCTTGGCGGGCAACTAGCACTGTGGGCGGTAAAAGCTGCACAGGATCTCATGATGGTGGGACAGGAACTAGGGTTAAAGGAAACAGATATTGGTGGTGCTGCAGTTATTTGCCCCAGTCTCGATTCCACTCGTTCCCTTTCCTATTTAGTCCACGCTCCTTTGGGTAGGTACTTGGAGCAGGCGATCGCGCGAGAACTGAAAAAACTAGCTTGGCGGATTTATGCTGCTCACCCTGGAGCCATTGACCCTAAAGCAATTGAGCGGGCTAACAGCATCTGGGGTTTTGATCGCGAGTTGGTAATTGAGCGATTGGGCTTCCCCTCTGTGGAGGCTTATTACGCGGCAAGCAGTGGCCTCCACCTTTTGCCTCATCTCAATAAACCGACTCTAATCTTATACGCCTTGGACGATCCCTTATTTGACCCCGCGATCGTGCCTGACTTAAAAGCCGCCTGTGCCCGCAATCACGTTATCGACTTGTTGCTGACCCGTTACGGCGGTCATGTTGGCTATTTCAGTAGTAGATTCAGCCAACACCAGGCTGGAGATCCGGATCCTTGGTGGGCATGGAATCGAATTCTAGACTGGTGCGGTAAGTAGGGAGTAAGGGGCAGGAGACAGGGGACAGGGAAAACCTATGCTGAGGCATTAAAAAGGTACAAATTGCTAATTTATGTACTTAGCTAGCGTATGCAAGTGTATAGTCATATTAATATAACTTTTTGTTGTTGAAAAAAATTTGCACGGCTTTCCACTATTGAAATGAGTATAGCAGAAATTTCTAGTTGCTGTTGCTAACTTACTGTGACATATTAAACAACAGCCTCTAGCCTCTAGCCTCTAGGAAGAAAGTAGTTAGACTATGTTAGACCACACAGTCCAGTCCGTTTAAGGAACTTAAAATTTATGACCGTAACTTCTAGCCGGTTAAAGCACGAGGTCAAAGATCTTTCCTTCGCCCCTCTTGGAAGGCAGCGCATTGAATGGGCTGGGCGAGAAATGCCTGTCTTGCGGCAAATCCGCGATCGCTTTGCCCAAGAAAAACCGCTCTCCGGGATTCGCTTGGTAGCTTGCTGCCATGTGACAACGGAAACAGCTCACCTAGCGATCGCCCTAAAAGCTGCTGGTGCTGACGCCCTGTTGATTGCTAGCAACCCCCTTTCCACCCAGGATGATGTAGCCGCCAGTCTAGTTGCCGACCACGAAATCCCAGTCTTCGCTTACAAAGGCGAAGATAACGAAACCTATAGCCGACACCTTCAAATTGCCTTAGATCACCGTCCCAACATCATCATTGATGATGGCAGCGATGTGGTTGCCACCCTGATACAGGAACGGCAACATCAGATTGCCGATCTGATCGGCACTACAGAAGAGACGACTACTGGCATTGTGCGACTAAAAGCCATGTTGAATGACGGGGTGCTAACGTTCCCCGCGATGAACGTCAATGACGCCGATACCAAGCACTTCTTTGATAACCGCTACGGTACGGGTCAATCAACCTTAGATGGCATCATCCGTTCAACTAATATCCTCCTTGCTGGAAAAACCATTGTTGTTGCCGGTTACGGCTGGTGCGGCAAAGGTACAGCACTCCGGGCACGAGGAATGGGAGCCAACGTAGTTGTAACGGAAGTCGATTCAGTCCGGGCAATCGAAGCGGTGATGGACGGTTTGCGAGTGCTACCGATGGCTGAAGCAGCTCCCCTCGGCGACATTTTTATCACTGTTACGGGTAACAAGCACGTGATTCGCGCTGAGCATTTTGAGGTAATGAAAGATGGAGCGATCGTGTGTAACTCCGGTCACTTCGATATTGAAATTGACCTCAAATCTCTAGGTGCCACATCGACAGAAGTACGGACAGTGCGGAACTTCACTCAAGAGTACCGGCTGCAAAATGGTAAATCGGTGGTGGTTCTAGGCGAAGGTCGGTTGATTAATCTCGCGGCAGCTGAAGGGCATCCCAGTGCAGTGATGGACATGAGCTTTGCTAACCAGGCTTTGGCTTGCGAATATCTGGTGAAAAATCAGGGCAAGCTAGAACCCGGTATCCACTCAATCCCCGCTGAGGTGGATCGAGAGATTGCACGGCTGAAGTTGCAGGCAATGGGCATTGCAATTGATACACTCACCCCAGAGCAAATTGAGTACACCAACTCTTGGACCTCTGGGACCTGAGGAAGAGAGCTGAGGGAGCTGAGGGAGCAAGAAGACTGCTTTTCTCGTTCCTCGGTTCTGCTGGGGAATGCCTGGTTAGATGCTGTGTCTCTTCAACATGAGCTGAAGGCAGAGACTGACTATAGAGGTCTTCCCCAAATGGAGCCCACGGGCAAGAGAACGGCTTGCCTTTTCTCCCCCTGCTCCCTCAGCTCCCTCAGCTCTCTTCTCCCCCTACTCCCGAACATTTGTTTCAGAGAAAGGATATCAAATGCATCTTTCTGACCTACTTGATCCGCAACGTCTTATCCAATCATTTGGCTATATCGGATTATTAGTAATTATATTTTCTGAATCTTGTTTCCTGTTTTTCTTGCCGGGAGACAGTTTACTTTTTACTGCTGGATTTTTAGCATATAAGGGTTTACTAAATATTTGGATTCTGATGTTAGGTACGTTTATCTGTGCCGTTTTAGGAAATAATTTGGGCTATTTAGCTGGAGCAAGATTTGGTCGCCATTTGTTTCAGGAAAATTCATGGTTGTTTCAAAAGAAGCACTTGAGCAAGGCCCAAAGGTTTTATGAAAAGCAAGGTAAAAAAACAATTGTTTTGGCTCGCTTCATGCCCATTATTCGTACTTTCGCACCGATTGTTGCTGGCCTGGGTTCCATGCATTATCCAACATTTTTGAAGTATAATATAGTCGGAGGGTTTATCTGGACTTTTGGTTTAATATTACTCGGGTATAGCCTAGGATATTTTCTAGGAAAAGTGATTGATGTTGATAAATTTTTACTACCAATTATAGTTCTGATTATTATTGTTTCTCTGATTCCGTCAGTTGTTCATTTTTATCAAGAAAGAAAGTCAAGCAGGCATTGAGAATTCGTAAATTGGGGCTATAAACACGAATCACTCTGACCGTTCTGGGTCGATTCCTGCTACTCGTAGTTGCTCTGCCAATCTTGCAGCCCGTTGCTCAGCCTCAAGTACTCGTTGCTCAGCCTCAAGTACTCGTTGTTCAGATGCTTCTAGCCTTTGAGCAATCTCCACATAAGTTGCAAATCGCTCTCCATCAGGACCGTAAATCTGCAATTCTTCCCTAGACAAGTCAAAGCGGATTCCTAGTCTAGGACTAACCCAATTATCTATCGGATCGATTACATCTAAATGTTTCCCCAAACGCAGCCAACCAGTGAAGTCATTTTTATCAGGGTCGTATAGATAGTACTCTTCTATACCATAGCGGTCGTAAAATACCTGTTTCTTGTTCATTTCGGTCAGCGTGTTACCAGGAGAAAGGATTTCAAACACTACCTGCGGCGCAATGTTGTCCTCTTTCCACTGCTGGTAGGAGCCTCTGTCCCCTTTAGGTCTGCCAAAAACCAGCATGACATCAGGCGCATTCCGAATCTTGTTATTCCCCTCAACCGGATACCAAAGCAAGTCCCCAGCTACAAAAACGTTTGGGTCGTCAGCAAACAGCCACTCAAAGTTCTGCTGGATGACTACAATCCAGCGAAACTGCTTGGTATTGTCTGACATCGGTTTGCCGTCACTTTCAGGGTAGATGACCTCTGGCTGAGCCTTGGATTGAACTTCAGAAACCATAACTATCACCCCAATAAGGGACTGCTTAGAATCAATTTTAGTGTGATTGCCCTCCCGCCTGTAACTGGGAAGGTGGATTGTCGCCGTGTCAGCTTTGCCTACAAACCTGGTCAGCTAGTACTGCAAAATTTAAGCTTGCTGGCATTAAGCCACTTCTGCCCTAGATTCTGAATCTGAAGCCCTGTTGCAACAGAGCGATAGTTTAGTCAGATGGTTTCCAAGTAGCTCAGAAGGTCTGCCATTTCTTTATGACTAGCCCGGAACTGAGGCATCGGTGGCGTGTCGCCACTTGTAACCTGGTGAATAATGCCAAAGCGAGACTTCCGCTTCGAGACACCTTGGAGGCTAGGACCAACCCTACCATCTGCCTGCAAACCATGACAGCCTGCACAATTCATTTGAAAAATAGCATGGCCTTGAACTTCGTCTCCTTGCAGCGATAGAACAGTCTTAACGTATGGATCGGAAACTTGAATCAGATGAATGGCAAAAATTGTCAAGAAGATGGTTAGCAGTGCCGCCATAGCGAGCAGAGCGAGCCGCTGAATTAGAATTTCAGGTTTGAAGAGCTGGTTATCCAAAAGGTTTACAGTTGAAGTCAGGACATACAAAAATTTTTTATCATACACATAGCTTAAAAGTTCTTGATGTTGTCGGCAAGCATAGATGCTGTGTAGCTAGTTAAGATGAGGGACAGGCAACAAACGTTTACAAGGAGATTTAACGTGGTTGAACCACTGCTTGATGGCATTGTGCTCGGTCTAATCTTCATAACTCTGGCTGGATTATTTTTCGCTGCCTACATGCAGTACAAACGCGGAAAGCAGCTGGGGCTGTAAAGAAGAGAGGGGGTGAGGGGGTGAGAGGGTGATGAGGAAAATGGAAACGTTTTGTGGCATTATTGCCGAGCACATTGCTAAATTTTTTCCTTTCTCGGTGCCAAGCACCACAATTTATCGGCTGGGGTCAATTCTTGATTTTCTTTTTCTCCCCCTCCCCCTCTCCCCTTCTCCCCCCCTCCTCTTCACAGGGGGCAATAGAACGTCACACCTGTGTTGCCGTAGATTTTTTGGCGGCAGATTTCTAGGGTAGGTATTGGTTTAGCTACCCAGATACTTGGGTTATGTTCAACTGCTAATTCGCCGGTGGGAGCCAGAAATTGATGCTGGGCGATCGCAGCTAACACAGGTTGGTATAGATCGCTAGCGTAGGGTGGATCGAAGTATATCCGGTCGAATTGCCGCCCACTTAGGGTTTTTAATCTGTGGGTCACATCTCCTCTTAACACCTCAAACGTCTGTTCAGGCTGGGCTATTCGCTGCCAGTTTTGTTGAATGATCTTACAGGCACGCTCAGACTGTTCAATACCCAGCACAGAGGTTGCACCCCGAGACAAAGCCTCTGCCCCTACTGCCCCAGTACCCGCGCAAAGGTCAAGCCAGCTTGTGCCAACGATTTCTCCCTGCCAAATGTTAAACAATGCCTCCCGCACGCGAGCTGGCGTCGGTCGAGTTGCTAGACCAGGCAGTGTCTTAAGTTGACGGTTACCGTGAATCCTCATCAGCCGCTTTGGTTATGCTGGAACCAGGTATCTGACTCGCTGGACAAAGTTAGACAAAATTTGCAGACCTGCTGTGGAAGACTTCTCTGGGTGAAACTGGACAGCCATCAGGTTATCCTGGGTGATCGCGGCAGTTACCGTTTGACTACCGTGGGTCACCATTGCTGCTCGTACCTGGGAGTCAGTGGGGTCAACATAGTAGGAGTGGACAAAATACACCCAAGGCTGAGACGATAGCTGCTGCCATAGGGGAAACGCTGGCTGATTAATCTCCAGTTGATTCCAACCCATGTGGGGAATTGCGATTCCAGGTTCCGGGCGAAATCGCCGCACACCACCGGCAACAATTCCCAGTCCTGGTTCCTTGCCTTCTTCGCTCCACTCGAATAGAATTTGCAGACCCAGACAAATGCCTAAGAAAGGTTTACCACTGGCGATCGCTTGTTTGATTGGCTCGACCAAGCCGCGCGACCTGAGCTGTTGCACAGCCGGGTCAAATGCCCCCACTCCCGGCAGCACCACTGCCTCAGCTTGCTCCAACTCCTTTGAACAGTCAGTAATTTTGGGAGTGGCACCAGCTTGCTCCAACCCTTTACAAACCGAGTGGAGATTACCCATGTCGTAGTCTATTACTGCGATCGCTGCCATCAACCTGCTCCATTCATCGTAATTCGAAGTGTTTCTATTTTAGATTGGTATTAGTGGCATTGTTGCTAAACTAAGGAGGCAACAGGCTCGCTGGGCGGCCCTTGACGCTGATATTGACCCTTAATTGTCATCTTCACCCCACCGGCAGGTGACAAGGTAACACCTCGGCGCTGAGGTGCCACAGGGCGCTGATCAGCCAACACTAATTGATATCGTGACAGGATCGTCGCCAACACTAGCTTCATTTCAAACTGAGCCAAGGCTTCACCAATACAGCGACGGCTACCGCCGCCAAAGGGTAAAAATTCAAACGGAGAGAATTGGCGTTCGAGAAAGCGTTCTGGCTTAAACTGCTTCGGTTGAGGGTACAAATCTTCGCGCTGATGAGTCAGGTAAATGCAACCAGCTAGCACTGTGCCAGGCTCCAACTGGTATCCGCACAGCTCAAGTGGCTTCATCACTACTCGTGGAAAAGTCAGCATTCCAACTGGGTAAATCCGCAGAGTTTCTTGGCAAACAGCAGTGAGATATGGCAGTCGGGAAATGTTCATTGGTTCTAGACCACTAAAGGTTTCTAGTTCCTTGAGCAACTTGGCAGCGACTTCAGGAAGGTAATGAACCCAGTACAACGACCAAGCCATTGCCGTTGCTGTAGTTTCATTGCCAGCAAACAGCATGGTGAGCAATTCATCCCGTAATTCAGTATCAGTCATTGGCTCACCTGCTTCGTCTCGCGCCGAAAGGAGTAACGTGAGGATGTCCGTGCGCTCAAGCGCTGGTTGCTGGCGGCGTTCTTTGATTTCAGCGTAAAGCAGTTCGTCAAGTTGCTGCTGTTGGCGACGGAAGTATCCCCATGGACTCCATGCTCCTAAATCTTTTTGCAGTAAAGGGAAGAAGAGAAAACTTGAAGTTAAGGGAGATCTAAAAAGATCTGACACTGAACTGAGGAGTTGTTTGAGTTTTTGGTAGCGCTCTCCTTCATGTAAACCAAACACAACCTTTAAGATCACCTGTTGAGAAATATCTTGCATAGCAGTGCGAGCCAAGAATGGTTGACCTATGGGAAACTGGTTCATCACTTTTTCAGTAATATCGCAGATCAGATGACCGTAGGCTCGCATCCTTTCTCCATGAAAGGGAGGCATCAACAACTGGCGCTGGCGCTGGTGATGTTTGCCATCAAGTAGAATGACTGACTGGTCCCCTACCAAAGGTTTCAAAATTTCGTTAAATTCACCGGGTGCGTTAAACTGCTTTGTCTCCTTGGCTAAAATTAGCTTCATCGCCTGTGGGTGACTAACGTACAGTAGGGAGCCCGGCTTTTTTCTCATCGGTACGGCGAATATATCACCATAGCGCTGGGCAGCAGCTTTCATATAACCCACAGGATCAGCAACCCAGTGAATTAATTGCAACCAATAGGGAGATTTGGGACCGTCGGGGATTATAGCTTCCATTTGAGTTATCTAGCACTTAGTTTTTAGTTATGGCGGTTTTCATTCGAGCCCTTACACACCTTGTGTCACTCCTTCAACTTCAGCCACCATTAGCATTGTCTTCAACACAGAATCTGGATTCAGACTCATCGAGTCAATCCCCTGTTCAACTAAAAACTGGGCAAACTCAGGGTAATCGCTGGGAGCCTGACCACAAATGCCGATTTTGCGGCCCTTGTACTTCGCTGCTGCGATCGCCATCTGCACCATCCGCTTCACCCCCGGGGAGCGTTCATCAAACAAATGCGCCACCAAGGACGAATCACGGTCTAAACCCAGTGTCAGTTGAGTCAGGTCATTTGAACCGATAGAAAGCCCATCGAACACCTCACAAAACTCCTCAGCCATAATCACATTGCTGGGCAACTCACACATCACATAGACCTGTAGTCCATGCTTGCCCTGCTCTAAACCATGCTTTGCCATCTCCGCCAATACCCGACGGCCTTCATCGGGTGTCCGACAGAACGGAATCATCGGGATGACATTCGTCAAACCCATGTCTTCCCGCACCTGCCTCAGCGCCTGACATTCTAGAGCATAGGCATCACGGAAACGTTCATCGTAGTAGCGAGAAGCTCCCCGCCAACCAAGCATCGGGTTTTCTTCCTTCGGTTCAAACTGTTTGCCGCCCAGAAGATTAGCATATTCATTAGTTTTGAAGTCACTCATCCGCACGATCACTGGCTTGGGGTAGAAGGCAGCAGCGATCATCCCCACCCCGTGGGCTAATCCCTCGACGAAGTACTGGGACTTGTCTTGATAAAGTGCCGTCATCGCAGCGATTTTCGCTTTAGCAGCTTGATCCTCTAGCTTGTCGAAGTGAATCAGGGCTAGAGGATGCACCTGGATGTGATTGGCAATAATAAACTCCGACCGAGTTAACCCCACGCCATCGTTGGGAATGGCAGCCAGACCGAAAGCTTCCGCTGGCTTGCCCACATTCATCATGATTTGGGTACGGGTGCGGGGCAGGTTTTCTAAGCCTACCTCTTTCACCTCAAAGGGCAGCAAACCTGCATAAACCCGTCCTTCTTCCCCTTCGGCACAAGAAACGGTTACCTCTTGACCTGGCTGCAACACAGTCGTGGCATTGCCGCAGCCAACAATAGCTGGGATGCCCAACTCTCGGGCAATAATCGCGGCGTGACAGGTGCGTCCACCTTGGTTAGTGACAATCGCGCTGGCTTTTTTCAGAATCGGTTCCCAGTCTGGGTCAGTCTTTTCTGTGACTAAAACTTCACCATCACAAAACTGCTCGAGTTTGTTCGCGTCCAGAATCACCGTAGCTTTTCCCTGCCCGATGGACTCCCCAACACTGCGACCTGTAGCTAGGATCTCACCCCGATCCTGGAGGTGATAGCTCCGCAGGACGTTCCTCGTCCGCTGGGATTGTACCGTTTCCGGACGGGCTTGGACGATAAACAACTCACCAGTGATGCCATCCTTCGCCCACTCAATATCCATGGGCGTGTACGTACCGCGCACCTGCGAATAGTGGTCTTCAATCAGGCAAGCCCAGCGCCCTAGTTGCAGAATATCTTCATCTTGAAGAGCAAATTTCCCCCGGTCCCTCGGCGATACAGGGACATTTTTCGTGAACCTAGAGCCACCGCTGTCATAGACCAGTTTGAACTCTTTTGAGCCCAGTCTTTTAGTCAAAATCGGGCGAAATCCTGATTTTAAAGTTGGTTTAAACACTAGATATTCATCAGGGTTGACAGCTCCTTGAACTACGTTTTCCCCCAAGCCGTAGGCAGCTGTGATTAAGGCGGCATTCTGGAAGCCAGTTTCAGTGTCAATGGAGAACATCACCCCAGAAGTCGCCAAGTCGGAGCGCACCATTTTTTGAACGCCGATCGAGAGAGCGACGCTCAGGTGATCGAACCCCCGGCTCTGACGATAGGAAATGGCTCGGTCGGTAAACAGGGAAGCGAGGCAGCGATGACAGGCAGCCAAAACTCCTTGGACACCATTAATGTTGAGGTAGGTTTCCTGCTGACCAGCAAAACTGGCATCTGGGAGGTCTTCGGCTGTCGCACTAGAGCGGACTGCTACATCTGTATCAAACCCATAGCGGTCGCACAACTTCTGGTAGGCAGTGGCGATCGCCTCCCGTAGTTCTGTCGGGAATGACGTGTGCAGCATCAACGACCGGGCTTTCTTGCCTTTAGCCCTTAAGTTTTTAATGTCGGTCACATCTAGGTCAGAAAACAGCGATCGCAGCTCTTGTTCTAACCCAGATGCCCGGATAAAGTATCGATAAGCTGTGGCTGTAGTACCAAATCCTCCGGGAACACTTACTCCCTGAGCAGCCAGTTGCTGAATCATTTCTCCCAGCGAAGCATTTTTGCCGCCCACCAAGGGGATATCGCCAATCCCGACCTCATCGAACCAGAGAACCAGCGATTGCTCTTTGGACGGCTGGGAAGACTTTTCTGTAGCTGCTGTAACCATAGATATTCCTCCTAAATCCTATCGCCAGAAATTTCTTGCCATCAGCAAGCAGCATCGCTAGTTGCCCTAGACATAGCTTGCCAAATCCACGAGGCGATTTGCATACCCCCACTCATTATCGTAATACGCCAGCACCTTGACGAAGTCTTGGTCGAGGACGCTGGTTGAGCGCAGATTCACAATCGCCGAGTGGCTGTCGCCGACACAATCTGAAGACACCAAAGGCACCTCACTCACTTTGAGAATCTGACTCATCGAGCCGCTGGCATACTGCCGAAAGGCGTCATTCACCTCATCCACTGTGACGGATTTGTGCAACACCGCACTTAGGTCAGTAACGGAGCCAGTGGGAGTGGGCACGCGCAGGGCGATACCATCTAGACGCCCTTTCAGTTCTGGTAAGACTAATGCCACCGCTGTTGCAGCTCCAGTGGTGGTGGGGACAATATTCTGCGCCGCACTCCGACCCCGCGCCCACTCTTCAGGATGACCCATGTCTACCAGTCGCTGGTCGGCGGTGTAAGAGTGTACGGTTGTCATCCAACCTTTGTCGATGCCAAAACAGTCGAGCAGGATTTTAGCGATCGGTGACAGGCAATTCGTGGTACAGGAGGCGGCGGAGATCACGTCATCTCGCTCTCGATCGTAGGTTTCGTGATTGACGCCATAGACAAACGTGGGGACTGAACCCTTGGCTGGCGCACTGATAATCACCTTTTTGGCTCCAGCTTCCAGGTGCAGACCAGCTTTTTCAGCGGTGCGGAATACGCCTGTTGACTCGATAACAACATCTATAGCAGTCTGCTTCCAAGGGAGTGTAGCTGGGTCTCTTTCAGCCAGGAGGTCAATTCGCTGCTCGCTGATGTGGAGACCTTTTTCGTCATAACCTACCTCACTGGAGAAGCGCCCATACACTGAATCGTATTGCAGTAGGTAAGCAGCTAGGTCTGGCTTCAAAGCCACATCGTTGATCGCAACGACTTCTAAGTCTGGCTGGGAATGAGCAATGCGTAAGAAGGCTCGTCCGATGCGTCCAAATCCGTTGATAGCTACTCGTTTCATTCGCGCCCCTTTGTTTTCAAGCAATTAGCCAACTATGCCGTAATTTAGGACAGGTCTGACCAAGCTTAATGTCATGCTTAAGCAACTGTAACAACTGAGGACGGAGTTCTTCAGATTGTGGACAGATTGAGCGTGAACTCAGAGCAGCACAAACCTTTAGCAGTGATGTCAACAGTGTGATGCTGCTCCTCGAGCCAATTTCCGAAGCGCTTTAAGTTGGCATTCACTCTTATTTCTGCCATATCAAAACCTTCCTTGTGTTGTAGGTCTAACGGCTAGCATCACCGGTGGCAGACAACATAAAAACGAAGCCAAGAGTTATCAATCCGTCTGGTGCATGCGTTTGTTAGGCTCGATTGCCTATAGCACTGGTGCCGAGTGACGACGCAGTACAGCTAAATCTTCCTCATCTAGTTCTACTGGTATCCCACTGCGAATCAGTTCGGCAAAGTGTTCATTTGGCACCATGATGCCCAGAGTATACAAGCGAGTTTGTCCGGTATTTTCGATAACGTGCATGGCTGTAGGTGGCACTAATACACTGTCTCCAGCTCGAAGCGTTACGGTTTTGCCATCACAAGTTGCCCGTCCTTCCCCTTGGAGAATAAAAAACATCTCCACTGCCCATTGATGCCGATTGGGAGGAGTCCTGCCACCGACATCAAAGATTTCAATAGAAAAAGTTAGGGAGACCTTAGCCGTTGCAGTATCAAATACGAGCGCTAGCTTGTTAGTATCGCCGGGGTTAATGCGGAAAGCTTGGTAGTCATTGGGAGATTTGGTAATTGGAATCATGCAACGAGAAGCATCCATCAGCATTTTCCTTTTTCAGTTGCTATTTGTTTAAAGCCTACCCAACAGCCTCAATTTACATGTAGGTAACCCCTCCCAATCGGTGCGGGTTGACTTCACATTCAGCAATTAGAGATTCGCTATGGTGAGAGGGGTCTTGAAAAAAAGGCTGATGTTTTCAACTCAGCGAGCTGAATCCATCGAGCGACTTTATGTGTTGGGAGATAGTCTTTCGGTTGTCGGTATGGTGTTCTGGACAACAGGGGGAATGTATCCACCTCATCTAACCTACTTTCATGGGCGTCACTCAGATGGTCTGGTTGGGGTCGAGGATCTTGCAGAGCGGCTTCATCGGTCTCATGGCCAATCTATCCTACTTGTTCAACTCCTATCTTGGATGGTTATAGCGGTCTGGTTTACTCTTATTGACTTTTCAGCTTGAGAGCCGGGAATTACGCAGTCATTTACAAAACTTGACGTTGGTCGATGATTCGGGAATTTTTCGGCTGGTGCGTGAGCTAGGGTGCATTTAGGTCGGCCTAGTTATTTAATGTAATCTTCCTAGCGCGACTCTGGTGTCGGTCGTTCAGGTGATTTCGGGCACCGATACTTCTACCTCGAGAGCGATTTTTTTCGGGGGAGATGGAGATTGGCAGTGCGGTAAGATGACCAGATGCCCGATTTCCCAGAACCGATCATTTATCAGCTAAAGGTAGTACTACTGGGCATCAGCCCGATGATTTGGCGTCGCTTACTGGTCAAAAGCGACGACACGCTCGAAGATTTGCATTACACGCTGCAACTGGTCATGAGGTGGGAAGACTTTCACCTGCATTATTTCACCATTTACGGCAAGCAATACGGGGTCGCTTAGCCAGGCGGAACAACATGAGCGCGATTGTGCAAGCGTTGTAAAGCTCTCCGCATTTGGCTGGCGGCTCAAAGAAAAATTCCTCTACGAATATGACTTCAGTATTTGTCCAACAATGGGTGCGTGGCGAAGAATGGTGGCGGCATCAAATCCAAGTCGAAGCGATTGTTCCACAAAAATCGTCACACAGAGCCTAAACCCGTTAGAGAGAATTTTTTGCCTTCAATCCTGAGCGAGCGCTTCTCCCAACTAGTTGTGTCATAATCGTAAAAATATAATGAATTCCCTTCACCTTCAACGCGGCTGCGACCTTCACGAAATTCAACGCCAAGTGTTTTCACCCGATCTGCATACTTCTCAAAATCTTGGTCAGCAATTTTGAAAGCTACGTGATTGTAGGTTTTTTCAGACAGTGGCTCACCTTCCATGACCGCTATCCAAATACTATTGATCAGAAAAAATTTCTCTTTTGAGATTGAGAACGTCTTGTTTTCACTAGAATAAACTTCCTCAGCATCGAAAATAACCTTCAGAAAACTCGTCATGCGAGCGAGATCACGCACGATAAAAGTGATATGGCTCAGCCCCTCAATCATCTTGAAAAAGTATTAGATTGTGTTCGATTTTACTCTATAGCGAACTTTAATGAACAGTCCATAAATACTGTCTTACCAGTAACCTTTTAGCAATTTAAGAGTGATAGCCCTGGCAGCAACAGCGCACGATCCCACAGAGCAGAGAATGCAAAAGTATGCTAGAACAGCCCTTACAGCGATTTTCAGATTAGTAAGCCACAGGTATAGTACCACACAGTGGCTTTCTCTGACAGATTGCGTGGCTTATTCGAGCGGCAACCGCTGTAAGATTTTGAAAGGGACAGTCGCTGACTTACCCACGACAAACCGTCTGGTCGAAGAGTGTAACCAGGTGATGCCTGCGATCGCCGAGACTTTCGGTTTGGGATAAGCTCCCTACCCATCAGTATAAATAATCAAGGATTAAATTTAGATTTGAAATGAAAAGCTGATTGCCCCGATTGTTACAAAGGCAACTACACCCAACACCGTGTAATCAACTGTGCTAAGTGACTCTTCATAAAGCAGAGTTTGACGCCCCTCGACTTGATAGCCACGAGCCTCTAGCGCCGTTGCCAAATCAGCAGCACGACGCAACGCCCCCTGCATAAGTGGGATGAACAATGTCACCAAGCTCTGTAACCGCTCACGGAGCGTGCCGTTTGCCAGATCTGCGCCTCGTGCGGTTTGTGCCTTTATCAGTTGCTCAACTTCCTCTATAAGCGTCGGGAAGAAGCGGAGCGCCAGCAACATCATCAGCGCAAAATCATCGACTGGTAATCTCAATCGACGGCATGGGGTGAGCAATAGCGTCAGTCCCTCAATTAAGGCAGCAGGTGGAGTTGTCGTTGTCAACAACAGAGAAAAAGCATAAAGCACCAGAAACACGGTAAAGCCACTCACCAATAGCCAAACACCATTGTGGGCGATCGCAATCGGGCCAAATACCCAGTTGTTAGCTTGCAGGGTTTTGGGTATGAAACAGAATAGAGCAATGACAACCGCAGTGGTGAATAGCAAGATTATTCGGATTCGCCTGAACCAGAGACGTTGCCGGAGGTCTGTCAACCTGGGAATCGGAAGCAGCCAAAACAGGAGGTACACTGTCAGCAATACGCCGTAGATCAGTATTACCCAGTTCACCAAGGTAGATGGAGCGAGAAAAGGGCCAAGTGTGTAGAAAGGTTGCTTGTCACGGTCTTGCGAGAAAAGTAGTGTAGGAAAAGCACTGAGAAGGGTAAGTAGCACTAACAGCCGCATGCGTTGGTATAGGTAGTGGGGTGAGATGCCAGACAGGGCTACGCTCACACCTGTAAGTACTACAACGACGACATAGGGTGTAAAGTGCCACTTAAATTGGTTTGCTACCGCTAGGAACACTGTGAGCCAAAGTAATACTAATAATTTCGTCCTAGCCTGCAAGCGATGCAGGAGACTGTTACCAGGAAAATAGGTCCCCAAGGGAATATTCTGAAGCATAATGTTTTTATCTGGTGGTCATACGGGCATCGCCTGATTGCTAGCCCAAATTTTGCTCTAGCGTAGCCAGAGCCTCTTCAAGCGTAAATGCCTCTAAGGGAATCGGTATCCCCTGTTGACGCAGGAGCATCAGCAATTCGCTCAAAGGAGGTGCCAGCAACCCCCACTGGCGCAGATCGCCTGCAGCAAAGATGGTGCGCGGCGTTCCCTGCATCACCAAGTGTCCGTTGTGCAAAATGAAAAGCCAATCAGCCAGCGTTGCTACCTCAGTCATATCGTGTGATACCACAACAATCGTGACACCTTGTTCTTGCTGAAGACGGCGCAAATAGAAGTAGAACTCGGCTCGCCCCGCCGCATCAAGTCCGGCGGTTGGTTCGTCAAGGAGCAGGATAGTAGGCATCATCGCTAGCACCCCTGCCAGGGCAACGCGCCGCTTCTGCCCGCCGCTGAGTTCGAAAGGAGAGCGCTGAGCATAGGCTTGGTATGGCATACCAACCATTTCTAGTGCCTTGATCGCACGGCTTCGCACCTCGCGCCTTCCTAGCTTCAGGCGTTGAGGTCCAAAGGCGACATCGGCAAAGACGGTAGACGCAAACAGTTGCGCCTCCGGGAACTGGAACAGCATCCCGACACGCTGCCGCAATGTTCGCAAGTCTATCCCTTTGGCATTCACATCTATCCCCTCGACAATGACGGTGCCAGCAGTGGGACGTAGCAGCCCATTAAAGTGTTGCACGAGTGTCGATTTCCCAGAACCAGTCACACCGATAATGGCGACACAGCTTCCTTGGGCAATCTCCAGATTGATGTTCGTCAGAGCCGCCTTTTTTAAAGGACCGGATTGATATGAGTGACAGAGGTTTTTAGTAACGATGATTGATGGCAACGCATAATCTCCCGCGCAATGGCTTCTTCGGTTAACGCTTCTAACGAGAGAGGTAGCCCTAAGGCGCGCAGGCGAGCAGCTAGCTCCATTGGTTCAGGAATCGCCAGCTTCAGTTGGCGCAGTTGCTCTAGATTGGTAAATAGGTTCTGCGGCTCCCCTTCGAAAATCATCTGCCCTTGCTCCATCACCACTACACGGTGTGCGAGGGCTGCCTCCTCTAACAGATGAGTGATCTGGATAATCGTCAGCCCATAGTCTCGATTGAGTTGATGGAGTAATGACACAATTTCTCGGCGCGAAAGTGGGTCAAGCATGGCAGTGGCCTCGTCGGCAATAATACATTGAGGGCGTAATGCCAACACTCCAGCGATCGCTAAACGCTGTCTCTGTCCACCTGAAAGTTTCTGCGGTGGTAGCCCCCGTAGTTCTGTGATGCCTACTGCTGCCATCGCAAAGGCAACACGCTCTCGAATCAGTGAGACAGGGAATCCCCGTACTGCCAGTGCCCAGGCAACATCATCTTCAACGACAGTGGCAATGATCTGATTATCAGGATTTTGGCAGATCGTGCCAACACAATCTCGAATCTTGCCATGCTTAGTTTGATCGCGAGTGTCGAGTCCTGCTACTAAAACACGTCCGCTATTGGGAACGAGCAGGGCGTTACAGTGGCGAGCTAGGGTTGATTTGCCACTGCCATTGTGGCCCAACACGACCAGATACTCACCTTGCTCTACCTGAAGACTAAGATTGTGCAAGACAGAAGCAGAGCGAGGCTGGTTTTTTCCAGTCTGAACAGGATAGGTGTAGCTAATGTCCTGGACATCAATGAGGGGATTCATGCCTTAGCGCTGTGCCTCCCGATAATTCCGCGTCTGAGACCTTCCCTGATTAGCATCTTTGTGACTCGACGTACAATCTTCTCTATCCTGCCACCAGGAAATGGACGCACATCATACTCAAGCAGGCGCACAAAGAAATTGGTGATGAAATAGGTAATGAGTACGACGGGCCATAAATATACCCAGAGAACCGTGAAAAAAAGTGCCCACCAATACGTGAAGACAAATTGTGCGAGTAATGTTGTGAACGGGTAACCAGTGTGTATCCACCAATCGCCTAATCCAACATTTGAGGCGATGAAACCCAGAGTAGATACTACAACCTCATAACTTCTGTGAAACGATAGGATGAAGTCCGTGAATGACTGCCCCAGCAGCTTTGTCACAAGTAAGATGAGAACGTAAAGGGTAATTGTCCCACTCGTTACACCCAAAAGCAGAAGGGGAAAATGGCGTAGACGATACTTCATGCTTACACCCAGAAATAGACCTGCTCCACTCTCGAACAGTATAGGTACGCTAACCACCAGGCCAGTCACCACGCTTGCCGTGAAAAATGCGACGCAAAGACCCATGATGCCAACATATAGGTTACGCCGCAATACCAGTACGGCAAACACGACAGGGATGAGAAGGCGAAAAAAACTTCCTCCTACAGGCAGATATACAGCAAGCAGATGAAAGATAACAGCAAGATCTGCCAATAGGGCACCTTCTGCTATCTCGATCGCACTCAGGTTTCTATTCAATTTTAGATTTCCTAACGGATACAAAACTTAACTTATCGCTTATAGCCCAAAACCGGCAACTTGGATTGTCCCTAAGGTCACAGTTATACCAATTGACCCTAACAGGAGTAAGGGCTTGCGACCAAACTTATCCACGAAGGCGATCGCAACCAGCGTAGTAATAATGTTTACCTAGATTTCCTGAGATTTTAATTAGTGGCTCATAGGACTCGCGCTACGTTGAACCTGTAGGTCTCACCATGACTGAGGTAATGGACTTGGTCCTCAAGTCCCGCCATCTCAACCTCATGCTGAAAGTCGGAGAGCGGGGACTTAAAAACATCGTAGTCATTACTTAATAAAAATGCCACCTCACCCCCGTTCACTCACTGGCTCAGGGTTTGAGTAAGACCTTGACGCAGTTGTCTTTTTTGTCCTTGAACAGCTCAAAGCCCTGCTTCGCTTCTACTAGGGGCATGTATGGTTAGATTTATAGTTGATAATGAATGACTTGTACTCTTCCAACAGGCTTAGTTCATTCACATAGCTCAAAAGCTTAATATATGACCTGTGAGATGTAAGACATTATTCTAACACCGCTTCTTGTTTGTCTTTGAAGTACCAGTAGAGATTGGCAACAGTTAAATCTGGTATTTCTTGCCAGTTTGAGGAGGCTAAAGCTTTATATCCAGACACTGTTCCTTACTGACTGATGTAGGATTCATATCCCCGGCGTAAATCAGGCTTCAACATGAATTTCAGCTGATATCGCAAGGATACTAAATGAGATTTTTGCTTCAAATTCTCATAAAGTAATAGTTCTTGTGGTACTGAATCGGCAGTTGTGTCCGCTTGTGAATTCCGGATATTATGGGATCTTCCGGAAACTCTGTCCGCTTTTAGCATCCAATGGCAACTGGGGAATATCAAAAAATTGCTCAAGATGAAAGTTAGTTCAAATGAACATGGCATAAACCTCGCTAGGAGTCAGTGACTGTCCCAGTGAGGCTAACTAAATACTGACTAAAACTTTTCTAACTTGTAGCGCTCATAATACTCTTGCTACCCTTCCCTGACAGTGACACTTTTGATTTGAGGCAAGAACTTGCCTCGACATCTCCCGATTTCTAGCTAAATCCGTGACTAAATTTGTGGGAGGCTATACATGGCGACCTGGAAATAAAAACGAATCAACTCACAAACGAATCAACTTTCGGCTTCCAACAAGGGTCTCCCGCAATTTTGATATTAGTGGTAAATCTATGGAAACTACATTCATATGTTAAGGGAAGTCACGACAGATTAAGGAGCTTAGACGATTCTCGGCAATTTGCATCCAGTATCAATTCTGGTGATTACTAAAGAGGATATTAAGTCAAGCTAATCAATACCTTGAAAACAGAATAACGCACGCACCAGATTGAGTTCTAGACAACAGAGCGTGCTTTCACTTGACCCATAGAAACGAGATTTTCACTGCCAGTAATAGGGAATTTGAACATCGCTATGATGAGGAAAAAAGAGTTTAAGAAGTGAGGTTTGATAAGGATTGGTAGTACCTACAACAGGTTATCAGTCTTCCTGCTGCGAGACGTAGTACATTACAAAAATAGAAGGGGTTGAGTAGTTGATAAATGTGCCTTTCTCAATCAAGAGGCAGTCGCCTTTCTTAACGTGGTAAGTTCGGTCGCTGCGTACCTCAAGAAATGCCTCACCATCCAAAATATACTTGAACTCGTCGTATTGGTAGTCAAAATTAATGCTGTTGCCGATTTTGAACTCGTAAAAACCGCACCTCATTGGGAGACGAGAAGAAGATTTACCAAACATTGTCAAGCGTAGATTAACGCCCTCTACACCAAAGTCAGTCCAAGTAAACTTTCCAGTTTGAATGTGCGTAAGTGCCATTTTTTCTCCTATTAAAATTTCAAACTTGTATCAAGAGTATAGCTTCGCTTGTTTAACTGGCTTACAGATTCTTGCTCATTTTCCAGATTCTTGCTACTGCTTGCGAAAGGTTTTTGGAGTAGTATTTAACAGACGTTTAAAGTGATGAGACAAATGACCTTGATTAGCAAATCCACACTGGAAAGCAACGTCAGCTATACTCAGCTCACTCTGTAGTAGTAACCGCTTTGCTCGCTCCACTCGCTGTCTAATTAAGTATTGGTGAGGAGTAATACCCATTGACTGCTTAAATTGCCGTGCAAAGTGGTACTGGCTTATGCCTACTACTTCAGCCAATTCAGCCAGTCCTATGTTTTGAGCGAGATATTCATTGATATACTCAAGAATCTGGCATAACTTATAGTTTGGTAATCCTCCTTGATACTCTCGAATGACTTGTCCCGAAACTGCGTTAGTTTTGAGTAAGTGAACTGCGAGCATGACCGCTGCTGACTCCCCATACAAACGGCCAGCCGAACAACCGGATTCCAGGTCGGCTTTTAGGGCTCTGACAATTTGCTGAATCAGCGCATCTTTTAGGTTAAACTGTGGCAAAAGTTCGATGCGCTCTGCCTTGACAGATTCATAGGCAACTTGCTCGATTAGTTGAGCCTCAAGGGCAAGAAGGGCAAAACTATTTTCTCGCTTCCATGCCATCCATTTGCTAACACCAGACGGACAAAAGATAATATCTCCATGGCCAAAACAATAACGTTTGAACTGATTATCCAAACGGCATTCAATTTTGGCTGGAGTCCCCACTTCACTACAAATTGTTAGCGTATGCTGACGGAGATAGTGTACTGGAATTTCACAGGCAGGGTGTCTGTAGTAAGCAAAAAAAATATTCCTCCATCCTGCCTGATGACTCGATAGAAGAGGTATACCAGGTAAGATTTAGACACGTCCGGAATATTAACTAGGTGTCAAAAAAATGGTAGAACGGAATTTTGACCGTCTACCAAAATGAAAAATCCACTTAATTATATTCAAGAATACCCCCACCGGACAAAACAAATACTG
>JAABUQ010001998.1_pt1 | contig 41648 bp, 38 predicted proteins | sample 5560001 | NCBI WGS metagenome assembly JAABUQ01 (sample SAMN10711888, study PRJNA513371) | rock metagenome | isolation source: Antarctica rocks | place: Antarctica: Victoria Land, Finger Mt nord | collected 2015-12-18
TAAATAGTTATCAATAATAATTTCGTTTCTTTGTTTACTTTTTCATTTCTTGCGAATAATGAATTTTTATCTACAATTATTAGATTGTAAGCGTCAAACTTCTTTTGAGTAAAATACTTTTTTCTCTCTACAAAAGCTTTAATTATAAAATTATTTATTGCATTAAAATCGATCATTGCTATAAGTCAATAATTATTAATTTTATTTAATGGGATAAAACATTATGCGTGCGTTGTTAAGTTTAGTTGCTATTGTTAAGCTAACATATTGCATTTCTTTAATATGCTTTTTATTAAGAAATTTGAACTTTTTCTTGCTTCTATGCTATGACTTCTACTTTAAACGTTTGTTTGCGTTAAGTTTTCTTTTGTTGCTAAATTATTAATTTTAACTTTCTAAAAAATCAATTAACTTCATTGTTTTCTTTTAGATAAGCTTAATATAAGTCGTTATAACAAGTTGTTCAATTAAGACTTGCGTATATTGTAAAATTCAATTGCTTCATTATAATATCAAATATGTTCTTTTATGTAATAACATTGTTTTTTAGCTTCTTTTCGCATTCGTTTACGATTTTCGATGAGTTAACTAAAGTCTTACAATGATTCGTAATGTTTTTTATGCATTTGTGAAAATTTTTCTAGTTATATTCTTCATTTGAATTGATAATTAAACTATAAGATTTAATAGTTTTTTGAAATGCTTAATTAACTTCTTGCGTAAACGCGAATGCCTTGTTTAATAATGTTTTATCTAGAACTTTCTATAATTGATTTAGATTCTTTATTAAATAATAATTTTCGTTTGATTTAATCTTAAGAGTGTTTGCTTTTATGTTAACTTGCTTTCTAATATTGTTTTAACAATCGAATATTTCTCTTAACATAACATTAATTTGTCGACGATTTATTAAGTTTCGTAATTAATAATCTTTTGCGCAATGATTCGATTTGCCACATAAATAATAAGTTTTTTAAGATTTATTATTTTGCTTTTCTCTAAAATTCTTCTCTTTGCGTCGTTGAATAAAATTTAATTTCATAAATGTAAATTCACAATAATTTAAGTTATTGTATTCTTTAACTAAAACGAGATTCTTTTTGCTAATATTTGATCGTTAATTCAAAGAAGATTTTTGCTTTTTCGTAAAATTGATTGTATCGCTTTTTCACAACTCTTTTATATAGTTTGTTGTCGAAATTAATAATTACTTTAATAAGATCAAATATATCGCTAATGAATTTGTTATTACGCATAATTTCGTTCTTTAGATTGTTCTTAAGATTTTGTCGAAACATTGTTATAAGTGCGACATCATTTCATTTGATAAAATTAACATATTTTTGAAATTTTGCTACGTAGTTTGTTGCAAAAATTCGTTAAATTAAGTGTTAAATCACTTTTTTTGCAATTTGTTTCTCGTTAAATGTTTCGAAGATTCTTCGAAGCTCTCTTTTGAAATTATCGAAATTCGTAAACATTGCACGAGAATTTTCGTCATAATTCTTTAAATATTTGCGTAAATTTGACTTAAACTAATGTTAAACTCTTTCTTTAAAAAATGTTAATGCGAAAATTGTTTTTTTGTTCGTTAGAACAAGATAGAAAATGAAATAAATATTTACTTGCATAAGCTAGTTCTCTAAATCGATACAATCTTCATAATAGACGTTAGACTTGTTAATTCTTATTTTGTCGTCTTCATTAACAAAGAATTGACGTGATGCTATTAAGCTATTGCTTAAGATAGAGACGAATTAACTTAATATAAACATTCTTAAAGTGTTCAAAGTATTACGTTAGTACTTTCGCAAAAAATATTAAAACGAATTATGTTATTAAAGAGATTTGTAAACGTCTTTAGACAATGCAAGCAATTACTTGATAACAAGAATTGCAACTATAAACAATTTTATGTTTAATAAATTTTTATAAATAATTCAATGAATCAAAGTAACAATAAGTAAAGACTTAAAATAAGTTAAATACGATTCATAAAAGAGTCGCGTTCGAAAGCTATATACTTTTTTATTATTTAAAATTTAAAGTATTTAAGATGTTTAAAATCTTAATTATCTTAATTATCTTAATTCGAAATTTAAGATGCTTAAGAGTCAAGTTATCTTAATTATTTTGATCTTGTTAATAAATCTTTTCTTTTTAATTATTTTGTAAAGAACGATGTGCGACGAATAATATCTATTAGCACGCGACTCGTAATAGTCGCTTCTTAACTTTCTTTCGAATGTCTAAGAAAAATAAAGAAAAAGATTAAAAAATCTCTTTTATAGGCGTCTTAAGACTTTAATAAGAAAATATATGAACTAGAAAATGCGTCGCACATGAAGACATAAGATATTGCTTATTATTTAATTAAATCTTAGAAAGTTTTGAAGAGAATTCGATAAAAGATCGACGTAATCGCGCAAGTAGAACGTTCTTATAACACATTAATCTTAAGAATTAAAATTCAAAAAAGAAAAGCAATTGTGATGCTAGTTCTTAATGATCAACGAATACGTTATTAGTGTCAAGTTATCGTAGTGACGACTTGACATCGTGCAAAGTTTTCTTTCTAAGAATTTTCTTCTAAAATTCTTACGAATTAATGTGTCTCTAAATTGCAATTCTACATACTACGTAGTCTTGCCTTTAGTGCGTCGATGTAGCGACGTTTGATCACACGTTCGTACATAGCTTTACAATACGTCTTGTTTATAATTGACAAGCTTAATTTGCTAGTTTAAAAGTTTGCTTCGAAGCTCTTTTGCAATAAGATAATTTTTCGTAATTAATTTAAACAAGACGAAATAAACAATAATAAAGACAAAAATATCGAAAACAAAAATGTTAAAAAAAAGAGTATTTGTAATATTGACATAAACAAAATAATGCAAATAGATAATTAGATTAATTGTTAAGTCAAATTATAATATTATCTCTCTAATTCGACTCGACGCCAAGATTAGGTCGTGACGATTTTTTGAAATCGAATCGCTCAAAGTAGTTTAGCGCGAAGCGCGCTAAACTACTTATAGTAATCGACTAAACTACTTTGAGCGATTCGATTCTTCGATTTTTTTTGACTCGAGTCTTGGCATTTGCACGTGACATTTCCGGGTTAGCGCGACTAGTCTATAGATAATGCATTTTCAACTAATATACTAATATTTTACGATAAAGAAAGCGAAAATAAAAGCTTGAAATTGTCGCACTTCGAGAAATTAAAAATATTAAAAATTAATCGACTTTTTTGTTTTTAAACGCTTATTTTAACGTCTAATTCGCGAAATATTATACGATGAAACTTAGAATTACGATTGTAAGAAGAACAAATATTGCATTTAGAGTTTGATCTTAAATATATTTCAAGAAGTTGTAAAAACGTTTATGTGCATCTTCTTCTTTAGTAAATGCATTATCTTGTTGCATTATTATTGTAATTATAGAATTTAATTAACATTTTACTCTTTATAAATTCGAATCTTGCGACAATTTACATTAAGTGCGTAATAATTTAATTTAAGAGTTGTTAATTTATTAAGTATTTAATAAAGCAATTCGATCTTTTCTAGTAATAGAAATAGAAAAATAATTTTACATTTTTTTTCTCGAACAATTATAATATATTCTTTGTATTAGTTATAAATCAAATCTTCGAGATTTAATTATTAATAACTTTTTTCTAGCAATCGAAGTTATTAAATGCATTATCTTTTTGCATTATTATGAATAAGATTTGTTTATTTATGTTATAATTGTAAATGTAATGTCTTCAATAATATAATACGTCTATTAATAAATTTAATTTAGAACAATCTCGAACTTTATTTGAAAAAAATTCTCTTCTCTATTTATTACTTAATTATTATTCTTTTCTTTGCGATATATATTTTATAATTTAACAACAATCTTTTTTAAGTCTAAATTTATAGTATAATTATAATATTTAATTATTATAATTTGCTCGATTATTTTCGAACTTATTTGAAATCGATTTTATCAACATATTCTTCGAATAAGATTAAAAGTTTGTTCAATATTTATCGATAATATTAAATATAAAAACACATTTTAAATTATTATGTTAATTTGAGAAAGTTCGAAGCGTTATCTCTTTAATATTCTTAAGTTAAATATTTATTCTTTATAAAATTAGTTCGAAAATATCGATCGTCTTTATTTTGATTCGAACAAGAATATTAAAATTGTCAAAATAAGAATCTCGCAATAGTTGCAATAAATTACAAAAGTATTAGCAAAAAATTATATGCATTATTATATTGCATTATCTTTTTAACAATATTTGCTCTCTATACTTTTGTTCTTAAATTAGCAATTAAATTATAATAATATTAAAAATAAATTTTAAATTCAAATTTATATTTTGTCTCGCAATTAATAGCATTATTATTATTTTTCTTATTTTACATCTTGTAAAACTTAATTTTTGCGTAAAATTCAAAATGTTAACAAAATTGTATAATATATTATTAAATTTTTCTATTTTCGAATAATATTTTACAAACTTGGTTGAAGCTTTATTGCAAACTTTTATTATAATTTTGTCAAAAAACAAATATTAATTTTAATTGTTTTCTTTAGATATTCGAGATAATTAAATATTGCATCAAATATTCGAAATTTTAATAAATATTTGTATTATTTATTTGTAAAACTATAAGAATACATTTATAAAAAAAATTTAACATATTATTAACACTTAGTATTTACTTTTAGGTGTTTGGACGTCCCAATCCGGGGGCCTTTGAAGCCGCTTTACGCTGCCAGAACACCGCGAGCAAAAGATTCGTACCGGCAAAACTATTGAGCCGAACTCGATTAAGGAACAAGGATCTGCTAGTCTTAGGTGCCCTCTGCCCTCGCAGGGATTGCGCTCCCTCGTGGATTGCACTCCATTTCTGGCTTACAACCACAAAGATATCCTTCCCAATTTACCGCCGACCGGGTCTTGGGGCAGTGAACATAAGTACAGGACATGGCACCTCCCACTACGCTGTACCTACCCTCCTCCTCCGAATCTCTCCATCCTCTACCCTCAATCGCAGCGCCGCGCAATCCCTTTTCGCTTTTCGTTCTTGTCTGTACAACACACCTCGTTCGCTATCGTTCTTTTCTATGGTCGCAAAATTGTCACCAGGGTTCACAGCTACTTTATCATGCTCTGTCTGTCCTTCGCAATAGCAGCCATCCATTATGCAAACACGGCGGAAAACTGTCAGATTGCCCCCCAGCTTTTACACCCAACAGCGCAGGGAACTCGCAGAGCAGGGACGGACTTCTCCAAGGCCTGTCGACAACACGAAGAAGAGTTTGGCATCTATGATAGTAAAGGTCAAAAGGTAGGATATTCTTGATTTTCTACGTGCCATGGCTGTCGATACTAATGAAGACTCTAGGCATTGTTACGAACTCGAGAAGCGCCCGAACATCTTTTTGAAAGAAGCAGAGTCGCCGAATCTCAAAGTCTTCTTGCTATGGGTCATGAATAATTACAAGAGGATAGGGGCAGCCTCAAGTTTGAAAAATTACTGGCGAGTTCTACGAATGCACATCCTTGATAAGACTGATCGAGTCTTTAGCGAGAGCGACAAGAGAGACATTCGCAATGTAAGGAATGTTTTGGGACCAAAAGAAACTTTGATTGATCGCTCGACCTCGCGCAGTATATCAAACATCTCGAGGTTCAGTTTCGTCTTCGTACACTTTTCATGAAAAAACTCGTCGCAAATTGCGACGATCTGTATCTTTGACTCTATACCCATTGGATCATTGATAATTCGATATTTCCAAATGAGCGTCAGCGAGTTCAGCATTTCGCAAAAATACTTATGGGCGAATTCTTTGATTGTAGATTGTGCTCTCTCTTCGATACTAGAGTCAAGCTTGATCTTCCCAACATCAATGACCTCAATTTGAGCGATACTACAACGATTGGAGATCACGATACGAACAGCAATCGTGAAGAGAACATTGTGATGATTGTTGATTTTGACTGCGAAGTTGATAGCAAGTTCACCAGGCTTCATGATCATGACGATGAAGGCTATAGCGATTCTAATACGACTTATGATAGCGATAGCGACAACGACTCTAATATGGCTTATGACGACGACGATGACAGCGACAGTAACTTGAGTTTGCGCAACAATGTTGACGAGAATTGCGACATAGATGATGAATGTACTGCAAGATTCGAAGAAACTTGGTCGTTCCTATATCGACATTTTACTATCTATATAGTTCCTAACTTTACTCTCGAAAAATCCAACACGATCTTCACGAAAATCACATTGCTTCATACTAAAGACGAAGACAACCACCCTCGCATGTGGGTATACTCGAGTTATCTAGATATCATGTCTATAGCTAATGTGTGTGCATATAGAAAAACGTTGGTCATCGATGAAGAGAACTACCATTCGTTGTTTTGTCTCCTCGATCATCTTTTATCTCTCGCGCTCATTGACAAGGCTTTCGAAGCTGAGTTGGCCCACGATATCAAAAATATATTTTGAGTGAAAATGCCATCAGGCAAGCAAAGCCTCACGCTGAAATGGAAACGCGAGGTTTTAGATCTTCCTATATTGCGTGAGCCCATGCGTGACTTCGAGGAATCTAGAACATTATCTATCAAATCTCTTCGCGTCAACACATTTGCTCGCAACCTAAAGCGAACGAGGCGAAAGATTGAGCTCCAAGGCAATCTTGATTAGAAGTACCTTAGACGTGGTCTCCTAAATGTTGTGAACAGTACATCTTCCCTTTCGTACCTGAACTCGAATTTTTTTTTTATCAAGAAATGCTAACCCCGAGGACTTGAACAAGGAAGGCTCTCGCCAGCGTACGAGATCAACTATTCGACCATAAATTAGACGCGATTGGATATTATCTTGATCAAGACGTTCAAGTTGACACCAAAGCCTGCTTCTTGAGGCGCCCCTTCAATGAGATGGTGCAAAAGATGGCTTGGCTCGCCAATTTGATTGTTGATCCCAATGCTTCGACAAAATTATCGAAGGAGCAAAAAGCAAGGTTTCGTAATCATCCAAAGGTCATTCGCCTCAACAACAAGAATAAGGCTCTCATTGCTTAGCTGAAATCGCAGAGCTACAAACTTATTAGTACGACAAAAGGAACGTCACTGTACAATCAAAAGATGAGAGCGCAAGTTCGATTGAATTCTTTCAAAGTTGGACTGCGACACTCTATGATCGAAAAGGGTCGAAAGCGACATTTTCGAAAGGTCGATACAATCGCCTTTGACTTATAGTTTTTTGCCTCTTCGAATTAAAAGAACTCAATGTCTAATGAACCTGCGACGCGTCGTAAATACAATATTCTTGAACGAGTTAAGATTGTGCGCTAGATATGCCAGCTAGCGATCGACCTCACAAATGAGGAAATATTAATTCGAAGGATTAGAGGCATTGAAGCTCTAGCGATCTTATGTTGTCGACAGGAAACCCAGCGTCGCGGTCGGTCAAAGCGAAGCGTCGAACAAGAAGAATCGAAAACGTCTGCAAATAATATGGAAGAGAATATCGTAAATTCATTTCCCACAAAGTGCAAGCCAAAGCAATGCATCTTTTGCCTGGGCGACGATCGCAAGCTTTACGAGAAGCGAACTTTTGAGTATAGTAAAGTAAACAAGATGCTAAATGAGGTTGAGAAGCACTTGAAGACTTTCGCACCAAATGATAAAATCTCATGTTCGCATTCGCGATGCAAGGCAGCCAAATTGGTTTTGCCAAATGTCATGACTTTTAAGAACCATACTGCGAAAGTGCATAAGATAGTATTGCGTGAATAGACTCTACTTGCTCTTCCTATATTCTATTTATTGTATCCGGTCTCATCAATTTTGCATGTATTACCTGTGTACTGATGGTTCAATGATTGATGAGCCATGCTTGGTGGGGTGGGACGGTGGGACAACAACACCAGAGAAAGGGAAAATTGCGATGGGGTGCCTTTGGTTTACCCGACTCATAAGCTTCTAGGCACTCTCACACTGGCAGCACATGGGACTGAAGTATAAACGGGCTTGGGAAATTATCGATCAGGGTTATCACCGTGCCCTATGGATGGTGGGAGGCACATGCACAACAGCAAATTATAGTAGCCTGCATTCCACGCTCTGCAGATCTAAGAGTGGACCCAGGGTCAATCTGTCCCCGCGGTTCTCATGAGAATATTAGTCTTCCATCCGTAACAAAAAATAATAGAGTTTTTTTTTGATACCGAGTACATTTTTATCTTGGTGTTTTCTAGCAACCAAAAATAAAATGCAAGCAGCTCGATCAGCAGTGAAGCAATAGAAATAGAACGATTATTAACATACTAGAAGAAATATGTTAGTCCAAATTCAAGAAAAAGAGAGTCATAAATCGACCGCTCCTCAAGGCACAAATATAGGGTGTTTTGAGAACTGCTTTTGAATGCTAAATATTTAGAACGCCAAGTTAGAAGTGAGAATAGATCAACAAACATCTTACTTCGTCGCAGAAGAGTTCTTGATCTATTGAGTAATATTTATGACATGATTAGAGCTGTTCTGATCAATACAAATGTGATAAAATAGACAATTAACCTTTTGTCGTCTAAACATAAATGATCAAACCGAATTTCAATCATAGTTGTTCCACTCGTTCTTATCTTTAGGACTGCATTGCTTTCGAATGATTAAGTTATTTTCGCTCTCGCTAAAGAAAAATTGCGCGAATGCAATTCTATCCTTATCTTTATCCTTATTCGTGCCCCAACACTTGTTTATCATCTCATTTGTTGCGTTTAGAAGTGAATCACCTTTTGACGCCTTAATGGCGACCACAACGTCTTGAGAATCCTATTTTGACGTGACTCGATGAGAAAAATGAGGAAAGGGGTCTAGAGTTAAAGGGGTGTGCGAGGTGGGGAGAGTAAAGTATTTGAAGCATCTACCATATTGTTGTATTCTAGCGCGACTATCTCTTTGTGATCATCCAATGTTGTTGGGGGCGAAGAATCGAGGCGAGGCTCTTGCCTCTCGTCGATAGTTGCAATGCTGGGCGAGAGTCGACTCTCTTAATCATCGATTGCGACTTGAATTTGCGAGCGCGTAATTGGCTTGATGATAAGGTTTACAGGGTCGCAAATTATATCGCTAAGACGCTTAGAAAGTAGGCTTTTGGCGAACATCGCTAAGGCCTAGATTGTGTCAATGTTAGTTAGCGATGGGGAGGATGACTCATATCTGATGGCTAACGAATAGAACAATAAGAACGACAAGAGTGGATGGGAAGATCATTTCGACTAGCAGAAAATGAATGTAATATATAGACTTGGATTTTATTCACAAAAACGTAGGTGATTGCAGGAATGGAGTAGGTAGAAGTTGCGAGTTTGTAAGAATGGTAAAGCTCGTTCTCATTGTGTTCTTATATAGGTTTATCGACCAAAATACGATTCATGAAATCCAGTTTTGCCCATTATTTGATCATGACTCTAGTAGCTCCATTTATTGGTCGTGTAACTTCGTTTGTGATTTAGAGATTTCGTCTATGGCTGCTTTTAAGAATGAGGTCGAAAAAAATAGGAGCATCTTGAAGTGAAGCGAAGGACTTCAAAAACGGCAACTAAGGGGGGCTCTTTTGATAGCACTCGCTTCCTCATGTATAGGTAATGAGTGATATACTTACCTTCCTTCATTCCCCAAATCTCTTTCTACATCTTATCTGCTTTTAGTAGTTGCTCATGCTGGCTGCTTGCTTTTGAAAATCAAGGTCATCGTTTATCCTGTAACTATAGAGAACGTTTTGCAATAAAGATATGTAGAGTGAGAAGGGCCGAGTTGAGACGATTAAAGGTGGCAGAAACGGAGCAAGGGAGGGCATGGATTTGGAAGCCAGCAACAGGAGCAAGACATAGTGGTATTCTTGTCCTCAGATGTACTTCAGCCCTCAAACTTAGCACATACTTTTGCTTTGACCTCATTCAACTCCCATTTCTTTCCAAACGGTACACCATATAATGATAAACTGCCTCTGCCTTCTTCCAATCAATGTTAAAAGGATCTTAATCGTTCGCACGGCGTTCTAATGCAATTTCTAGCGTTATCACATGCTCAGAGACCGAGGAAACATCAGTAGTCCCAGTAGAGATAGAGCTGGCATTTTCGTCTTCGCAACGGATACAAACTTAGTCGCCAAGAGCAAACTCTGATAGTGAGCGGCGGTCGTAATTATCTTCCCAAAGTTCTAGTGTATATCGTTGGCGTAAGCTCTGACAGGTACTTGTAGGGATCCAGAAAGACCTTTGGCAAGTGAGTGTCGGAAAAGGCAGGATATCGCCGTTGCTCCATTGCCGCTCAACGGCTGCGTAATTTCGATACTCTGGAAGACGTTTGAAGGTGCAGGCCGAATGGACTTCTTCGATTTCACAACTCGAGGAGATTTCTTTGGGGGATCTTGTCTTCCGCTCGATAGCTTGTCTTTGGCAGTCCTACGTCTTGACATGGTCGAGATTTCGCTACGAGGCTGGCAGGGTCCGGTGTAAAGCGGGTTCAGGTTGACTCGTAGAGGGGAATGGAGGGGGCAGACCTTCCTTTTATACCCAATGATCACGCTAGTGTTAGCTAGAACTCGGCCGTCTCACCTTAGGCAGCGTTAGGCTGTGCTGATGTAGAACGGACCGGCTGCCAAAGGCCAATCACGGCTCGCGATATGGCCGGATTTCCTTGCATTATAGACGGAAGCGCCTTTGGATCTGCTTGGTGGAGCGTCCGCGTTGAAAAGGGGGTCAAGATCTGTCGCAAGCCATCAAGCGCTCTTTGGGTTGAAGCTCATGTCGTCTGATCGGTGACCCCTACCGGTGGCCTTCACTTCACGGGTAGACAGAAATAGCTTTGTGGCTGTGGTCAGTTTGTAAATCTCAGAATCTGTAAGAAATCAAAACACACCATCGGCCCATCGTTCATGTTCCAACTACTAGCCAAGCATATGCGGTGTCCAAGTTACAGCTGATCTGAACAGCGCTTTTTCGATAAAGCAGTATATATCAGCGGCATAACGTGAGCCAAAACTTGAGGTAGAGAGCGGCCAAATCTAGTGCAGAGCGTCATATTCAGGAGGATTGAAATTTGCTGGGATGGTCCGCCATTATTGGATGGCGTAGATATCTATTAAAATGCAGCTGAATCTCTGGAGCCCAGTCAGTCCCCTCAAGAGTCAGCAGAAAGTCCCAAAAAGCCATCCAGCAAGTCATTTACCGTACTCATGAACCATCCGGACATGACAAACATGCCAAGTCAATATCTTCAAATTCCATCTGACTTGTCCCAGCAGGACTCGCATGGTAACGAAAGCTTCACAGATGTCTACTCTTTCCCTCCTTACCCGCTGACTCCTTATCCTACGATCCCAGAGACAAAGGATTGGTCACCTTTCGCGCTTGAGACATGGGATAACCTGGTCCACACGACGGAACTTGAAGCCGAGCGAAGGGTAAGAACTCACTTTTACGCCCCCTCACCCTCTGATCTATGCTACTCTTCGCCGACTTCGTCTTTGGAGATTTCATCGACAGAGCTTCAGAGGGTATTAGACTCCCTCCTGGATCAAGTTGATTGGTTGAAGGTGGCAGTTAGAGTGGCTGAGCACCGAGCGCCGTCAATTTACTGCAACGCCATCGAGAACATATTGCTGGCACATATTCATCGGCTTGTGAAAACCGAGGGCGAGGGCGAGGATGCAGCTAATTTTGGAAACGGCAATGACGACAAAGAGTATGTGTATGTGTACGAGAGCGATGATGAAGATGAGGTTAGAAGTGAAGCTTCAAGGGAGAGTGAAGACGAGGATGGAGATGGTGATGAAGACATGGAAGGAGATGATGAAGACAGCGATGATGGTATGGATGACGATGAAGACAACGTATACGACAGTATATGAAGAGTAAGCGAGGAGGGACAAAGCAACCGACGCATTTGATGCGGTTGTTTGAGAATGATAGTCTCGAGTCTGGGTTTGCGACATATAGAACTATCATTTAGCCTAGAAGATTTTCCATGCGTTGATTGAAGAAGTACGAGTGTGAACAACTTCTGAATATGGGGAAGTAGTCGCTGGGGGAGCACTCCCCACGGGCAGATTCTTCAAAAATAAGATTGTGATTCGCTTTTTGGAGGGGTAAGCGGAACCCAGTCCTCCACGTGACGTGCTCAAAGTCTCTGAATAGTAAATCGTTAAACTGAGTCGGGGTGAAAAGGTAGCCGTTTCCGGGGGACCTGGACGCTGTTTTTACGCTCCGGCCCCCCGGCCGTGCCCATGCCGCCCTATATTTCTCATGCGCCCGAGGTTCGATGCCTGCGGTTTTTTAATCCCCGCAACGCCACGCCGTCCCTGCAGTTAATTCCACTTGTGTCTCCAACCCACCTGTTCAACATCCGGAGCTCGACCTTCCATGTCTTGTGTGGGCTCGAATCGTTCACGGACGCTGCGGCGTGGAGCGCGAAGGATGAAAAGGAAGAGGAGTGCAAGAGAGAAGAGAGGAGAAGAGCAGACGGGGTCACGCTAAGCGCCGCATTCGTTTCTGGAGCACTTCCACGCCTATAAATACCGGCCTTCTCTTTCCTTCCTCTCCAACTGACTTCCCCCTTTGCATTGGTGTACTTGAGAATCTTCTTCTGTTCAGTCTCTACTTTGGCTGCTCTCAGAATCATCTGGGATGGTTCGTCGAAAAGCACCGCTCCAAGCCCAGAACCGGCACCCAAACTCGTCTCACGACGCGTCCACTGGAACCAAGCTCTCCGCTCGAGAATATTACAACCAACGATTTGAGAAGGTCGATAGAAACCATCGATCGACCACCCTCTACGCTGATACGACCAATCTTCACATCGATCGTCTTGAGGGATTGTGGAGAAGGTCAGTCACTTCCAATGTTCGTTCTCTGGTGATTTTGCTCACGTCGTCGATCTTCTAGGTATTGCGAGGTCGTCGATATCGATCCTTACTACACACTCAAGAAATCTACGGAGGGCCGGATCAAGAACTTTTTTCATTGGTTGTGTAACAATTACTCTGTCAAGAAAATCAGTTCGGTCGAGACCTACTGGCATCAACTGAGTCAATTATATATCAAATGGAAGGGTCGACGAATCAACCCGTTGACCTTGAAACAAATCTTCGATGTAAGTGGCCGGGAATGTTGATGCTCCCACATGGTTGACAAAGGAATAGTTCATCAACGGTTCACTAGCCGAAGAACACGGGCTGGACGACAGCGAAACCGACAAACCTCTCTTAGATGCGGAAGACTTCCTGGAGGTTTTGCGCTGTCATTGGGTGACGGACACAAATACCTTTCCCCATGAACGGCAACGGGTTCAACTTGCGACGATCTTGCTGGTCGCTGCGTTCACTAGATCCCGACCAGGAGCCCTTCTCGGAATCACCTATCGGGACCTGGATTTGTTCGTTCAGCGCGATAAGACCACCGGGGAAGTGACGCTCACATTGCAGCTGAAACTCACCAGAACCAAGTCCCGTAAGAAGCGCAAGAGACCGTGAGTGACAGCCAGGAAACCGAGTCCATCAATCTGACTAGCCTACAGTAAAACCTACACATTCTTCATCGATACGAATCCTTTTTTCTGTGCGATATCCCACATCATCAGCCTCGCCTGCGACGACGATGCCTACCTTGCTCCCGATCTGACCCCCGAGAAAGTTCTGATGCTGGGCGTTCGAAAGGGATTGAACTGCCAACCCATCCCGTGGAAAGAGGACGTGCTAGACGTTCCAGTGTTTCGTTTGCCTGTGCAAACAACACAAGGATTCCAAATCTCGCCCGACACGGCGCTCCCCTACGATAAGTATCACGACTGGGTAAAACGGTTAGGAGAAGAGACAGGCTTCGTGCAAGTCTTCACGACCTATTGTATTCGGCGGGCGACGGGGAATGCCATCAACGGTGAGTCTTGAGACTTCTGGTTCAAGACAGCAATGATGACACGATCATCCATCAGACGACCCTAATTCCAACGAGGCTGTCCGCAACCTGGTCATGGACCAAACCAACTCGACCGTTTTCCACCGCAACTACTTGTCCCGCATGATCCGGTACCACACCCAAGCCGCATACCGGGGCACGGAGCCTCGTACGGAGCTGATTCAAGCGGCCAACCGGATGAGCCGACTGATCGACCCGCGACGACCCAAGGGGCTGACCGACGGGCAGAGAGAGTCTCTCCGTCAGGAGGCAGAAACCCAGGCGCTGTGCTACCGTCGAGACCAACTCTACCACCGCATTCGATCATCAAAGTTCAAGTTTCTGTACCGAGCAGAAGGAGAACCGATTCACGACGAGTATCGGGAAGCCAAACGCGCCGTGGAACGACTCATTAAAGCACGAGAGCGAACGCTCAAGAAGCAGGTCCAAGCAGGGTACGACGCCATCGCTCCGGTGAACGATATTCAAGCGCAACTCGAAGGGAATGCGGAGTCGGTCGATCGAACGGTTCTCACCTCAGGGCCTATTCGGTACGCCTTCGTGGAAAGATCTCGCATCGCTCAGGCCTTCTTCGATCCGCCGTCAACGCCCGGTGAAGAGGGCGACGTGGGTTGGCGGGTCTCGGTTGTGGATGATCTGGTGTCGCTTTGTACTCTGCAAGAGGGCCGGTTCCGCAAAGCCAGCCGAAGACGAAAAACCTGGGTCATCGAAAGCTATCCGGATGACGCTGATGCGGAATCTACCTCGGACGCTGTACCGTCCAAGCCATCTGAGTCAGAGTCAGAGTCTCAGATCTGCCATCTCTTTCCACTGAGGTGCAATCAGTACCAATGCCTTCATTGTCTTGGAAATCGCAGTCTACCTTTGGACGAGCGACTCCATAACCTTGGTAGTAAATTTTCGTTGCAACGACACTTCGACCGCTGTCATACCTTTCGGCCAGGTGAGCCCTGTCCTTTTCCCCATCCCGAATGTGCTGCCATTACGCTCAACAGCATGATGCATTTCAAAAATCATGCCGCCAAGGTTCACGGAATTTACATGTCCGAGAAGATGTCACTTGTCCCAGCGAGAGATGTTTGATAAGTCGTTGCTTCATCTCGCTCAGTTGAGTGCATGAGTTGATTGTAATATCTCTATATCACGTGGCCATCGTCGCATTATTATATATCTCTGCACTTTGTAGAACTGGAGCAGAATTTTCTTAGCTATGATGTGTCTTTTTACTGTCCCCTCTATATGTCGCCGTCGCAGAAGTCACTTCGGTAATTGAACCTACTTTCATGACCACCTGACCTCTGAATTTCGTTCCTGAACCCGAATCTAAACCTCGGTCTCTTATCCGTTGATCTGTATGGATTAATTGAAAGATTCCTTATAAATCAAAAGCTGTTCAAGCCAATGATATGCTACACTTTTCCAGTGTAGTCGATAATAGAGTAGGGGGATGCATGCCCCAGGGGACTAGATGGAGTAGGGGACTAGATGGAGTAGGGGATTGGATGGAGTAGGGGACTAGATGGAGTAGGGGATTAGATGGAGTAGGGGATTAGATGGAGTAGGGGATTAGACGGAGTAGGGGATTAGATGGAGTAGGGGATTAGATGGAGTAGGGGAATGAATGCCCCAGGGTCTGACTCGCCCCAGGACCTTTTCTAATCCAGGGCCTTCCTTACCTCAGGGCATTCTTTACCCTATGGACTTTCTCGCCCGAGGGCGCTTCTCATCCTACGAACTTTTTCTACCTAGGGACTTTTCCACCCTACAGACTATATCAACAATGCTAACTACCTACGTCCTGCTTCTCAACCAATCAATCCTTTTCTGAGACTGAATGGTATATTATTTCCTCAAATGCTGACAATCCAGTTCCAACAAGCCCAATTTCTCATTTTAGATAGCCTCGCACCATTCATGAAAGCATAGCTGGTATATTCTCGTCCAAGGCGTTATCAGTTCAAGTCTTACCTATGTCCTTTATCTACCAAACCAGAGTAAATCGACGAGCGTGAACCTTGCGAGCAATATAACCATGTGATGGTAATGGGTGTGCTCACTGGCTTGAAATAACTTTGGCGTTTTAAGATAGCACACATCAACAATTTCCTACGCGCTATCACCGTCCCGGCTGCCAGGAATAGATCACAAACCTTCTCCAAGGGACGTATGACTTGATAGAATACAAGATTCGCTGGCCTATATCGTACTCTATTGGCTGTATGATGAGGTTCAATCATAAATTGAAGAGATTGTTCATTTATGATCCTCTTCCCGCCGGCCTAATCTAAAATTAGATAGCAACCTCAAGCGAACCACTTTTTTGCTTGAGCTTCAGCCAAAAAGTGCTCAGTAAAGAACATCGAAACTCAGTATATCCCATTTATTCAATAGGACAGTTCTTGACGGATAGGTGTTGGATTACTATGCATGGTGATGGGTTCAAACACATTTTGGGGGGATTTACACAGGCATTCAACTGCGTTAAGCCTTTGTTTAGAGAGATACGGGGCATTCTATTTCCTCACCTCGAGAGTGGAGGATTGTATACCAGAGCCCCATAGAAGGGGGCATCTTTGTTTGTTGAACGTGTTCAGCCTTGAGTGAGAAGAAAACTGCGTGGTTTAATTGGAGAGTATAATGTAACTGGCTAAAATGCCTGGTCAACCGGATTCAGCTACTAGCGGGTGTCACATGCTTCTAGAAGCTTCTGATTCTACGTACTAAATACGCCCACGCTGCTGGTTTTCGGTTTTCCCAGGGAGAGGTCTCCTGAGCCCATTTTCCCAGGAGGCCTAATACAGTTTGCTCCCTTTTGATCCAATACCGGCTCACCCCAGCTGTACCCTCAAGCCCAGGAGAAGTCTCCTGAGAGAAATTAGCTAGGAGAGCCGGGATGATCAGGTAGCAAAAGGACATAGGCACTACCTCACCGGCCCAGTCACGGGCCATTCAGAGTGCCTCCTGAGCTAAGGTATCTTGGGGATGCCAGTGGAGCTGGAGGATCCAGAATTGGAGCTGAGTAGCCAAAAGTGATGCTGGGAACAAGAAATGAATGCTGGGAGCGAAGAGTGAATGCTGTGCGGTAAGATGATGCGCAGTAAGAAGGATCGAGAACGTTTGTGGATAGTCACGACTAAACATTGCACTGGATGCTTAAAGGCGAGGCAGTTAGCCAACGACAGGTTGTAAGCAATACAGCTAGAAAGATCTATCTCCAAATCAAGTAGAGACGAGCAAATCACAACACTGCCTTGCTGCACTCTAATTGTAAGAGAATCAGGGAGGCTCCACCGTGTAACCAGACAATGGGAAGTCCTGTTCTTCGGCAGACAGCATCTGCAACATGGCCCACTTCCCCTTTCAATGGCTGTGTAGAGAAATCAGAGACAGCATGCAGATATGGGACACATAGAAGATAAACTCTATTGGAAATTGAGATGGGGTATTGTGGGATCAAAGCTTAAACACCGAAACCCCAAATCACCAAACCCCAATATCAAAGGCCGGCGGCTAAATGTTGAAGTTTCAGCCGCTCAATTTTCCACGGAGACTCTAGTCAAGTGCGTTCTTTGACCTTATGTTGAACAGATCTTAGGCTCTAACGACCTTGGCGTCATTTGGTGATATAACAAATCGTTCAATTTCCATCGTAGTCAAATTGAATCCGTGACCGGTTTTTTTGTAACGATCATCCCATTTGCAGATTCTGATGTATTCTCCAGCATTCCAAGTGAGATCTCCAACGCGGTAAATTGTCTTGCGACTGGAAAAGAACACGCAGATTTCAGAGCTTGTTACTGGCTGCGGCTCTACTGGTTCTAAAAAGCCAGCAGGGATCCGTTCAGCCATGTCACTTCTTCGATTATATGCTATGGCTGTTTTCTGACCATCCTTCCATGTGTACACAACAACGTTGTCCCCAGGCCGTACCACGAGGTCTCGATATCGCGTGCCAACGTATTCGGAATTAATCGTGAAGGTTTGAGGGGTTTGAAGCACCTGCGTAGTTGGTGTTGATGGCTTCTCTGAGACGTCGTAGGAGACCGTGGGATGACTGTCGATAACGAAGATATCATCTCTTCAATCTCTGGGATCATAGCATCCTTCTTGGGAAGGAATTGGATTCTCTATTGAAAGGTTTTAGCTCAACCGATGAAGGATAGAAAGCTGAGGCTCACGGCTTCGAGGATTCGTATCTGCATCTTCATATTTATCGCAACTGACCTACTGTCAGAGGCTGGATCAAGAGGCGCCGTGCTACAGGCACCAATGCTCGCCCGGCCCCTCGCGAATCTCTACCACATACGAATCCTTTCGAATATGATCCGCCACCGCTTTATCCTTCCGAGGATCATTGTCGAAGTTACATGTTCAAATACAAGGGGCATAATCTTGCAGCTAACCGTACTCATCACTTGCTGCAGATTGTAACAACGGATGTGGATCTTTCTTTAGTCTACACAATATCAATCATTCGTATTAAATCTGTCCAGCCCTCTCAATGACTCTCAGTGGATACATTCATCTTGTCTCAGCACTCGTAAATCTGGTGGCTGCTACACACTGACAGTACTCTTAACCTATCATCGTGTATCAGTGACTTTACAGGTGGATTTCCTTCGCTGGTTCGGATTCTTTGCATATAGGCAGAAATTGTTGCCTATAGTATCTCCTAAAACGGTCACCTCTGCATATCTGTAACTACTAAGCCAAATGAAGTTGAAATTCATGGCCGCTGTCGACCTATCAATTCGCATTTTCATTTAGGCGCTGCAAGGCCTGTCCACAGCTGGTCATTCTTTCGTCATTCCTTACCCCCTTCACGAAGCTGCCGAACGTGCTTTTTTACGTCCCTCCTTCCTATTTCGAGCTGCTTCTTGCACTCGAAATTTGTCCATTGGCAACTCCCCCCCTATGGTGGCCGATTCTATAGACAAAAGTCCTTCCCTTGATGTGACTGCATGAGCGTGGATTCTCTTCGCGAATTAAATTTTTCCACGTGGATAAGATAACCAGCGCCTTCCCCCTTAGAATATGGCATTCTTCGACATCCCATTGGGCTTAATCCTACGAGGTTCTCTTTTGAGAAAAGCAGCTTTGATGAGGCGTTCGTCGTCATCGATGCATGCAAAGACAGTTATCCCAGAACCCGGTCAGACTAATACCAGTGGCACCATTCAGTCACGGCTAGGGATAATAAAATGTATTATTAGTCTCGGATTCAAGAGAACATGGCAGCTTTGATGACACCAAACTCCCAGGCCCCGCCATGCAAGCAAAGAACTGCGAGACCGGCTATTTCGTAACGCTTAGCATCACGAAACCTCATACTACTTATACAACTGTCTACCAGTTAGGCTCCTCAACGAACTGTGCAACAGCCGCAACAACTGAACAACAAGCCATTATAACTACAACTCAGACTTCAGCGTCTGCCAACAGCCAGACCCCAGTCTCTAATAATGGCGATAACACCTCGGCTACAACGATCAGAATTATTGTGGGATGTATCATTTTGGGGGTTCTATTACTGCTTGCCCTTTGCTGCAGCCTAAGACAGCAGGAAAAGTGCTCCTACCGTCCACCACGGTTAATAGCGGGGCCTGCGGGGCCTGCGGGGCCTCCGGGACCGTATGGACCACGAGGAGCACCAGGTATCCAAGGACAACCAGGTCCGCAGGGAGCCCAAGGTTATCCTGGACCACCAGGGGCAGCTGGTCCCGTTGGACCAGCGGGGATACCAGGACTACGTGGTCACCCTGGACCACCCGGCCCGCCAGGAGATCAGGGATATCGAGGACCACCTGGACCACATGGACCACCAGGATCGTCAGGATCGTCAGGATCAACAGGACCGCAAGGACCGCAAGGACCGCAAGGACCACGCGGAACCCCTGGGGCAGATGGATCGCGAGGACTACATGGTCCGCCGGGTCCACATGGTTTGCAAGGAGTGCAAGGCGTGCAAGGAGTGCAAGGCGTGCAAGGAGTGCAAGGCGTGCAGGGCGTGTAGAGCTTGCAGGGACCGTAAAGAGCCCAGGGCCCGCGAGGACGACGAGGATTCCTCTTTACCTGCTACTTTACTGATAGAGCCACGCTATTTATTCCCCTTTGCTGACACCAGATTCACGACGCGTGTAGACTTACTACATCTGCTTGCACAGTAAAGGATCGTACGGGTTAGGTAAGCTTGTGATACGCCCAGTCACCTCGAGTCAGGCGCTGAGATGCTGCAATCGGTCTTAATGGGCTCGCAATCAAGAACGCGGTGCGCACAGCCCAATCCATAGCCCTCAACGAGAGTTTTCTTCGTTGGCAACGTCTTTGCCAAAGACTTGAAAGGGCCAGGATATGAGGAGGCCTTCAAAGTCTACACGTAATTGGGAGAGTGGTTTTAGGGCTCAACCACAATGAGAGTAGATAGATTGTGTGAGGTCTTCTAGATCCGATGAGATAGTGCCCAAGTCTCTAAATGTGTACACTTTCTAAAATTTTATACCCTTTGGACTTGCACACCTACATCCTTGAAACGTATATACATTCATGAAGTGTATACCCCTTAAAGGTATATTCGCTCGAAAGGTATGTACACATAGAAAGTGTATACCTCCAGTAAGCGTATATCTTTGCAAGGAAGCGTATACCTTTACAAGAGGTATGTACACTCAGGAAGTGTATGCGCTTTGAGCTTACACAACCTCGAAGGCTACACACCCCCCACGGCTGCATACCCTCGAAGGCTGCACACCCTTTAGGGTTGCACACCCTCGAAGTTTGCTGCACACCTGCACACCCCTCCAGTATGCACACTTTTCAACACACTCTCTCAGTCTACAAACCCTCTCAGTTTACATATTACTCCAGTTTGCACAATCTTTTAGTCTACATGCCCTTCCAATTTGCACTCCCGTTGCCACCAGCCACGGCCTTCGGATGGCGGAAGCTGCGGGCGATATTCCCGTCATTGTTGGAGGACTAGGCAGGTATGGTCGTAATAAAACAATATATCGAACGTTAGGTGTGGCAGGACAGAAGGATTTTCGTTCTGGTGATAATTTCATGAAAGATGCGACATCACGGCGTGCTAGAGACATGTGTGCGAGATGATGAGTATTTGGGTAAAGGAGGATCTCGGATAACCACACTAAGATTACCATTCTTGCGGCCCCTCGGGCAGAGCCTCGTTCGTAGCCTTGGCGATCCATAGGGCTGAACGAGCCATGATAGTGACATCAAGAGCAATAATAGCAGTAAACACGTCAGGCAAATTACTTTCTACAACGCTCCATATGCCTCCACGCCTGCCCTCCACACTAAATCAATTGCGAATTCCCTGTTCTCAGGAGAGAACAGAAGCCCAGCCGTTAGAACTGTCGAAATGAGATGCTTAGGCCTATTGGGGACTAGCTTGTGGCTAATCTGGTCATGTGATCCCCCTCTATCTAAGGTGGTGTTCGCCAACTTCCGAGCACGTGATAGAATGACACGAGTGACTACCAACGCTACTAGGCATTCGTCATATTCTTCGGAGTAACCATCGGCCCGCTAAAACCACGTCTAATTCTCCGGTTGAACCACAAATTCAAGCCATTACTTATACCTTTGAGTGGCCTTAGCTACCATGCCTTATGGCTCAAGTGTTTATTTAACGTCCTTTATCCCTTATCGCGGCAGTGGTAAGTCGTTATTCTCCCGCATTCTTTTGCCTGTGCAAAATAACATTATTTCCAGGATCGCAGCGGTTCGGAGAGCCTGATATCTGCGGGTCAGAGGGTGATTTCAACAATCAAAGTCTCCCAGGAACTGCTAGCAAAAGGTCTCATCCGGACTCCCCGATAATTGAAAGTAAGAATGGGGCAAAAAAAAGCCGTAATTTTTCAGAAGTCCACTGTGAATGTCTCACGAAGATACATGTACTAGAAGAACGTGTTCAGAAGCTATCCGGTGTGGTGAACGATCTTCAACTTCAGATTTCGGCATTGGAGACGACGCGATCAAAAGGGAGGGAGCTTATCTGCCCTGTTCAGCATTGCAATACTACATTCACTCGGCGTGATCATCTTGCAAGACACGTCCAGGATCTTCAGGAGTCTGGGAATGTCACTGTAAATGGATTGGTGAAAATAATTTGTCCAGTCAACAATTGCAGTTCTACATTCAGTCGGCGGGATCGCATTTCATCACATATTCAGAGTCGCAAAGATCCTGGGCATGAGACTGGAGCTGGAATCCTTAACGAGAAAAAGTGCAGACAGTGCGGAAAGCGTCTCAATGATGCATGCTTCAGAGATGGCGTTGCTCTAAATTCAGCCAGTATTCAAAGGCATCAAAAAAGCTGCTTCGAGAAAAACGATTTACTGTTCATTACTAGACAGGATAGTATCAGACACATTAGTCAGACACGATTGCTATGTAAGTGTGCTTGATTGATGCTTTCAAGTCTACAAGCCTGCTAAAGGGAAAATCCATGGCAGCATCCTCGCGACAAACGTCTTCACTACATTCGTCGGCGTCCGCAGAGTGTGCGACTAGCGAGTAAGTTTAACAGTCTGCTTCAACACACTCTGATCGATATTGACCGTGGTAGTTCTCATAACGATGATGAAGATCTGTCGGGAATTCACAGCGATGAAGGAAATCTTTATTTGAAGGAGAGGCCGGTCATAGCTGGAGAGGTGGATGGCTTTGAATGCGACGTGATATGGGATCAAACACCTCATTCACGCCAAGAATACTTCAGCGGCTCCTCCGATCAGTCGTGCATGAATCACACTTTGGTGGAGAGATTTGGAAGACAAGACAACGCGGATGAGGTTGCAACTACTAGTCAAGTTCACACCCGGGAGAGTATGTTTCTAGGTCAAGACGACACGTCGGGGGGCATGTTACCAGGTCAAGATAATACATGGCATGGAATATTACCAGGTCAAGATAATACATGGGAGGGTACATTGCCAGGTCAAGATAATACATGGGAGGGTACATTGCCAGGCCAAGATAATACATTGGAGGGTACACTGCCAGGCCAAGATAATACATGGGAGGGTACATTGCCAGGCCAAGATAATACATGGGAGGGTACACTGCCAGGCCAAGATAAGAGGTTGGAGGGCACATTACCAGATCAAGATCATTCGTGGAATGGCATATTGCCAGGTCCAGATGACTTTAATAAGGGAGCATTCCATGGCCAAGATAATGCATGGAATGACATGTTGCAGGGGCCGGATGACGCATATAGGGGTGTGCTCACTGTTTTAGATAACACATGGGGTGGCATTTTGCCAGCTTAGACCACGTCAGATTGATGAGATGTTGGATGGATAGACGGGAGAGGACTGAAGTTGGAAGATTTATATCCCAAAGCATTCAAGCAGTATCCGAAAAACATGAACCTCACTTAGTAAATAAGAACAATACTGAATCCGCCGTCTTCTCCTTCCTGTGCATCTTGCTTAGTGGGGCATTCCCCATCGTACCCAGTAGGATATTCGACCATCTGCCCGGCATCGGAAACCGTAATCGTACCGGGGCCCATTACAATCTCACGAGCGGTTCCAGGTGTAGGAGATGGTTGTCTGTTGAGGTATCGAGCGAAGCGACTGTTGTAGCTTATGCATATGGTAACGAAGAACCGGCCTTCACCATTGGGTACGACGAGATTTCCTGAAGACGCCTCCTTCCTGTGAAAATAGACCAGCCTACGCTCTATCAGAGCGCGGTTGCGCACGTTCTCGATTCCGGGTTTGATCTGTGAATTTCAGAGAGGCTTGAAAACTCGCACGAGGGAGCCTACCCGTTCAAACTGTTCTAACACGTCCGCACATCCTTTTGTCCATTCTAGGAATGTGGAGTGTGACGGTTTCCCTCGTCTTTGCCCGTCAAGGTGGGTAGACGCCACGCGATTCTTAACATCACTAAGATCTATCTCTTTCTTAACTTCTTCAATTAAGATGAGATCTATTTGATCATCGACCAGAGAGGAGCATTCCTGAGCCATAAGTCTCACCAGGTACTTGCGGTGCGTAACAATGTAATGGTAATATGGTCCGTTAGGAGGGACGGTTGTCGGGAAACTCGACTTAGCCATCTAGCACGTGATGCCTGGCTTTTCGCGAGCCATTGCTACGGTGTTGGGCCGCAACTCAATAATAATCTATGTTCTCTCCACGGCTGCTATGACGAGAGATGCTCTTGATCAGCAGGTCATTTACTTTCCAGCCTAGATAAATTCAAAGAGAAGAGTTTGTGCGAACCCAGCAAAACTCACCGTGGCCGTGTTGAAGGCTAAAATCCTCCTCCTTGAAGTGGAGTCGTAATCTCACGACCTAGGAATCATATGTCAGTCATAGAGCAGCAAAGAATAAATCGTGCTTTGCAAGAGAATAAGACTAATTGAAAAAATGTAGATTCGATGAAAAAATTCTGCCGCTACTACAGACTGGCTCATAATAGACGAAGAAGTCAGTGTGGAATACGTGGCACAGAGCAAGGATGGACAAGTTCTGTGGATTGCCTCAATATTTGCCTTGCGGCATCAACGCCCTCTTTATGGACGGTACAGCTCCAGTATAAGATGGGTCTTGTAGAAGATTGAGGCTCTCAGTGTGGGTGTTAATGCGTTGGCGCCCACCTCGCGGGTGGTAGAAAATTGACGACCCGAAAGACCAACTTCGTCACAGCCATTGACGAAGCGCGAGAATGGCGGCCGCGACTTTCATTGAAGGCTAGGGCAATGGCGAAGGCTGTAGAGAGGTTAAATTCCCGCTTGTACTTCTGTCTGGCTCATATTATTTCACATATTCAACGGGGTGTCAATTTCATGTCCACATCACCACCTCTCTCAACTAACCACACTGCGCCGCTTGAGGCTCAAAATTGTGCTCTAAGGGAGACGGCTGGATCCTTGCCTTTGAGCTTGAGGTAAGCATGTAATACATGCCACTTTCTCCCTATTTTTCCACACCCAAAGATCATCATGCTGTACTAGGCTTCTATTTACTCGGTTTGACATTCTTCTAAGCAGTCTACCAACTTCAACTGGTACCCCCTGTATTCGCATGACTGGCAAAACACATATCTCTTCATCATATTTCCTCGCTGGGCTCATCGCGGAACTGCCGAGGAAATGAGCATAATGTTTTGATAGACTTGCATAGGTTCATACTGGAGGGCAAACCCGATTATTGAAAGGCCAACTTCTACGTCCATCACCACTCGCTTTAGCACTGATGTTAACTCTTGTCCCAGTCAGCCTCAGCTTTACCAGACGGTCCAGGCCGCGACTTACAAGATTCTGTGCTCTTCTCACACTGATTGGATGACTTGAGACTGACTCTTCAATCCCCCCATGATGTACTAGCAATTTGATGTTCAATCTCCAGTTGCCTACTTGATTGATCCGCAGGTCAGGAAACAAGTATCCCCATCTATCTTCCCCTATCTTCACGACGTCTTTGTATCCACCGCCAGTGAGTACAGAAGCATAAGACATGCCATCCTCCACAGATACCACATGTGCTATTGCCTTGGGAGAGAAAAGGTTGATATACTTCTCCATGGCTGTTACCGGGAGATTGCTTTGGACTTCAATAATGATGGAGATCCGTGTTCCACTTTTCGCACGCTCGGGAATTCCGGGCATTGATAATGCCCACTGCATTGACTGGTGTCAGCGCCTGCTCGGCATAGCTTCCAAGAATCGGATGACAGAATTACCGTCGGCGGTACAAAGATGAGCTCTTCTGAAAAACTCTGGGGGAAGAGAGATGATCCTGCCAGTAATTCCATCCGAACTCTGTGGCTCCCTGCTCTAGGGACTGAAAAGTGAAAGGACGATTTCCAGTACGGAGTTTTCCCGGTTAGCTCAAGAGGAAAGGTAAAACTGTCTAAAACGGTATTGTCATCTTCAAAAAGAAGCTCCGCACGAGCGAAGAGTTTCCAGTCGGAAATCACCTCATCAGGAACTAGGTATCCACCGCCCTGCCATCTTGGATAGACAAGGACAGTTGCAGTGATCGAAGTCTTTGAGATTGCTTGAACGAACGACTGAGGATAGAAGATGATCATGGGAATTGGTATGGAGCGACTCTCCCAGATGAAGTCCATTTAACATGAGGATAATAAGTTGATTTGGTGGATGGATGCACCGCAACATTTACAATGCCATCTCTTGCTCTCCCTGACATTGCCGGGAGAATTAGCGTTGGGGGGTTAATGGAGCATCGACGCCCGTCATGCGGATCGTGGAAAATTGACGCCCACCACGCGGGTCGTGGAGAATTGACGCCCACCAGACGGGTCATAGCGAATCGATCCGACAAACTTTGACTGCTTCTAGCAAAGCCTTATCACCTCAAATCAAAAAGGTATGCCTGTGGCTTCCGCGATACCGGAATGGTTAGGTTTGGATTGATGGTTGATTGTCTGGCGTCGCCCAGTCCTTGAACGACTTTTTAACACCAGCAGGATGCTCATCAAAGTCAGGCCCTATTTAATTAATAAGAGTTGATCTTCGTGTTCAAAGCGAATCTGGCTTGGTTCCACTCGGTCCATTAGGTCAACAATAATCTGCTCAACTCCAATGTATATATTACGCGGCCATGTCCAATTCAGCCTGCAAGATGCATATCATTGCCTTGCATTAGTCGTTTCACCCTCTCGTCGTAATGGAAGTGTCACCGACAGTCCATCTCGTTGTTCTATCTGGTATTCTTGTCGCTGCTTTGGCAGCGCTTTCCCTTCTGTATTGGAGATACATGCGCTTGAATTCGATATTGGGCCTATTCCAGCAACGGCAGACATGGATCATAATCATGAAATGCATGTTTGACCTTGCCCTGGTCATTCTACAGATTCCAGAGGTCTCAAATGTGGCTCTGGCAATTAGTAATGGTGCGTGATGTCTTATTCGAGGTTTGCATATTTCATTGCAGCTGATTCAATCCAGTGAGAACATGGCTTGAGCTAGCTGTTGACTTTCTTCTCCGCTTCTCCCTCACCTGTGTAACAATCTCGGAGGTACATCTTCTTTCATATGATTGCATCACATCGAATGCTTACTATCATTCCTAGTTTCTAAACTCGTATAAGATTCTTCATCTCTCCAACACTCTCCTCGGAAGGTATTGGCATGGCATTGGTCGTTATGTCTTAATTATTCCTACAGCCTTGAGGTTTCTACCTTTAATAAGGTACGACTGCTCAGTCTTATACAATTGAAATGTGCTGATCGAAATCGCAGCTTGCACAACGAGGCGCTACATTTCTGGACTGTCTTCAGTGCAAGCTTTGTGGATTTTACGCTTTTCGGTGTGGTTTACGGACTGATTCTGATCAACATCAACAAAACTGCTCGAGACGCTTCCATACCGGACAACCGAAGACGAAGATCTGGCGTGTCTGGAAGCTTCATTTGTTGTTCCGCAGATGCACTATTAGCATTAGTAATATTGGGAGCGGGGTGGAAATTGCTCTGGATTCAAAGTTTACTTCTTGAGGTCAGTAAGGATGAAATCCAAGGTTGAAAGACAGTACTAATATAGTGAACAAAGATCTTTCTTCTGCTCATCACCACGCAGCTTTCACTACGTAGCATCCGCGTTGAGAAGAACCTTGCTGCTCGAGCTCGTAAGGATAGTCGCGAAAGAATGCTGAACGAAGCCTCAAACGAATCGGTGCGTATCTTCGATCGTGGTACCAGTCGCGACTGCAGAAGACCATCCACTACATCAACCTCAAAGAAGCCATTGACCGGTGATACGGGCAATGCTAGGCAGCTTTACGCGTCGAGCATATCGGAGATTCAGGTAGCAGACAAAAGGGAAATGGTAGAAGAAGGGAAGATCATCCATGCGGATTCTAGTGTCAACAATGTATGCACGGAAGGAGAGTTTAACGGTGATTCTGGTGAGATTTGTTATTCTTTACTCTTGTCGATCTAAGCTATCGATTTCCCGCATTATTGCGGTTTCTGTTCTGACATTTACATTGCAGTTCACATCACACCTAAAAGGTCCTCTCGTTCCTGCACACCCCAACCATCCTCCTTCACATCCATTAACTCGTCACCGCCTGGCTGGGTCCCTGAGATGACCGACTTCACCCGGTATCTTGTTTCTATCGGAGATGACTTAAAGTCAACGCTCTTAATGCTGGAGACACAATACCCTCAAATGGACGGCCGTGTAACACTCAGCTGGTTGGAGCATGTGGCTGGGGTTGAGAAGTGAGGTGAAAGGAGGAAGAGAATACGGCAGACTGTAGTAGGAAATTCATTTTGAGCGGGATAGGGGTTGGAGGAGACTAGTCAATCATAAATCCCAGAGTAAGCGTGATTGCTGAAAAAAACTAGACGAGCTCCTTGCTGAGGTATATATTGCTGCTATTTTATTATTTCACCCATCGATTACCAACTTTTTCTCGAGTTTGCTTGACAAGCCTGGAAGATCATTCACGGTGGATGCTTTCGAACTCTCTTCGGTCTTCATCTCCTTGAACCAAGGAGATTTTCTGATCGCCCCCTCTTGAATTTTTCGAGTGTTTCCCCCCAAGCTTTTCCGGTAAAGTGACTCCTGATACAGACGCCCGAGGGTTGAACTTTAGTGCTGAGGCGCTGTATTCACCAGGCGCCATGCACAGATCAAGAATCTGTCCAGGGTCGGCGAGGCTCATCACGCCCATGATCTCTTGCATCTCGTTTCCAATTCGTTGCATAAGGTTGAAAAACACCCGTGATGTTCTCATATCAGCGCCATCTGCTATTTCTCGCTGCTTTTGGAAATACTTGTCCCCTGATGTCATGTTCCAGCCCTGGCGGTAAGATGTTGCCATGGTTAGTCTGTTTGTTTCATGGCTGCTAGGTCGGGGGCAAGCTAGGGTTGGTTGGGGGGCTTCCTTTTTCTTTTTTAGGGGCTGTTGGACTCGAGAGACTTGCCTCCATTTGAACTCTCACCAGCTCAAGGGATATTGCAGAACGTGAGCAGAGGTAGGCGCGAATGTAGTGATTTGGGTATGTTGGAGTTTCCCCTCCGTAAAGGAAGGTGGCCTTGTCGGCGCTCATGGTCGACGTTTTGGATGACTAATTAAGACTGTTCAACCACCGTAACTACAACAACCTTCTAGCTTTAACCCTGGGCTTTTCCCCCAATCCCTTATTTGGCGCACAAAATGCCCTTAAGAAAATAATCCTTTTCGTCTGCCATGGCATTTGATTTTCACATAAAGAATCTAATACTGACATTCACGACAGCCGTGCGCGAATTCCTATCCCTTCTTCCTCCGTACCCGAGATCCTTTACAACCTCCTTCATCGGCGTAATATAATACATCATCGGACTTCTTGAACAGAGATCAAGATTGTAAGCTGTCTCAGAGACAACTATTCTGGAGGGGTGATGGCGTCCGTCAGAAGCAACTCAAGTCAGGAAGCGTTAGAGTCAATGTCATGGTCATCGTAATCGTCATCCCAATAACCCGACTCTTCGGAATAGTCATTTCTCCTGAAACAGATGTCGCCTGCCAAAGTGTGTACTTTCGATAACCACTGGGGAGGCAATCCCTCATTGGAGTACTCGTTCCTTTTCTATCATCATCGTCCGCCTCGACGATACAGGAACTCGGCAGTTGATGGGCAGTGTATTGCAGGATAGCCCTTAGCCATTCCATCCATTCTTCCATTTCCTGCTTGAATGAGGGTGCGTTAAAATATGTCCGGGCTTGCAGAGGCTGTTGTGCCACGATTGACAACTTCGTCAATTCGGCGAGAATGGGAGACCATAGCGTAGAGTCCAGCATCCGACCGTAAGAAACTCCCTGAGGTTGCATTACGACCTGCATTTTTCGTATTCTTCGTATGTTGGCTTCCGTAAAGTGTCGTTTAAGTTACTATCCTCCCTCTCCATGAAGATAGACCTGGAAGACGTTGTCACCATAAAGAATTGTTCCTGGCTCTGGCATAGGCCACCTGTCCAGATTTGCCCTCTACTTCTCTGACAAATAGAACCTCTCCTGGCAGGCGGCCCTCATGGTATTGCGAGCATGGTACTTGAAAAGGGCGCGGTGAGATACGATAAAGAAGACCGCATTGTAGATCTTCTGGCGTGTCTTTGTCTCATCTTCAAACTCATCTCTGGAAGGGTCGATGACAGTGACGTGTTGCATGGCTGCAGCTAGGAAGGCTAAGTCAGCAAAAACGAGCCAATCAATCAATCAATATAAAACAGCCATCCCGGGCGTCGGTAACGTTGCGGACCAACATCTGATAACTCTCTCCTTACAACCCTTCGTGATATGTTCAAGCCCATCATGACAGCCGCTTCTCCAATCTTGGGCAATACGCCGCGTCGTTCTCCACGAACCTTACAACGTGATTGGACAAGTAATGCTCTAAAGCCATTGCGCCAAGGCTAAGATATTACTAGGATCAGAAACCTGCCCAAGTGTGATGCAGGACCGACTGAGCTATGAACCGAAGAAAGTTGTTGAAGCCTCTTGTCGAAAACGCAAGCGAACGACCTTTAATTCGTCGCAGAGTGGGAATCAAAGCAAGCCAGAGAAAGGAGTTTATCGCATGGCAGAGCAATATGAACAGGCACCGATGTATAAAGACGATCGTATTCGATCACTAGAAGAGGAGATCAAAGCCATGAAAAACGAGAATGAAGCCTTGAAAAAAAGGCTTTTGAAGGAACATGCTTGTCCAATCTGCAGGAGGTCGTATAACAGATCCGACGGTCTTTATAAGCATCTGAGGGAGGGGGATAAGGAGCATAGACGTCTTGCTCAGGAGCGCTATGACACGAAATGTGAAACCTGTGGAAAAGAGTGTGCGAGGTGGGGGGACCTGAAAAAGCACATGGCAATACATGAGCAAAAGGAGCTGGGATCCGCAGATGACCTAAATTTGGAATCCGATGCAAGTATGTGTCTCGTTACTGTATCTTTAACATTAGGATTTCTATTAAATCGAGTGGATGTTGACTTTATTATCTACAATAGCGTCTCCATCCTCGAACCCTTCTTCAATTGCATCTATGGCTCAAGAGAGTGTTTCCAGCGCAACAAGCTTGTGAGCAATTTACCTTATGAAAATCATTTCGGTGAGGGCTGACCGTATTAGAGCTGTCGATGAAGGTCCGATTCTGGAAAGGGCATGGCCGCCTGACATATCTACATCTCTCACCTCAGAAGACCCGACAACGAATTGCCAGCCTTCAACGCCTTGCCTGAAACTGGCCCCGGGCTTCTCAAATAGCCCCGTCCGCGGACTGGATTTCGCTGCTCCTAGTTATACACATCCATCACTCTACAACGACAAGACCGTCATCGTGCAAGCCCCGGGCTTTTTGAATAACCCGGCCCGTGAATTAGATTTTGCGCCTTTTGATTACACACATCAATCACTCTACAACAGCGATACTGTCAATGTGCAAGCCCCGGGCTTCTCGAATAGCCCGGCCCGTGGACCGAATTTCGCGCCTTCTGGTTACACACATCAATCGCTCTACAACAGCGATGCTGTTAATGTGCAAGCCCCGGGCTTCTTGAATAGTCCGGCCCGTGGACTGGATTTCGCGCCTCCTACTTATACACAATCCTCACTCTACAACAAGAATACTGTCATCATGCAAGCCCCTGGCTTCTCGGAAAGCTCCGCCCGTGGATTGGAGTTCGCGCCTTCTAATAGCACACGTCCTTCGCTCTACAATACCATCACCCTGGAGGCTCCGAGCTTCTGGTCACGCCCATTCATCGCTGGACCAAATCCAACTTCTACCAATAAACCAGATGGTGTACTGAGTTACACATCGATCTGTGGCGCTCATCCTCAAGGAACAATTTCCTGTCCTCAGGCCGATTCTCAAGGCACAGTCCAGCCGATGGGGATCACCCAGCTCTCTCGGATATTGTGACTTGCACCAAAGAGATTCGTCAGTCTTTATCTATACCGCTTAGATCTCTGCGTTAATCCTACGGAACAGTCTCTAAAATCATAGCATGCATTGAATCAAGGCGAGAAGTACTTTGTAGTTAATGCTGATTACGAAGTTTTTCTTCATTACGTAAACGTGAAATTCGTTCCGACCTTCTTTGACCCATTACTGATATCTGCAACCGACTTTTCCAGCTCAGGAGAGTATGGGAGTCGCATCTTGTCCCAACCATTGACTAGCTCTCGAACAGCAAAAACAAAGGTGATAGCAAACCCCTTAGTAATAGTAAATCCTAAGCGGACATCAAGCACGGTCCTGGAATTTTTAGCCTATGAATACCAATACGGTGTGATACAAGCTCACAAGCCTCCTTCCTCCATATTCACTTCGACACGTTCACAGCCCGCAAGCTGCTTAAGAGGAATTTCGAGCATCTCGTTGTGGTAAGACGGTATATCGAGCGATAGATGTTGGGACCCCTTAAAGAAGGTGACCTGTGATCCGGGACTCCATATCTGCACTATAAGACCCTGATTCTGTGGCGTTCGGGCGAGGAAGCCGTGTGCGCAGGCTGGGAAGGGGAGAAGGTAGGTGAACATTCCCAGGCCAGACCAGTCAAAAGTAGATTCAAGGAACCCAGAAATCCGCTATTCGCCATGTCAAACGAGGTGAAAAGAGAAAGGGTAGGGACCGCTTACCGGGTCACCAAATGTATGGACTTTACAAAACTCTATTCCCTCGACAGTCGTGATGGGAAACCGTTTCCTTGCAAATTCCTCAGCTTCCAGACCCTTAGATGCGTCTTTCAATGAGAAAAAGCCATCCGCGTTAATGGTCTGTATCAGTTGTTCGACACTTGAGGACGTTGTAGAAGCCATGGCCTTGCCGAGGTGATTGATGAGTGAGGGTTGTTGCTCTAGTCGGGAGTAGGCGCTTAATTATGACGTGGAACTTGGCCAGAGAGCCGTTGAGAAGCTAAATTGTGTCACCATTTTGACGAGACGTACAACGACGCCGCCTCGGAAAAACTGGTAAAGCAACCACGACTCCTACAGAGAGCGCTAACAATGAGCAATGCGTGAGCGAATTCCGTGATCGTTGGTGCGCTGATACTTAATAGTGCTTGTACTGTGGGAACAGTCTATCACCACCCGAAGGGAAAACCCCCTCCCAAAACTTTTTATTGCGAATATGAAAAGTTTGAGAACAAAGAAGATCCATATAGAGTTATAAGCAGCAGTTAAGTCCAGAGAGCGACGGAAGGCAATCAGGCTATAGGCTCGAAGACTCACGGCCTTGATATTTTCGAGGAAAGCCTGGGTCAGCCTTTATCGTCCACGTCGGGAGAAGTGATGTGAAGGGAAGTTATACCTCGCTCCGGAGATCTTTACCCGGGCTGTTACATACCATTGGGATCTAATGCACGACACCACTCTTTCGGCTCCACAGCTCCCGGTCCAAGAGCGAGAGGACTCGCCCTGCTCCCGATCCAGGAGCAAGAATGCTCACACTGTTCCCGATCCGAGAGCCCTAGCTGCAGCAATAACTCTACGAATTAACGTTCGTCAATCATTCTTTGCATTCTAAAGGTCTGTCTTCAGCGCCTATTAGGGCGAGAATCAACTCAATGATCTATCAGATCCATGGTCTCAAAGCCAGAGCTGGGGAGCGAGGCAGAAGCTTTCACGGAATATCATGACATAGTCAGGAAACGAAAAGGGGAACGGAAACCGGTATGCTGGCATTAAGATCCAAAGAGAGCAAGTGAACATATGTCACTTCATAGGAACGGAAGAAACAAAACAGGCAGGCACGGGCCGCAGTTCGAGAAAGATGGACAGCAAATACCAAGCAGCCTGAGACGACCAGATTGGCTAATCATGACTCCGACGGCCAGGAATTGACGTCCAGGCTGAGTTGATTGCAGAGACCAGCAGTCACAATGGCAGTCATGATCAGAAAATCCTGTGCATCGGATGCCGCAGTACCTGCGAGGCTTGGTTGACCTGCTCCTGGATCGGGAGCAGGGCTAGAAACACCGAGCCTGATCAGGAGCAGGGCAAGGAACGCTGCGCCTGGATCGGGAGCAGGGCAGGGTTTGAGCCATGATAATGCCTGCAAGTGAACACCCCGACTACGCTTGTCTTAAATGCCTATTTGCCCTATTTCTACCTGGTCTACCAAATGGCGAACTAAAAAGTTGCGGCTCTACCAAACTGGCAATACATATTAGTTACCTCGCAGTGCCCATAGAGGATGACAGTAATTCCAGAGCCTATGAAGATCCTTTCGGCCTATCAAATTCAGCGATTCGCTTCCTGTCACAAAGGAGCTTTCAATGTCGGCTACTGGCTGCAAAACATCGTACGTGAAACACAACCCCCACGGTACACCAGCAATGCTGATGCCTACCAGTGAATTTATAAGAGGGCTCCTCTCATTTACAACTACGATCAACACTTGGCAGCCTGGTTAGAGATGAAGGACGACTCCAATTTCCCGCGTCTGACGGTTGGAGGCTACATCTGTCCTGAATGCCGCAAAGCATTCCAAGAAGAGCCGAAACTATGGCAACATGCAAAGGACTCACATCGGGAGACTTTTGAGTTTAGAGGTTCGATAGGGGAGGCTGTGGCACGAAAGCACTTTCGCGAGGAGGCGAATGTCGGTCCCACTGAATCGGAAGTGTCAAAACCTCCGATTAACATGTACTTGGCTGCTGTGAGCGACGACTACAAATGTCAATATTTGGGACAGAAGATCCATGGTTCCCAGCGTCCGACGGCTAGGTACTTCTGTCCTCTCTGCCGCGAAGCGTTCCAACAAGAGTCGAAACTATGGCAACATGCACTGAACGTACATCCGGAGTATCTGGAGTCTTTGATGGGAGATACAGAACCGACAGGGGAGGCAGAGGCAGAGGCACGAAAGCAACTCTGCCGGGAGGCGACACCTATGTATCTTTCCCGCCACAAAGCTATTCCCTAGCTATTGACTCTGATCAAAGTGTGCTGATGCCTTACCAAATCTAGGGAACCGGCAGTGTCAAAAACTACGTCCAAAGACGATGACTCAACAAGACCCAATATCGAAGATGATGTGAGATCCACTTCTCCTTCAAAGGAGTCCAGAAAAGAGAATACACAACAACGATAAGCTGACCATCAGTCAGGACCCAACTGGTAACTTTTTGTTGGATGCTAGGGAACCCCGCTCATCTTCACACCACCCACTTAAACGTAGAGCTGAAGGGGAGTACGATTCGCCAAAACCGTCTTCAGATGAGCATAGCGTTGGAAAGATGACTTCCAAGGCCCGTCACGCGAAGGTGCAATCTGGAGGACCATTTGTTGATAAGGATCCTCACTTCGATCGTGAAGCTCTTGTTCCTAGTGATTCGGCTTTTCAGCGTAATGCTGTGGGATCCATCAAGCGGTTGTTCGACCCAAATACCGACAATCCTTCTGCTCTTCTAGTCGGAAGAAACAAAGATCAGGAACATACCAGCTCTACTCGTCGTATCAGTGATTTCAGAGCCCTTGTATTCCGTTCAAAGAAGATAGAATCAGAGGGTAAAGATGATTCACTCCCAAAATTGGAATATGGCGAGGGAGATTACATCCAGGAGCAATTGAGATATAATGATAAACCTCATGGAAATGCCAGATCGAACGCGAGTCGCGCCCCCTTGGATGAGTCTGCTTCCGCAGATCAGATTCATGAAACTAATTTGGAACCTGAACCGACTATGATTCCACAGCCCGAGACAAGGCCTATTTTCGTTGATCAATTATTTGCAGAACTTAGAGGCATTCAAACCGGCTTGGACATGGTAGAGGCCAAGTGTATTGAGGTTGATGAACGCCAATCTGTCGCAGCCCAGGAGAAAGATTCATCGCGAAAGAACAAGTTGAGTAATGACCAGTGGCAAGCCTTGATTGCCCTTCACAAGCAGTTGTTGCATGAACATCATGACTTCTTCTTAGTCTCCCAACATCCATCTGCCAGTCCTGCCTTAAGCAGACTCGCTGCAAGGTTTTCTATGCCAGCTAGATTGTGGCGCCACGGTATTCATGCGTTTCTGGAAGTCCTTCGACATAGGCTTCCCGAGTCACTCGATCACATGCTAGCCTTTATATACATTGCATATTCGCTGATGACCCTTCTTTACGAAACAGTAACAACGTTTGAGGATACATGGATCGAATGTCTGGGAGATTTGGCTCGGTACCGTATGGCCATCGAGGACGATGACATTCGAGACCGAGAAGTCTGGAATGGAGTCGCTCGATTTTGGTACAGCAAGGCTGCAGATAAAAGCCCGAACGTGGGGCGGCTGTATCATCATCTCGCCATCCTTGCTCGCCCATCCAGCTTGCAGCAGCTGTCTCTGTTTACCAAGTCCTTAACGTGCGTCACGCCTTTCGAAAGTGCCAGGGATAGCATCATGACCCTCTTCACGCCCATACTTAAAGGCAAGAACTCAGCTTGTTATCGATTATCATCTTTGGAGAATGATTTTATCAAAGCCCACGGGATCCTTTTCTCCGGAGGACCGCTGGACGAATTCGACAACGCGGTTCAGCAATTGAAGGATGGCTTGCTGGATAATTACATCGGAAGGGTCACTGCTAAGTTCAAAGAACAAGGCGTCTTTGCCGCAGTTATTAACATTGCTGCGCTCTTTGAATATGGAGCTTTAAAGCAACCCCATCTACATAAGTCAATCTTCCGCCTTGCTTTTGAAGAGGTCGGTTTTCAAAGAAACCAGCAAACGAACCCCCCATCCACGCATCCTAGCGCCGAGTATTTCGATGTAAACGATGACGCAACGCATCGTTCTTCCCCCGCTTCAGCAAATCCATCAGCTTTTGACAATCTGATCGGTTCCGACATCGAAACATCAAAAGTCGTCATTTCTCGTGCCTCAAGTATTGCTTTCACTACTTTAACAATATCTTTGCTGCGTATCGGCGACAAGAATGTGTTTCCTCTCATACACGTTTCGTTCGTCTTTCTCTGGAGTCTCGTAATTATTGGGAAAGCAATGAAGTACGTGGAACGGGATGTCCCTTGGGGTGAAATATGTTCCTTTCTCAATTCCCTAGCGAAACCTGAGACGATGACTCCGCGAGTTTGGGGAGAAGGATTTCCTAAGCCCAATGGTGATGTAGGCAGACCGTTGCCAGAAGACTTTGTCTTACGCGGCCAAATTTACAGCCAGTCATACTTTCCGAAGAACTGGTTTCAAGAAGCAAGGATAGACGACGAAGAGCGCGCTTTAGAGCTACCGTCAATGACTGCACTGCGGGTGGAGAGAATACTGTGGCTCGGAATACGTGTAGCTTCTGTTTGTACATCAAATCCCCAATCCAATCGATGGTGCTAACGTGATTCAGTTCGATCGATGGATAAGATTTGACAAGGAATCCTACAAGTTTGTGATTACCAAAAGCCGACGACAAGCCGAGCATACTTGCAATTAGTATTTCACTACTGATCTATTATCACCGAAAAGCGTTGGTATGAACAACGGTTGGTGGGGAGCCCGACGTGGTGGGAGACCGAAGTGGATGCTGGGAGCGAAGAGTGGATGCTATGCGGAAAGATGAGGCGCAGCAAGAAGGTTCAAGAATGTTGGTGGGTAGCGATAACTTCTGACTGGATAGATCGAAAACATCGTGGTAGGTATTATAAAGGCGAGGCTGCTGAAATCTAAGTGTAAGAGAATCAGGGAATTTCCATCTCCTAATCAACCCCCGCTTGAACATAACCTGATACATCGCCCCCAAAGGCGTCTTCCTTCCTACGCCAAAACTTTCAGTCTGTCCTCCCTCCTCTTGCACCTCCCCGCTTCTCACTCATCTCTCCTCCCCGTCTTCAGCCCTCCTCTCCGCCTCCGCCCATTTTCCCCTCAGTTCCCTTTCCCGTTCCCTTCCCTCGTCAATTCTTTTCTCAACTCCTTCAATGGCTCCCATCGTGCCTCTACCCATGATTGCATTTAGTTGTGTTCTACACTTCAGCTGAGTAATTCGCTGCAACTGGCTCCCGTATACCATTCTCTTATCATGTCTTTCGTTTTCGACTTCCATCGGACATTCGAATCAACTCGGGACAATCTTGCGTGGCAGTGACTCATTCGTGCTCTTCGTGAACTTGTAAGAACGGCAGAGAGCTATAGAGCTGTAGTGCGCGGTCCAGAAGCGTTTGCAGCAATATTGGTGCATCCATCTGATCAGGATTAAAACATATCAGATATATAAAATATTTACTATCATGTAAATCATAGTAGAATCGCCTGAGCTAAGTCTTAGAGAACTTCCCTTCGGTGGGACTATTTGGGCCTGTTGGAAAAGAAGTCCTTCGAGCGTTAACCTTCGAGCGGGCATCCATTACTGCTTTTGCCAACTCCTGTTCGTGCTCCTTTTTCTCCAACATCCCTTGAACCCAAACACGAGAACCCGCAAAGAGCGCACTGCCTTGGTGAAGGACCACATTTTCACCCCGTGCGGTTGTTTGGAGAACGGTTGGGAAGAGACAAAGTGACTGGATTCCCATTGTGTTCACCGTTTCGTCTGGTGGAATCGGGGCCTCCTCAAAACCCTCAATATCTTCGGCGTGCCATTTCTCTTTGCTATGGAGATCGGGACGCCTTTCAATCATGATTTTCATCTCATCATTTCGTGCAGCTTTCCACAATGTGGCTGACGATTTGACAATGTCAACCAGATCCTTCTCAAGTTCTGCCGACTCGGACGGAACAGTCAGTGGCCGAAGAGTCTCGAGTATTCGGTACATGGTTGACTCTACCAAATTCGATTCTGCAGACGAACCACCAAGAGCGTCGATCCCTCGTAGGGTCAAGACTCTCCATGCGCTTTCACTTCGTCCGCCAAAGCCAGAGAGCGACTTGGACACTGCGTCCAAAAATTGGGTCACTTCTTGGTGGTTCGGTAGACTGCTTTCAAGAAAGAACGGTCGCCATATGACATCGCACAGGCACGTGGAAATGATATGTTGAACATGCCTTAACCTCAGGAACTCTGAAATGTCGGTGTGCCAAATAGGAGTTAAGTCAAAGATGGGGGTCAACTTGCTTAACTCTTGATGAACAGTCTCTGGATTCTGTATCCGAATGCGTATCAACAATTTTGGACTGGTTAAAAAAGGGAATCGCGCAGCTGTTAACTTACAGTCATGGCTCGTTCTGGCAGCATCTAGAAATATTTTGAGAATAGGGCTTTGACGACGTCAAAGATTTGTCGAAAGTTCTCCACACTAGAAATGAATCAATAAGTGACTATTGTTGTATTATGAAAGTGAATGGCACGTACTAGTATTGAATCGATTGCACCTCAACGAGAAACTCGAACTTTATTTGCTTCAACTTCAAATACATTTTCTCATTTTTCCTCTCTAAGGTTTTGCGCTCTTGGGCATGTCGTGTTTTCTTGATCTTTAGCTTTTCTTTAGTCGTTGATAAAAGCATCTTCAAATTCTCGTTTGTCGTTGTCAACTTTGCTTTGTGCTCTTCTAGCTTCTAGAATTTCTTTTTGTTTTTAACTTCGATTTTTGCTCTTTTTATCTTCATTTACTTTTGAGATTTTTCTTTCTTCTCTTGTAGCTTGCGTTTATACAATTCCTTTTTATCTATTTTCGCAACGACATTTTGGATCTTTAACTTCGCCTACATTGTGTAATATCTTTTTCTCTTTTTCGTGCAATTCTCTTGCTTAGCTCCTAGCTTCTTATTCTTATATTGGAGATTTTTTATCTTTTTACTCTTGACATAAGTTAGTGTTTTTAACGATTTGATCAATCTTCGAATTTCGTGTTCTTTGTTCATTTTCTCTCTATATGTCTTTTCGACCACATTGACGTCGTGATTAAAGAATGATTCGAAGTATTGCGCAATATTTGCAAGGCGTTGAAGCGCCTCGCTAGTGATAGCAAGTATAGTTGTTAGATTTGGAAGCTTGTCATCATTGACGTAGCTATAGTTACGATTGTTGTTAGATTTAGATTTCTTCTTCGTATTTTGATCTAATGTCGCCTCTCTACGTTTAGAAGGCACGTCGTTGAAACCATTAAAACGCTTGGGCATCGTATTTTGACCCTAGTAGTTTCTTCACTTCTTTAGCCACGTCCAATTTGGAGATTCGCAACTTCAAAGTTATAAAATGAAAGATCTCACTCACTTCTATTCGACCTTGCGCACAATCGTAAGAGAAATTCGTGCGAGTGAATAGACGACGAAGTAGATCGTTGAATGCAAAGTGGATCTTTGAGGCAATGCGTTTCGTTCTAGCTAGAAAATTATCGTTTGAGGTTCTATGACCCATAAAGCCACTCAACAAACTCTATGACGAATGATTAGGAATTTAATCATAAGACGAATATGCGAAAATATTCATTAGGCGACGACTTTATACTTCGCATAACTTCTTGTTCTAGATAAAATTAACGTTCGTGTTCTTGCGAGAAGACGATGCCAAATTAAGAAGAGATTGCATTGAAAAAGAATTGAGAGACCAATTGTGTTCATCAACGTGGCGCATTGTTAAATGTGATGTTCATAACGTTCAACACTAAGCTCGCGCCAATGGGACAAACAATCAATGGCCTGTTATCTTCTAGTCATGCTTAAGACGCCAAATAGAAGTGATCTTGTAGATTGAATAACTCGTGGCCCACTCCCATTGATAAGTTTGTAGATTGGTCGCTACAATAGAACTAATCTGCTATTAGGTAGAAGACTGCTCTACCTATCTATGAACAGATTACCTTAGCGAACTGCTCATAAAGTCGAATCTTCATCAACCCCATAATTGTCTCTACGTTTAAGAGATCGCCTAATTAATCGCTTAGTTCGTTTATTCACAAAGATGTCAAGCTTAGATAGATAGAGTAATAAATCATACATCACTATCGTCAATCTTGGTCGCCTTGTCCTTATTGTAGCATTCTTGTTATTGATTATGATTGCCCTTGAGCTTCGAGTCCACGTCGTACTACATGTGTTGTGATTGTTTCTAGCCTATACAATGACATTAGTTAACAAATGATATGTGAAGTCGCAATCATCATTGACATTTACGATCTAAAAGATTGATGCATCTAGTACTTTATCTTTCATTCGAATATAGTGAAGAATGATGTGATCTAAAGTAAGATCGATCTCGACAAGAAAATCGTATTAACAAAATAAAAATTTGAAAATTTATCACTACAAATAGAATCAAGAACATGTGTATCTTCTTTGCGAACGAAGTAGTCAACGATCATCGATCTTTGTTTGTACGAGTCGATTTGCCTTGTTTGCATTCACTTTGAGCTTGATTTTTTTTCTCGAATTCTCGTAGTAGTTCTTGTGCGTTTTCTAATTCGCTTTTGCGCAATTATGTGTCTTCTCAACGCACCTTGTATTCTTGCCCCTTTTTTATCAATCTCGTGTCAAGAATTTTTATGATTTTCCATTTTTGCTTCTCTTTATTTTCGTTTAAATTTGCAATGTTTGTTGTGCGTTTAAAATACAAGTTGTTGATTGCGTTCGTAATCGTCATAGACTCGATAACTATAAGAAGCGTTAAGTCTCACATTCATGACAAAGTAGTCTAGTTTGTCATTGATCTTGCGACGTCATTTTTAAGTGAAGATTGTCTCGAAATCAATGGCGATATAGAAGCTAACGAGGCTTTCGAG